>Ga0209066_10006679_pt1 | contig 11699 bp, 12 predicted proteins | sample All_14_2_FD_187198 | JGI IMG/M metagenome (GOLD analysis project Ga0209066, IMG submission 187198) | Freshwater microbial communities in response to fracking from Pennsylvania, USA - Allegheny Zone_MetaG_DW_15 (SPAdes) (version 2) ...
TGGCGCACGCTGTGGCTGGTGGCAGGCGGGCACATGCTCACCGCTCCCCAGGCGCTCGCATGGGGTCTCATCGACGACATCACGAGCCGTGCGTAGCGCTCGGGACTGGGCGCAGGAGCTGCTCGCCCTCGTGGGCAACGGCACCTCCGGGATGTCGGATGTGCACGACAGCGCGCCTGTGGCCGACTGGGCCAGCAGCGGTGCGATCCCGATCACCGGCAGCCCCCAGGCTCCATTGCTTCCTCCCGGCTTCGGCGCGACGGCAGCTCGGGGTGGCCTGCTTGCGCTTGACGCGCTGATCGGACCGACCGGGATCCGTGGGGATCAGCTCATCGGCGAGCGCGCGGCGCTGTCGCAATGGCCCGCGAACGCGCCCTGGTCCCTGGGGAGCCGCTGCCGCGCCGTGCGGGCGCTGGACGGACACCTGGCGCTGTCACTGGCACGGGAGAGCGATCTGGAGCTGATCCCGGCGCTCGTGTCCGATGCGCACGCGCTGGGCTGGGGCGCTGTCGACGAGTGGGCGGCCGGGCGGCCGGTGAAGGAGGTCGTCGCCCGCTGCCGGCTGCTGGGCCTGCCCGCAGGCGAGGTGGGCGGCGTGCGAGCCCGCGAGCTCATGCGCATCCGCTCCAGCGGGCCCACCAAGGGCCGGACTCTGGCCGGACTGCGCATCGTGGACCTGTCCAGCCTGTGGGCCGGACCGCTGTGCGCGAGCCTGCTGGGCTTGTCGGGGGCGGAGGTGATCCGGCTGGAGAGCCGGCAGCGACCCGATGGCGGCCGCGAGGGCCTGCCTGCGTTCGACGACCTGCTCCATGCCTCCCAGGCGTCAGTGAGCTTCGACCCGGACGCGCCTGAGCTGCTGCACCGGCTCGTGGACTCGGCGGACATCGTCATCACGTCTGCGCGCCCTCGCGGACTGGCCTCGCTCGGCCTGGACCCGCAGCACTACCTGGCCGAGCGCACCCACGGCGTGTGGGTGCAGATCAGTGCCTACGGATCGACCGGCCCCGAGGCCGACTGGGTCGGCTTCGGCGACGACGTGGCCATGGCCGCCGGACTCGTGCGATGGGTGGACGGCACTCCCATCCCAGTTGCGGACGCTCTCGCCGATCCACTTGCCGGCATCCATGCGGCCGTGGGGGCGGCCGCCCTCGCCGGTCGTGGGGGCACGCATCTGCTCGAGCTCGCGCTCGCCGACGTCGCGAGCGCCACGACGCTGCAGCAGCCGCTGACCGATCCCACCCTGGTCGAGGACCGCTGGCACATCGAGACGGAGTTTGGGCCGCGAGAGGTCGCCCAGCCGCGTGCGCGCATTGCGCTCGCGCATGCGCGAGCCCTCGGCGCTGACAACGAGCGCTTCAGCAAGCCTGCGTCGGCGTGACTACTTCTTCACCGGCCGGTACGAGGTGGCCAGCATCAGCAGCGCCGCGACCACGCCGAGCACGACTGCGCCCACTGCCCAGCGCACGCCGAACCAGCCCAGGCCGAAGGCCGAGTCGAGCGACCACTGCCCAGGACCTGCCGAGGCCAGCGCCGCAGCGGTGATCGCGACGAACAGCACATACTCCAGGCCGCCCTTGAACACGAAGTAGCCCTTGCCGCGATGGTCGGTGAACATCGCCACCGTCATGAGCCCGATGATCCCCGCAGCACCGAAGCTGGTGAGCAGCCCGAGGGTGATGAGGATGCCGACCGAGATCTCGGTGAGGGCAGCGACGCGTGCATGCAGCCATCCCGGCTTCAGGCCCAGACCCTCGAACCAGCCGGCCGTCCCCTGGAGCCCGCCGGCACCGAAGATCTTGTTGTAGCCGTGGAGGATGATCATCGGACCGATCGCAAGGCGGATCAGGAGCATGGCAAGGTCGATCGCATGCGAGTCGAAGTACGTGCTGGTCATCTGCTTGCCTCCTGGTCGGGCCGCGCATCGGGAGCCATGTTGGACATCGGCATGACGAGCCTGCGTCCGCGCGGCTATGGTGCCCGAGTATCCCACCAGAAGCCGCGAACCGGGCCGAACTCGGCCCGCCCGAAGGAAGAGGACCTCGCCACATGCAACTCGAAGGCATCAGCGCCTGCGTGACCGGAGCCGGGTCGGGACTGGGGCTCGCGACGGCCACTCTGCTCTCCGCTCGAGGGGCGAATGTCGTGCTGATCGACCTGCCGAGCTCGGCCGGGGCCGCTGAAGCCGAGCGCATCGGATCCACCGCCACCTTCGTGCCGGCGGATGTCCGCGATGCGGCTCAGGTGGGTGCCGCCCTCGACGCGGCGGAGCGGATGGGGCCCCTGCGGCTGCTCGTCAACTGTGCGGGCATCGCCACCCCCAACCGCGTCATGCGCAAGGGCGAGGCGACCCCGCTGGAGGAGTTCGACCGAGTCGTGTCGATCAACCTGGTCGGCACCTTCAACATGGTCCGCCTGGCCGCCGAGCGCATGGCGCGCACCGAGCCGCAGGGCGAGGAGCGTGGCGTCATCGTCAACACCGCCTCCGTCGCCGCCTTCGACGGGCAGGTCGGGCAGGCCGCCTACGCGGCGTCCAAGGCGGGAGTCGCCGGCATGACCCTGCCCCTTGCCCGCGATCTGGCTCAGTTCCTCATCCGGGTGGTGACCATCGCGCCCGGCACCTTCGAGACGCCGATGCTCGCGGGCCTGCCCGAGGAGGCTCGCAAGTCCCTGGGCGACCAGGTGCCGCATCCCAGTCGGCTGGGCAAGCCGGCGGAGTACGCCGCACTGGTCGGGCACATCGTGGACAACCCGATGATCAACGGCGAGACCATCCGCCTGGACGGCGCCATTCGCATGGCGCCCCGCTGAGCCCGGACGCATCGATGCTTCCCACGCGCACACTCGGCACGGGATCAGCTGCGCTCGAGGTCTCGTCCCAGGGGCTGGGCTGCATGGGCATGAGCATGGTCTACGGAACCCGCGACGACGTGGAGTCCACCGCGACCTTGCATCGTGCGCTCGAGCTCGGGGTCACCTTCTGGGACACCGCCGACGTCTACGGGCCGCATCTCAACGAGGCGCTCATCGGCAAGGTCCTGGCGACCCATCGCGACGAGGTCGTCCTCGCCACGAAGTTCGCCAACCACATGGTCGACGGGCAGATGACGATCACCGGAGATCCGGCGTACGTGCGACACGCCTGCGATGCCAGCCTTGCCCGCCTCGGCATCGAGACGATCGACCTCTACTACTACCACCGCGTCGATCGCCGGGTGCCGATCGAGGAGACCTGGGGCGCGATGGCCGAGCTCGTGACGGCGGGCAAGGTGCGGTGCCTTGGCATCAGCGAGGCCAGTCCCGAGACGATGCGGCGCGCGCATGCCGTGCATCCGATGACCGCCGGCCAGTACGAGTGGTCGCTGTTCACACGCGACATCGAGAACAACGAGCTGCTCGCCACTGCGCGAGAGCTCGGCATCGGAATGGTGCCCTACTCGCCTCTGGGCCGAGGGCTGCTCACCGGCGTCATCCAGAGCCCGGACGAGCTGGTGAGCCATGACTGGCGCCGGACGAACCCGCGATTCCAGGGCGAGGACATGCAGGCCAACCTCCGTCTGGTCGAGCAGCTGGGCCGGCTCGCCGCGGCGCGTGGCCTCAGCCCGGCGCAGTTCGCGCTGGCCTGGGTGCAGTCGCAGGGCTCCGACATCGTCCCGATTCCCGGCACCAAGCGACGCGCGTATCTCGAGGACAACGTCGCGGCGGCAGGCATCCAGCTGAGCCAGGAGGAATTGGCTGCGGTCGACGCGATTGCGCCGTATGGTGCAGCAGCCGGTGGCCGCTACGCCGCAAGTGCCAGCCAACCGTCCATCAGTGACTAAGGAGCTCCCCGTGACTGCACCGCTCACCGTTCGCACGCCCGAGGGCACGCCCAAGGGCGGTGTCATCGTCATCATGGAGGCCTTCGGCATCACCGAGCACATCATCGACGTGGCCGAGCAGGCAGCCAAGGCCGGCTACCTCGCGGTGATCCCCGGGCTGTTCCACCGCAAGGGCGATCCGGTGATCGCCTACGACGACATCCCGGCAGCGATCGAGGTCATGCAGACCGTCACCCCGGAGAGCGCGGCATCCGACATCGACGACGCCGTCGCCTACCTGGTGTCCGAGGGCCTGACCTTGAGGCAGATCGGCATCGTCGGCTTCTGCATGGGCGGCACGGTCACCTTCCACACGGCCGTGCGTCTCCCGCTGGGCGCTGCCGTGACCTTCTACGGCGGCGGCGTCGCCAACGGGCGCATGGGCTACGAGTCCTTCATCGATGAGGTCGGCAAGCTGCAGACTCCCTGGCTGGGCCAGTTCGGCGAAGCGGACCGCGGCATCCCGGTCGCCGAGCTCGACGAGCTGCGCATCGCCGGCGGCAAGGTGAGCAAGGAGATCGAGATCATCGTCTACCCGCAGGCCCAGCACGGCTTCCACCGTCCAGGCGACTCCGGCGTCTTCCACCCCGAGGCTTCTGCCGCGGCCTGGAAGCGAGCCCTGGAGTGGTTCGACTCGCACCTGGCCTAGCGGGCGTACCAGGAGTCGGTCAGCACCATCGCGCCGTCGTGCATCCGGCCGTCGATCTGCCTGCGCTCGATCGCGCCGCGGGTCACGAGGTGGACGATGTGGGCGAGGGTCTCGCCCATCGCCGCGCGCCGCAGCATGCCCTGAGTGTTCTCCCAGCCGTGCGACCACGTCAGGTGCGATGAGATCTCGTACGTCGTGGAGCCAGGCTTCTCGACGATCGCCTGCAGCACCTCGGCGAGACGTTCCTCGTGGTGGGCGTTCATCTGCTCGACCCGCGCATCCACGCCCAGGAAGCGGTACTCGTGGGCGGGCAGGACCTCAAGGTCATTGAGCCCCTGCATCGAGTTGAGGGTGTCGAGGTAGGTGCCCAGCGGATCGCCTTGCTCACCGGGATGCACCGAGATGTGGGGTGAGATGCGCGGCAGCAGGTGGTCGCCGCTCATGAGCAGACCGCGCTCGTCGTCGATGAAGCACAGATGACCAGGTGAGTGACCCGGGGTCCACAATGCCCGAATCGCCGGAGCGCCAGGCAGTGGGCGCTCTCCGTCCTCGATGAGCCGATCCGCCTCGGGGAGCCGCCCGAAGTCGACTCGCTGCCCGGCATCCACGACCAGCGAAGGCGTGTCGGCGGCATCGACACCGGCACGGATGAGCCAGCTCTCACCCTCCAGCTGCATCTGGATCGGGTCGGTCTCCGAGCTCACGTGCTCCGCATCGAGCCGGTGCATGGCGACCCAGGCACCCGAGGCCTCGCGAATGCGACCGGCGAGACCGAGATGGTCGGCATGGTTGTGGGTGACGAGCACGCCCTCGACGTCGGCGATCGAATAGCCGATGCTCAGCAGCCCGTCGTTCAGGTTCTGCCAGGCCTCGTCGACCGGCCAGCCGGCGTCGACGAGCACGACGCCCTTGGGGACCTCGATGACGTAGACGTTGACGTAGCGCAGCGGATTGTTGGGGAAGATGACCGGGATCGACCACAGCCCGGGCCGTACCAGCTCGACCGGCGGCAGCTCACGAAGAGCCCACGCCTCCTTCTGCAGGGTGCCCGTGACGGTGATCTGGGCCCGCGCGGTCGTCGTCACAGGGAGATGCCGAGCACCTTGGAGTCGAGGTACTCCAGGATGCCCTCGCGAGCGCCCTCGCGACCCAGGCCGCTCTCCTTGATGCCGCCGAAGGGCACCGCAGCAGAGGTGGGATTGATGTCGTTCACGCCGATCATGCCGAACTGCAGCGCCTCTGCCGTCTTCCAGGCCTTGCTGAGGTTCGGCGTGTAGACGTATGCGGCCAAGCCGTAGGCGGTGTCGTTGGCCATCGCGATGACATCGTCGTCGTCGTCGAACTCGATGACCGGCACCATCGGGCCGAAGGTCTCCTCGCGATAGATGAGCATGTCCTCGGTCACCTGGGTGAGCACGGTCGGCGCCCAGAACAGGCCCTTGTCCAGGCCGTCCTCGGTCAGGCGTCGGCCGCCGGTGGTGACGGTGGCGCCCTTGGCGACGGCGTCGTCGACCTGGCGCTGCATCTTGTCCAGGGCCTGCTGGTCGATCAGGGGTCCGACGGTGACCTTGTCGTCCAGGCCGTGACCTGCGGGGAAGGAGGCCATGCGCTCGGTGAGGACCTTGGTGAACTCTGCCGCGATCGACTTGTGCACGAAGAGCCGGTTCTGCGAGATGCAGGCCTGGCCGGTGTTCAGGGACTTCAGTGCCGCCGCGCCCTTGGCGGCGTTGACCGGGTCGGCATCGGCGTAGACGATGAACGGCGCGTGGCCCCCGAGCTCCATCGAGACCCGCTTCATGGTCGCGGCCGCCTTCGACGCGATGAGCTTGCCGACCTCGGTGGAGCCGGTGAAGCTGATCTTGCGCACGATGGGGTTGGTGAGGATCTCCTCGCCGACATTGACCGGGTCGCTCGTGGTCACCAGGTTCACCACGCCCGCCGGGACGCCGGCCTCCTGGAGGATCTCGATCGTGGCGATGGCGCACAGCGGGGTCTGCTCGGCGGGCTTGACCACGATCGTGCAGCCCGCGGCCAGCGCCGGGCCGATCTTCCGGGTGAGCATCGAGATCGGGTAGTTCCAGGGGGTGATGGCCGCGGCGACGCCCACCGGCTGCTGCAGCACCATGAACCGATGGTCGGCTCGAGATGACGGGATGGTCTGGCCGTAGACACGCTTGGCCTCCTCGGCGAACCAGGACAGGAAGTCCGCGGCGTAGGTGACCTCGGTGCGCGCCATCCGGATCGGCTTGCCCTGCTCCTTGGTCATGAGCGTGGCGAGCTCATCGCGCTTGGCGAGCATGAGCTGGTTGGCCTTCATGAGGATCGCCGCCCGCTCGTAGGCGGTCTTGGCGGCCCAGGCGGGGAAGGCCTGCTGAGCCGAGGCGATCGCGCGTGCCATGTCTTCGCGGGTGCCGTCCGCGGCCTGGCCCAGGACCTCGCCGGTGGCCGGATCCGTGGAGTCGAAGACGGCTCCCGAAGCGCTTGCGGTCCACTCGCCACCGATGAACAGCATCGTCCGTCTCCCTCGCTCTGTGATCACCCTCAGCAGGCAGAATAGTTATCTTATTGTGTTAATAGGCCGGCACCTGGCAAGATCATCGCATTCACAATATTCAGGTCAATAAGGCGTACCATTCGCCGATCTGGTGCAAGGCCAGGAGAACAGGAGGCAGGGATGACGCTTCCTGTGCCACCGCTCAGCGCTGAGCCGGTCCACGTCCCCAAGACCGCCGAGGTCGTCGCGCAGGCGATCCGCAACCAGATCGTGCGCGGGGAGATCGCCGAGGGCGCGGCCCTGCCGAGCGAGGCCGAGCTCATGGTGCACTTCGGCGTCTCGCGACCCTCGCTGCGCGAGGCCTTCCGCATCCTGGAGTCCGAGAAGCTCATCACCGTGCGCCGCGGCTCGCGTGGCGGGGCCCGCGCCACCCGGCCGGATGTCTCAGTGGCCGCACGCTATCTCGGGCTGCTCATGCAGTTCGACGATGTCATGCTCAGCGACGTCTTCGAGGCCCGCTCGATGTTCGAGCCGCTGGCCCTGCGGCTGATCGCGCGTCGCGAGAATCGGGCTGAGGCCGCAGATGCCCTCGTGCACATCCTCGACGAGCTCAGCCTGGGCACCGATGCGCGCCAGCGCGTGGAGATCTGGTCCCGCTTCTACGTCGAGCTCTTCAACTTCTCCGGCAACAAGACCTTGCAGCTGCTGTACGGCACGCTGACCGAGGTCGTTCGCCACGAGCTCTTCGATGCCATGGTGCAAGACGACGCGACGACCGGCAATCCCAACTGGCGCAAGACGATCGTCAAGGCGATGAACCTCGTGGCCGAGGGTCGCGGCGACGAGGCCGCGAACTACTGGATGAAGCAGATGCTCATGCTCGAGGCCAAGGTGCAGGAGGCGCACCAGCGCCGCACCCTCATCGACGCGACGACGGTCTTCGCCTAGACCGCCGTCGCCGGCGACGTCCTACTCGGCTGCGGCCAGGGCGTGCGGATCGGCGACCGTCGCCTCACGCGGCATCACCTTGGGCGCCGAGCGCCAGTCGGGGGTGCCGTCCTCCGGCAGGCCGGCCGGGTAGCCGTTGTGGATCTCCGCCCAGTGAGAGTGATTGAGCTGGTGCAGGGTGAAGGTGGCCTGCAGGGCGTTGTAGAAGCCCATGTTGTCCACCGTCTGGTTCACCGACTCCTTGATGAGCAGGGCGGCCATGGTGGGCAGCTTGGCGATCCGGCGCGCATAGGCCAGCGTCTGATCCTCCAGCTCGGCGCGCGGGAAGATCTTGCTCACCATGCCGAGGTCGAAGGCCTCCTGCGCGTCGACCGAGTCACCGGTGAGGAGCAGCTCCTTGGCACGGCGCGGCCCGAACTCCCAGGGGTGCCCGAAGTACTCCACGCCGCACATGCCCAGGCGAGCGCCCACCACGTCGGCGAACTTCGCGTCGTCGGCCGCGACGATGAGATCGCAGGCCCAGACGAGCATGAGGCCGGCGGCGAAGGTCGTCCCCTGCACCTGGGCGATGGTGATCTTGCGCAGGTTGCGCCAGCGCAGGGTGTTCTGGAAGAAGTAGTGCCACTCCTGCAGCATCCGATTCTCTGCGCCGACCTTGGTGCCGCCGTTGATGAGCATCGTCGGGTGCTGATCTGGACCAGGGGTGCGCTCGGCGACCGCCTCCTCGGACCCCAGATCGTGACCGGACGAGAACAGCGGACCGACCCCGCCGAGGATCACCACACGCACCTGGTCGTCGGCCTCGGCCCGCAGGAAGGCCGCATCGAGCTCGACGAGCAGCCCGCGGTTCTGGGCATTTCGGGTCTTGAGGCGGTTGAGCATGATGCGGGCGATCTGGCCGTCATCGAAGGTCTCGTAGGTGACGTACTTGTAGTCGGCCATGTCGGCTCCAGTCTCTTGGGAGGTCGAGGTGCGGTGTGTGAACACTGCTGCTGTGAAGTTAGAGCAAGTCGCTGCGATCCGCGAAGGTAATGAGCAAATCCGCGAGCGTTTCGGGCGCGGACAGCATGGGCGTGTGATCGCTGGCGATCTCGCAGTACTCGGCTCCCGGGATGCCTCGTGCGGCCTCGCGCATCGCCGTGCTGGGCGTCAGCCGATCCGCGGTGCAGCCGACGATCATCGTGGGGACATCGGGCCAGCACCACACCGGAGAAGGCTCCGCGAACGACTCCCAGTACTGGCGCCGCAGCCGACTCGCCGCCAGCTCGGCAACATCAGGGGCGCAGGTGTTGAACATCAGGTCGATGCCGACCTCCGGCGGCACCTCGGTGCTGCCGTCGGCGTGGCGGATGAGCGGCGCCTCCCGATAGGCGCGCGAGTAGATCTCGGGGTTGCGCTCGCGCTGCTCGGCGGCACTCACGTCGAACTCGGGCAGCAGGGCGGCGAGCATCACCAGACCGCAGGCGCGCGGGTGCGAGGCCACGAACGGCGCCAGCAGGCCGCCCAGCGAGTGGCCCACGACGATCACGTCGCCGTCGATCCTGCCGATCGCATCGAAGGCGATCGCGGCATCGTCGCCGAGATACCTGCCCGGCTGGTCGCCCGGCAGCTCGATGATCTCCGAGGAGAAGCCCGCTGCCTCCAGCAGCTGGGCCAGCGGCCTCCAGTACCAGCCTCCGTGCCAGGCGCCGTGAATCAGCAGGAAGGACCGCACGAGTGGACCTTACTGTGGGCATGCGTGAGGATTGCCGCATGAAGACGTACGCGATCGAGGGCATGACCTGTGAGAACTGCGTCCGACACGTCACCGAGGCCATCGCTGAAGTCCCCGGTGTCACCGGTGTGCTCGTGACGCTCAGCGCGGCCACGGCCGAGGTCGAGGGCACGGCATCTGATGCTGCCATCGCGTCTGCAGTGCAGGAGGCCGGCTACGCAGTCGGCAGCTAGGCACGTGGCGGATTGCCGAGGTCTGGCTGCGCAGACCGGCACACAAGCACCTCACATGAGGACTGCTGAAGCGCGATGCGGGGCAAGGACCGAGTCGAATGCAGGATCGCGGACCGCGAGATCCAGATAGCCGCTGGCCAGACCAGCGGGGAAGACATCGGGAAGCTCGAGGTCGTGGATGAGCGCGTCCAGCAGATGCGCGACGACACCCCTGACGTCGCTGTCGACGACTGCGACGTGGGATCCCATCGGCTCCAGGAAGCCGATGGTTGCGACTGCGCCCTCCCGTGCGAGTCGACACCCCTCCTCTCCGGCCGAGTCGGCTGCGTGGCCCACGACCGCGCAGCCCAGGGTGGTGATGAGCGTGCGAGCGAGGCGGGTGCTGCTGGCGGCGTCATCGAAGCCTGTTGCGTAGGCGATCGAGATCTCACCGGTGTGGCCGCCGTCGTGGGCGCCCGCGGCGAAGGCCGAGGCGACTCTGCGCTGAGTCGGCACCGGCGGGCCTGCGAGCAGTCCCAGGCGGGCGCTGCCCTGCTCAGCCTCCGTGCCTGCGACGCTCGTGAGGTGAGCGGCCAGAGCCCCGGCGAGGTAGGCGGCCTGACTCCACTGCCAGTCGACCATCGCGACGGCACCGAGCCGGTCGTCGGCTCCGTGAAGATCGACGCGATCCGTCATCACCACGCGCCGGGTGGCGGCAACGTCGAACTCCCGGATCCACGATGCCCACTGACCGCCGTGACACAGGACGGCGGTCCACCACGGCGCCGGCGGCCCCTCGTGGCCGTGACGGACGTCGAGATGCACCCCCGCGTCGGCTGTGAGGTCGGTGGTCGCGTGGATCGCAGCGGCCACGAAGCTGCCGTGGGGGACCGAGGCCGGCAGGAGCACGGCGACGCACCTGCGCTCGGCTCCCTGCGCGATCGTCTCGTCCCAGATCGGCGCACGAGTGCCCATGTGCCTGCCCCTTCAGCTCTCGCGGTGACGGCAGCGCGTCCTGCCTGCCAGGAGCCTTTGTATACGTTCCCTGTTTCGACCCCGTAAAATCTCAGTTTCATTCGCATTTCTCCTGCTCAGAGGGCAGTTTTCGGGTTTGCCCGCACCGTATACATCATGCATTCTCAGATCGCACAGCACGCATCGTGCCCTGCATCCGTCGATCGGAGAACGCGCGCATGTTCAAGAAGACCGTTGAGAGCACCCGCCCCGCGTCACCGGATCCCACGGCCAGCGGGATCGAGTTCCGCAATGTGAGCCGCACGTTCCGGATCTCCGGCAAGGACCTCGTGGCCGTGCACGACGTGGATCTCGACGTGCGTCCAGGTGAGCTGCTCACGCTCCTTGGGCCGTCGGGCTGCGGGAAGTCCACCCTCCTGCGGCTCGCGGCCGATCTCGACACGCCCACCGCAGGCTTCGTGCGCGTGCACGACCGCACACCGGCAGAGATCCGAAGGTCCGGACGCCTTGGCATCGTCTTCCAGGACGCGGCGTTGCTGCCGTGGCGCAGTGTCACGCAGAACATCCGGCTTCCATCCCGCGTGGCCAAACGCGAGCTCTCTCCTGAGACCATCACCGAGCTCATCGCCCTGGTCGGACTGCAGGGATTCGAACGAGCGCGCCCGGCCCAGCTCTCCGGCGGCATGCGTCAGCGGGTGGCGATCGCTCGCGCCCTCTCGGTCGAACCCGAGATCCTCCTGATGGACGAGCCCTTCGGCGCACTGGACGAGATCACTCGCGAGCGGATGAACATGGAGCTCCAACGGATCTGGATGGAGCGCCGGACCACAACGCTGTTGGTCACCCACTC
>Ga0209066_10006680_pt1 | contig 11698 bp, 14 predicted proteins | sample All_14_2_FD_187198 | JGI IMG/M metagenome (GOLD analysis project Ga0209066, IMG submission 187198) | Freshwater microbial communities in response to fracking from Pennsylvania, USA - Allegheny Zone_MetaG_DW_15 (SPAdes) (version 2) ...
GAGGTAGTGGCTGAAGGGCGGAATGCCAAGATCATTCCTGCCCCGGAGGCCCGCGAAGCTAACGGCAATAGGTGCCCTTGCCACCCATATCGAAGTGCAGATGGTCGTGATGCGCTTCATTATAGTCGGGGCTGAGGACTGTGCGGAAGCGCTTGCAGGCGCTCTGGCGAACGATGCGCAGAAATTCGCGATCCTTGTCCGAGCCGTTCCAGCCATTGGTGATGGTGATGCGGCGGCCGTCCGCCAGCACGAAAGCCGAAACGTCGATAGCGTTGGCATGGCCATGTTCCGACAGGCGGTTACTGCCCGCGATCGGACGGCAGCTGTAGGTGCCGAAGGTTTCGACCCTGGCCAGTTCGCTGCCCAGGATGATGCGGGCGGCGGGCGCGACGCCGTAGCGGACCCATGCCGTAAAATTGGATGCGATGCCGCAGGTCATGGGGCCAAGGCCGGTGGTGGGCACGCCGATATCCAGCAGCTTCACCGCGCCGACCATGCTGCATCCGCCGCCGAAGCGTTCGTTGGGCAGCGGTGTGTAGCGCGCCTGGTTCGCATCCAGCTTTGCATAGCATTGTTTAAGCGTAAGGCCGGGCGGCGGGGCCGCCGCCGTGCCGCGGCGTGGCATGCCTTTCTTTGCCTGGGGCGTAGCGCAGGCGGAGACCAGCACCATCAGCAGCAATGCCCCCATCGTCCGCGAGAATGAAAAACTCTTGCTTCCCGGAACGTTGCGCATGGCGTCGCTCTAGCGGAACAGAGTTAATCCTGTCCAAGCGAAAGATGGAGATGAACCGAAGGGCCGGCCGTCATCCGTCCGATTTGCGACTCGCTTCGTCCTGATGTATAGTTAACAGACATAGGGGGAGTGCGGTCCATGGTTCGCACAATCTATCTCGTCTTTGGCGCGATTTCCTATCTGATCTTTTTCGCGACCTTTCTGTATCTCGTCGCCTTTGTGAGTGGCGTGCCTGTCGTGCCGCGCACGGTGGATGCGGGTGGTCCGATAACGGAGCCGCTGCCGGCGGTGGTGATCGATGTACTGCTGATCGCGGTGTTCGGATTGCAGCACAGCGTGATGGCGCGGCCGGGTTTCAAGCGGCGGTGGACGCGCATTGTCCCCGAGCCGGTGGAGCGCAGCGTCTATGTGCTGTTTGCGAGTATCGCACTGCTTATCCTGTTCAGCCTGTGGCATCCGATGCCTGCCGTGATCTGGTCGGTGGAAAGTCCACCGGTGGCGGCGCTGCTATGGTCGCTGTTCGCGCTCGGGTGGCTGATCGTCCTGCTCAGCACGTTCCTGATCAGTCATTTCGAACTGTTCGGGCTGAAGCAGGTATGGGGGCATATGCGCGGTGCGGCATCGATCGCGCCGAAATTCCGCACGCCCTTTTTCTATCGGATCGTCCGGCATCCGCTTTACAGCGGTTTCATCATCGCCTTCTGGTCGACGCCGCACATGACGGCGGGGCACCTGTTGCTGGCCGTGGGCATGACATTCTACATATTGGTGGCGATCCGGCACGAGGAGCGCGATCTGGTCGACCTGTTCGGCCAGCAATATGCCGAATATCGCGTGCGGGTGGGGATGCTGACGCCGAAATTACCACGATAGGAATCTGGACTGGAATCGTCATGGCTGCGTTCCGCACGCAATGACGAGAGCGGAAGTCGGCGCCTCCCTCCATCGCCTTTCGGTTGACTATTAACCCAAAGCCTTTAGGAGCGCCGGCGGGCCACGCGGTCCCAACGCCGCGCGTGCTCTCTGCAAGGAGGGTCTATATGACTGATTTGACTGCCGCCGACGCCACCATTGCGCCTGCGATTTCCAAGCCCGCAACAAAGCCGGCTCGTCCCTATTTCTCTTCCGGTCCCTGTGCGAAGCCTCCGGGCTGGTCCTCCGACAAGCTGAGCGCCGAGTCGCTCGGCCGCTCGCACCGCGCCAAGATCGGTAAGACCCGCCTCGCATATTGCATCGACCTGATGCGCGAGTTGCTCAACCTGCCCGACACGCACCGCATCGGTATCGTCCCCGGTTCCGACACCGGCGCGTTCGAAATGGCGATGTGGACGATGCTGGGCGCACGCCCGGTGACGACGCTGGCGTGGGAAAGCTTTGGCGAAGGCTGGGTGACGGACGCCGCCAAGCAGCTGAAGATCGACCCGACCATCATTCGCGCCGACTATGGCCAGTTGCCGGACCTGTCGACCGTCGACTTCTCGAACGACGTGCTCTTTACCTGGAACGGCACGACATCCGGTGTGCGCGTGCCGAACGCGGACTGGATTCCGGCGGACCGCGAGGGCCTGACCTTCGCCGACGCGACCAGCGCCGTATTCGCCTATGACATCGACTGGGCGAAGATCGACGTCGCCACCTTCTCGTGGCAGAAGGTGCTGGGCGGCGAGGGCGGCCATGGCGTGCTGATCCTGGGTCCGCGCGCGGTCGAGCGGCTGGAAAGCTACACACCGGCCTGGCCGCTGCCCAAGGTGTTCCGCCTCGTTTCCAAGGGTAAGTTGGCAGAGGGCGTGTTCAAGGGCGAGACCATCAACACGCCATCCATGCTGGCTGTCGAGGACGCGATCTTCGCACTGGAATGGAGCAAATCGGTTGGCGGCGCGGCGGGCCTGATCGCCCGTTCCGACGCCAATGCGGCGGCGCTGGGCAAGATCGTCGCGGAGCGCGACTGGCTGGGCCATCTGGCGGTCGAGGAAGCGTCGCGGTCTAAGACCAGCGTGTGCCTGACCGTCGCCGGTGCGGACGAAGCCTTCATCAAGGCGTTCGCGGCGCTGCTGGAGAAGGAAGGCGCGGCGTATGATGTCGCCGGATATCGCGATGCCCCCGCAGGCCTGCGCATCTGGTGCGGCGCGACGGTCGACACCGCCGATATCGAGGCGCTCGGTCCGTGGCTCGACTGGGCCTATGCGACCGTGAAGGCCGGCTGATTTCCCATTGCATCACCCCGGCCCTGAGCCGGGGTCCCGCTTCTTCATTCCCGCCGCCCGCAGAAAAGCGGGACCCCGGCTCAGGGCCGGGGTGACGGTGAACACAAGGATTCCCGAAATGCCCAAGGTACTTATTTCCGACAAGATGGACCCCCAGGCCGCGCAGATCTTCCGCGAGCGCGGCGTGGAAGTGGACGAGATCACCGGCAAGACGCCGGAGGAACTCAAGGCGATGATCGGCCAGTATGACGGCCTCGCCATCCGTTCCTCGACCAAGGTGACGAAGGAAATCCTGGAGGCCGCGACCAACCTGAAGGTCATCGGCCGCGCCGGCATCGGCGTCGACAATGTCGATATTCCGGCCGCTTCCGCGCAGGGCGTGGTCGTGATGAACACGCCGTTCGGCAACTCGATCACGACGGCCGAGCATGCCATTGCACTCATGTTCGCGCTCGCTCGCCAGCTGCCGGAGGCGGACGCCTCGACGCAGGCCGGCAAGTGGGAAAAGAACCGCTTCATGGGCGTGGAAGTGACCGGCAAGACGCTGGGCCTGATCGGCGCTGGCAATATCGGTTCGATCGTCGCGGACCGCGCGCTGGGCCTGAAGATGAAGGTCGTTGCGTTCGACCCGTTCCTGACGCCCGAACGCGCCGTGGACATGGGCGTGGAGAAGGCGACGCTGGACGAACTGCTGGCGAAGGCGGACTTCATCACGCTGCACACGCCGCTGACGGACCAGACGCGCAACATCCTGTCGAAGGAAAACCTGGCCAAGACCAAGAAGGGCGTGCGCATCATCAACTGCGCGCGCGGCGGCCTGATCGACGAGGCGGCGCTGAAGGAAGGGCTCGACAGCGGCCATATCGGCGGCGCGGCGCTCGACGTGTTCGTGACCGAGCCGGCGAAGGAATCGCCGCTGTTCAATACGCCGAACTTCATCTCCACCCCGCATCTGGGCGCATCGACCAACGAAGCGCAGGTGAATGTGGCGCTGCAGGTGGCGGAGCAGCTGTCCGATTATCTGATGACCGGCGGCGTCACCAACGCGCTGAACGTGCCGTCGCTGTCGGCCGAGGAAGCGCCGAAGCTGAAGCCCTACATGGCGCTGGCGGAAAAGCTGGGCAGCCTGATCGGTCAGCTGGAAGGCGACCAGATCCGCGGCGTCGCCGTGGAAGTGGAAGGCCATGCGGCCGAGCTGAACCAGAAGCCGATCACGGCGGCGGTGCTGGCAGGCCTGATGCGCATCTTCTCCGACACGGTGAACATGGTCAACGCGCCGTTCCTGGCGAAGGAGCGGGGCCTGGACGTGCGCGAAGTGCGCCATGACCGCGAAGGCGATTACCAGACGCTGGTGCGCGTCACCGTCACCACGGAGACCGGCGACAAGTCGGTTGCCGGCACGCTGTTCGGCCATGCGCAGCCGCGCCTTGTCGAGCTGTTCGGCATCAAGGTGGAGGCCGATCTGGCCGGTCACATGCTCTACATCGTCAATCAGGACGCGCCGGGCTTCATTGGCCGTCTGGGATCGAAGCTGGGCGAGAGCGACGTCAATATCGGCACGTTCCACCTCGGCCGTCGCAATCAGGGTGGCGAGGCGGTGCTGCTGCTGTCGGTCGACGGCGCCGTCACCGAGCCGCTGCTGTGGGACATCTGCAACCTGGACGGCGTGAAGACGGTGAAGCTGCTCCGTTTCGCCTAAAACCATCCGGATGGCTTCAATGACGGGCGGGATGGGTTAAGACGCGGTTCAACGCGCACGGCCCATCCTGCCCTTCACGCTAAACCGGAGAAGATGTCCTATGAAGCGCCTGTCTTTCGCGCTCGCTCTCGCGCCCGTCCTGATCGCTGCCCCGGCCGCGACCCAGATCGCCGCGCCATCGGCACAGGCAGACCTCACGCGCGTCAGCGACTATATCCGCGCCGTGAAGACGATGACGGCGGATTTTTCGCAGACGGACCGCAATGGCCAGGTGTTGACGGGAAAAATCACGCTGAAGCAGCCGGGCAAGGTGCGGTTCCAGTATCAGAAGGGCGTGCCGCTGCTGATCGTGGGCGACGGCAAGGCGCTGACGGTGATCGACTATGAGGTGCGGCAGGTACAACGCTGGCCCATCGGGAATTCTCCGCTGGGCGTACTGCTCAACCCATCCGTGGATCTCACCAAGTTCGGGAAGGTCGTACAGACCGGCGATCCATCCGTGCTGAGCGTTGAGGCGCGCGATCCCAAGCGGCCGGAATTCGGCACCATCACCATGGTCTTCAATCGCAAGGCGTCGGCGCCTGCCGGGTTGGAACTGTACGGATGGGTGGCGCTTGATTCGCAGAATAATCGCACGGCGGTGAAGCTGACGAACCAGGCCTATGGCGTCGAAATCGCCGATTCGACCTTTCGCTGGACCGACCCCCGGCCACGCGGCCGACCCGGCGCAGGCGGTTAATCGAGGCGTTGTGGCGGCGGATGGAAAAACGTTCATTTTCGTTCATCTGCCGCTCATCTGCCGACCCCTATTAGGGGGTCACGGCGAGAGTGGAGCCCCGGGATTTCCCCCCTGTTACCCGGCCCTCCGCTCTCGTTGCGAAGCGCATAACGGCGCGATCGAGACCCCCGTTCCACGCCCCCGGAGCGGGGGTCTTTCGTGTCTGGCGCATGTGGGTCGCGCCCTTGCCCTCCCAGCCTTTCAAATCTAGGGGGAGCGCATGCCCGAAACCGTCAAGATCGCTTCCTGGAACATCAACAGCGTCCGCGCCCGGCTCGACATTGTCGAGCGTTTCCTGATCGAGGAGTCGCCTGACATCCTCTGCCTGCAGGAAACGAAGGTGATGAACAACATCTTCCCCGAGGGGCTGTTTCGCCAGCACGGCTACAACTTCCAGCGGCTGAACGGCCAGCAGATGCACCACGGCGTCGCCATCGTCAGCCGCATACCGATTCGCGAGGACGACCGGCTCGACTGGCAGGCCAATGGCGAGGCGCGGCATATCGGCGTGTGTCTGGACAACGGCGTGCGGCTGGAAAATGTCTATGTGCCCGCCGGCGGCGACGTGCCCGATCGCGAGGTCAATCCGAAGTTCGGGCAGAAGCTGGATTTCCTGGAACGCATGATCGACTGGTCAGGCAAGCTGGACAAGCCGACCATCCTGACCGGCGATTTCAACATCGCGCCGCTGGAATGCGATGTGTGGAGCCACAAGCAGTTGCTGAACGTGGTCAGCCATACGCCGCTGGAATGTGAAGTGCTGGGCCGGTTGCAGGCGGCGCATGACTGGGTGGATCTGGGCCGCAAATTCTATCCCGCACCCGCGCGGCTCTACACCTGGTGGAGCTATCGCGCGCATGACTGGAGCGTGTCCGATCGTGGCCGGCGGCTCGACCATATGTGGGTGTCCCCGGAACTGGCGGACAAGGCCGTCGGACATACGGTGGTGGAGCCGGCGCGCGGATGGGCGCGGCCGTCGGACCATGTGCCGCTCATCACAGAATTCGCCTTCTGATGAACGCGCGCGCGGCCGCCCGCGCCATTGACGCGCTGCGCCGCGGCTGGGCGGTCGAGGTACGCGCGGCCGATGGCGCGCTGCGCGTGATGGCGGTGGAAGGCGCGGATGCGGTGACGCTGGCGGATTTCGATCCCGAAGGGCGCGCCACCATCCTGATTTCCGCCGCACGGGCGGAGACGCTGAAGCTGACCAACCAGTTGGCGGCCGCCGACCCGGAAATGCCGGTGCTGGTGGAGCGCAGCCCGTGGATCGACCGCGACGTGGCGATGGCCATCGCCGATCCGGTGCGTGACCTGGGATCGCCGTTGAAAGGGCCGTTCCGCGCTGCACCGATCGCAGCGCCGCTGGCCGCACGTGCGGCGCTGCGGCTGGCCCGGCTGGCAGGGATATTGCCGGCCTTCTTTCTGGGGGGAGACGGCGCGACCGAAGTGACGGTCGATGCGGCGGACGTGGCCGACTATGACGATGCAGCGCGGCTCGCCATCGCCACGCGGGCGCGCCTGCCGGTCGAAGTCGCAGAGAATGCGGAGATCGTGGCATTCCGTAGCCCGGAGGAACCGCGCGAACATATCGCGCTGATCGTGGGTAAGCGCGATTCGTCGCCGCCTGTGGTCCGGTTGCACAGCGAATGCCTGACGGGCGACGTGCTGGGATCGCTGAAATGCGATTGCGGGCCGCAACTGCACGAGGCGCTGCACCAGATCGCCGACGCGCAGTGGGGCGTGCTGCTGTACCTGCGGCAGGAGGGGCGGGGCATTGGCCTGGTCAACAAGCTGCGCGCCTATGCGTTGCAGGATCAGGGATTCGACACGGTCGACGCCAATGTGCGGCTGGGCTTTGCCATCGACGCGCGCGATTTTTCGGTGGCGGCGCGGATGCTGTCCCTGCTGGGCATTGGATCGGTGCGGTTGCTGACCAACAATCCCAACAAGGTGACGGGGCTGGAAGCGGCGGGTGTGGCCGTGGCCGAACGGCTGCCGCTGGCCATTGCGCCCAATCCGCACAATGAACGCTACCTTGTCACCAAGCGTGACCGGACAGGGCACCAGTTGTGAGCGTGATCCGCGTCGACACGGCCGCGCGGCGGCTGGTCTTCGGGGATATCGCCATCGCCTGCGCCATCGGAAAGGGCGGCGCGTGTCCGGCGGCGGACAAGCGCGAGGGGGATGGCTGCACGCCGATCGGTCGCTGGCCGGTGCGGGGCGTGCTGCTGCGGCCGGAGCGTGTGGCGTTCGATCAACGGCTGAACGTGCCATGGCGGTGGACGCGGGCGGATGACGGCTGGTCGGACGGCGTTGAAGACCCGGCCTATAATCGACCGGTGGCGTTGCCCCGCAGATGGTCGGCCGAGACGCTGCAGCGCGAAGATCAGGCCTATGACATCATCGTCGTGCTGGGCCATAATGATGCGCCGCCAACGCCGGGTGCGGGCAGCGCGATATTTTTCCATATCTGGGTCGAGGGACGGCCGACCGAAGGCTGTGTCGCCGTGGCTCCGGAGGATATGCGGCGCATCGTCCCGCTGCTGACCGCGACCACGGTGATGGAAATCCGCTGAAGCCTTGTCGCAGCCGCGACGCGCGGAAAGCCTGGTCCGTTACTGGAGGGTTGCCGCCGGGGCATCCATACCGGTCCGCATGTTCATCGCGGCGAACAGTCCGCGATATTCGCCGGGTGTCATGCCGGTCGAGCGTCGGAACAGGCTGCGGAAGAACGCAAGATCTGCGTAGCCGATCGCCAGGCTGATCGTCTGAATGGAATCACGACCGCTTTCCAGCATTGCCTTTGCCGCCTGGATACGCAGCGCCTGCAGGTAGGCGGCCGGCATGTGGCCGGTCGCTGCCTTGAAGCGGCGGACAAAGGTGCGTGCGCCCAGCCCGGCCTGGATCGCGAGCAGTTCCGTCGACAGATTGTTGCGGAAATTTTCCTGCATGAAGGCTTCGACCGCGCGGATGCGTTCGTCGTCATGCGGTTGCGATACCGGCAACATCGCATAGCCGGATTGGTGGATGCGCGGCATGGGCAGCAGCAGCGACTTGGCTGTCTGCAGGGCGACTTCATGCCCGCACAATTTTTCGACCAGATAGAGGCTGACATCGATCGCGCCCGAAACGCCGCCGCTGCACACCAGCCGCGAATCTTCGGTGACGAACAGATCCGGCCGCCAGAGCACATTCGGATAGCGATCGGCGAAATCGTCCGCGACGGCCCAGTGCGTCGTGGCGATGCGACCGTCGAGCAGACCGGCTTCCGCAAGATAGGCCGCGCCCATGCATACGCCGACCACATAGGCGCCCCGTTCATAATGCTGACGCAGCCAGGGCAGCAGGGCGCTATTTTCGACGAGCTTGAGGTCCAGTTCCAGACCGGAAGTGGGCACGATGATGATGTCCGTGCGCGCGATGGCGTCGAGGCCGCCTTCGGCGCGCACGGAAATGCCGTAGGGACTGCGAATCGGTTGATCGTCCACCGAAACGGTGCGCACGCGGAACGCCGGTTCCGCGGGCTTGCCGCTCAAGGCGTTCCACAGCGTACCCGCAGAATGGAATATCTCCACCGGCATCACATAGGTCGACGAAAGACCGTCGCTGAGCATTACCACGGTGACGTCCAACATCCGCATGTCCTTTTCTGTATCTCCGGTCCTTCCGATCCCTTGCTTCGGTGGTTTCAGGTTGCGCGTTGCGCCGTGAGCATCATGCTTGCGGCAAGATAGTGCCGGGATGCCTCGCGGGCCTGCTTCAGCATACAACGCGACGGCGTGGGCGCATAGGCGACCACTGCGCGGCATGCGCCGACCGCAAAAAGCCCACAGGCAGCCATCAGCGCGCCGGTGAGGCGGAATTGTATGATCATATGGTCCTCGTGCGTTCGTGTGCGGTTGCGACCCGCTGCCCGATCCGCTGCTGCCTTCAGCCGGTGGCGTTCCCACGCCCCGGCCTTATCCCTGCGCGCAGCGTTCGAGACCGCCGATGGACTCACCACCGACGGCCGAACCCCGAAATGCGTAATCAATCCCGTCGTCTTTGCCCTGACGGGCGTGGCGCACCAGTCTCAGGCGGCGCGTTGCGTGGTGGGATCGATGGTCGTCGCGATCTCCACGATGCGCGTTACGGGAAAGCCGCTGATCCGCGCATGCTCGTGAATCACATCCTCATCCTCTGCCAGATATGTGCAGAAGGTCTTGTCCGCTGCGACGAAGGATTCGATCCATTGGATACGGGGGGCCAGTTGCGCCAGCGCCGCGTTCGATGTTGCGGCGGCACCGCCCATATCCTGCCCCGACAGAGTGTGGATACCCGGGACGTCGCGTTCGATCAGATACTTCTTCATGGTCCGTCTCCCTAATCTGTGCGTGTCTTTTGCCCCGGCGGTCTACACGGCTCTAGGGAGTGATCCGGACAATATACGGGGGTGATCGTGACAGAAGCGTCGCACAAAAAAACGGCGCATGGACCATGGGCCCATGCGCCAGAGGGGAGGAGGTAGTGCGATGACCCTCGCACAAAGGGGTCTCAGATAAAGGGCTGTCGAATATGCCGTCAGCGAACGGTTGCGGCGATGATGGCGATGCCCACGCCCCACAGCAGGATCAGGGCGGGCATGATGAGAACCTGTACCGCCGTTGCGCGGCCGCTGAGGTGGCCGGTCATGCAATCGAAGCCCTCTGCCATGAACTGACTCCAGCCTGGCGCGCGACCCGGCGGCGGCGGCGCGATGCGGGCGAAGAGGGCAGGGGTGCCGAAGCCGGCAATTACGAACAGCACGAAGATGGCCATCGGGATGACGAGGTCGGGCGCCATGAAGGCCGCCGCCATCACGCCCAGATAGGCAAGGTAGCCGCCCACGGTCAGCGCGAACAATGCGGGGTGAAGGTCGAACACACGGCCATATTCACCGCGTGCGGCGATGCTCACCGGTGCGCCGATCGGTCGGGCGGCGATGAAATGCTCGGCTGGGAACTGTGTGGTCATTGTGCCCTCCTTGGCGATGAGGAGGGATTAGCGGGATGCAGCGGCGGATGATTTGACCGGCGTCAACCGCCTGAAAAATCGCCGTCAGTCCAGCAGGCCGAACGGCAGGCGCTTGCGTGCAGCGGTTGCCGCCTGATCGCCCCGACCCGCGCGCAGGAGCGGCAGGATGGTTGCCATGTCCGCCTGAATCTTGCGGTCGAGATCGGTCTGCGCGCCGACGCGGGCGGCCCGTTCCGCCAAGGCTCGGGCATTCGCCACAGCTTTTTCATCGTCGCGGATCGTCATCATGGCGGCCATGCCGAGCAGGAAAGGGCTGTCGCCGCCCAGGCGGATGGCGTTGGCCAGCGCATCCTTCCCCACCTGTGTCTTTGCGCCCAGCATGGTGCGGGCCATGAAACTGCCCAGTTCATCCGTGGAATCGAGGTGCCAGCAGGCAAGAGCCATCTGGAACTCGCCATTGTTGCGGTCGGCAGTCGCCAGCCGCTCGAATATCTGACGGGCCGCTTTCGCATCCGACGGGCTGTGGTTCAACTTTGCGCGATAACCGAGCGCAATACCCTTTTGAAACAGTGCGTCGGTGTCGGTCGGTCGCGTGGCCAACGTCCGTTCTGCCGCAGCCAGGCCGGCCGCCACATCACGCTGCGCCGCCGCCTTGGTGGTGGACTGGAAGGCGGCCCGCGTCAGAAAATCCCGCGCCGTGGCCGCAGTGGCTGCGGTCGGCACGAGACTGAACAAGGCAAACGCGATGATAATGTGCCGAAGGATCGGAGAGATGAGCATGGGCGACCTTTTCCGGCAGCCTAGCGACTATTCCGCCCGATAACAGCGCTAACTCTGCTTCAATCGGTGGATGGCATCGGGTTTACCGCGCGAGGGCGTCTATCCTGCCCGACGGCAACAAACGTGAAGGTCGCCTGGGTGACGCGGTGGGCTTCCTCCGAATGACGTGCCCGTGCCCAGGCTTCGACGGCAACATACATGGACGAGCGACCGACCTTCACCAACCGTGCGAACACCGACACTTCATCGCCGACAAAGACGGGACGGAGGAATTCCATACCCTCTACGGCGATGGTTACGGCCCGGCCGGAAGAATGGCGCGATGCGACTGTTCCGGCAGCAAGGTCCATCTGACTCATCAGCCAGCCGCCGAAGATGTCGCCATACATGTTGGTGTCCGCCGGCATGGCGATGACGCGCACGGCGGCTTGCTCTGTGGGCATGGTCTCGGTGGTCATGGGCAAGGCGTAGCAGTGCTCCACCGGCAGTCAAGCGGCAGTCAATTTTCATAT
>Ga0209066_10006682_pt1 | contig 11697 bp, 12 predicted proteins | sample All_14_2_FD_187198 | JGI IMG/M metagenome (GOLD analysis project Ga0209066, IMG submission 187198) | Freshwater microbial communities in response to fracking from Pennsylvania, USA - Allegheny Zone_MetaG_DW_15 (SPAdes) (version 2) ...
TGGGGGTTGACCGCGCAGGCCGGGCGGGTCAAACAGCAGGGTGTAGTCACGCACAATGCGTCCGGAGTTCCAGCGGGCCTCCAGAATCATGTCGACAAAGGGCTCGCCGACGGCGCGGTCGCTGCGCAGGCGCAAGTAGGCGCGGCCATCCGGGCGGCGTTGCAACGAGGCGGTCAGGCTGCTCAGTGCCGGGTTGTAGTCCAGGCCAGCGGCTTGAAACGCCTCTGGTGGGGCCACCCGTGTGACCAGGCTGGAGGCCTCGTCGGCGTTGATGTCCAGAATGTCAATTTCGGCCTTGAGCGGTTCTCCCAAGGCCGACTGCACGGTGATGCGCCCAAGTGACAGGGCCGCTGCAGGCGTTCCCCACAAACTCAGAAGCGCAGCGATTGCCAGAGCAGTCAGTTGACAGGGATGGGACTTCGCAATCAATTTGTGCTCTCCGGTTTGACAGCCAGCCGCAGGTGGTCTGTTGCGGGCACCTGGCCCAAGGACTCGAAACATAAAAAGCACCATAACATCAATATGTTAGCCTGACAAGTTCAGTCAGCTTGTGAACAAGCTGGGTGCGCCTTAGGTCACCAAGAGCCCAATTCTATGTTGTAGAGCAGCAACGGCCTGACACCTTCCGGTCAACGTGTGTCAGGCCGCAAAACCAGGTGCTGCCACTCAAGCTTGCAACAAAATTCGCAGCATGCGGCGCAGCGGTTCGGCCGCGCCCCAGAGCAGCTGGTCACCCACCGTGAAGGCGCCCACATACTCCGGGCCCATGGCCAGCTTGCGGATACGTCCCACCGGAATGGTCATGGTGCCGGTGACAGCCACCGGCGTCAAATCCCGGATGGTGGCTTCGCGGGTGTTGGGCACCACTTTGACCCATGGGTTGTCGGCGGCGATCATGGCCTCGATGTCCGCACTGGGCACATTTTTTTTTAGTTTGAAGGTCAGCGCCTGGCTGTGGCAGCGCATGGCGCCCACACGCACGCAGAAACCGTCCACCGGAATCGCGGTGGAGCCAAAACCTTCGCCCTGGCCCAAAATCTTGTTGGTCTCGGCCATGCCTTTCCACTCTTCCTTGGACTGGCCCCAGCCCGGCTCGTCGTGGTTCTTGCCGATACCCAGATCCTTGTCGATCCAGGGGATCAACGAACCGCCCAACGGCACGCCAAAGTTGGCGGTCTCGGCCGCGCTTAAGCCGCGCTGCTTGGCGATCACCTGGCGGTCGATCTCCAAAATCGCACTCTTGGGGTCGTCCAGCAGGGCTTTGACTTCGGCATTCAGCGTGCCGTACTGCGTCAGCAGTTCGCGCATGTGTTGGGCGCCGCCGCCACTGGCGGCCTGGTAGGTCTGGGTGCTCATCCATTCCACCAAGCCTGCTTTGTACAGCGCACCCACCCCCATGAGCATGCAGCTCACGGTGCAGTTGCCGCCAATCCAGTTCTTGCCGCCCTGGCTCAATGCGGTCTGGATCACCGGCATATTGACCGGGTCCAAAATGATCACGGCGTCTTTTTCCATGCGCAGCGTGGAGGCAGCATCAATCCAGTGACCGGCCCAGCCCGCAGCGCGCAGCTTGGGGAAAACGGCGCTGGTGTAGTCGCCTCCCTGGGCGCTAATGATGATGTCACAGCGTTTCAAGGCGTCAATGTTGAACGCGTCTTGCAGCTTGGTCTCATTCTTGGCCAAGGCCGGGGCCTGGCCACCGGCGTTGGAAGTGGAGAAAAACACCGGTTCGATCAGGTCGAAGTCGCCTTCGGCCTGCATGCGCTCCAGCAACACCGAGCCAACCATGCCGCGCCAACCCACCAAACCGACCAAATTACCAACTTTCATGTGATTACCTCTTGCGTGTGTCCAAAAAATAGAGCCGTCGTTCCTGTCATCAGGTGTAGCGCACCGCCTTAGCGCATGGCGTTCACCACCGCGTTGCCCATCTCGATGGTGGACACGCGGGTGGTGCCGTCGCTGTAGATGTCTGGGGTGCGCAGGCCCTGGGCCAGCACAGATTTCACCGCGTTTTCAATGCGCTGGGCGGCGGCTTCCTGATTCAGGCTGAAGCGCAGCATCATCGCCGCGCTCAAGATGGTGGCCAACGGGTTGGCAATGCCTTGGCCGGCGATGTCGGGGGCGCTGCCATGGCTGGGCTCATACAGGCCTTTGTTGTTGGCGTCCAGGCTGGCCGAGGGCAACATGCCGATGGAGCCAGTCAGCATCGAGGCTTCGTCCGACAGGATGTCGCCAAACATGTTGCCGGTGACGATCACGTCGAATTTTTTGGGCGCCTTGACCAGCTGCATGGCGGCGTTGTCCACGTACATATGGTCCAGCGCCACGTCGGGGTACTGCTGGCTGACTTCGGTGACGATGTCTTTCCAGAATTGAAAAGTCTCCAGCACATTGGCCTTGTCGACGCTGGTGACACGTTTGCTGCGCTTGCGTGCGGCCTGGAACGCCACATGGGCAATGCGTTCGATCTCGGGGCGGCTGTAGCGCATGGTGTCGAAGGCTTCTTCGGCGTCAGGAAAGTGGCCATCGGTGGCGATGCGCCGACCGCGTGGCTGGCCAAAATAGATGTCGCCGGTCAGCTCGCGGATGATCAAAATATCCAGGCCGGCCACCAGCTCAGGCTTCAGGCTGGAGGCGCTGACCAGTTCCGGGTAACAGATGGCGGGGCGGAAATTGGCGAACAGACCCAGGTGTTTGCGCAGGCCCAAAATGGCTTGCTCAGGTCGCAGATGCCGGTCCAGGGTGTCGTATTTCCAGTCGCCCACGGCGCCGAACAGGATGGCGTCGGCATCTTGTGCCAGTTTCAGGGTGGAGGCGGGCAGGGGATGGCCCAGGGCGGCGTAGGCGGCACCACCGACTGGCGCGGTTTCCATCTCGAACGGCAGGTTGAGGGCGCGCAACACCTTGACGGCTTCGACCACAATTTCCGGACCAATGCCATCACCCGGCAAGACTGCAATTTTCATGATGTATCTGACTTTCTAAAAATGGAGATCAGCACCTGCTCACATGGGCCAAACCTGTGATGCCAACCAGGCTTTGCGTGTTGTTGTGGCGGACGTCAGGCACCCAGCCTGTGGCAAGCAACTCACTATGCCATTGACGGCTGACTACCCGAGCATGGTATGGGCCAGCCAGGGCTTTTGCGTCAAACGTTCGGCTTCAAACGCCTTGATCTTGTCCGCGTGTCGCAGCGTCAAGCCGATGTCGTCGAAGCCGTTGAGCAGGCAATACTTGCGAAACGCCTGCACCTCAAACGGCAACTCTGTTCCGTCAGGCTTGATCACCAACTGGCGCTCCAGGTCCACGGTCAGGCTGTAGCCGGGGAAGGCAGCCACCTCATCAAACAGTTGGCTGACCTGCGCCTCGCTCAGGACAATGGGCAACAAGCCGTTCTTGAAACTGTTGTTGAAGAAGATGTCCGCATAACTGGGGGCGATGATGGCCCGGAAACCATACTGGTCCAGCGCCCAGGGCGCGTGTTCACGCGACGAACCACAGCCAAAATTCTTGCGCGCCAGCAGGATGGAGGCCCCCTGGTAACGTGGCTGGTTCAGCACAAAGTCCGGGTTGGGTCGACGGCTCGCGGGGTCCTGGCCGGGGAATCCCGCGTCGAGGTAACGCCATTCGTCAAACAGGTTTTGCCCAAAGCCCGTCTTGCGGATCGATTTAAGAAACTGCTTGGGGATGATGGCGTCGGTGTCGACGTTTTCCCGGTCCATCGGGGCCACCAGGCCCTGGAGAAGAGTGAATTTTTGCATGGGGTCTTATTTCTTGGCGGCGCCTTCAATGACTGAACCGGCTTTTTGAATGTCCTGGCCGACGCCCTTGACGGTGTTGCAGCCGACCAGGGCCAGCACAGCGGCGATCAGCATGGCCAAAGAGAGATGTTTCATGATGCGATCCTTGCAAAGCGTCTTAAACAAACCGTCTGACATCGACAAAATGACCGTGGATGGCGGCCGCGGCAGCCATCGCCGGGCTGACCAGATGGGTGCGACCACCCGCGCCCTGACGGCCTTCGAAATTGCGGTTGCTGGTGGATGCGCAGCGCTCGCCGGGCTCCAGCCGATCGGCGTTCATCGCCAGACACATGGAGCAGCCAGGCTCACGCCACTCAAAGCCAGCCGCCTTGAAAATCTCGTGCAAGCCTTCGCGCTCGGCCTGTTCCTTGACCAAACCGGAGCCAGGCACCACCATCGCCAGGCGGATGTTGGGGGCCACCTTGCGCCCCAGGGTTTTGACCACGGCGGCGGCTTCGCGCATGTCCTCGATACGGCTGTTGGTACACGAGCCGATGAAGACCTTGTCGACATACAGGTCGTCGAGGGCTTTGCCGGGCTCCAGCCCCATGTAGGCCAACGCGCGCTCAATCGCACCGCGTTTGTTGACGTCTTTTTCCTTGTCGGGGTCGGGCACCCGGTCGTTGATGCCGAGCGCCATTTCGGGCGACGTGCCCCACGTCACCTGCGGCACCAAGGTGCTGGCGTCGATGTGGACCACTGCATCAAAATGGGCGCCGGGGTCGGATTGCAGCGTTTTCCAGTAGGCGACCGCCTGATCCCACTCCACAGCGGCGGCTGTCTCGTTGGCGGCGTTCGAACCGGGCGCCAACGGGCGACCTTTTACGTACTGAATGGTTTTGTCATCCACCGCCACCAGCCCGGCACGGGCACCGGCTTCAATCGCCATGTTGCAGACGGTCATGCGGCCTTCCATGCTGAGCGCCCGGATGGCTGGGCCGGCAAATTCGATCGTGTAACCCGTGCCGCCTGCGGTGCCGATCTTGCCGATCACCGCGAGCACGATGTCTTTGCCGCCACAACCGCGTGGCAGCACGCCATCGACTTGCACCAGCATGTTTTTGGCCTTCTTGGCCAGCAGCGTTTGCGTTGCCATCACGTGTTCGACTTCGCTGGTGCCAATGCCGTGCGCCAGCGCACCAAAAGCGCCGTGGGTGGACGTGTGCGAGTCACCACATACCACCGTCATACCCGGCAAGGTGGCGCCACTTTCCGGGCCAATCACGTGAACGATACCTTGACGACGCGTCAAAAAAGGAAAGTAGGCCGCAGCGCCGTACGCCTTGATATTGGCATCCAGCGTCATCACCTGTTCTTTGCTGGTGGGGTCGGTGATGCCATCGTAGCCGCGTTCCCATCCCTGGGTGGGGGTGTTGTGGTCGGCCGTTGCCACCACCGAGCTCACCCGCCACAACGGGCGGTTCGCCTGACGCAGCCCCTCGAAAGCCTGGGGGCTGGTGACTTCATGCACCAGGTGGCGGTCAATGTACAGAAGCACCGTGCCATCCTCTTCGGTATGGACGACATGCTCGTCCCAGAGCTTGTCATAGAGGGTGCGGGCGTGCGATTTTGGTTCCATGCGTGCAGGCGGGTTGGTGTTCGAGGCGATGATTTTAAGGGCCATCAATTCAGGCCCTGTCATCCAAAGAAAAAGCCCGGCGGCAGGGTCTGCCGACGGGCTTGGTCATGAGCGAGCAGATCAGCGTTCTGCCACGGGCTTGACGTTGCGGGTGACCGAACCCGTGAAGAGCTGGCGTGGGCGGCCGATCTTGTACTCGGGGTCGGCCAACATTTCATTGAGCTGGGCGATCCAGCCGACGGTACGGGCCAGGGCAAAAATACCGGTGAACAAGGTGACCGGAATACCGATGGCGCGCTGAACGATGCCGGAGTAGAAGTCCACGTTCGGGTACAACTTGCGCTGCACGAAGTAGTCGTCTTCCAGGGCGATCTTTTCGAGCTCTTTGGCGAGCTTGAACAGCGGATCGTTTTCCAGACCCAGTTCGGCCAACACCTCGTTGCAGGTTTCCTGCATCAGCTTGGCGCGCGGGTCGTAGTTCTTGTAGACACGGTGGCCAAAACCCATCAGCTTGACGCCGGAGTTCTTGTCCTTGACCTGTTCCATGAACTGACCGACCTTGGCCACGCCGCCTTGGCGCTGGATGTCTTCCAGCATGTTCAGGCAGGCTTCGTTGGCACCACCGTGCGCCGGGCCCCACAGGCAGGCCACGCCAGCCGCGATCGCCGCAAACGGGTTGGTGCCGGACGAGCCGCACAGGCGCACCGTGGAGGTGGAGGCATTTTGCTCGTGGTCGGCGTGCAGGATGAAGATGCGGTCCAGGGCGCGTTCGAGCACCGGGTTGACCTTGTAGTCTTCACACGGCGTGCCGAACATCATGCGCAGGAAGTTACCCGCGTAGCTGAGTTCATTGCGCGGGTACATGTAAGGCTGGCCCACACCATATTTGTAAGCCATGGCGACCAGGGTCGGCATCTTGGCAATCAGCCGGATGGCGGCAACGTGGCGGTGCTCGGGGTTGTTGATGTCGGTGCTGTCATGGTAGAAGGCCGACAAGGCGCCGATCAGTCCGGTCAACACCGCCATCGGGTGGGCATCGCGGCGGAAACCACGCAGGAAAAACTGCATCTGCTCATTGACCATGGTGTGGTTGAGGATGAGCTTGTGGAAGTCATTGCGTTCTTTCTGCTGAGGCAATTCACCCTTCAACAGCAGGTAACAGGTGTCCAGATAGTCGCACTGGGTCGCCAATTGCTCGATTGGGTAGCCGCGGTACAGCAGTTCGCCTTTGTCGCCATCAATGTAGGTGATGGCCGATTGGCAGGAAGCGGTGGACAGGAAGCCCGGGTCATAGGTGAACATGCCGGTCTGCGCGTACAGCTTGCGGATGTCGACGACGTCAGGCCCGACACTGCCTTGGTACACAGGCAATTCAACGCTGGGGCTGCCATTGGAAAACGACAGGGTGGCTTTGTTTTCAGCTAGCTTCATTTTGACCTTTCGGGTTTGCTCTCAACATACTCAACACTTCATGCACATCATCACGGTCCAGATCTGCCTGCACTTGCACCAGCGTCTTGCGGCCCAGGTGCAGATCCAGCAGATCGTTGTCGCTCAGTTCCATTAGAGCCATCAGACCTTGCGCCTGCTTGACAGTCAGCGCCGATTCATACCGTTTGAAAAACCGGTCTACAAAAATATCGTTTTCCAGCAAACCTCGGCGGCTGCGCCACTTGAGTTTGCTCAGAACGCGCTCGTCGATCAGATCGTCAGGCGAGGCAACTGCCAGGTTTTCCATGGAGGTGTCCGACTCAGATGGCGCGACGCACCATCAGCTCTTTGATCTTGCCAATGGCAGCGGTGGGGTTCAGGCCTTTGGGGCAGACGTCCACACAGTTCATGATGGTGGTGCAGCGGAACAGGCGGTACGGGTCTTCCAGGTTGTCCAGGCGCTCGCTGGTGCCTTCATCGCGGCTGTCGGCAATGAAGCGGTAGGCTTGCAGCAAACCGGCCGGGCCGACGAACTTGTCCGGGTTCCACCAGAAAACCGGGCAGCTGGTGGAGCAGCTGGCGCACAAAATACATTCGTACAGGCCATTGAGCACTTCGCGCTCTTCGGGGCTTTGCAGGCGCTCTTTTTCTGGTGGCCGGGTGTCGTTGATCAGGTACGGCTTGATCGAATGGTATTGTTGGAAGAACAGCGTCATGTCGACGATCAGGTCGCGGATCACCGGCAGGCCGGGCAGCGGTTTGAGCACGATGGTGTCGGGCAACGTGCGCAGGTTGATCAGACAGGCCAGGCCGTTTTTGCCATTGATGTTCATCGCGTCTGAGCCGCAGATGCCTTCGCGGCAGGAACGGCGGTAAGACAGCGTGGGGTCGATCTTTTTCAGTTTGACCAAGGCGTCCAGCAGCATGCGCTCGCTGCCATCGAGTTCCACCTCGATGGTCTGCATGTAGGGCTTGGCGTCGGTGTCCGGGTTGTAGCGGTAAATTTGGAAAGTGCGTTTTGCCATGATGTGCTTTCTTGTTCGGTAGGGTTCAGAGCCGCAGGTCTGTGATCAAGATCAGAACGTGCGAACCTTGGGTGGCACGGAGGCCACGGTCAGCGGCTTCAGGTTCACCGGTTTGTAGCTCAGGCTGTTGGTGGCGCGGTCCCACAGGGTGTGTTTCATCCAGTTGGCGTCGTCACGTCCCAGCGGGTTGGTGGCGTCGTCGGCCGGGCGGTCATAGTCCAGCACGGTGTGGGCACCGCGGCACTCGTGGCGGGCGGCGGCAGACACCATGGTGGCCTGGGCCGCTTCGATCATGTTGTCGACTTCCAGCGCCTCGATGCGGGCGGTATTGAAGATCTTGGACTTATCGGCCAGGGTGATGTTTTTGACGCGCTCGCGCATGGCGGCGATCTTCACCACGCCCTGGTCCATGCTGGCTTGGGTGCGGAACACGCTGGCGTGTGTTTGCATGATGTCGCGCATGTCGTCGGCCACGACCTGGGCGTATTCGCCCGACGTGGAGGTGTCCAGGCGGTTCAGACGGTCCAGCGAAATGTCGGCACCGTTTTCCGGCAGCGGCTTGTGGGTGTCGTTCTCGTTGTTGAACTGGACGATGTGTTTGCCCGCAGCCCGGCCAAACACCACGATGTCGAGCAAGGAGTTGGTGCCCAGACGGTTGGCGCCGTGCACGCTGACGCAGGCGCATTCACCCACCGCGTACAGGCCCTTGACCACTTTCTGCGAACCCTGGCCGTCAGGGGTGACGACCTGGCCGTAGATGTTGGTGGGAATGCCGCCCATCTGGTAGTGGATGGTGGGCACCACCGGGATGGATTCCTTGGTGATGTCGACGTTGGCAAAGTTGTGGCCAATTTCGAACACGCTGGGCAGGCGCTTGGCAATGGTTTCAGCGCCCAGGTGGGTCATGTCGAGGTTGATGTAATTTTTGTTCGGGCCACAACCACGGCCTTCCTTGATTTCCTGGTCCATACAACGTGACACAAAGTCACGCGGTGCCAGGTCTTTCAGGGTGGGGGCGTAACGCTCCATGAAACGCTCGCCGGCGCTGTTGCGCAAAATGGCGCCTTCGCCACGGCAGCCTTCGGTCAGCAGCACGCCAGCACCGGCCACGCCAGTGGGGTGAAACTGCCAGAACTCCATGTCCTGCAGCGGAATACCGGCACGCGCTGCAATGCCCAAGCCGTCGCCAGTGTTGATGAAAGCGTTGGTGGAGGCGGCAAAAATCCGGCCCGCACCGCCGGTTGCCAGCAGCACGGTTTTGGCGCGCAGCACGTGGATTTCACCGGTTTCCATCTCCAGGGCGGTCACGCCGACCACATCGCCTTCAGCGTCGCGAATCAAGTCAAGCGCCATCCATTCCACAAAGAAGTTGGTGCGCGCCTTGACGTTTTGCTGGTACAGCGTGTGCAGCATGGCGTGGCCGGTGCGGTCAGCCGCGGCGCAGGCGCGCTGCACGGGTTTTTCGCCGTAGTTGGCGGTGTGGCCACCGAACGGACGCTGGTAGATGGTGCCATCGGCGTTGCGGTCAAACGGCATGCCGAAGTGTTCCAACTCATACACCACCTGGGTGGCTTCACGGCACATGAACTCGATGGCGTCCTGGTCGCCCAGCCAGTCGGAGCCCTTGATGGTGTCGTAAAAGTGATAGTGCCAGTTGTCTTCCGCCATATTGCCCAGGCTGGCGCCGATGCCGCCTTGCGCTGCCACGGTGTGCGAGCGGGTGGGGAACACTTTGGTCAGCACAGCCACATTCAGGCCGGCGTTGGACAGGCGCAAGGACGCGCTCATGCCGGAGCCACCGGCTCCGACGATGACGACGTCAAATTTGCGCGTGGTGAGTTTGGAGGTTGCAGTCATGTTGAATCTTGTGTTTTGTTGATGGATAGCCAGCCTCGGCGCTTTTCGGCCAGGACGGCTGGTGCCTTCTGATCAATGAGGAAGGCTTACAGGCGCCACAGAACCTGGATGGCCCAGCCGGTGCAGGCAGTCAGCCAGACAATGGCGAACACGTGCATCACCAAACGCACGGCATAGGGTTTGACATAGTCCATGAAGACGTTGCGCATGCCCACCCACACGTGATAAAAAAGTGCCAGGAAGACCACCAAGGTCAGTGTCTTCATCCATTGCGCAGCAAAGATGCCCGACCACAGTTCATAACTGACCGGGCCTTTGCTGAAGATGACCTGCCCCAGCACCAGCACGGTAAAAAGAGCCATGATGACGGCCGTCACGCGTTGTGACAACCAGTCGCGCATACCGTAATGGGCACCAACAACCGTGCGGTGAGATCCGTAATTGACAGACATGAATAACTCCTGAATTAGTAAAGGCCGAAGAGCTTGGCGCCAAGGATGACCGTCAGGCTGAGGGTCAGACCCAGCACAACCGCGGCGGTTTGGCGACCAAAGTCTTTGCTGACATGGTGGTGGTGGGTGTCCATCCAGAGGTGCCGAAGACCTGCGATGAAGTGGTGCAGGATGGCCCAAATCAGGCCCAGCACCACCAGTTTCCACAGGAAGCCGGGGATGCCCAGCATGCCGACGTTGAACGCGGCGGTGAAGCGCGCAAACGAAATTTCTGACGAGATGGAGGTGTCAAACATCCAGATCACAAACGGCAACAGGAAAAACATGATGGCCCCGCTGACCCGGTGCATGCCCGATGCCAGTGACGCCAGTGGCCAGCGGTAACTGATCAGACTGGCGCCGTCGATGTTGCGAAATTCCGGACGTTTTTTGGGAGCGCTTGCAGTTGTTTCTGACATAACTTGCTTTCGTGGATGTGAGTTGATTTTCCGGCCATTGGCTTACAGCCAACTGCCAAAAAGTACCTTGCAGTGCAGCATCATACGCCGCGTGAGAGAGTCCGTTGGATGCGCCAAAGTGGCTTGTTTGCCGTTCAAAATGGTCTGTTTGAGCGGCTGGCGAACCAGACTTCCGCCAGGGCGCGGGGTGTTTAGTTCATGTCATTTTGGTAGTGGTGCGTATCGGTTCGGTAATAGCCGCGGCGCAATTCCATCGGCTCGCTTTGGTAAGTATAGGCAATGCGTTCAACGCTCAGGAGGGGTGTTCCCAAAGGCACTTTCAGTTGTGTGGCGTGGACGTCGGTCGCTGCGATGGCGCGGATTTTTTCTTCAGCGCGCACCATGCGGACATTGAATTCGGTCTCAAACAGCGCATACATCGGCCCCCTGTAGTTTGAGAGTCGCTCGGCAGTCAGTCCCTTGAACGGTGTCGCAGGCAACCAGATGTCTTCCAGAATGACCGGGACGCCGCCGAAACTCAGCACCCGGCGGGCCTGCAGCACCGTATCACCTGCGCGAAGCGCCAAGGCCTTGGCGACGTCGGCGCTGGCTCGGGTGCGGCGGCATTCGATGATGTCGCGCTGGGCCGGGCCTTCGCTGCCGCGGGAGCCGCTGTCAGGCACCAATTTGAGAAACCTGAATTGCACCTGTTGCTCGGCGTGTGTGGCGACAAATGTTCCCTTGCCCTGGCGGCGCAGCAGCAAGTTTTCGGCGGCCAGTTCGTCGACGGCTTTGCGCACTGTGCCCTGGCTGACCCGGAATCGTGCCGCGAGGTCAATTTCGCTCGGGATGGCTTCGCCGGGCTTCCATTCACCAGAACGCAAGCTACCGAGAATCAGGCTTTTGATCTGTTGGTAGAGTGGGCTGAAAGCTGGGGTGGCCAGAGTGGCATTGGGTGCAGCCTCAGTGAGCTGCAACACATCGGGCTCGTCACTGGTTTCGGGCAAGGTGGGCATGAAAGGTGTCTCCGAAAGGTCGTCGTGATTTTTGATAATCATATCTTATATAAGACATAAGACAGATTGACACTTTGGGATTTTCAAGAGTACA
>Ga0209066_10006683_pt1 | contig 11697 bp, 13 predicted proteins | sample All_14_2_FD_187198 | JGI IMG/M metagenome (GOLD analysis project Ga0209066, IMG submission 187198) | Freshwater microbial communities in response to fracking from Pennsylvania, USA - Allegheny Zone_MetaG_DW_15 (SPAdes) (version 2) ...
GCCACGATGGGCACGGCCGCGGCCGCTCCGTCGAAGCCGCGGATGCGGCGGGTGGCGGCCACGCCGTCGAGGTTGGGCATCTTGATGTCCATCAGGATCAGGTCGAAGCGGCCCGTGCGGGCCGCCGCCACCGCCTGCTCGCCGTCCTCCACGCTCTCGCTGGCGCAGCCGAACATGCCGCACAGGGTTTCGGCCACCAGGCGATTGGTGGCGTTGTCGTCGGCGATCAGCACGCGCAGGCCGCCTTCCCCCGCGGGCGCGAGGGCGTCGGGCTCGGCCTCGCGCGCTCCGGCCTTCGGCGCCGGCACGTCGAACAGCGGGAAGGCGAAGCGGAACACCGTGCCTCCGCCGGGGTTGGCGGCGGCCGAGACCGCGCCGCCCATGCGCTCGACGATCTCCTGGCAGATCGACAGCCCCAGGCCCGCGCCGCCGTGGCGCTGGCCGGCCTCGGTCTGACTGAAGGGCTGGAAGATGGCCGCCAGCAGTTCCTCCGGCACGCCGATGCCGGTGTCGGCAACGATCCCTTCGATCGCCACGTGGACGTCGTCGCGGCGGGCGCTCAGCCGAACCTCCACGCCGCCCTCGGCGGTGAACTTCAGGGCGTTGCCGATCAGGTTGTTGAGGACCTGCTTGATGCGCACCGCATCGCCCAGCGCCCACTGGTCGGCCTCGCCGTCATAGACGAACGCCAGGGCGACGCCCTTCTGCTCGGCGCGGGCGGTCCACAGCGCGGCCACGTCGTCCAGCAGGCGCGGCACGTTGAACGGGTCTTCGGCCAGCTCGAGCCGTCCGGCCTCGGCGCGCGACAGGTCCAGCGCGTCGGTCAGCAGGCGCAGCAGGGTCTGGCCGGAATCCTGGATGGTGTGGACGTAGGCCGCTAGTTCCGGCTGGGAAAGCTTGCGCTCGAGGATGTCGGCGACGGCCAGCACGCCGTTCAGAGGGGTGCGGATCTCGTGGCTCATCACGGCCAGGAACTGCGACTTGGCGGCGAGGGCGGCCTGGGCTTGCCGGGTCGCCGCGTCCAGGGTCTCGGCCAGGCGGGTCATCTCCTCGGCGTGCGCCCGGTTCGCCTCGCTGGTGGCCTGCAGCAGGCTGAGCGCGCTGGCGACGCCGGCGTAGCGCCCGCCCTGGGTGACGATGAAGCCGCGCAGCAGTTCGGACGGCCGCTCCGCCAGGGCCTGGCCGCAGAACTCCGCGGCCGAGCGGTCGCCCTCGACGACCAGCGGGTCCTTGCTCATCAGCAGCGAGATCGGCCGAAGCGCATAGAGCGCCCGGCCGTACTGGGCCGCCATGGCCACGAAGAAGGCGTTGCGCTCCACCAGGCCCAGCGGGCGGCCCTCGTCGTCGACTACGGCGATCGCCAGGGTGTCGGGTTCGGCATGGAACCGGTCGTACACGCGCTGTCCCGGCAGATCGGGCGCGATCGGCGCGATCGACTGGGCGAGGTCGAGAAGCGTGGCGGTCATGATATCCCCTGCTGCCGGGATCGATAGACCGTCCGCCCCTAATGGATGGTGAAGCTTACTTCCGAATTTGTATGCGCTTCCGCCTTCTATACCTCGATATACTGTCACTAAACCGTCATATTATGAATTTCGACGATCTTTCACAAGCTTATCGCTCGGCAGGCCGCAGCTCTTCCATCGCGGCGCGGCTTCAGGTTAGAATTCGGCGCCAACCAGAGGCGCTCCATGTCTGAGATTGTTCGCGAAACCCGGGCCTAGCAGCCGAACCGGCGTTTCGCTTTCCACGGCTCCAGGTCCTGCCCGTCCGCGTCCCACCGTGGGCGCGTCGTTTCATGCCTGAAGCCGGACAATTCCTTGAACATCTCCAAGCCGCAGCAAAGGACGCTGCACGCGCTCGCCCAGGGCGGGCGCATCATCATCGAGCGTAACGACAAGGGCGCGATCGTCGCCGCCGAGTGCCTGACCCGCGAGGGCTGGCGTCTGGGCGACTGCGACTTAGACGTCTTCAAGAGCCTGAAGAAGAAGCGGCTGATCGCCAGCCGCAACGGCGCCCCCTACGGGATCACCCGCGAAGGGCTGCTCAACCTGCGAAGCCAGCTCGACAACCGGGTCTCAAGCCGGGGCTGGTGACCACCTGAGAAAATGGACGCGCGCGGCGCCGTAGTCGCGTGCGTCCAGCTTCTCATAGCCCGCGGCCTCGAAGTCCGGTTCGGAGACGCCGCGCTCGAACACCACGACCGCGCCGGGCGCCAGCCAGCCGCCCTCGGCGAGCCTGGCCAGCGCACGCTCGCCCAGGCCCTTGGCGTAGGGCGGGTCGAGGAACGCCAGCTCGAAGGCCGGCCCGTCGGCGCCTGGCCGTACGCCCAGATCGGTCGCGTCGCGCCGATGCACGCGCGTGCGCCCGAACAGGCCCATGGCGTCCACGTTCTCGCGGATCGCCCCGCGCGCGGCCTCGTCGGTCTCGACGAACAGGCAGAAGGCCGCGCCACGCGACAGGGCCTCGAAGCCGAGCGCGCCGGAGCCCGCGAAGAGGTCGATCACCCGCCTCTCGCGCACGCCCGGCGACCACGGCGCATGCTCCAGGATGTTGAAGATCGCCTGCCGCGCGCGGTCCGACGTCGGCCGGGTGGCCGCGCCGGCGGGCGCGGCGAGCGTCTTGCCGCGGAATTCTCCGGAAACGATGCGCAAGCCGGCCCCTCCTCGAATCGCCGCCGACCTTGCCGCGCCCGGCGGCCCGTTCCAAGGTTTCCCGCAAAGGACGACGGCGGAGGAAGCCCCATGACCCTGGTGACCGTGCAGCGGCGCGGCGGCGCAGCCGTGCTGACGTACGCCAACCCGCCCTTCGGAACCATGACCGCCCCCGGCGCGGCGCAGATGCACGCGGCGGTGAAGGCCGCCGCCGACGACCCGGCCGTCCGCTGCATCGTCATCACCGGCGGCCTGCCGGGGATCTTCATCCGCCACTACGACGTCACCGAGCTCTCGGACATGAGCGACGCGCTCGCCGGTCCGCCCGCCTCGTCGGCGCCGGACGGGCCCCGCCCGCCAGGCTTCCTGGATATGGTCGATCTGATCGCGGCCGCCCCCAAGCCGGTGATCGCCGCGATCAACGGGCTGTGCATGGGCGGCGGCTTCGAGTTGTCGCTCTACTGCGACCTGCGGATCGCCGCGCCCGACGTGTCGGCCATCGGCCTGCCCGAAACGCGGATCAGCATCTTCCCGGGCGGCGGCGGCACCCAGCGCTTGCCCAGGATCATCGGCGAGGCCAGGGCTCTGGAGATGATCCTGCGCGGCCTGACGGTCGATGGCGCCAGGGCCCACGAGCTGGGCCTCGTGCACGAGCTGGCGGCCGATCCGCTGGCCCGGGCGCTCGCGATCGCCGCCGAGTTCGAGAGCCGGCCGGCGGAGGGTATCGCCTCCGCCAAGCGGCTCATCCGCGCCGCCCTGGACCGCCCCCTGAGCGAGGGCCTGGCGGACGAGCGCCGGTCCTTCCTCGAGGTGATGCGGACGCCTTCGGCCCGCGAGGCCCTGCGGGGCGCGCGGACGCCGGCCGAGATCCAGGCGCTGTAGCCGCCCCCGGGCCGATCACGGTCTTGGGCGTCGGCTTCTTGCGCGCGCCGGCCTTGGCGTGGGCGGCCTTGGCGGGCGCCTTGGCCTTGGCCCAGCCGGCCTTGTAGACCTTCTTGGCGCGGGGCTCGCCGTCCGGCGCGCGGTGCGCGCGATCGCCCGGCCCTTCGGCGCGGCGGCCGGGCTCGGCGGGCGCGCGGCGCGACTTGGCGGCGACCGGAGGCGCGGTGAACTGCGGCCGGTCGCCCTTGGGCAGGTTCTCGGGCGCCACGTGCTCGGCGAACTGCTCGCGAATCACGCGCGGCCCCACCTCTTCGATCTGGCCGCTTTCCAGGGTTCCGAGCGCGAGCGGACCGTAGGACAGGCGGATCAGCCGGTTCACCTTCAGGCCCAGCGCCTCCAGCACGCGACGCACCTCGCGGTTCTTGCCCTCGGCCAGGGTCAGGGTGATCCACAGGTTGGCGCCCTGCGGCCCTTCCTTGGCCTTGTCGAGCTTGGCGTCGATGGAACCGTAGCGCACGCCCTCCACCGTGATCCCGTCCTTCAGCTTGTCGAGCCGCTCTTGGGTGACGCGGCCCCGCGCCCGGGCGCGGTAGCGGCGGATGACGCCGTTGGAGGGCATTTCCAGCGCACGCGCCAGGGCGCCGTCGTTGGTCAGCAGCAGCAGCCCCTCGGTGTTGAGGTCCAGCCGGCCGATGGAGATCAGCCGCGGCAGGCCGGGCGGCAGGGCCTCGAACACGGTGGGCCGGCCCTGCGGGTCCTTGTGGGTGGTCACCAGGCCCACGGGCTTGTGGAAGCGGAACAGGCGCGCGGGCTCGGCTTCGTTCACCACCTCGCCGTCGACGGTAAGGATGTCGCCGGGCTCGACCTTGACCGCGGGCGTCGTCAGCACCCGGCCGTTCAGCGCCACGCGGCCGGCCTCGATCAGCCGTTCGACCTCGCGGCGGGATGCGACGCCGGCGCGCGCGAGCGCCTTGGCGACGCGTTCGGCTTGACCGGAGCCGCCTGCGTCGGTGTGTTGTGGATCGTGGACCATGATCTTCGCACCATGCGCATCGCCCTCGAAGCGGCGCAAGACGCCGCCGCGCGCGGCGAGACGCCTGTGGGCTGCGTGATCGTCGATCCGGCGACGGGCGAGGTGGTGGCCGTCGGCGCCAACGGCCCCATCGGCGCCCACGATCCGACCGCCCACGCCGAGATCGTGGCCATGCGCGCGGCGGCTGCGAAGCGCGGCAACTACCGCCTGACCGGCCTGACCCTGGTCGTGACGCTGGAGCCCTGCGCCATGTGCGCGGGCGCCATCAGCCACGCGCGCATCGGCCGCCTCGTCTTCGGCGCCGAGGATCCGAAGGGCGGGGCGGTGATCCATGGGCCGCGATTCTTCGACCAGCCGACCTGCCACTGGCGGCCCCAGGTGACCGGCGGCGTCCTCGCCGAGGAATGCGGCGACCTGCTGCGCGGCTTCTTCCGGGCGCGGCGAACCAAGGCGGGCGGAACGTGATGCTGGCGGCCCTGGCGATGGCCGCGGCCCTGGATGCGACGGCCGAGGTGCAGAAACTCGACTGGCTCGCCGGCGCCTGGGAACGCGAGGCGAGCGGCGAGACGGTGCGCGAAACCTGGCTCTCCCCGCGCGCGGGCGCCATGGCCGGCGTCGGCCAGACCACGCGCCCCGGCAAGCCGGCCCTCATCGAGTTCATGAGGATCACCGCCGAGCCGGCGGGGCCGACCTTCACGGCCTTGATCGAGGGCCAGCCGCCGACCGCCTTCGTCATGAAGCGCTCGGACGACGGCGAGGCGGTGTTCGAGAACCTCGCCCACGACTATCCGCAACGCGTGATCTACCGGCGCTGCGGCGTGGACCTGTGCGCCCGCATCGAGGGGATGAGCGGCGGCGAACTCAAGGGGACAGACTGGCGCTACCGTCGGATATCCGCGCCCTAAGGCCGCCCGATCCGCTTGCCAGCCGGCCATGCCGGACCAAAGATGCCTCCCATAATTTAGAGCATTAGGGAGACGCACATGGGACTTCTGGACGGAAAGGTTGCGATCGTCACTGGCGCCGGCGGCGGACTGGGCGAGGCCTACGCCAAGCTGTTCGCAAAAGAGGGCGCGGCGGTCGTGGTCAACGACCTGGGCGGCGCGCGCGACGGCTCGGGAAGCGGAACCTCCGCGGCGGCGCAGAAGGTGGTGGACGAAATAACGGCGGCCGGCGGGCGCGCGGTGGCCAACGGCGACGACGTCTCCACCATGCAGGGCGGCGAGAACATCCTGAAGACCGCGCTCGACGCCTTCGGTCAGGTGGACATCCTGGTCTGCAACGCCGGCATCCTGCGCGACAAGACCTTCGCCAACACCTCCGAGGCCGACTGGGACCTGGTGGTCAAGGTGCACCTGAAGGGGACCTACTGCTGCACCATGCCGGTGTGGAAGTGGCTGAAGGACAACGGCAGGCCGGGCGTCATCGTCATGACCTCCTCGACGTCGGGGCTCTATGGCAACTTCGGCCAGTCGAACTACGGCGCCGCCAAGGCCGGCATCTACGGCTTCATGCGCGTGCTCTCGATCGAGGGACGCAAGTACGGCATCCGCGTCATGGCGCTCGCGCCTGGGGCCTACACCCGCATGACCTCCGACCTGCCCGGCCGCCAGGGCCGCGAGCCCGATCCGCTGAGCCTGCCGGAAAACGTCGCGCCGGGGGTGCTCTACATGGTCTCGGACCTGGCCGCCGACCACACCGGCAAGGTGCTGGGCGTGTCCGCGCGCGGGGTGCGCGAGATCAAGATGATGCAGACCGACGGCTTCTCGCCGGGGCGGCCCTACACCGCCCAGGAGGTGGCCGAACACGCCGCGGAGGTGTTCTTCCCAACCGCGCCTGAGCGGACTGCGGCGAGCGCCTGAGCCCAACGGCTACGGGATCGGGGCGGCGAAATTCATCTTGGCCGTCGAAAAAAATGCGGTGGGAGAGCATCGGCCCCTTGCACGCGTCTTCGTGCGACCTATTTCAGCCGTGCCCATGTTGGGCGTTTCCTCCCTAAAAGCCTTGAGCCGCGCCGGTTTGGCCGCGGCTCTTTTTTTGCCTTCAGGCGGCGGCGAAGAGCTGGACCGCCTGGGCCAGGTAGACCACGCCGATCGCCGTGACGACCCAGCGGGTCCAGCGCTTGAAGTTCACATCGCTCATGCGCTCCAGGATGCGACCGCCGACGACGGTGCCGAGCATCGACAGCGGCACGGCCCCGGCGAACAGCCACCAGGGCGGCATGTCTCCCCCCTTCGCCGCGATGAGGGGCGCGCCGTAGACGAGGATCTTGGCCAGGTGGCTGAAGACCTGGGTCGCGGCCTTGGTGGCCACGATGGCGTGGCGGGTCAGCTCGGTGCGCACGAAGAAGATGTCGAGCAGCGGCCCCGCGACGCCGGCCGTCAGGTTGAGCGCCGTCACCAGGAAGCCTGAGACCAGCGCTTGGGGCGGCCTGGCCGCATCCAGGCGCAGCGCCTTCTGAGGCAGCCAGACGAGCCCGGGCACCAGGCCCATCAGCAGGTAGAGCACGGGCTTGGAGGGCGTATAGGCGACCAGGGCGACGAGGCCCGCCGCCGCCGCGGAGGCCAGCGCGTACCAGCCCACGATGTCCCAGCGCACGTGGCGGGCGTGGATCACGGCGCGCCAGCCGTTGGCGACGAGTTGGAGGACACCGTGGGTGACGAAGGCGGCGGAGACGGGCAGCACCAGGGCCAGGGCGCCCATCAGGACGAGGCCGCCGGCCATGCCGAATATCCCGGACAAGGTGGCGGTCGCGAAAGCGGCGGCGAACAGGAAGGCCGCGGTCAGCGCGCCCATGGCGAGGTCCCCTCACGTCCGGCCAAGCCATGGACCCGCCGCGGCCCGGCGTCCAATATATGGCGAGAGCGATTTCGATACCGGGAGGGTATGACGATGATCGACCTGCGGCGGTTGCGCTACGTGGTGGCCGTGGCCGACGAGGGGCACGTGACGCGGGCGGCCGAGCGGCTGGGCATCCAGCAGCCCCCGCTCACCCGCCAGATCCGCAGCCTGGAGGCGGAGCTGGGCGTGACCCTCTTCGAGCGCCTGCCGCGCGGCGTGCGCCCGACGGAAGCCGGCCGCGTCGTGGTGGAGGCCGCGCGCGACATCCTGGACCGCGCAGAGCGCCTGGCCGACACCGCCCGCCGGGCCGCCCGCGGCGAGCAGGGGCGCCTGGCGGTGGGCTACACCTCCTCCGGCGCCTTCCACCCGTTCGTCGCCCAGCGGATCCGCGCCTTCCGCCAGGCCCGGCCCGGCGTGCAGCTGGCGCTGGCGGAGGACGGCACGCCCGAACTGATCCGCGGCCTGAAGGACGAGCGGCTCGACGCGGCCTTCGTGCGCTCGACCCTCAGCGACATGGCCGGGATCGCCGTCGAGCCGCTGCTGCAGGAGGAGATGGTCGCCGCCCTGCCCGCCGACCACCGGCTGGCCGGCGCCCCGCGCATCGCCCTGGCGGACCTGGCCGAGGACACCTTCATCTTCTATCGCCGCCCGACCGGCCCCGGCCTCTACGACGCCATCACAGCCGCCTGCCTGGCGGCGGGCTTCAGCCCCACGGTCGGCCAGGAGGCGCCGCGCATGTCCTCGACCCTGGGCCTGGTGGCCTCGGGCCTGGGCGTGGCGATCACGCCGGCGGCCATGGCGCGGATGAACATGGAAGGCGTCGCCTTCGCGGGCCTCAGCGGCGCGGCGGGCCTGACGGCGCCGCTGCTGCTGGCCACCCGGCGCAACGACCGCTCGAGCCTGGTGCGGCGCTTTCGCGAGGACGTGCTGAAGGCCGCCCGACAGCCCCCGCCCGCCTGAAGACGGGCGGCCGGAAAGCCGACGCCCGAACGAACCGCAGCCGCCGCCTCCGGGTTCCTACGTAGGTCCCGTCGCCTTGCCGGGGCCGGACGACCATGCGACAAGAATTCAAACAACTGTTTGAAACGAGGCCGACGTCATGGATTTCGACTATTCGCCGCGTCAGAAGGACCTGATCGCCCGCATCTCGGCCTTCATGGACGAGCACGTCTATCCGGCGGTCCCGGTCTACGAGGGCCAGCAGGCCGAGGGCGAGCGCTGGAAAGTGATCCCCGTGGTCGAGGAGCTGAAGGCCAAGGCCAAGGCCGCGGGCCTGTGGAACATGTTCATGCCGCCCTCCTCGGGCCACCCGCACGTGGACGACACCTTCACGTTCGAGGGCGTGCAGCTGACCAACCTGGAGTACGCGCCGATCGCCGAGATGTTCGGCCGCGTGGAGTTCGCCTCGGAGGTCTTCAACTGCTCGGCGCCGGACACCGGCAACATGGAGGTGCTGAACCGCTTCGGCACCCGCGAGCAGAAGGAGCGCTGGCTGCGCCCGCTGATGAACGGCGAGATCCGCTCGGCCTTCCTGATGACCGAGCCGCTGGTCGCCTCCTCGGACGCCACCAACATCGAGACGCGCATCGAGCGCGACGGCGACGACTATGTGATCAACGGCCGCAAGTGGTGGTCCTCGGGCATGGGCGACCCGCGCTGCAAGGTCGCCATCGTGATGGGCAAGACCAACCCGGAGGCCTCCAGCCACCAGCAGCAGAGCCAGGTGCTGGTGCCGATGGACGCGCCGGGCATCAAGGTGCTGCGGATGCTGCCGGTGTTCGGCTACGACGACGCCCCGCACGGCCACGCCGAGGTGCTGCTGGAGAACGTGCGCGTACCGATCGCCGAGTCTCTGGTGCTGGGCGAGGGCCGCGGCTTCGAGATCAGCCAGGCGCGCCTGGGCCCCGGCCGCATCCACCACTGCATGCGCACCATCGGCGCGGCGGAGGTGGCCCTGGAGAAGATGTGCCAGCGGCTGATGAGCCGGAAGGCCTTCGGCAAATACGTCTCCGAGCATTCGGTCTGGGAGGAGCGCGTCGCCCGCGCCCGGATCGACATCGAGATGACCCGCCTGCTGTGCTTCAAGGCGGCCGACATGATGGACAAGGCCGGCAACAAGGTCGCCCGCCTGGAAGTGGCGATGATCAAGGTGCAGGCCCCGACCATGGCGCTGAAGGTCATCGACGACGCCATCCAGGCCTTCGGCGGCGCCGGCGTGACGTCCGATCCGGGCCTGGCCCGCGCCTACGCCAACCAGCGCACCCTGCGCCTGGCCGACGGCCCCGACGAGGTGCACAACCGCACCATCGCGCGCATGGAGTTCGCCAGGTACGGCGACCTGGCCCAGAAGATCCGCGCCGAACGCGACGCCGAGCGCGTGCCCGTCGGCATCCGCTGAGGCGGGCGTCCGCTCTCCGCCGGGGGACCGCAATGTCCTTCGGCGGCCTGGACGGACCTGAGCAGGCGTCGAAGTCCCCCTCAGTCGCTCCGCGACAGCTCCCCCAGCGGGGGAGCATCTTCGGCGGCGGCAGGCGGTCCTTCTCCCACAAGAGGAGAGGGAGCGCAGGGGCGCTGCGACCTCAGATGAACGAGAGGTTCGGGCGGGACATCAGCACGATCGCCGCGGTGACGATGAGCGCGATGATCGGCGGTCCGAGTTTCCACCAGTGTGTCATGACAATGAAATGGGGACGGCCGGGCCGCGGTTCCAGGTCCGCGCCGATGGGCCCTTCCCCGCAGGCCGCACGGCAGGTCGAGAAGGACGCTATACGGCTTCCAAATAACATGGTTATGCTACCTCAGGTTGGCGGAGGACACACAATGCTGCCTGCGACCCTGAGCCCGAATTCCTTCCTACCCCCTCGGATCAAGTCGGAGCTCGACCTCGTCAAGCCGGTCGCGCGCGGGGCCAAGGGGCTCCCCGCCAAGCGCGTCCAGGAGTGGCTGACCCTGAACGGCTACGGCCTTGTGATCGACGGCGACTTTGGACCAGCGACGGAGGACCAGGTGAAGGCCTTCCAGCGCGCCCTCGGCCAGCCGGCGAACGGCATCGTCGATGCGGCCACCTGGACCGCCCTGGTCGATCCGCTCGTCAAGGCCGTAGCGCCGGCCGGCGCCAGCGGGAGCCTTTCGCCGCGTGTCGCCGAGGTGGCGAAACACCACGTCGCTCAACATCCCCGGGAGGCGGGGGGCGACAACTGCGGGCCTTGGGTGCGCGCGTATCTGGGCTGGGACGGCGCCGAGGCGCGTTGGTGCGCCGGTTTCACATGCACTGTCTTGGAACAGGCCGCCGCGCTGCTGGACGCCAAGCCGCCGATCAAGTCCTCGGCGAGTTGCGACACAGTCGCCGACCGCGCGAAGATCGCCGGCAAGTTCATCCCCGGCCCGAAGACGCCTCCGACGGCCATCGCGCCGGGGAGCTTCTTCCTGGTGCGGGCCAGCCCCACCGACTGGACCCACGTCGGAATCGTCCTGCAAGCGGGACCGGACTCCTTCTCGACCTTCGAGGGAAACACCAACGACCAGGGCTCCGCCAACGGCTACGAGGCCTGCCAGAGGCGGCGGGACTACAAGCGCAAGGACTTCGTCATCTGGTGACGGCTCACCCCGGCGCGTGGCAGACGGCCTCGATGTTGTGGCCGTCCGGGTCGAGGACGAAGGCGCCGTAGTAGTTGGGGTGGTAGTGGGCCCTGATCCCGGGCGGGCCGTTGTCGCGCCCGCCGGCGGCCATGGCCGCGGCGTAGAAGACGTCGACCGTGGGCCGGTCCTTGGCGGCGAAGGCCACGTGCAGCGCGCCCGTGGGCGGGCCGCCCGTACCCATCCAGAAGTACGGCTTGCCGTCCGAGCCGTAGCCGGCGAACTCGGCGCCGCCGGTCTCCTCGGCGCCGACCTGCATCATCACGGCGATCCCGAGCGGAGCCAGGGCCTTGTCGTAGAAGGCCTTGGCGGCGGCGAAATCCGAGACGGTCAGTCCGATGTGATCGAGCATGGCTTCCTCCTGGCTCCGCAGAGCCCTGCTACGCCTGGGACTGTCCCGAACCTGTCAGCAGCCCCTCCCGGGCCGCGGCTACTTGACCGGGATGCTGTCGGCGCCGGCGCAGATGGCGGCGACGAGGGCCTTGTCGTCGGCGGTGGCGGCGGCCTTGCCCTTTTCGGTGCGCCAGCCCTCGGCCTCGACCGGGGGAACGCCGGGCTTGTAGGAGGCGACCTGCACCACCGTCTTGCGGCCGCAGTCGAGCGCGTAGATGAAGCCCACGCCGTCGGGCTTGCCGGGGCCCGAAGGGCCGA
>Ga0209066_10006685_pt1 | contig 11693 bp, 5 predicted proteins | sample All_14_2_FD_187198 | JGI IMG/M metagenome (GOLD analysis project Ga0209066, IMG submission 187198) | Freshwater microbial communities in response to fracking from Pennsylvania, USA - Allegheny Zone_MetaG_DW_15 (SPAdes) (version 2) ...
CTCGACGCGGCCGGCGGCAAGCCCGGCCGCGTCGAGAAGGTGGACGACAGCACCGTCGCCTTCGTCTTCGAGGAGCCCAATTTCCTGTTCCCCTTCCTCCTCGCCGGCGACACGCTGGTCGGCGGCGGGCAGACGCGGCAGCAATCGGATGGGCGCGCCTACAGCGTCTATGCGCCGAAGCACTACCTCAGCAAGTTCCTGCCGAAATACACGCCGATGGACACGCTGAACGCCCAGGCGCGCGAGGCGGGCTTCAACAACTGGGTGCAGCTGTTCCGCGCGCGATCGGACTGGCGCCTGAACCGCGACCTGCCGACGATGAGCGCCTGGCGCATGGTCCAGCCGATCACCGGCCAGCAATGGGTGCTGGAACGCAATCCCTATTTCTACGCGGTGGATACCGAGGGCCAGCAGCTTCCGTACATCGACCGCATTCTGCTGACGCTCGCCGAGAATCCGGAAGTAGTGAACCTGCGCGCGGTGGCCGGCGACTACGACTATCAGGAACGCTTCATCGACCTCGGCAAACTGCCGATCCTGCTGGAGAACCGTGCGCGCAGCCACTATCGCGTGCATCTCGACCCTGGCTTCAACGGGGCGGATTCCGTGCTGTTCCCGAACCTCACCTATACCGAGGACCGGGAGATCGGTGCGCTGCTCGCCGATGTTCGCTTTCGCCGCGCCATGTCGCTCGGCATCGACCGCGAGCAGTTGAACGAGGCTTTCTGGCTGGGGCTCGGCACGCCCGGTTCGGTCATTCCCGACCGCATCATTCCCGAAAGCCCGGGCGAGGAGTGGCGCACCAAATGGTCCACCCATGATCCGCGCCAGGCCAACGCGCTGCTCGATGCCGTCGGCCTGACCCGCAAGGATCGCGAGGGCTACCGGCTGCGCCGCGACAATGGCCAGCGCCTACGCATCGAGATCGCCGTCGCGCAGACCCTGTCCCCCACCTGGCCGCAGCAAGCGGAGATGATCGTCCAGCATTGGCGCGAGATCGGCCTGGCGGGCGATGTGAAGGTGATGGAGCGCGGGCTCGCCATCACGCGCGCGCTGAACGACCAGAACCAGGTCATGATGTGGACCAACAACGGGACGGAAAGCCTCTATCTCTATCCGCGCTATGCGCTGCCGGTGGACCCGACCGCCGGCGTCATGGGCAATGCCCACGCGCTGTGGTTCGCCTCCAACGGCGAGCGCGGCACGGCACCGACCGAACCCGAGATGCTCCGCGCCTTCCAGCTGATGCGGGCCGCCGCCGGCCAGCGCCAGGCCGAGCGCACGCGCACGGCGCAGGAAATCTGGAAGCTGGCTGTCACGCAGCAATGGGGCATCGGCCTGGTCGGCCTGTCGCCCGCCTTCATGGGCGTCCGCGTCGTGAACGAGAAGCTGGAGAACGTCCCGGCCCGCACCGGCGTATCCCAGCACATCCGCACCCCCTGGGGCGCGCATCCGGAGCAGTGGTACTTCAAGACCTGACGGCTCGCCCGGACATGCGCCGAAGGGCGCATGTCCGGGGGCCTACCGGATGCCGGCCCGCATGAAGGACTGCACGAACTGCCGCTGGAACAGCAGGAAGCCCAGCAGCAGCGGTGCCGAAGTCATCAGCGTCGCCGCGCTGATGATCGCCCAGTCGATCCCCTGATCGGTCGAGGCAAAGACGGACAGCCCGACGGTCAGCGGCCGCGTCTCCACCCGGTTGGTGATGACCAGCGGCCAGAGGAAGTTGTTCCAGTGATACGAGATCGAGGTCAGCGCATAGGCGAGGTAGATCGGCCGCGCCAACGGGACATAGACGCGCCACAGGATGCCGAGCGTGCCGCAGCCCTCGACGCGCGCGGCTTCCTCCAGTTCCTTCGGGACCTGGCGGAAGGCCTGGCGCAGCAGGAAGATGCCGAAGCCCGAGGCCATGTAGGGCAGGCCGATGGCGAGAATCGTGTCCACCAGCCCGAGCATGCGCATGGTGCGGTAGTTCTCGACGATCAAAACGTCGGGCATGATCATCAGCTGCATCAGCACCAGCGCAAAAAGGATGCCGCTGCCGGGAAAGCGGCTGCGCGCGAAGGCGAAGGCCGCGAGGGTGCAGAGCACGAGCTGCCCCGCCAGGATCGCCGTCACCAGCACGAAGGTATTGAGGAAGTAGCGCGCAAAGGGCGCGGCATCCCAGGCGGCGGCGAAGTTCGCCAGCGTCAGCGGCGCCGTCAGGTCGAAGCGCGTCGCATAGCCCGTCGGGTGAAAGGCCGCCCATACGGCGTAGAGCAGCGGCGCGACCCAGATCAGGCCGAGCAGCCAGGCCGCCGCCGTCTCGACCCAGGCGCCGATCCTGCCCGCCATGGTGGACACCGCCGCGCTCACCGGTAGTGAGTCCGCTTTTCGAGCAGCAGGAACTGCACCGCTGCCACAAGCGCCATGATGCCGAGCAGCACCATGGTCAGCGCCGAGGCCGAAGCGGTGTCGAGGAATCGAAAGCCGAGCTCGTAGATGTAGGTCATCAGCAGCGCCGTCGCATTGTCCGGTCCGCCGCGCGTCATGACGATGATGTGGTCCACCAAGCGGAAGGCGTTGATCACCGCATTGACCAGGATGAACAGCGTCGTCGGCCCCAGCAGCGGCAGCGTCACGCGGAACAGGATGCGCGCGCGGGAGGCACCCTCGACGGCGGCGGCCTCGTGCAGCGAGGGCGGGATGGCCTGCAGCGCGGCGAGGTAGAAGATCATGAAGAACCCTGCCTCCTTCCACACCGCCACCGCGACCATGGCGCCGAGCGCGGTCCCATGCGACCCGATCCAGTTGGTCGGTCCCCAGCCGAGCAGCGCATGGGTGATCCGGTCGAGCAGCCCGTAATCGGGCGTGTAGAAGAACAGCCAGAGATTCGCGACGGCGACCATCGGCAGCACCGTCGGCGTGAAATAGGCCATGCGCAGCGCGCCGCGCCCGGCGATCTTCCCGTTCACCCACAGTGCCATGGTCAGCGCGAGCACGACCGACAGCGGGATAGTCGCGGCCGCATAGATCAGGTTGTTGGTGAGCGCCTTCCAGAAGATCGGGTCTTCCAGCAGCGCCTGGTAGTTCTCGAGGCCCACGAAGCGCGCCGGCCGCGCGCCGCGTGGGGTGGTGAACAGCGCATGCCAGAAGGTGGCAACCGCCGGGTAATGCGTGAAGGCGAGGAGCAGGACCATCGCCGGCGCCAGCATCAGCCAGGCGTGGAGTGTGGTCCTGCTCCTCATCGCGCCGCTCAGCGGTAGCTGCGCAGGAGACGCGTGGCCTCGGCCTGGGCGGCGGCCATCGCCGGCACGGGCTGGGCGCGGCCGGTCAGCACCGCCTGCAGGCCGTCGTTCAACGCCTTGGTGACGCGCTGGTTGTCGTGGGTCGACAGTTCGGCGACGGCCCCGGCCAGCTGGTCGCGCGCCACGGCCGCGGCGGGGAAGTTCGCGACATAGGCCTTCATCGCCGGCGTCTCCCAGGCCGCCGGGCTGACGGCGACATAGCCGGTATCCATGCCCCACTGCGCGGCGCGTTCCGGCGTGGTGAGGAACTTCGCGAACTTCACCGCGGCCTCGCGCTTGGCCGGGCTCGCCGCCTTGAAGACGTAGATGTTGCCACCGCCGGTCGGGCTGCCCGGACGCCGATTGGCGGGAAGCTGCGCGACGCCGAAGCGAAAGGGCGCGTTCGTCTTGACGTTCGTCAGGTTGCCCGTGGTGGTCCAGATGATGGCGACCTTGCGCTCGAAGAAGTCGCGCGGCGTGGTGCCCCATTCGACGACGCCGGTCGGGTGCACGCGGTACTTCATCGACAGGTCGGCCCAGTATTGCAGCGCCTCGGCGACCTTGGCGTCGTCATAGAAGGTGCGGTTGCCTTCCGGGTTCATCAGCAGGATGTCGTTCTGCGTGGTGAGCGCCTGGAACAACCAGTAGGGAAAGCCCGAGGACGGGATCTGGATGCCCCACTGGCTGACCGTGTCGCCCTGGCGCTTGGTCAGCTTCTGGGCCATCTCGACCTGGTTGGCCCAGGTGGTCGGCCCGGCCTCGGGGTTCAGCCCGGCTTCGCGGAAGGCATCCTTGTTGTAGTAGGCGACGATGGTCGAACGCTGGAAGGGAATGCCCCAGGTCTTCCCGCCGGTCTGGCTGTTCGCCATGAAGGCCGGATAGAAGCCGCTCAGGTAGCCGGCATCGATGCCCGGCAGCCCATCCCAGGGGACGACCACATCCTCGTCGATCAGCGTGAACATGTCGGTGGACAGCAGCACGGCCACATCCGGCGCGTCGCCGCCGCGCGCCGCGGTCAGCGCCTTGGTGATCGAATCCTGATAGGTGCCGGTATAGACCGGGCGCACGCGGATGCCGGGATTCTCCTTCTGGAAGTCGGCGCAGTAGCCGTCGATGATGCGCGTGATCGGACCGCCCACGGCGATCGGGTAGTTGAAGGTGAGCTCAACCGGCGCTTGCGCGCGCACGGACGGGGCGGCGAGCAGCGGTGCCGTGGCGAAGGCGCCGAGCGCGGCGCGGCGGGTCAGGGTCATCAGTCGCTCCTTGGGATCAGGTAGGGACAGCCGGGCGTTCCCGCACGGCATCGGGCAGACGCCGCCCCGTGGCGGCATCGAACAGATGCGCGATGGGCGGCAGCAGCAGCCGCACCGGCGCGCCGGGATCGAACAGGTGATGGCCGGGGATGCGCGCCTGGAGTTGTTCGCCCGCATCGCCCACAGCGCAGGAGAGGACGGTCTCCGCGCCCAGGAACTCCGCCGCGACGACGCGCCCCGGCAGGCCCGGCCCATCGGTCAGCGCGACCTCCTCCGGCCGCAGGCCGAGGATGGCCCCGGCGCGTTCCGCCGGCGCCACCGACGGCCCCTCGGTGCCCGCGATCACCGCGCCATCGGCGCCGGGCGCGAGGCGCAGCAGCGACATGGGCGGCGTGCCGATGAACCCCGCCGCGAAGACCGAGGCCGGACGCGCGTAGAGTTCCGCCGGCGTCGCATCCTGCTCGACCTGTCCGCCCTGCATCAGCACGACCTGGTCTGCCATGCTCATTGCCTCGGCCTGGTCGTGGGTGACGTAGATCATCGTCATGGCGAGGCGCTGCTGGAGCGCGCGGATCTCGCGCCGCATCTCCGCGCGCAGCTTGGCGTCGAGGTTGGAAAGCGGTTCGTCCATCAGGCAGACCGGCGCTTCTGCGACCACGGCGCGGGCGAGCGCGACGCGCTGCTGCTGGCCGCCGGAAAGCTGCGAGGGACGGCGCCCGAGCAAGGGCGTGAGGCCCAGCATGTCGGCGGCACGCGCGAGGCGCGTATCCCGCTCCGCCCGCGCCACACCCCGCGCACGCAGGCCGAAAACGACATTCTCCGCGACGGAGAGATGTGGAAACAGCGCGTAAGACTGGAACACCATGGCGATGCCGCGCGCCGCGGGCGGCAGCGTCGAGACATCCCGCCCGCCGATCATCACCTGGCCGGACTGCGCCGCCTCGAGCCCCGCGACGACGCGCAGCAGGGTGGATTTGCCGCAGCCGGACGGCCCGAGCAGCACGGTGAAGCTGCCCGCACGCGCCGTCAGGGTGATGCCGGAGAGAGCCCGCGTGGCGTCGAAGGATTTCTCGAGGCCGAGCAGCCTCACCTCGCCCCGTGAAGAATGGTCGGAAGCCATGCGCGGCGCTTTAGCAGGCGCCTCGCCGTAATTCGGAGTCAGTCCGATGACATTCGAATGAACTTCAAACGCGCAGGCTTGCCGTCATTCTGGTGTCACTGCCGGTAGCTAAACTGAACAACATGAACATCAAAGCCGTTCATATGAACATCAACGCAGGCGCGGATGGCCGTCAGAGCGCCATCGCCGAGATGCTGCGCGCCCGCGACTTCATCAGCGTGGAGGAGCTCGCCGCGCATTTCGCCGTGGCCACCCAGACCATCCGCCGCGACCTCAATGCGCTGTGCGACCACGGCATCGCCCGCCGCCGGCATGGCGGTGTCGAGAGCGTGCTGCGGCAGGGCAAGAACCTGCCCTTCCGCGATCGGCGCGTGCTGAACCGCGAGGCGAAGGAGAGCATCGCCGCAGCGGTCGCGGGCCATGTCCGCGACGGGGAGGCGGTATCGCTCGGCATCGGCACCACGCCGCAGTTCATTGCCGAGGCACTGCTCTCCCACCAAGGGTTGAAGATCGTCACCAACAACCTGCCGCTCGCCATGATGGTCGGACAGAATTCGGACTTCGCCCTGGCGATCGCCGGCGGCACGGTGCGGGGCGGCGACCTCGATGTCTGCAGCCCTTCCTTCTTCTCCTCCTACAAGGTCGATGTCGCGATCTTCGGTGTCGCCGGGGTGGATGAGGACGGCTCGCTGCTCGATTTCTCCGAGGACGAGGTCGGCGTGCGGGAGGCAATGCTGCAGAACTGCCGCCGCTCCTATCTCGTGCTCGATTCCTCGAAGTTCACCCGCCCGGCCCATGTGCATGGCGGGCGCATCGACCAGGTGACGGCGGTCTTCTGCGAAGCGGATCCGCCGCCACGGATCAGACACATGCTGGAGGAGGCGAATGTCGCCTTCATCCGCTGCGCCGATCCGCCGCATCGGCAGGCAGGGCCGGGCTGATGCCGTGATGCCCTGACGCGACGCTCCGCCCGCAGGGGCGGGGCCCCTCCCCCACCCCACAACACCCATCGGAATCCGCCACTCGCCGCATGCCTGCGGGCGAGCGGCACCTCTTTGCCCAAGATCCGGAGAAGCACGCCATGTCTGAATCCCAGATCACCCTCTATGGCCACCGCGGCGGCGGCGATCCCTATCCTGACTCGACGCTCGAATCTTACACCTGGGGCGCCAATTGGGGCGCGGACTCGCTCGAGCCCGACGTCTACCTGACGAAGGACGGCGTGCTCGTCGTCAGCCACGACAACATCGCCCAAGGCTTCGCCAACGTCACCTATGCCGAGGCGCTGGCCGCCAATCCCGCGCTGCTGACCTTCGGCGAGGTGATCGAGCTGGTGAAGCAGTTCTCCATCGAGACCGGTCGCGACATCGGCATCATCCCCGAGCTCAAGGACCAGAGCTACGCGGCGGCCGAGGCCCTTGTTCAGACGCTGGTCGACCACGACTTCACCGATCCGGACCGGGTCGTCGTCCAGAGCTTCGGCTCGCAGAACCTGATCTGGCTGCATGACACGCTGATGCCGGCGGCCGGCGTGGACTTCCAGCTCGCGCTTCTCACAGGCGGCATTTCCAACCTCGCCCAGGTCGCGACCTTCGCGGACATCATCGCGCCGTCGATCGGATCCTTCACCGCCGCCGATGTGCAGGCCGCGCACGATGCCGGGCTGAAGGTGGTAGCCTGGACCATCGCCGGGTCGCAGACCGATATCCAGAACCTGATCAACCTCGGCGTCGACGGCGTCTTCGTCGACAACATGCAGATCGCCCGTCCGGGCGAGGCGGCCACCCAGGGCATGCACGCCATCTACGGCACGCCGCAATGGGATGTCGTGACCGATAGCGCCGGCGACGACCAGGTCTACGCCATGCAGGGTGACGACATCATCCGCGCCAATGCTGGCGGCAATGACGTGCTCTACGGCGATGGCGGCAACGACCTGATCTTCGGCGGTGAAGGCAACGACAAGCTCACCGGCGGCGCCGGCACCGACTATCTCGATGGCGGCAACGGCGCCGATGTGCTGGACGGCAGCACCGGCAACGACGTCGTGGTCGCGACCGGCGACGCGGTACGGTTCCGTGCCGGAGACGGCATCGACCTCGTCGTCGCCGACAGCGCGAGCAGCATCACCTTCGCCGGCATCGCCTCCACCGACGTGACCCTCATCCTGGACGGCACCGTCCTGATCATCCGCGCCGGGGACGACGCCGTGGTGATCCGCGACGGCAACGACGCGGCGCATCTGCCCGGGACCATCGCCTTCGCCGATGGCGTGACCTGGACCGGCGCCGATCTCGCCGCCCACGCCGTGGTCGGCACCGACGCCGCGGTCGCGGCCGCGCTGCCGGGCCTGGAATTCGTGCTCGACCGGGCGCCCGAGCTGGCCAACGCCTCGACGATCGCGGTCGGCACCGACCTCGTCGCCGATGACGGTCTGGGCAACGACCACCTCAGCGAGACGGTCGAACGTGTCGAGCTCGGCGCGATCTATCGCCTGTCCTTCTCGCTGGCCGATGCCGGCGGCGCCGGCGTCAAGGTGCTGTGGAACGGCGAGGTGATCCATGAGGGCAGCACGGATGGCACCCTGCATGTCACCGTGGTCGGCGGGTCGGGCGATGGTTCGAACCAGCTCGTCTTCGAAGGCGCTGGGGCCGATCCGGCGGTCTTCGACGCCACGCTCAGCGGCGTGCATCTGGTAAAGCTCGCCGATCCGGGCGTGCCGGTGGCGGACAATGCCGCGCCGGTGGCGGACTCCGCCAGCCTCGATATCAGCCAGGATCTGACCCACAACGGGTCGGTCGTGGCGACCGATGCCGATGGCGACCCGCTGGTCTACACCCTGGGCGACGGCCCGGCCCATGGCACGCTCACCTTCAACGCGGATGGCAGCTACGCCTATACGCCGGACGCCGGCTACACGGGTGCGGACGGCTTCACCTACCTGGTCAATGACGGCCATGGCGGCGTCGCCGAGGCGGGCATCGCGCTGACCGTCAAGCCGGGCGTGCTGGTCGGCGCCGACCTCATCGTCAATGGCAGCTTCGAGGATCTCAGCCAGTCCACCGGCAACACCGGGTCGGGCGACTGGGGCTACCGGAACGACGGCAACCCCATCGTCGGCTGGACCGAAGTCAACGCGAAGCGGATCGAGCAGCATTGGGACACGACCAATGGCGTGAGCGCCAAGGACGGTGCCATCTGGGTCGACATGAACGGCTACCAGAACAACACCGCCATCACGCAGACCATCGCGCATGTCGAGACCGGCGCGACCTACCAGCTCTCCTTCTCGCTGGCGGACGTCGATGCCACGGCCGGCGTAACCGATGGCCTGAAGGTGATCTGGGGCGGTCAGGTGGTCTGGAGCGGCGTCGCGCCGACCGCCGGCTGGCAGACCATCACCCTGCGCGTGGTCGGCGGCAGCGGCGATGGGTCGAACACGCTGCAATTCGCCGGCAACCAGGCCAATGCCGCCACCACCACCTTCGGCGCAGCGCTCGACGACGTGCATTTCGTGAAGCTCGCCGATGCGGGTGAGATTCTGCCGGACACGGCGCCGGACGCCGAGGACGGCCACACCGAAGGCACGGCCGGCGAGCCGATCATCGGCACACTGCTGGCGACCGATCCCGATGGCGACGCCCCGCTCGCCTTCAGCCTGGCGCAAGGTCCCGCCCACGGCACCGTCACGGTCCATGCCGACGGCACCTTCAGCTACACGGCGGCCGAGGGCTTCATCGGCACCGACAGCTTCACCTTCCTGGTGGATGACGGACGCGGTGGCACCGATGTCGCGACCCAGACCCTGACCGTCGATGCGGCGTCGGTGGTCTACCCGAACCTCATCGTGAATGGCGGCTTCGAGGATCTGACCGGCGCGGACAACGGCGCCGCCTGGGGATACCGGAACACCAGCCCTGCCGGCGTCATCGAGGGCTGGGTCAACACCAGCGACACGCGCGCCGAGGTCCACCGGGATACGGTGGGCGGCGTCTCGGCCAAGGAAGGGACCTACTGGTTCGACATGGAGGGCGCGCCGAACAACGCGACGCTCGTCCAGACCGTGGCCGGCGTCCAGGCCGGCGTGACCTATCAGCTCAAATTCTCCATCGCGGATACCGACACCGCGCAGACGAATGACAGCGTGCGCGTCACCTGGGGCGGCCAGGTCATCTACGAAGGCACGCCGAAGAATCGCTGGCAGGAGATCACCATCGACGTGGTGGGCGGTGCCGGCGACGGGTCGAACAAGCTGGCGATCCAGAGCACCACGCCGAGCCCGAACGGCGCGGGCGTCGCGCTCGACGACGTCTCGCTGGTCCGCATCGACGCGAACCCGAACCTGATCGTCAATGGCAGCTTCGAGGATCTGACCGCCTCCACCGGCAACAACGGCGCCAGCGACTGGGGCTATCGCAACGCGAATGGCGTCGTCACCGGCTGGACCGATGTGAACGGCAACCGCATCGAGCAGCATTGGGACAGCTACAACGGCGTCTCGGCCAAGGATGGTTCCCTGCTGATCGACATGGACGGCTACAACACCAACACCAAGCTGGTGCAGACCGTCGCGGGCGCGGAGACTGGCCGGACCTACGACCTGACCTTCTCCATCGCCGATTTCGACCCGGCCGCCAGCAATGACGGCATCCGCGTCTGGTGGGGCGGGCAGGTCGTCTATGAGGGCCTGCCGCCCGCGACGGGCTGGCAGACCCTGACCGTCCATGTGGTGGGTGGTGCCGGCGACGGCTCGAACAAGGTGATGTTCGAGGCGACGGGCACCGGCCTCAACACCTATGGCGTGGCGCTGGACGCGGTGTCGCTGCGCGCGTCGATCGAGACGCCGATCGCCGGCACGGATGGCGACGAATCACTGACCGGCACTGTGGGTCACGACCTGTTCGCCAGCGGCCAGGGCAACGACACACTGGCCGGCGGAACCGATGCCGACACCTACCTCTACGCCGCGGGCGGCGGGTCCGACACGATCGTCGAACGGGCGGACGCGACGGGCACCGACGTACTGCGCTTCGAGGACGCCGACCGTGCCGACATCGTCCTGCGGAAGCATGGCCTGGATGTCGAGGCCGTGTTGGCGGATGGCAGCGTGGTGACGCTGAAGGACCAACTCGCCGGTGGCGGTGTGGAACTCGTGACCTTCGCCGACGGGACCACGCTGGGCCGGTCAGGGATTGCCGCCGGCCTGGTCGACCGCGCCCCGGTCGCCACAGCCGACACGCTGCCGGCCGCGCATGACGACACCGCGGTCGTCATCCCGCCCGCGGAGCTGCTGGGCAACGACACGGATGCCGATCTCGACACGCTGACCATCACGGCCGTCACGGCTGGGACGGGCGGCACCGTGGCACTGGATGCGCAGGGCAATGTGGTGTTCACGCCGACCCTGGGCTACGCCGGCCCAGCCTCCTTCCGCTACACCGTTTCGGATGGCCGCGGCGGCAGCGCCCAGGCGCAGGTCAGCCTGCAAGTGGATGTCGACATCGCCACCGGCCAGACCCGTGCGGGGTCGATCTCGGTGGCGGGGACCACGCAGGTCACCGTGGATGGCAGCCTCGCCCCGACCGCTTCGGGGGCGCGGGCGATCGACGCGAAGAATGCGATGGCGGCGGGCACCCATCTCGCCATCGCCGTGTCGGGTCAGGTCACCAGCGACGACGACGCCATCCGCGTCAACAAGGACCTCGCGAACGGCACCATCACCATCGACAATGCAGGGCACATCCAGTCCTACACGGGCCAGGCCATCGACCTCGCCAATGTGGCGGATGCCAGCACGCTGATCACCATCGTCAACCAGGCGACGGGCGTGATCATGGCGGACAATGCCGACGCCATCCGGCCCGGCGCGAACTCGCTGGTCGACAACTACGGGCAGATCATCGCCCTGGCCCCGGTGGAGGACAGCAAGGACGCCATCGACTTCCAGGATGACGGCGCCGGGACCGTTCGCAATCACGAGGGCGGCCTGGTCAGCGGTGCCCGCCACGGCATCACCGGCATGCACGGCATCAGGGTCCAGAACGATGCCGTGCA
>Ga0209066_10006687_pt1 | contig 11691 bp, 9 predicted proteins | sample All_14_2_FD_187198 | JGI IMG/M metagenome (GOLD analysis project Ga0209066, IMG submission 187198) | Freshwater microbial communities in response to fracking from Pennsylvania, USA - Allegheny Zone_MetaG_DW_15 (SPAdes) (version 2) ...
CACATAGGCGCGAACGACCGTCCCGGGGGCGGCGAGTCCGGACAGGGTTACCTGCCCGCGGTCGTCGTAGACCAGGGTCGACAGCGACAGGTCCGCCGACTTCGGCACGCCGGCGGGCGAGGCCGGTTGCACCAGGGTGGGCACCCCGGCGGGCGGCGAAATCATGACCAGCGTTTCCTCGCGCGGCTTGGCCGCAGCCCCGGCCGCTGGCGGCTCGGGGACGACCGCGACCACGGCCTGCCCCGACGTGACCGGCGCCTTGCCCTCGATGTGCTGCACCACACGCAGTTCGTGCTGCCCGGGTGCGAGCGGCGGGTCCTGAACGATGACGACCCACTCGCCGCGGGCGTCAGACTCGGCCTTGGCGATCTCCTTGCCGCCGTCGAGCAGGACGATCTTGGCGCCGGGGGCCGCCCGGCCGGCGATCACGGCCCGGCCATCGGGCCCGATCCGTGCGACGTCGAACGAGGGCTGCGCAGCGGCGGAGGACGTGGGTGTCGAGGCGGCGGGTGCCGGAGCGGCCGGCGGAGTGGTGGGCGCGGCGGCTGGAGACTGCGGACCTCCGGACGCGGCGGCAGCCGCAGCCGACGGAGCCGTCGCACTGCCGGCGGCCTTTGCCGACTGGTCGATGGCGGCCTGTTCGCTGAGCTTGCCGCGCCATGCGACACCTAGGGCGATGGCGATGACCACGGCCCCCACAGCCACCAGCCCGAAAACAGTTCGTGACATCGCCCTCCCAACGGTGCGACCACCATCCCCATGGCGTTCGCAACCACTCTTTGCGAAATGATACCATGTCACCCCGGCGCTGAAACGCGCTGGTTCGTCCCAGAAAAGCAGCTTTCGTGCCCGATTTCACCCCCTCTTCCCTCTGCGTCTTTTGCGGCTCCCGTTTCGGGACCGATCCCGCAACCAGCGAAACCGCGGTCGCCCTGGGGCGGCTGCTCGCCACGGAGGGCATAACCCTTGTCTATGGCGGCGGCGGCGTCGGCCTCATGGGGCTGGTCGCGAATGCCGCGCTCGACAGCGGTGGCCGGGCGATCGGCATCATTCCGAACTTCCTCCTGCAGCGCGAAGCCGGCCATCCGGCCCTCACCGAGACCGTGGTCGTCGAGACCATGCACGAGCGCAAGCTGCAGATGTTCGAGCGTTCCGAAGCCTTCGTGATCCTGCCGGGCGGCATCGGGACCCTCGAGGAGTTCTTCGAGGTCCTGTCCTGGCGGACCCTCGGGCTGCACAAGAAGCCGATCGTGATCATCGACCAGGGGGGCTACTGGCAGCCGCTCGCCGCCCTGCTCCGCGGCATCGTCGATGGCGGTTTCGCCGACCGAACCCATCTCGACCATGTCGCGATCGTGAGCGAAGTGGCTGAGGTTCTGCCGGCGATTGCGGCAATGCCGCCCTCCGCCGGTTCCGAGAAGCCCCTGGACCGCGTCTGACCGAAATCGCCGCCGGGCAGCCGTCTTGCAGGCCCGTCACGGCGGTGCAACAAGACAGGCCCAACACGCAATTCATCAACCCAGCCGAAGCGAAAACGGCGTACGGAGGTGCAGGTATGTCAGATCTCGAAATCGTCTGGACGAAGGTCGATGAGGCCCCCGGACTTGCGACCTATTCGCTGCTGCCGATCGTCGAGGCGTTCGTCGCAACGGCCGGCGTGAAGGTGAAGCTGAAGGACATTTCGCTGACCGGCCGCATCATCGCCAACTTCCCCGACAAGCTGAAGCCCGAGCAGAAGATCCCGGACGAACTCGCCGAACTCGGCAAGCTCACGCTGAAGCCGGAAGCCAACATCATCAAGCTGCCCAACATCTCCGCCTCGATCCCGCAGCTCAAGGCCGCGATCAAGGAGCTGCAGAGCAAGGGCTACGACATCCCGAACTACCCCGACAGCGACGCCACGCCGGCCGACAAGGAAATTCGCGCCCGCTACGGCAAGGTCCTGGGCAGCGCGGTGAACCCGGTGCTGCGCGAGGGCAATTCCGACCGCCGCGCCGCGGGCGCCGTGAAGCAGTACGCGCGCAAGCACCCGCACAAGATGGGCGCCTGGAGCAAGGACTCGAAGACGCGCGTCGCCCACATGACGGCCAACGACTTCTACGGCTCCGAAGTCGCGACCACCATCGCCGCCCCCACCAGCGCCCGCATCGAGCTGGCCGCCGCCGATGGGACGACCACGGTGCTCAAGCCCAAGATTCCGCTGAAGGCCGGCGAGATCATCGACTGCTCGGTGATGAACGCCAAGGCGCTGCGCGCCTTCTATGCCGACGCGATCGAGGCGGCGAAGAAGGACGGCATCCTGTTCTCGCTGCACCTCAAGACCACCATGATGAAGATCTCGGATCCCATCCTGTTCGGTCACTGCGTCTCGGTCTTCTTCACCGATGTCTTCGCCAAGCATGGCGAGACCCTGAAGAAGCTGGGCGTCGATCCGGACAACGGTCTCGGCGACATGATGGCCCGCATCGAGACGCTACCCGAGGCCGAGAAGGCCGCGCTGAAGGCCGACATCCAGGCGGAGTTCGCCAAGCGGCCCGGCCTCGCGATGGTGAACTCCGACAAGGGCATCACCAACCTCCATGTGCCGAGCGACGTCATCATCGACGCCTCGATGCCGGCGATGATCCGCGAGTCGGGCAAGATGTGGGGTGCGGACGGCAAGCTGCACGATACGATCGCGGCCATTCCCGACCGCTGCTACTCGACGCTGTTCCAGGCCGTCATCGACGACTGCAAGGCGCATGGCGCCTTCGATCCCACCACCATGGGCTCGGTGCCGAACGTCGGCCTGATGGCGCAGCAGGCCGAGGAGTACGGCAGCCACGATAAGACCTTCGAAATCGCCGCGGCCGGAACGGTGCGCGTCGTGGCCGAGGACGGCACCGTCCTGATGGAGCAGAAAGTCGAGGCCGGCGACGTCTTCCGCATGTGCCAGGTCAAGGACGAGCCGATCCGTGACTGGGTCAAGCTCGGCGTGCGCCGCGCGCGGCTCACCAACACCCCGGCGGTGTTCTGGCTGGACGCCAAGCGCGCCCACGACGCCCAGCTGATCGCCAAGGTCGAGAAGTACCTGAAGGAAGAGGACACCAAGGGTCTCGACATACGTATCATGGCGCCGGTCGAGGCCACCAAGTTCTCGCTCGAGCGCATACGTCAGGGTCTGGACACGATCTCGGTCACCGGCAACGTGCTGCGCGACTACCTGACCGACCTGTTCCCGATCATGGAGCTCGGCACCTCGGCCAAGATGCTGTCGATCGTTCCCCTGCTGCAGGGCGGCGGCCTGTTCGAGACCGGCGCCGGCGGTTCGGCGCCGAAGCACGTCGAACAGTTCCAGCAGGAAGGCTATCTGCGCTGGGATTCGCTGGGCGAGTTCCTGGCGCTGGGCGCTTCGCTGGAGCATCTGGCCCAGACCACCGGCAACGAGGACGTCAAGGTGCTGGCCGAGACGCTCGACGAGGCCAACGGCAAGATCCTCGACAACAACCGCTCGCCGGCCCGCAAGGTCGGCCAGCTCGACAATCGCGGCAGCCATTTCTACCTGGCCCTCTACTGGGCCCAGGCGCTCGCGCGCCGCGACAACAGCACCGCCCTCTCCGCCCGCTTCAAGCCGCTGGCCAAGGCGCTGGAGGAGAACGAGGCCAAGATCGACGCCGAGCTGATCGCCGCCCAGGGCAAGCCGGTCGACACCGGCGGCTACTACCTGCCCGACCAGAAAAAGACCTCGGCCGGGATGCGGCCGAGTGCGACCTTGAACGAAGCGCTCGCTGCCCTCTAAAGCAGCGTCAGGTGAAGCCGCCCCGGGCAACCGGGGCGGCTTTCTAAATGGTGGGTTACGGTAAGTGTGAGGTCCGGAAGATGCCGAAGATCAAGGTGAAGAACCCGGTCGTCGAGATGGACGGCGACGAGATGACCCGCATCATCTGGGCGTTCATCAAGGACAAGCTGATCCTTCCCTATCTCGACATCGACCTGAAGTATTACGACCTCGGGATCGAGAATCGCGACAGGACCGCCGACAGGGTCACCGTCGAATCGGCCGAGGCGACGAAGACGTACGGCGTCGCCGTGAAGTGCGCGACGATCACGCCGGACGAAGCGCGCGTGAAGGAGTTCAATCTCAAGGAGATGTGGCGGTCGCCGAACGGCACCATCCGCAACATCATCGGCGGCACCATCTTCCGCGAGCCGATCGTCTGCAAGAACGTGCCGCGCCTGGTGCCGGGCTGGACCCATCCGATCGTCATCGGCCGCCACGCCTTCGGCGATCAGTACCGCGCCACCGACTTCGTGGTGCCGGGCAAGGGCAAGCTCACCGTCCGCTTCGAGGGCGAGGACGGCAAGGTCATCGAGCACGAGGTGTTCGACTTCCCGGCCGGCGGTGTCGCCATGACGATGTACAATCTGGACGAATCGATCATCGGCTTCGCCCGCAGTTCGTTCAATTACGGGCTGATGCGGGGCTGGCCGGTCTACCTGTCGACCAAGAATACAATCCTCAAGCGCTACGACGGCCGCTTCAAGGACCTGTTCCAGGAAGTCTACGACACGGAGTTCGCCGACAGGTTCAAGGCGAAGAACATCTACTATCAGCACCGCCTGATCGACGACATGGTTGCCTCGGCCCTGAAATGGCACGGCGAATTCGTCTGGGCCTGCAAGAATTACGACGGCGACGTCCAGTCCGACACGGTGGCCCAGGGCTTCGGCTCGCTCGGCCTGATGACGTCGGTCCTGCTGACGCCGGACGGAAAGACGGTCGAGGCCGAGGCCGCCCACGGCACGGTGACCCGTCACTACCGCGAGCACCAGCAGGGCAAGCCCACCTCGACCAACCCGATCGCCTCGATCTTCGCCTGGACGCAGGCTCTGAAGTACCGCGGCACCTTCGACGACACGCCGGAGGTGGTGAAGTTCGCCACCGCGCTCGAGAAGGTCTGCGTCGAGGCGGTGGAGAGCGGCAGGATGACCAAGGACCTGGCGCTGCTGATCGGCATGAACCAGGCCTATCTGACCACCGAGGAGTTCCTGGCCGTGCTCGACGGCAACCTCAAGACCCAGATGGCCAGCTGGTAGGCCTCGATTGATCGTCGCCGGCGCCGACGGCTGCCGCACCGGCTGGGTGGTCTGCCGGCGCGATGGAAACGGTGCCCTGGACATCGCAGTCGTGAAGACCCTCGCCGAAGCGTGCGAGGGTCTTTCCGTTCTGGCCGTCGACATGCCGATCGGTCTCGTCGATGCCCCACGGCCTGGCCGCGCCTGCGAGCGCGAGGCCCGCGCGCTCCTGCCCGGCAAGACGAGCTCGGTCTTCCCCACGCCCTGCCGGCCCGCCCTCGACTGCAGGACGCACGCCGAGGCCAATGCCCTCAGCAAGACGCTGGGCGTCGGGCTGACCCGACAGACGTTCCATCTCTTCCCGAAGATGCGCGAGGTCGACGCGCTGATGCGCGGCAGCGCCACCGTGCGTTCGATCGTCCACGAGGCCCATCCCGAACTGGCTTTCGCGCGCATGAACGCCGGCAGGCCGGTGCTCAGCAAGAAGCGCCGCCCCGAAGGCTTCGCCGAACGCCTCGCGTTGCTCGCCCGCCACGGCTTCCCTTGGGACCCGAGATCGCTGCCCGGGGCGGCCCGCGACGACGTACTCGATGCCATGGCCGTGTGCCGTACGGCCCTGCTGATTGCCCAGGGCGCGGCGACGCGCCTGGGGCCGGAACAGGAACGCGACCGCCACGGCCTGCCGATGAACATCTGGTTCTGAAGCTCTTCCCTCGCCCTGACCTCATTCAGAGTAATGGATAAAGAGGGTTAACATGCTGTTAACAAATGGTTTTCTGGAAATTTGGGCCGATCACCGCCGACCTGTCGGCAGAGGGTGCGACATCCGTTTCGTTTGTTTCGGTTATTTCGGATATTTCATTTATCGGCCGGAGTCGCGGCCGTTCAGTGGTAGATGAAGAGCGGGACGGGCGCGTTGTCGAACAGGTGCCGTGTCGTCGAGCCGAAGAGAATTTCCCGGACTCCCCGATGACCGAACGCCCCCATGACGAGCAGCCGAGCCCCCGTCTCCGAAGCGCGCCGCAGCAGGATCTCGGCCGGGCTCTCGCTCGTTGCGACGGCCTCCAGGTCCGTTTCGACGCCCTGCATCGCCAGGAAGGACCCGGCTCGTTCAGCAACGGACTGGGCGGCGGACTGTTCACGCCCGATCGACAGGATGCGCGCTCTGGAGGGTCCGAAAATGCTCATCAGCGCCGCGAGCTGCAAGGCCTTCGCGGCCGGCGGGCTTCCATCGTAGGCCACCAGGACCGGCCCCTTCTCGACCCACTCGGGACCCGTTACAACGACCGGACGGCACCCCTTGGCGACGACATGGTGCACCAGCGGCGTCAGGCCCTCGACCGGTTCGAGGTGAAATTCGGCATCCCGTCCGGTGACGACCAGGTCGCACGTCTCGATCATGCGAAGCAATCCATCGCGCACGTTCGCTTCCATCAGGGAGCAATGGGCGTCCATGCCCTCGTCCGCGAGGGATCGCCGAAACTCGTCCGGCAGTTCCGTGATTCTCGCGCGGCGCTCATCCGCCAGCTTCTTGCGATGCTGCAGACGGTCGTAGGCATACTGCACGCCGCCGATCGGCACCGGCTCGGCGTGCTCGAGATCGCTGACATCGAGTGCCGTCACGCCTCTCACCTGGGCGCCGCACTGTCGAGCCAGCGCAACGGCCATTCCCCGGGCGGCGACCGCGGACGGCGTGTCATCTACGGTGACGAGAATCGAGCGCATGCGTCCCCTCTTCGATAGCAGCCGACGGTAGAGAGACCGCCGGCCAGGGCATTGACCTGCATCAACGTGCGGAAGTGCCAGGATCGAACGGCCTCGGACTATTCCGGCCTGACCCCTGCGGCCTGCAGCACCGGCACCCAGATCGGCTCCTGGACGTTCAGCCAGTCGGCAAGCTGCTGCGGCGTGCCGCCCATGGCGACAAAGCCGCGCTTGGCGAGGTCCTGTTTCTGCTCCGGCGTCGCCACGGCGGCATTCAGCGCCTCGTTCAGCTTTGCGACCACCGCCGATGGCGTGCCGGCGGGCGCGAGCAGCGTGTACACGATCGTGCCATCGACATCGCCCGCCCCCAGTTCCTTGAAGGTCGGGATCGCCGGCGCGACCGAGGAGCGCTCGAGCGAGGCCATGGCGTAGGGCTTGAGCTTGCCGGCCACGATGTGTGGAGCGACGCTGGTGATGCTCGACATGCCAAGCTTGATGTGGCCGCCCAGCAGGTCGGTGACCAGCGGCCCGGTTCCGCGGAACGGCACGTGTGTCAGCTTGACCCCGTTCATCATGGCGAACTGCTCGGTCGACAGGTGCATCGGCGTCGTCAGTCCCGCCGTCCCGTACTGGACCGACCCTGGCACCGCCTTCGCCGCAGCGATGATTGCCTTGAGGTCCGGCCACGGCGCGTCGGGGCTGCCCACGAGCACCGATTCCTGCTTGGCGATGAAGCCGACCGGCACGAAGGCCGTCTTGGCATCGAAACCGAGCCTGGCGACGATGTGCGGGAAGAGCGGCAGATTGTTCGCACTGACCACCATCCAGTGGCCGTCCGCCGGCTGCTTGGCCACAAATTCGTGCGCGATGCTGCCGCCGCCGCCGCCCTTGTTGTCGACGATCACCGTGCCCCCCAGTGCCTTCTGCATCGGCTCCTGGATCGCCCGCGCCAGCGAATCGGTACCGCCCCCCGGCGGAAAGGGCACGACGACATGAACCGGCTGGGAGGGAAAGCTCTGGGCCCAGGCCGGCAGGCCGGCCGCTGCAATGGCGGCTGCAGGCAGGCTCAGAATGCCGCGCCTCGTGAGTGTCGATCGACGACCGTAGTTTCGCATGGCATTCCTCCACGGCCTGCTCCCGTGACCGGAGCATTTGCCGTGAAGTAGCCTAGCGCCCGTGCGGCAGGCGCGGAATCAAAAACCGGGACGCGTTTCGCTCGCTCAGACCATGCCGAGCGCGTGCTTGTAGACGTCGAGCAGCGTCTCCTGCTCGGCCCGGTCGGCGGCATCCATGGCGCGCATCGACACGATCTTGCGCATGGTCTTGACGTCGTAGCCGACGCCCTTGGCTTCGCTGTAGACGTCCTTGATGTCGCCGCCGATGGCCTTGCGCTCTTCCTCGAGCTTCTCGATGCGCTCGATGAAACTCTTCAGGCGGTCGGCCGAGATGGGGCCAGCTTTGGTCTTCTTGGAAATCGCGCTTCCGTCCGGCATGTCCAGCTACTCCATGGTCCGACGGGCAAGACCATAGAAGCGACCACCATGTCCACTCAATTACATCGACGTCCTGAAACGTGGGGATAACGGGGACGGCAGCGCGCCTTGAGACACTCTATGCACGGGCCGGGAAGTGTGTTCGCCAGTGCTGGGCGACATCGATGCCACGGCAGAACCAGACGCCTTCGCGGGCCGTCGCATGCTGCAGGAACCTGACGAGGCCGCCCGCACGGCCCGGCCGTCCGATCAGACGGTCATGGAGGCCGATCGATAGCAGCTTCGGCGCGCCGGCGGCGCCCTCCTCGTAGAGGAAGTCGAAGGCGTCGCGCATGTATTCGAAGAAGTCCTCGCCGGTCGAGAAGCCGGAATTCGCATCGAAACGATTGTCGTTGGCCTCGTAGGAATAGGGGATCACCAGATGCGGACCGTGCGCGGTCTCGACCCAATAGGGCAGTTCGTCGGCGAGCGAGTCGCGATCGTAGAGGAAGCCGCCCTCCTCCACGACGAGCCGGCGCGTGTTCTCGCCGGGGCGCCCGGTCATCCAGCCCAGCGGACGACTGCCGGTGAGGCGTGTCAGGATCTCCACCGCTTGGCGGATGTGTGCGCGCTCGGTCGCCTCGGCGACCTCGCCATAGTCGATCCAGCGATAGCCGTGGCTGACCATCTCGTGGCCGCGTTCGACGCAGGCCCGCGCGAGCAGCGGATTCTGTTCCAGCGCCCGGGCAACGCCCAACACGCTCACCGGGACCGAGAAGCGCGCGAAGATGTCGAGGAGCCGCCACGCGCCGCGGCGGCTGCCATATTCGAAGACCGATTCGACGAGCGGCACCCGGCGCCCGGCCTTCGTGTCCACACCGATGTCGTTCAGCATTCCCTCGGACACCGCATCGCCGTTGGCCAGGGTCGATTCGCCGCCGCCCTCGACGTTGAGGTTGAAGTTGACGGCAATGCGGGCATTGCCCGGCCAGTGCGGATGGGGCGGCGTCTCGCCATAGCCCACGAGATCGCGGACCTTCATCGCGTCGGGGCGGATGTCGGTGGCGGCAGCGGGATCGAATGCGGACATTGGCGGCTCCGGGATCAGGCGGCGGTGTCGAGCGGGGCAGTGCTGGGATCGTAGGCGAAGAACCAGTCTACCTCCGTCGGCCCGTGCATCCAGGTATTGGCGATCGAGATGCGCTGCACCTCGGCCACCCGCGGGATGCGGTTGGCCGCGTATCGGCGGAACGCCGTCTCGGTATCGGTCGCCTCGACGATGCAGCGATGAAGGATGGCGGCATCCTCGATCGCCATCGAGCCGCCCGCGGCCATGAACGGCCGCACGGCGTGGCAGGCGTCGCCCATCAGCACGACGCGGCCCTTGTGCCACGTGTCGTTGCGCGGCCGATCCATGATCGGCCAGACGGACACGTCGGTCGCCGCCTCGGCCGCCCGCAGCAACTCGGGATGGAAGCCTTCCAGCGCCGACACGAAGTCGTCGCGCGTGCCGGGGATCGGCGTGCCATCGCCGTCCCAGCGATCGGCCGGGATGGCGGCCATGACATAGACCTCGTCCCGCCGCGCCGTCATGTAATAGACCAGCACGTGGCGATCGGGGCCCCACCATTTCGTGCAATCGCGGATCGCGAGGTCGCCGAGACGCTCGGCCGGGAAGACCGCCCTGGGGGCAATGCGTCCGATGAAGCGCGGCTCTTCATGCCCGAGGATCTCGTCGCGCACACGCGAGCGAATGCCGTCGGCGCCGATCACGATGTCGACCTCGGCGGTGGCACCATTGTCGAAAGTCAGCGTGACCCCGCCCGGCGTCTCCTCGAGTCCCGCCAGCCGATGACCGAACCGGATCGTTCCCGGCGCAAGCGGCGTCTGCAGGATGCGATGCAGGTCGGCGCGATGGATGTTGACGAAGGGACCGCCGAACCGCGCTTCGCAGGCGGCGTCGAAGACGAGTTCGTAGAGCGTCTCGCCGCTGTCCCAGGCGCGACTGACGAAGGCATCGGGCCGAATGCCGGTTTCCGTGAAGCTGGGTTCGAGGTCGAGCGACCGCAGGACCTTGGCGACATTGGCCCCGAGGATGATGCCCGCCCCGATCCGCGAAAAGTTCGGCGTCTGCTCGTAGACGGCGACAGGATATCCATCGCGCTGCAACAGAGCCGCCACCGTGAGCCCCGCCAACCCGCCGCCGACAACTGCGATTCGTGTCTGCCGATCCATCCGCTTTACCTCGATCACGCATTCCGAAGATCCTTCGTAGATCATTCGCTATCGAATGAATAGGGCCCTGGAGATGAGCAAGCGAAGTTTGGGTGGCCTCGCAAGAATCCCATTATGTCCCATAAAAGGCGGTTTGGTGCCCATTCTGACCAAGAACTGAGCACCGCCGGCGGAACTGCGAAGCGGATCATCCGATGCTTTTCATTCGATATGGAATGAAATATGCAAAGGCATCGGGACGCTCAGTGGCGGCGATGGCGCCGCAGCCTGCCGGGGGCCTTCCCTGTTCGAACGAGGGTGTGATCTATGAAACTGCTTGGACGTCTCGCCGCCGCAATCGGCCTCGTCGCCGGCATGGCCGCGGCCAGTGCGGCGCCGGCCCGCGCGACCGATGTGAACTTCATCACCGACTTCGGCTTCAACGGACGCCACGCCTACTTCTACGTCGCGCGCGAGAAGGGCTACTACAAGGAAGCCGGCCTCGACGTGACCTTCCTGCGCGGCCAGGGCTCGGCCGATGCGATCAAGAAGGTGGCCGCCGGCCTGGCGACGATCGGCTTCGCGGATGCGGGCTCGCTGGTCCTGGCGCGCGGCAATGACGGCGTGCCGGTGAAGCTGGTCTCGATCGTCTATGCCCGGCCGCCACAGGCCATCTTCGGCGTCAAGGGATCAGGCATCGCCTCGCCGAAGGATCTCGAAGGCAAGACCATCGCCGATACCGCATCGAGCTCGGTCCGCCTGCTCTTCCCCGCCTTCGCCAAGGCAGCCGGCATCGATGCCAGCAAGGTGAAGTGGGTCGTCGCGGAAGGCTCCGCCCTGCCCTCCCTGCTCGCCAACGGCCGCGTCGACGCGATCGGCCAGTTCTCGGTGGGCGAGCCGCTGATTGCGGCGGCCATCGCGCCCAAGGAAACGGTGCGCATCGCCTACAAGGATTCGGGCCTCGACTATTACGGCAACGGCCTGATCGCCTCGGAGGAGACGATCGCCAAGCAGCCCGAACTGGTGCGGGCCTTCGTCAAGGCGACGATCAAGGGCATGAAGGACGCCTTCGCCAACCCGGCCGAAGCCGCCGCCATCATGGCCAAGTACCAGAAGGAACTGGCCCCGGCGATCATCGAGGGCGAGACCAAGCTCGTGGGAGAACTCGCGACCGTGCCCGGCCAGCCGCTGGGCAGCATCAACCCGAAGAGCATCGCGGGCACCGTCGAGGTCATGTCGGCCAACT
>Ga0209066_10006688_pt1 | contig 11691 bp, 6 predicted proteins | sample All_14_2_FD_187198 | JGI IMG/M metagenome (GOLD analysis project Ga0209066, IMG submission 187198) | Freshwater microbial communities in response to fracking from Pennsylvania, USA - Allegheny Zone_MetaG_DW_15 (SPAdes) (version 2) ...
CCAATCCGCTCTCTTTGAGGCCGTACGAGGCGAGAAAGTCATCGCGCTCGGCGTCCGAGAGCCCTGCCATTTCGGCCTCCATTTTGGCCGAGATGACGACCACGTCACATTTCTTCTGGGCGGCGTGTTCCTTGACTCGCGTGACCTGGGCGCTGTCGGCGCCGAGGTCGCCCTCGCCTGCGTTGGCGCAGTAGATCACCGGCTTGTCGGTTAGAAGCTGAAGTTCGGCCAGCGTGTTCTCGATGGGGTCAGCCTCGCCGCGCGGATAGGTGCGCACAGGGTGTCCCGCGTCGAGATGCTTCATAAGCAGCTCCATGGCGTCGACCTCTTTGCGCAGCTCCTTGTCGGCGCGCGACTGGCGGCCCACGCGGTCGATGCGCTTCTCGAGCGACTGCATGTCGGCGAGCACGAGTTCGGTCTCGATGATTTCGATGTCGCGGATCGGGTCGATGCCGCCCTCGACGTGCACCACGTCGTCGTCGTCGAAGCAGCGCACGACCTGGATGATGGCGCTGGCCTCTCGAATATTGGCGAGGAACTTGTTGCCGAGGCCCTCGCCCTTGCTCGCGCCTCGCACGAGGCCGGCGATGTCGATGAAGTCCACCGTGGCCTTGACGATCTTCTCCGGCTTGGCGATCTTGGCCAGGGCGTCGAGCCGCGCGTCGGAGAGGGGGACGGTGGCCTTGTTGGGCTCGATGGTGCAGAAGGGGTAGTTTGCCGCCTCCGCGTTCTGGGCGCGGGTGAGCGCGTTGAAAAGGGTTGATTTGCCGACGTTGGGAAGTCCGACGATGCCGACTCCGAGTGCCATGTTAAAATCCTTTGCGTGGTGCGGTTTGTCCGGAGCTAATAAAGCGGGAGGGGCGTTTCGATCTTGGCGGACTTGATGAGGGCGGCTTTGAGCCGGGCAACCTCTTCCTTCTCACGGATCGAGACCATCTCGGTTCTTGCGCTTTCCCTGTCGAGTGCCGGCAGCGGGTTCTTCTTCTCCAGCATGATGTGGGCGATTTTGACGGAAACGTCCGGGACGTTGTTGGTGGCGCCTTCGACCTGCAGGAAGGGCTGGTTCCTTTTGAGGAGCTTGACGATATGGTAGGAGTAGGGGGTCTCGATGATGTCGCTGAGCGAGTTCTCCTGCATTTTGAACGCCACGGCTGCGATCTCCTCACGGATGTCTTCGCGCTTGAAGGTTCCCCACTCGCCGCCGTTCTCGCTGCTGTCGCACTCCGATTCCTCTTTGGCGATTTCGGCAAACCCGGCGCCGGTCTTGATTTTTTTGAGGAGCCCCTCGATTTTTGGGCGCAGCCCGTTGTTGTACACGGCGATTTCCGCGTTTTTCTTGTTACGGCCTGCGATGTATTGGGTGATTTCGTCTTCGCTGATGCGAATCCGGGGCCGGATCACATCGCGCGTCAATTTCTCTGCCAGGAGCGTGTTGGCCAAATCAAGGCTAACGAACGAACCGGGCGTGGCAAGCTCTTTACGGAAAGACTCGAGGCTTTTCGGATTGTTTGCAAGGGTTTCAAAGAGCTTGTTTTTCTTGGCTTCCACCTCGTCAGATGTCAGCGCGAGCCCATGTTTTTTTGCCTCTTGAGCCAAAACGGTTTTGGTGATGAAGTGTTCGGCGATCTTCATGATGTTCTTCAACATGATGTTGTTCCGCTCGGCCTCGAAATCAGCCATCGTCACCCCTGCGGGCAGAGTGAAATTGGCGATCATCATCTCGGCATGGTGCTTCATGGAGCCCCACAGCAAGAGATCGCCGTTGACGTTGATGATCGGGTCTGTCGCCTTCAGATCGGGCAGGGTGGCGGTGTTTTGCGGGGACTCCTTCAGCGGCGCGGCGAGTTTGCCGCTCTGGGTCGGGCGCCAGTTTTCACGGTTGCGCACCATCGCGGATGTGCGGCGCGGTCCAACCGCCTGGGGTTTTGTGGCCGGGGGTGTCGCGTTCGTCGCGGACTCGCCGAAAACGGCGAGCGAAGCGATTAGGCAGAGAACAAGTTTGGGCGCCAGGCGGGACGGGCGGGATAAAGACACGATTGCTCCTTTTTTTGTCCGGTTCAGTATATCGGCCTGCGGGCGGCATTTCAAGCGCGGATCCGACGTGAAAAAAGTGGGCGAATGGGATTGACCGAGTTTAACCATAGTGGCATACTATACTTTCAAAAGCGCAACGTGGGCGGTGACCTGGCAAACGTGCGTGTAAGAAATGGAGCGATGAAACGATGAAACACCTGTCAGCCACTGTATTGGCGGCCTCGTTGACGTTTTCAGTGTTTGCCTATCCGTCCATCAGCAGTGGGCCGGTTGAGTTGAACGTCTGGAACAAGAACATGGCGGCGGCGAAGGCGTTTGCCTTGGCCAATAACCGCCCGGCCATGGTTGCGGTGGTTGACACGGAAACGTGTTCGTACTGCACAAAATGGAACACCAATATTCTGATGCTGCCGGCGTGGCCGGCGTTTCTTGCGCAGAACCCGATGGTCCTGATCTGGGTGGACCGGGCGACCCTGACGTCAGCGGAGTGGTCGGCCAACACGGCCCCTTACCGTACGAACGGGGGTATTTCTTTCCCGACGATCGCGATTCTTCACCCGAACGGCGGCATCGCCGACAAGTTCCTCGCCCGCGATTCGCTGGGCAAGGACCCCGGGTTTTACAACCGTGTGAAAAACACCACCAACCTGTATCCGTACAATCCGCCCTCGCCTGTCCCGGGGGTGATCGGTTTCGAAGGGGCCGCATTCAGGACGGTCAGCGAGGGAGCGGGGGTCTGTCGCCTGAAGGTGGTGAGGACGGGCGGCAGTTCCGGCGCGCAGACGTTCAGCTATGCGACGTCCGCAGGGACGGCTCAGGCGAGCGTGCACTATACTCACAGGGCCGGGACGCTGACGTGGGCGGCAGGCGACGCGGGCGACAGAATCATCGACGTTCCGCTGATCAACGACGGACAGTGGAAGTCTCCGACGAGCCGGACGTTCACGATCGCCTTGGCCAAGACGTCGGGGACGGCAGGAACCGGCACGCTGACCTGTACGGTGACGATTCAGGAGGTTTCGCCGTTGACCCGCGGTATGGTCGGTTTCGTTTTTGCGGGCGGGACCGTGCGTGAGGGCCAGGCCTACACGGGCAGTGTCGCCCGCACGGCCGGGACCGTCGGAGCGACGACGGGCACGCTCTCCGTCGCCGCGGGGTATGTCCTCGATGTGTCCGAATTCGTTTGGACGGACGGGCAAGACGGGCCGAAGACGTTTGTGGTGAGTGTCCCTGCCGCGACGCCGGCGTATGATCCCTACACCTTTAATGTGGCGTTGGCTGTGACAGGCAGTGCCGTGGCGGGGCTCACGAACACGACGGTGGCGGTTCGCGACGATTGGGTGAGCCAGACGCTTGCCGAGTATGCGGCGTCTCAGGTCGGCAATCCTGCTTATGCGCGGCTGGCTCAGACGCGGGGCGTGTGGTTTTACAATGCGACGGAAGGGGCTTTGCGCGGGGAACCGTTGACCAACGGCGCGAGCGCGGAACTTTCCTGGACGGCGCCAGGGCCCGGCCGGCTGACGTTCACGGCGCGCGACAGTTCCGCTTCTCTGGCTCCGCCTCTGGTGGGACCGCCTCCGGTTTTCGGCACGTTCAATGTTGTTGTCGGCAGCGACACCAGCGCGATCGGGTCAGCCTACGCGACGTATTCGGTTCTGGTGAACGCCGGGAACAAGGTGTCTTGGATTGCGCAGTCGCAGGCCGACGGTTTTTACGGGATGCTCAAGGATTTGGTGTGGGAGCCTCTCAATCCTGTGTCCGGCACGGGGTACAGCCCGGCCAGCGGGCGGAAGTTCCAGATTGACCATATCCGCGCTGACAACAGGTTGGTCGACCTCGTGTGGCGGGTGGCCGGCGTGAATCCGGCTGACACGCTGTATAAACTCTATGCGGGCGGCGCGCCGGGGTCTATGAGGCTTGTGCACACGGGGACGTCAGCCGTCGGCGGCGTCAACGCGGTGGCTGCGGGCGTCGTAAACACCGTTGCCGCGCAGGGGGCGGTCTACTGGCGTGTCGACACGGCCCTGACGGGCGCGACCGCCCGGACCGCATATCAAATAGGGCCGGTTTTCAACTTTGCGGTGATCGATCTTCCGCTGTATGTGGCGCCGACACCCGGCGGCGGCGCCGTGGTCAACGCCTTCTTGGACGCGGGCGCGTTCATTCAGATCCGCGCGGAGAGCGCGACGGCCGTGACCTACTCTGCGACAGGATTGCCGTCCGGAATGTCGATCAATGCCGGCAGCGGTCTGATCAGCGGCGAGCCCCAGAGTGCGGGAAATTATCCGGTGGTGATCACCGCACGCAACAGTGAAGGCCCTGTGACGGTGGCCTTCACGATCCGGGTCCAGCAGTTGCCCGGCCAGAGCGCCGTCGGCACGTTCAACGGGTTCTTTTATCAGGGCGCGGAGAGGGTGGTCCGGGGCACGCTGAAGATGTCCGCCACGGCGGGCGGCGGCTTGACGGTCAAAGCGTTTCTGAATGGGTTCAATTATTCGATGCGCGGGGGGTGGACGACCGGTACGCCGGACGGGACATTCACGGCGAAACTGGAGAATCGCTTGGCGGGTGAGTGCAACATTCAGGTCGACGCGGCCGGGATCATGACCGGAAACTTCAACGGAGCGTCCCTGCTCGGACGGCGTCTTAACCCGACACGAACGGCGGAGTTCATCGGCTACTATACCACGCTTTTGGAGGTGGCGGAGTGTCAGCCGAACAGCCCGAGCATCAACAATGTGCCGCAGGGGGATGGCTACCTGACCTTCAGCGTGAACGTTCGCGGTTCGGTCAAGTATAGCGGCGCGTTGGCGGATGGGACCAAGATCAGCGGGGCGTCTGAACTCGCGGTTTACAGCGGCGCCGAGTTGGCGGCGATGGGTTATACCGGTGTGGCGGCCGGACGCTCCTACGCCTGCTTCCCCGTGTACAAGACGCTTTATTCGCGGCGCGGCGCGGTGGCCGGTCAAGTGTGGATCGACGGCATGTATGCCGCGGTCCCTGGGGATAACCGCGTGTCCATCACCGGGTCCTCGTGGATCTATCCCGGACGCAATGCGGCGTTGACCGCGGATGGGTTTGCGGCCTCGTTTGACGATGTCGCGTTCACGCAGATCGGCGCGTATTACGGGGTTCTGCAAAACCTTGCGCCGACTTACGGCGGGGCAACTTTCACGGTTGCGCAGGGCTCGGCTGTACTGCAGGCGGTCGGGCTGTCGGTCGCACTGCCGTCGGGCAATGCGCTCGGCGCGAGGATGACCGCCAGAAACTCGACCGGACTATTCTCCGGCAGTTTCCGGTTGGTGCCGCAGGTGGCAGGCGGCCGTGCCGTGACGACGCGTTATGCCGGCGCCTTTGTCCCGGCGCTGGGCACCGGTGGCGGTTACTATCTCGAAGCCGACCCGTCTGCGGCAGGCTACCGTCTGAAGCGCTCCCGCAGTGTTCTGATCGCGCGGTAAAACGCGCGCCGGACCAGATTCTATGTTGTGAGCGGCGGCGGGGCTTGTCCCCGCCGTTATTTATGTTTACTATACCGGGTAGCCGGACCGTCGGACTGAATTCGGCAAAAGGAGACAAGGTTTATGCGTCGGGAAATGATTTTCGGAGTTGCGGCAGCATGCCTCGCTTTGGCGGGGTTGTTGTACTTTCTGTCGTCTCGTGACGGCAAGAACCGTTTGGCGGAGGAGGCGGACCCTGTTGCGACTTTGGCGCAACAGAAGTCGCGTGCGCCCAGCGCGAAGGTGTCGCAAAGAAAAGAACGGGATAGCAAAAAGGGGCAGGTTTCCGAGGAGGGGGGCAACGCTGCCGATGTGGCGAAGGATGCCAAGAAGCGGGCGATGCGGCTCGGGGAGGTGAACCTTTCTGATGTGAATGCGGATGATTCGGCGGCGGTGACGGAAAAGCTGGATGAGTTATTGGACGAGGAGGATTACGACGCTGTTTTGCGCGAGGCGGTGCGCTTAAAGACGCACCCGGATGCCGAGGTGCGGAGTCGGGTTCTATTGGCCTTGCATTGGACCGGCTTGAAGGGATTGGCTGATCTGACCGGCATGTTGAAAGACCCTGATCCTGACGTGGCGAGCGAGGCGATGGACTACTGGAAGATGGCGCTGTCGGAAGTGGAGAACTCCTCGGATAAGGCGGAACTGTTGACGAAAGCCGGGGAGGTGTTGGGAGACGATGTTCCGGATGAGACCTTCAATGATGTGTTGTCGGAGGTCAACATGCTCGATGACACCGATGCGGTGCCGACGCTCCTTAGCCTGTTGAGGCAGACCGAGGATGCCGATCGCATCTCTGAAACCCTAGGGGCGTTGGACACGTATGTCAATTCGGAAGAGCCGATGGAGACCAAGAATGACGCCGAGCGGGCCGTGAAGAGATGGGCTCAAGAGCAGCAAGAGCAGCTGGCTGAGGATCACGTCGAAACCGGCACAGGTGTCTTGCGGCGGAATGCCAGAAAACCGAAGGGTCAGTAGGACTAAAGGGCGCGTTCGGTTTTTGTGTTGGCGGAGGTGAGTCGCGGCACGCCAAAGGAGGTGCGTATGAAAGGCAGACGAAGCTTCACGGTGTGTGTGCTTGCGGTCGTGCAGGCCTGTCTGGCGGAAGCCGCGGCCGGGAGGGGTGGCGTGGTCTCCGCGCCGTCCGCCACGCGTCCGCCCTCGCTCGTTCAGAAGTCCCTTCCCTCGCTGCCCCCCTCGTTCGCTTCGGGGCTTTGGGATACGGAGGTGCATGTCGCCCTGGGACCGTTGGATATGGGGGTTGTCGGGAGAGAGGACGCGCTGCGGACGCGGGAGGGAAAAGCCTTCCGCATCGGGGTGGTGCGCGAATTTGCGGAAACGGTGACGCTTGCCGGCGCCAAGAGCCGCGTCGGGCAATGGGTGGCCTTGGATGACGGTTCGCACGTCTGGCGGGTGACGGTGCGGTCGGAAGGCGCGGTCGGCGTGCGAGTGCATGTGGCCGGAGTGGAGTTGCCTGACGGTGGGCAATTGAATGTCTTCGCGACGGAGGACCCTTCGCAAACTCGGGGACCTTACGCGCGTGCGGAACTCAATGGGCGTAAAGAGTTTTGGACGGGTGCGGTGTTTGCCGGCTGCGTCACGCTTGAATGCCATGTGCCGGCCGGAGTCCTGCCCGAGCGCGTCGCCTTCCGTGTCGATAAAATCGCGCATATCTATCGGGACCCGACCCGCATTGCCAAGGAGGGCAACTGTCACAATGACGTGGCTTGTTTTCCGGCGTGGGCTTTGGCGGCGAACGGGGTGGCCGGCATCGGGTCTTTTGATGTCCACGATTATATCTGGTGTACGGGTTGCCTGCTCAACGATCTGGATGACTCCACGTGGGTCGACTACTTCATGACGGCCAACCACTGTGTGGGCAATCAAGGCGAGGCCGACAACACGGAGTTCTACTGGTTTTTCCAGACCGCCGCATGTGATGGCGTCCCGCCGAGCATCGCATCGGTCCAGACCACGGACGGCGGTGCCGACTATCTGGCGGGGCAGTCTTATTTTCCTGGAAACGATTTTGCCTTTTTGCGCTTGCGCAAGCCGTCTCCAGGCGGCGTGTCGTATCGCGGCTGGACGACGGCACAACCGGGCGGATCGGAGGTGCTGACCTGTATCCACCATCCCGACGGGGCCCACAAGCGCATCAGCTTCTGTTCGCTGGACGGCATCGATCAAAACTACTGGATTGTGAAGTACAGCAGCGGGGCGACCGAGAATGGAAGCAGCGGAGCGCCGCTGTTCAACGCGTCCGGAGAGTTCATCGGTCAGCTTTTCGGAGGGCAGTCAAGTTGCTCCAACCCGACGGGCACGGACGACTTCGGGCGGTTCGATGTGTCCTTTGGCGTGATCGGGTCGTGGTTGCGCGGCGAGGGGACTCCCCCGGATAACTGTGCGCTGCTGGACGGGGTCCTTTCATCGAGAGGGACATATGACGCGTTTCTGTATGGCAAGCGCGACTTCGGAGGCGAGCTTTTGCCGGCACTGCGCGGAACGCTCACGCTGACGGTTTCCAGCCTGTCTGGACGATTCACCGCCAAGGCGGTTATGCAGGGTCGGACGTTGAGTTTTTCCGGGAAGTCGTGGAGCGGGTCCGGAGACGACGGCACATGGGTCGCGGAGGTGCCGGGGAGGAGTGGAGAGACGCTGACGCTCTTCGTTCGGCAGGGCAGCGTGTGGGGGTCGCTGACAGGCGGAATTCTTGCGGGCGAAACCCTGTTGGTGGAAGGGACGCGCAACCGTTTCTCAGATCTGACCTCGGTGAAGGCGCAGAACGCGTTGGCGCGGTTCCGCGGGTATTACACCGTGGCCCTCCCGGTGGTTGACGCTCGGTCGCTGGGTGCTGCGCAGGCCGCGCCCGAAGGCAGCGGCTATCTGACGATCATGATCGGCAACCGGGGCAGCGTCAAACTGGCGGGGGTGTTGGCGGACGGAACAAGGGTTTCGCAGTCCAGCCGCCTGATCCTGTTCGACGAATGCGGCGAATTGGCGTGTGTCCCGTTTTTTGCCCCGCTTTACAGCCGGAGAGGCTGGACTGGCGCATTGTTCTGGTTGACGCCGACCGCTCGGACGGTCGTCACGGATTGGGACACGGGGTGGTTTGCGCGGTGGGAAAAGCCAGGTTCAGGGCCTGACGGGTTCAGCGAACTGCTCGCGTCCTGCGGAGGTTACTATAATGCGTATGCGTCGTTGGCCTCGCATTATCGCCTCAGTGCGGCATCGAACAGTGTGCCTTATTTTTATTCCGGCGGCGCCGCACTGCCGCAGTCGGACGCACTGCCGCGTTGGGTTGGCGTGACTGTGAATGGCCAGCGGATGGCGACGGTCGCGGGTGTGCGTCCTGTGCTGACGGGAGGGATATACGACTATTCGGGTGAGAACAGTTCGTTGGCCAAACTTTCATTCGCGCCGAGAACCGGCATTTACAAAGGCACGTTCAACCTCTATTACGATTACCTGTTGAACGGCCGGCCGACGCACAAGTTGGTGAAGGTTCCCTATGCGGGGGTGTTGACGCAAACGCGCGACGATACTTTCTGGGGCTGGCCTGAAGGTCAGGGGGCCTACCGTGTGCCGGACAGTGACCCGCTTTTGCGCGCTTACCGCCTGAAGCGGTCGTTCTGGTGTGACCTCTACCGTGCGCCGTGAGCGAACTTGGCCGCGCCAGACGGAAGCGGCGCTAGAGCGTAATTATTCAAGTATAGCCGTAAAAAAGATCCTGCGGGTTCGAAGGGGAACGGATGAGACTGGTTGTATTGGACGGGTTCACGATGAACCCCGGTGATTTGGATTGGCGCTCGCTGGAGGCGTTGGGTGAACTGACGGTATATGAGCGGACTTCCGCCGCTCAGATTCTGGAACGCTCGGCCGACGCGGAGATCCTGCTCACGAATAAAACGCCTTTGGCGCGCGAGGCCCTCTCGGCCTTGCCCGCCTTGCGCTTCATCGCTGTGTTGGCCACCGGCTACAACGTCGTGGACCTTGCGGCAGCGAAAGAGCGCGGAATCCCCGTCTCGAATGCGCCGGCCTACAGTACGCGTTCCGTGCAACAGATGACCTTCGCTCTGCTGTTGGAACTTACCCAGCAGGCCGGCGCGCACGACCGGGCGGTGAAAGCGGGGGTCTGGTGCCGGTGCAAAGACATCACCTTTCAGGTGAGACCCTTGTTGGAGCTCGATGGTCTCACCTTCGGTGTCGTGGGGTTCGGCGCCATCGGTCAGGCGGTCGCGCGGACGGCGCTGTCGTTCGGCATGGAGGTGGTGGCGACCTCGCGGACGCGTCCGTCGAGTCTGCCCCAAGGTGTCACGTGGGTGACGCCGGAAGAGCTTTTCCGCCGTTCCGATGTGGTGTCCTTGCACTGTCCGCTGACGGCAGACACGGCGAACCTCATTTGTGAGCGGACGTTGGCATGGATGAAGCCTTCGGCTTTGCTGGTTAACACCAGTCGCGGCGGGCTGGTGGACGAGGCGGCCTTGGCACGTGCGCTGTCGGGAGGCCGCCTGGCGGGCGCGGGTGTGGATGTGCTTTCCTCCGAGCCGCCCGACCCGTCGAATCCGCTGTTGACCGCGCCCAACGTTGTGATCACCCCGCATTGTGCGTGGGCGACACGGGCCGCGCGGCAGCGGTTGCTCGACATCACCGTCGCCAATGTGCGCGCATTTCAGGCAGGCCGCCCGCAGAACGTGGTGAACGGGTAGGCGCGTCGCGCAGATTACGTGCTGCGCGCGTGGCCGCCCGCCTTTTGGGCCGTTACGGGAGAAGCATGCGCCGGGCGGCGTCGACGGCGGTCTTGCGGAACGCTTGCGTGGCCTCGTGCGAACAGGCCGGCACCACGTCGGCGGCAAAGGGCGCGACTTTGGCCATGCAGGAACGTCCCTCCGGCGTGCTGTAGAAGGTGGCGAGCGCCTTCAGTTCCGCTTCGGTAAAGTGTTTGAGCAGCGCGTCGCGGATAATCCTGTCGACCTCGCGGGTATCCACATTGCGCATGAAATTCGCGTGGGCCTTCTCTTTCGCATAGGGTGCCGTGTACGTTTGCGCATAGGGCTCGGCCAGTTGTGCGAACATGACGCCCGGAGGCACGATGGCCATCAGCTCTTCCGCGTAGCGTTCTTTTGCGGAGCGTGCCGTGACGTGAGGCGCGGTTGTGCAGGCCGTGAGGCAGGGGAGAAGGGCGAGCAGGAAGGGGGTATGGTTTTTCATGGTGGTGAGGCGTGAGCGTCAGGGGGTGTTGCCGAGTTTAAAACAGGCGAGTGCGCGTTGGTTGCGGATGATCAGCCGGTCGCCGACGGTAAAAAAGGTCGCCCAGCTCCGCCCGCCGAGTGGGGTGAAACGGGTGATCTCGCGGTAGGCCTCGGCGGTGGGCTCGATCATGACAAGGTCGCCCTTCTGTCCGTCCAGTGCGAGCACCACGCCATCGACGGCGAGCACCTGGCCATGCTCGAAGGCCTTGATTTTCCAGTTGATCTTGCCGGTAGACGGATCGAAGCACATCAGGCCTTCGGGGTTGGCGGGTTTGCCGCTGGATGTCCCGAAAAAGAGGCCGTTGACGAGCACCGGCGTGGTGAAGAGCGGGCAGATGGCTTTGGTCTCCCACACCTCGTGTGGCTGGCCCTTGCGGATTTCGATGACCGTGCTGCCGAAGTGGTCGCTGGCACCGGTGAAAAGTCGGTTGCCCATGATGACCGGCTGCACGATGTTGTTGCCGAACGAATGGGTCCGCGGGTGAGTCCAGAGGAGGGCTCCTGTCTCAGGATTCAGTCCCATCAGCGCGTTGGCACTGTAACAGAGCAGGGTGGGGGTCTTCTCGAAGGGGACGATCACGGGGAGCGAATAGCCGGGCTTTTCGGAGTTGCCGCCACGCCAGAGCAGTTTGCCGGTTTCCCGGTGTACCGCCACGATGTTGCCGTTCGTGCCGCCGGGCTGGAGGTAGGCCTTGTCGCCCCAGACGCCGATGGGTGCGGCGAAGCCGTGGTTGGGCGCTTGTCCGGCGAGGTCTTTGATGAAATCGGTCTTCCAGAGCACACGCCCTGTGTCGGCGTCGAAACAGTGGGCAAGCCCCATGCGGCTGACGGTATAGACCTTGCCTTGGTGGACTGTGGGCGTGGCGCGTGCGAAACCGTGATAGTACTTGTGGGTATCGGGATAGGTG
>Ga0209066_10006689_pt1 | contig 11690 bp, 10 predicted proteins | sample All_14_2_FD_187198 | JGI IMG/M metagenome (GOLD analysis project Ga0209066, IMG submission 187198) | Freshwater microbial communities in response to fracking from Pennsylvania, USA - Allegheny Zone_MetaG_DW_15 (SPAdes) (version 2) ...
CCGCCGGAGAGGGCGAGTGTTTGCTGCAGGCCGGTGGCGTCGCGGTTGATCGCTTCGAGGCGCTCCAGATGACGTTCGGCGGAGCCGAGCGCCTGCGTGACGATGTCTTCGAACTGCAGTGAGCGCACGGCTTCGGACACCGACTGATCGATCACGCGCGCCGAGTTGGCGACATCGGCGATGCCTTCGGCCAGGCTGTCGTTGATGGCTTCCACTTGCGAGAACAGCTTGGCGGCGTCCTGTTTGGCTTCCTTGGAGCGCGATTGATCGCGCGAGGCCATGTGGGTGACGGTTTCGCGAACCTTGTGGACGGCTTCTTTCGAATTGTTGGCGAGTTTGCGGATCTGCTCGTTGAAGCTGGTCGAGCGCTCCGACAGGCTGCGCACTTCGTCGGCCACCACGGCAAAGCCGCGACCTGCTTCACCGGCACGAGCGGCTTCGATGGCCGCATTGAGTGCCAGCAGGTTGGTCTGATCGGCAATCGACTTCACGTCTTCCAACAGCGCGAAGATGCCTTCGAGGTGCTGGGTCATGCTGTCGATGTACTGCACCGTGGTGTTGGACTGATCGCTGACCTGTTCCAGTGCGGAGGTCAGTTGCTCCATGTGGCGACTGGCTTCCTGCGCGAAGCGCCGCACGTCGATGCCAGCGCTGTCGCCGCTCTTGTCGACGATGCGCGCCAAGGCCACGGTCTGATGACGGGCGTTGGCGTTCATCGATTCGAAGCTGCTGGCGAGCTTGCCGATGGACTGGTTGAGCAGGGTGCGGGTGCGCTGAATTTCCTGCTGCGAGCCGCTCACTTCGCGAGTGACGAACTCGCGCAGCTCGGCCAGCAGTTGTTCCTGCTCCCGCACGATGCGCATTTCATCGGGGGTGAGCTGGAAGCCGTCTTTTGCAAACCACCACGCGAATGCAGCCCAGGCGAGGATGGTCGTGGACAGCAGGGCGAGGTTGATCGCCATCGGCCAGTTCATGAATTGGGCAACCACGTGCGCGAGGGTGAGCAACAGTGGTGCGGTCATGCGGATGAGGATTCGTGCGGGCATGGCGGACACTTCCTTGGTGACAATCACTTATCGGCTTGGGTGCGATGGGCTTGAGGCCCAGGCGCTTCAAATGGCCGATGTGACAGGTCAATGCAGATTTCGGGCCAACGTGTTTGCCAAGTTATTGACGTCAACGCGCTGACGGTGGTTCGTTGCTGGCCAGCTCCAACAGGCGACCGGCGATCTTGTTCAGCGGCAGGATTTCGTCCACCGCACCGATCTTCACGGCGGCGCCAGGCATGCCCCACACCACGCAGGTGGCTTCATCCTGCGCAATCGTCGGGCAGCCGGTCTGATGCAGTTCGAGCATGCCTTTCGCGCCGTCGTCGCCCATGCCGGTAAGCATGGCGGCCACCGCATTGCGACCCGCCGCTTCCGCCACTGAGCGGAACAGCACGTCAACACTGGGTTTGTGTCGGCTGACCGGCGCGTCGTCGCCCAAGCGGCAGATCCAGCGTGCACCGCTGCGTTCGACACGCAAATGGCGTCCACCGGGCGCGATGAAGGCATGGCCGGTGACGATCTGTTGGCCGTCTTCCGCCTCGCAGACGGCCATCGGCGAGCAGCGGTTCATGCGCTGTGCAAAGGCGCGACTGAATTCGGCGGGGATGTGCTGGGTGATGACGATGCCGGGTGCATCCGGCGGCATCATTTCCAGCACCACGCGGATGGCTTCGGTGCCGCCCGCCGAGGCGCCGATGGCGATCAGCCGATCCGTGGTGCGGAAGGCGGCCGCGCCACGCGGTTTGGCGATGCTTGCGGCTTGGACGGGCGTGGCGGGCCGTGGACGCGGGTGGGCACGCGCTGCGGCTTTGACTTTGGCCGCCAACTCGGTGGCGTAGTCCTCCAGTCCCTTGGCGACCTGCAGCTTGGGCTTGGTGACGAAGTCGATGGCGCCTAGCGACAGCGCATCCAGCGTGACTTCCGCACCGGCTTCGGTCAGCGAGGACACCATCACGACCGGCATTGGCCGCAGGCGCATCAGGTTTTCCAGGAAGGTCAACCCGTCCATGCGCGGCATTTCGACATCCAGCGTCAGCACGTCGGGATTGAGCGCCTTGATCATGTCGCGGGCGACAAAGGGATCGGGTGCGGCGCCCACGACCTGCAGCGCGGGGTCCTGACTGAGCACGCTGGTCAGCACCTGACGCACGAGTGCGGAGTCGTCGACGATGAGAACTTTGATGGCCATTAGGTGAACAGCTCCACCCCGCCTGCGACGGGCTGTTGAGTGATGCGGGTGCGATAGGCGAATTCTTCGGTCGCCACGTTGGTGTCGTGGGCATGCGGCAAGCGCCGCACCAGCACTTTTCCGCTGGCGGGCATGTACCAGATCTTGCGCGGATGGATGCCACCCAGATCCTGCGCCAGCACGTTGATCCGTTCGGCGCGCAGGTACTCGGTGGCGAACTCGGCGTTGCGCGTGCCGACGGGATTCGAGGTAAAGCCTTTCAGCACGTTGCCGCCACCGAACAATTTCGCTTCGAAGCGTTCGCGCCGCGCGCCGGCCTTGATCAGCTCGTTGATCAGCAACTCCATCGCATAGCCACCGTAGCGCGCGCTGACGTCGTCGGCATCACCCGAGTCGGGCAGCATGAAGTGGTTCATGCCGCCGATTCGCAATACCGGGTCGCGTATGCAGGCGGATACGCAGGAACCGAGGATGGTCGACAGCGCGATGTCCTTGGCGGTGACCGCGTAATCGGCAGGCATCAGCTTCAGTGCGTCCATCTGCAATTGCGTGTCGTAGTAGGGCAAGGGGCCCTTCATGGCACGCGGTGTCGGGGTGAGGATGGCGTTCATTTGCCACGCTCGGGCGAATCCGTTCGGCAGTACACCGTGCGGCCCAGATTGCGGAACAGATCGGCGGCGTGGAAGAAGCTCTCCGAGTGGCCGGCAAACAGGTGCGCATCGGGCTCCAGCAGGGGATGCATGCGTTTGAGAATGGCGTACTGGGTTGGTTTGTCGAAATAGATCATCACGTTGCGACAGAAGATGGCCGAAAACGGACCCTTCATCGGATAGCGCTCGTCGAGCAGATTGAGCGGCTTGAAGGTGATCAGTTCGCGCAGCGCGGGGTTGACCCGGCACTTGCCGGAGTTCGGTCCGGTGCCCTTCTGGAAAAAGCGTTTCTGGCGCTCGGGCGACAGACGCTCGATGCGCTCCATCGGATAGACGCCCGCCTCGCCGGTGGCGAGCACATTGGTGTCCACATCGGTCGCCAGAATGCTGACGGGTGGCGTGAGGCTGTTGAAGGCTTCGCAGGCGGTGATGGCGATGGAGTAGGGCTCTTCACCGGTCGATGCGGCCGAACACCAGATCATCAGTTTTCCGCTTCGGCCACGCCGTTTCAGCAGGTCGTCCTTCAAGGTGTCGAAGTGGTGGGCTTCGCGAAAGAAGCTGGTGAGATTGGTGGTCAGCGCGTTGGTGAACGCCTGCCATTCCTCGTCGTCGTTGCCGCGTTCGAGATGGTCGAGATAGGTGCCGAAGTCCTGCATGTCCAGCGCACGCAGACGACGCGAGAGTCGGCTGTAGACCATGTCGCGCTTGCTGTCCGCCAGGGCGATGCCGGCACGTTGATGAATCAGCGCACAGACGCGCTTGAAGTCGCGCTCGGCGAACTCGAATTCTCTCAGCCCGGAATTGCCCTCAATGGCCATGCGCTTGTGGTCTTCCTGGTTAGTCGTGGGTTGGAACAAGGCCGCCCTTTTTCGGCGCGAAACGGCAGTTCCACGGTGCTCAAGGCTTCCCGCACGGGAGGCGGAAGCGCTGGGCGGAGCCGCTCGAAGCGTGCCGACAACGCGCGTTGCTCTGCAGGCAGCAATGTTTGTGCCGCGGCAGGTGCCGAGGCTTCGGCGCCGCCAAAAAGAAAAAGGCACGCAGAACGGGCTGCGTGCCTTGGGGGAAACAACTCGTTAGATCAAGCAGCCGCTTGCTGCGCGCGGATGATGCTGACGATATCGACGATCAGCGCGACCCGACCATCGCCAAGAATCGTTGCACCGGCAATGCCGTTGATGCGTTTGTAGTTGGACTCGATGCTCTTGACCACGACCTGCTGCTGACCGACCAGTTCGTCGACTTCCAGCGCCAGTTTGCGGCCACCGTTTTCCACCACGACCACCGTCCCCAGCCGCACCGTGTCGGGACCGCGTGGAACGTTGAACACTTCACCCATATCGTGGATGGGCACGTATTCCGAACGTACCTTCAGCACGCGATTGCTGCCGGTGACGCGCTTGATGTCGCCCGGTCCGGGCTGCAGCGATTCGACGACGTAGCCCAGCGGCAGGACGAAAATCTCGTTGCCCACCGATACCGTCATGCCGTCGAGGATGGCCAGGGTGAGCGGCAGCCGGATGGTGACGCGGGTGCCTTGTCCGAGCACGCTTTCGATATCGATGTCGCCGCCCAGCGCGGCAATGTTCTGGCGCACCACGTCCATGCCGACACCACGACCCGATACGTCGGTGACCTGCTCGGCAGTCGACAGGCCGGGGTGGAAGATCAGTTTCCAGACTTCGCCATCCGGCATCTGGTCGTTGACCGGCAGGCCGCGCTCGGCGGCCTTGGCGAGGATCTTCTCGCGATTGAGTCCACGGCCGTCGTCGATGATCTCGATGACGATGTGCCCGCCTTGATGCGAGGCGCTCAGCGTCACCGTGCCGACCGGGTTCTTGCCTGCGGCTTCGCGCAGCTCCGGGGTTTCGAGACCGTGATCGACCGAGTTGCGGACCAGATGCACCAAGGGATCGACAATGCGCTCGATGACGCCCTTGTCGAGTTCGGTGCCTTCGCCGCTGGTGCGCAGGTTGACCCGCTTGCCCAGGCGCGATGCGAGATCGCGCACCATGCGCGGGAAGCGCGAAAACACGAATTCCACCGGCAGCATGCGCACGCTCATGACCGCTTCCTGCAGGTCGCGCGTGTTGCGGTCGAGCTGGGTCAGCCCGTTCAACAGCTTTTCGTGCAGGGTCGGATCGAGTGCGTTCGACTGTTGCTTCAGCATGGCCTGGGTGATGACCAGTTCGCCGACCAGATTGATCAGCGCGTCGACTTTGGAAATATTGACGCGAATCGAACTGTCGGCGGGCTCGGCCGCTTTGCCGGAGGCCATCGGCGTGACATTGGATTTGCCCTCGGCGGGCGCTGGGGCGGTGCTGCTGGCAACGGGTGGCGTCGTCGCCAGCGGTTCCGGTTCGGCGGCCACCGGCGCGGCGGGTGCGACGGCGACCGCTGGTGTCGCTGCCACGCTGTCGGCTTTCTGGCCAACGCCTTCGATGCGCAGATCGCATTCGTCTTCGACCCAGGAAAAGGCGTCGGCGATATGCGCCCGTTTGATGCTGACCGGCAGTTCCAGCGTCCACGCCAGATAGGCAGTGTGCGGATCGAGATCGCTCAGGCTGGGCAGCTTGGAGGTGTCGCAGTTGACGTCCATCGGGCCGAGACGCGCCAGCTCGCGCAGAATGCGCAGCGGGTCGTTGCCGGTGATGAACATGTTCTCGTGCGGCGAGAAGTCGACCTGCCAGTGGGTGGTGGCGACCGCTTCCGGTGCAGCGCTGGATGCCGCTGGCGGATTGTGTGGCGTGGCGGCGGGCGTGGCCGCGCTGCCGCCGTTCAGTAGCTCGGACAGGCGCGCGTTGAGCGGTTCACTGCGTCCGCTGTCGTCGGGGTTGCCCGCTTCCGCGCTGCCCAACAGTTCGCGCAGGATGTCGACGGATGCCAATAAGGCGTCGCTCAACTCCGCATCGACACTGCGCTTGCCGCCGCGAACCTGATCCAGCAGGGTTTCCAGCAGATGGGTCGTGTTGGTGATGGCCTTGAAGCCAAAGGTGGCTGCGCCACCCTTGATCGAATGCGCGGCCCGGAAGATCGTGTTGACGGTATCCAGGTCGTTGCCTGCGGCTTCCAGGCTGAGCAGACCGGATTCCATCGCGTCCAGCCCTTCGCGGCTTTCCGCGAAGAAGGTGGCTTGGAACTGACGCATGTCGATGGCCATGACCGCTTACCCCATGACTTTGCGGATGGTGGCGATCAGCTGGTCGGGGTCGAACGGCTTGACGATCCAGCCTGTTGCCCCCGCCGCCTTGCCTTCCTGCTTCTTGTCCATGCCTGCCTCGGTGGTGAGCATCAGCAGCGGGGTGAACTTGAAGTCAGGCAATTGACGCAGGTGGCGGATCAGCGTGATGCCATCCATGTTCGGCATGTTCACGTCCGCGACCACGCAGTTGTATTTCTGTTTCTTGGCCTTTTCCAGAGCGACGACGCCGTCTTCGGCCTCGTCAACTTCCCAGCCTGCGGAACGCAGGGCGAAGGCGACCATCTGCCGCATGGATGCGGAATCGTCCACTGCCAGGATGCGTGCACCGCTCATGTTGCTCTCTCCGTCACTATTTAGTTGAGTCCAATCAGGTGGTCGACACCCATCACTTTTGCCGCTGAGCGCAGTTCGTCGGATGCACTGAGTTCAGTGGGCAGCTTTGCGGCCGCACGTTGCGCAAAGAACGCACAGAGCACCTGCACGGCACCGCTATGCAAGCGCGATACCTGCGTGCCATCCAGCCGGATGGCGGATTTCTTTTTCAGCAGGGGCAACAACTGTTGCTTCAATGCATCGACGCTTTCGATGCCGAGATCAGCGGAAAGCTGCAGGTTGCTCATGCCCGTTCCCTATCGGTTGTGCAGGTTTGTTCCCTACAGGCAAGCCGCGTGCCGCAGATTGGTGTCAGCGTGGACGGGATGGCGAATCGGCGGTTCGTGCGACCCGGAATGGCCCCGCGCACGACCACGCGCGCGCAAGCTGCCCGCCACCACCGAGGGTTCATCGCGCCGCGGAAAACGCATTCAGTACGCCGGAACGCTGGCGGAGCGCATCGGCTCAAGCCAGAAAGGCGGTGGCCTCCAGCAACACGCTCATGCCGCCGGGGTGACGGGCAATGCCGATCAGCGCTTCGCGCGGCAGCGCGGGGATCGCGCCGACCGGGTTCTCGACCGCGCTTTCGCGTACCGCGATCACCTCGGCGACCGAGGACACGCGCAAGCCGATGGTTTCATTCTTCGACTCGATGACGATGATCCGCGCGGCGTCGGTCAGCACGTCGCCGGGCAGGCCGAGACATTGGCTGAGGTCGACCACGGAGATGATCTGCCCGCGCAGGTTCATGATGCCCAGCATGTGCGAGGGCGCACCGCGCACCGGCATGATGTCCGGCACGCGCTGGACTTCCTGCACCTTCAGCAGTTCGACCGCGTAACTTTGTCCGCTGAGCTGAAAGCGCAGCCAGCGACTCGACTTTTCGCCCACCTTGGCCGCCGCAGCGACTTCTTCGGCCTTGCGGCGGGCGGCAATCCGGCGTCGCAGTTCTTCGCCGCGCTTGCGGATTCCGGCGCTCAGGCCGTCTGCACCTTGCGGCGTGATGGCTGGCGAGGGTGGCGTGGGTGCGGGCGGCGCTGCCGCGGGCACGTCAACGGTGATGACCGGTCGGCTCGGCGCGGGCGTGCTCGGTGCCGCCGTGGTCGGGCTCAGCAGTTCGTCGAAATAGGTGTCGAGAGCATGTGTGGCCATGGTCAACTCGCCTTTGCAGTTGCGGGCGCAGCAGTGCTGCGCAGATCGTATTGGACTACCCAGTCGCACAAGCGGGCATAGGCGCTGGCACCGCGTGCCTTGGCGTCGAGCGCATCCGGGCTGAGGTTCTGTCGGCTGGCTTCGCGCAAGCGGGTATCGACCGGGATTTCTTCGTCCCAGACCCGTTCGCCAAAGCGTGCGCGCATCTCCGCCAGACTGTCGACGGCCGCGCGCGTGCGCTTGTCGAACATGCTGGGCACGATGGCGATCGGCAAGGGTCGGCCCCGCGAGCGCTCGATCATTTCCGCCGTGCGCACCATGGCCGCCAGACCATGCAGGGCCAGCGGCTCGGTCTGGGTAGGCACCACCAGCAGATCGGCGGCGGCGAGCGCGGCCACCATCAGAACGCCCAGCGTAGGCGGACAGTCCAGCACCGCGTAATCGAACTCGTGATTGCCACTCAGTGCGGTGACCAGTGCGCGACCCAGGCCGGGTCGGTTGGCGCTCTGGCGTTCCAGCGTCGCCAAGGCAGGCTGGGCCGGAAGCAGGTGTAGCTTGTCCTGCCCGGCACCCTGCAGCAGTTCACGCAGAGCGGGCGCGGGTTCGGCGAACAGCTCGAACGCACCGCGTGGTGCCGGGTCTTCGCTGATACCCACCCAGCGCGACAGCGAGGCATGCGGGTCGAGGTCGACCATCAGGGTGCGCCAGCCGTGTGCCGCCAGCGCCGAGGCCAGCGACATCGCGGTCGTCGTTTTGCCGACGCCACCTTTTTGATTGGCGATGCACCAGACGCGCATGGTCAGCGTGACACTCCGGAAGCGGTGGGAACGGGCGCAGGCGCCGTTGATTCAGGTTGTGCAGGATTCACGCCAGTGGCTTCGATATCGCTGGCCGGGCGGGTTGAAACGACCAGCACGACACGACGATTGGCGGTGCGACCGCTGGCGGTCGCGTTGTCGGCAATCGGTTGGGTATCGCCATAGCCGACCACCTGCATCAGTCCGGGATCGATGCCTTGCTGGGTGAACAGTCGAACCACGCTGGACGCGCGGGCGGCGGACAGTTCCCAATTCGACGGGTACTGCAGCGTGCGGATCGGCTGGCTGTCGGTGTGGCCTTCGATGCGGACCAGATGACGGTTGCCACGCAGCACCCCGGCAATCTGCTGCAGCACCGGCAATGCGGCGTCGCGCGGCATGGCCGAGCCCGATGCGAACAGGGCATCGGCCTTGATGTCGACTTCGATCCAATCATCCTGCCGGTACACCGACACCTGATCGTTGAGGATCAGGCTGGAGAGCGTGTCTTCCATCTGTTTCGCCGTCTCGGCCAGTTGCTTCTGCTCGGCTTCGGTTTCGGCGTCGACGCCGTTGTCCTCGGCCCAGCGCGCCCGCGCATCGACGGGCAACTGGCTGTTGATCCGGGTGGCGATGATGGCGGTCGGCAAGGCCAGATTGATGCCGGGGTCCACGCTCGCAGCGCTGCTGGTCTGGGCGGGCACGTCGCCGACGTTGACCGGCAGCATCGAGGTGGCGCGACCACCGAAGGCCGCATTCAGTGAGCTCGATGCGACACGATACTTGCCCTCGTTGAGCGAGGACACCGAGTACATCACCACGAAGAAGGCCAGCAGCAAGGTCAGCAGGTCGCCGTAGGGAATGGCCCAGGCTTCGTGGTTGACGTGGTCCTCGTGGAGATGACGGCGAGCCATGGCGGCGGTCTACTTCAAGTAGCCGAGCAAACGGCTTTCGATATTGCGCGGGTTCTCGCCTTCGGCGATGGCGATCAAGCCTTCGATCAACATGTCCTGGTTGCGCGTGCGTACCGCGATCACGCTTTTCAGCTTGGCGGCCAGCGGCAGGAAGAACAGATTGGCCGAGGCGATGCCATAGATCGTGGCGGTGAACGCGGCGGCAATGCCGGGACCGAGCTTGCTCGGGTCGGTGAGGTTGCGCATCACCGCCATCAGGCCCAGCACGGCACCGATGATGCCCAGCGTGGGTGCGTAGATGCCCATGCCTTCGAACACCTTGGCGGCGTTGATGTCCTGCTTTTCCTGCGCTTCCAGCTCGACTTCGAGCACCCGTCGCAGGGTATCGGGCTCGGCGCCGTCGACCAGCAGTTGCAAGCCTTTGCGCACGAAGGGATCGGTCTCCTGCTCGATCATGTTTTCCAGCCCGAGCAGGCCGTCGCGGCGCGCCTTGTTGCTCCAGACCACGATCTGTTGCACCAGTCGGGCGCCCGGATCTTCGGGCGGCTTGAAGGCCCACACCACGATCTTCATCGCGCGCAGAAAGGTCGGCTTGGGCGTATGCAGCAGGATCGCCGCGATGGTGCCGATGATGACGATCAGAAAGGCCGCGCCCGACCACAACGAGGACAGGCCCGCGCCCTTGGCGATGCTGCCTCCAACGATGGCGATCAGCGCCAGCACCACACCGGTGACGCTGAGGATGTCGACGCCGGAGCGCGGACTGGCGACCGCTTTGGCGGCAGCGGGCGGCTTAGCGGCCATGCCTGTCTCCGGGCCATAGGGTGGGTGGGTTCAGAGACATGCTCAGACCGCCCGCTGCAGGCCAGCGATGTCGAGAATCAGGGCCAGATTGCCATCGCCAGTGATGGTGGCGGCCGCAAAACCCGCCAGACCACGCAGCGACGGTGGCAACGGTTTGACGACGACTTCTTCGCGGCCACGCACCTGATCGACCACGATGCCGAGCTTGCGATGGCCGTTCTGAAGCACCACCACGCCACTGTCGTCGCCGATGTCGGACAGGCCCAGCCAGCGCCGCAGAAACAGCAGCGGAAAGGTTTGCCCACGCAGATCCAGTACCTCGCGACCATCGATGTAGCGCAACTGATCCTCGCGGAACTTGAATACTTCCAGCACGTTGGACAAAGGCAGCGCGTAGGGTCGGCCGCCGGCGTGGATCAACAGCGTGGGCAGAATCGCCAGGGTCAGCGGCACCTGGATGATGAAGCGCGTGCCTTCGCCGCGTTTCGATTCGATCAGTACCTGGCCGTTCAACTCGGCCAGCTTGGACTTGACCACATCCATACCGACGCCGCGACCGGAGACTTCGGTGGCCTGATCCTTGGTGGAAAAGCCGGGCAGGAAGATCAGTTGCAGTGCTTCCTCAGCCGACAGCCGCGCCACCGCATCCGCTTCGATCAGGCCTTTCTCGCGCGCCTTCAGCTTGAGTTTGTCGGCATCGATGCCACCGCCGTCGTCGCCGACGATGATGACGATGTGGTCGCCTTCCTGCTGCGCTGACAGACGCAACGTACCGGCGCGCGGCTTGCCGGCCAGTTCGCGCACATCGGGAGCCTCGATGCCGTGGTCGATGGCATTGCGGACCAGATGCACCAACGGGTCGGAGAGGGCTTCCACCAGGTTCTTGTCGAGCTCGGTTTCTTCGCCGATCAGTTCGACGTTGACCTCTTTCTTGAGCTGTCGGGCGACGTCGCGGGCCACCTTCGGGAAGCGCGAGAACGCGCGTCCGACCGGCTGCATGCGCACCCGCATGACTTCGGCCTGCAGGCGCGCGGTGACCACGTCCAAGGTGCCGACGGCACGCTCCAGGTCTTCGTCGCGAGTGCGCCGCCGCAGGGACTTCAGGCGATTGCGCGACAGCACCAGTTCTCCGACCAGATTCATCAGGCCATCGAGCCGCTTGGTGTCGACGCGCACGCTGGCCTCGACCGGCGTCGCCGCCACGGGCTTGGCAGCCGGTGCGGGCTTGGCAGCCGGTGCGGCGGCAGGCTTGCTGCTCGGAAGCGGCTTCGGCGCGACTTGCGGCGCTGGCGTGGGCGTGACCACGGTTGCGGCAGCGGCGACGGGTGCCACCGGTGCAGCGGGCGGATGACCTTGAAAATGATCCAGCAGGGCCTCGAACTCGTCGTCCGAAATGGTTTCTTCCTTGCTGGACAGCACCGCGGCGGCGTCGATGGTCGGTTTCGCGGCGGCCGCCGGTGCGCCCTGGAAGTGGTCGAGCAGGGCCTCGAACTCGTCATCGCTGATGTTCGGATCGGTACTCGACAACACCGCCGCCGCATCGATGTGCTTGGTGGCTGGCGCG
>Ga0209066_10006690_pt1 | contig 11690 bp, 3 predicted proteins | sample All_14_2_FD_187198 | JGI IMG/M metagenome (GOLD analysis project Ga0209066, IMG submission 187198) | Freshwater microbial communities in response to fracking from Pennsylvania, USA - Allegheny Zone_MetaG_DW_15 (SPAdes) (version 2) ...
AGATTGGTTGACAGATCTTGGGCACATAACTTCGCGTGGCAGAACTTTCACCAAAGACACAGTCCGGGAGATGCTACTAAACAAGTTTTATCTTGGCTTGACCAACTACAACGGCAGGCATGGTCATAAGGGAAAACGACATGAAAAAGACCGGGTCTGGATCAAGGGTGTCCATTCCCCTCTGATCAGTAAAGAACTCTTTGAAAAGTGTCTGAAAGTCCGTGCCAGCCGCAGGCGTATGATGAATTCCAAACAGAAGACATTTCGGGTTTACTTTCTGGCAGGCATTATCACATGCAATGCATGTAAAAGGCGCTTACGAGCCCAAAGCGCCAAAACCGGGCAATATTACCGTGAGGTTTCCAGGCTGGTTGGCGGCAGGTGTATCCACTCTGGCAAAAGCGTACGGTCGGTATTGGTAGATGAGAGTATTTCTCAGATCATGGAGAACCTGGTCCTGCCGCAGAACTGGCAGGAGGAACTCGAGAAATCGTTGATGCGCAACAAGGATTCGTTTGACCCGCAAAAGGAAAGGGATCGTATCAAGAACGATCTGCGCCGAATGCGTGAAGCTTATAAACGCGGTTTGTATGATGGAGACGAGCCCACCTTCTGGAATGAAGTCGAGAAGGTACAGGCAAAACTAAATGAGTTGGAACAGGTCGCCCCAAAGGAAATCCACCAGGCTGGTCAGGTTTTGGTAACACTTCAAGCAGCTTGGAAAGCTGCCACAACGGAAGAGAAAAGGGAACTCTGCAAGGTCATTCTCAAGAATGTAGAATTCGATTTCTCCAAGAATGAGATATCCAAAATTACTCCTCATCCTGAATACCAGATTTTATTTCGGATGATTCCAGACATACAAAGCAAATTGGAGGAATTATAAAAATGTTCTAGGATATCCACTTAAACGCTTGACAATTCAAGCAAGTCGGATAGAATAACTTCAACAATTATGTCCAAGTTGGACATAAAGAACTTTTTTTCAACTTCATTGGCAAACACACGGGTAAAAGTTACGCAGTGCAGACTCAATTCCCGTCGGGACCGCCTCAAGTAATTTGAGGAATAAAAAAACCTCTGAACAATCCGTTCAGAGGTTTTTCGTTCTTAACTGCTCTTTGCTAAAAGAAAGCAAAGAGCAGTCTTTTATTTCTCAAAAGTAGGGTCAATGTATATATTCTTATTTACTTGTCTTCAACACTGATCAACACAGTTCTTACCACATCTACGGAATAGATATGTCCCGTAAATAGGGGTACATCCCTTATAGGTTATGATGGTCAGATACGAAACGTTATGTTTGGATTCAAAAGCAAAACTCGTAGAATATGGACATACTAGACTCGAGTTGCTCACTTCATACATATACTCCACGCTTCTTATGTAGACAATGATCTGGTCGCCATCTCTAAGATCTTTCTACTCTGCGAACGGACCGTCCAATCTTCTGGCGTTCGTAGCATTCGCCGTCTGCACCAAGCTTTCATTTACAAGCTGTTTGGCTTGCGAATCAGGTAGGGAAAATACCTATTTACTTTGAGAAATATACCCAGTAAAAGTACAATACAGTATATGCACTAATTTTAATGGCATGCCCTTGCTGTGTGAAAATCTTCCTGAGAAGAGTGCCCCTTACCCTAACTTGGAAGAAGGTGAATCATGACCCCAAAAAACAGGATTCTAGTTCTTTTCGTGGCAGGCTTGATCGTTTTAACTGTTGCGACAACTATGGTTAAGGGACGCGACCAATCGCTACGGAGCCTCCAACAAAGTGGGGCAATCAAAATCGGGTATGCCGTGGAGGCACCCTACATCTATATAGAGCCGGGCGGAGAAGTGACAGGCGCAGAGGCTGAAGTTGCCAAGGTAATTGTCAAAAGACTGGGCATCCAGCGCATTGAGTGGCGGCTGTCTGAATTTAATCTGTTGATCTCCGAACTGGAAGCCGGGCGGATCGATGCCATCGTCGCCGGAATGTTCATCACGACAGAACGAGCGGAGCGGGTCAGTTTCTCTGAGCCGACATTCCACGTTCAACAAGGGTTGTTGGTGGAAGCTGGCAATCCCAATCAACTTTATTCCTATAAACAGATCGCCAGCCTGCCAGAGATCAAGGTCGCGGTCATTTCTGGCGCAATTGAAGAGTCCCTGCTCAAAAAGCTGGGAGTTAGTGATAGACAACTTGTAACTGTGCCCGATGCGTTGACCGGGCGTGTGGCAGTTGAGACTGGAACTGTGGATGGGTTGGCTCTTTCGGCGTTGACCATCCGTTGGATGGCTCAGCAAGACCAGTTGGGGCGCACTGAGATGGCGCAACCATTTGAGCAAGATACGTTGATCCAAAATCAATATCTCGGATATGGCGCTGTGGTGTTTCGACAGGAAGATATGCAATTGCGCTCCGCGTGGAATATCGCCTTGAAAGAATATCTCGGCACACCCGAGCATTTGTCTATCATCTCACCCTTTGGTTTTTCAGCCGCAGAGTTGCCGGGGTCGGTGACAACTCAGAAGATCCTTTCACAGCCATGAAAAATCTAAACCCATCTTATGTGAAATATCGGACCGGCTCTGGGATGCGTTACCGCACTTGGAGCTGGTCGACCATTCTGGCATCTGTTTTGATCTGTGCCATGGTAATTGGGTTGAACTTAAGGCAGAACCAACTTCTGGCACAGGCAACCGATGTATTGACGAGCCTGCATTTGGCACGCATTGAGCTAACCAAGGGGTTCCTGTATGTAATCCTTTCCTCCGAACCCGATGCACCCTACAGCCGTGAAGAAGGGCTGGTCTTGTTGCAACAAGCTTCTGACTCTCTTGAAGAGGTGAGCGCCAACCTTGATATGGTGTTGACTGCTGAAGATGCGCTTGCATTCCAGCAGGGCTTGGATGCTTTTCAAGCGCACTTGACGACGTTTCAAGCAGCAGATAGATCCACCCCCGCATTGGAAACTGAACTGCGCATTGCTTATCATGACCTTGAAAAACAAGCGAATATGGTGGATGAACAGGCGCATCAACAATTGAATGCGCTGCAGCAAGGTTTCACCCTGCAATTCCTGGGCGTGTTGGGCTTGGCGGTTATCCTGTTGACATCCATATCGGTTGTATCGATCCAGACAGAGAGAGCCAAGCAAAGATTGGACCAGTCATTAAAGGAAAGCGAAGCCCGCTATCGAACCTTATTTGAAGCCTTTCCATTGGGCATCACCGTTGCGGACGCGGCTGGAAACATTCTCGAAACCAATCGTGTCGCAGAAGAACTGCTGGGTATCTCGATAGAAGAGCAGAAACAACGCGAGATCGATGGCACAGAGTGGCATATCATCCGTCCAGATGGGACGCTCATGCCCACAGAAGAGTTTCCCAGTGTACGCGCTCTTAAAGAAGGACAAAAAGTGGAAAACGTGGAAATGGGGATCCAAAAGCCAGATGGTGAAACCACTTGGATCAACGTCACAGCAGCGCCACTACCTGTGGATGAGCATGGAGTAGTCGTAACGTATGGCGACATCACGGAGCGTAAACAAGCAGATAAATTAATACAGGAAGCGCGCGACCAATTCCAGCACCTGTTCAATATGAGTCCTATTGCCACCACCTTTACCAGTTTGCCAGAGCGTTTATTCCTTGATGTTAATCGCGCCATGGAAACCCTGATCGGTTATCACCGCGACGAGTTGACCGGTCACTCCACACTAGAATTCGATATCTTTGCCCTCCCAGAAGAACGGGCCGAAATCCTGCGTCTGCTTTCCGAACAGGGGCGCATCAATGGGATGGAAGCGCAGATCAAAACCAAGGGAGGCATAACGCTCACCTGTTTGTTGTACATCGAGACCATGAACTTGCAGGGTAAATTGTATTCATTAACCCAACTGGTAGATGTAACCGAGCAGCGCAAAATAGAAAAATCGCTGGCAGAAACTGAATACAAATACCGTACCCTCGTAGAGCAATCGCCAGTGGTAGTGTATATCTCAGATAGCGATCCCGAAAATGGTCCTTCGTGGCTTTACATCAGCCCACAGGTGGAACGCCTGCTGGGGTATACGCCAGATGAATATAAAGCTGCCCCTTCACTTTGGATCAATGGCATCCATCCAGATGATGCCGCGCGCATTTTCCAAGAGGCAGCAGAGAGTGAGCGCCAAGGGTTGCCGATCAAATTGGAATATCGTATAAAGACCCGAGATGGTCACATGATCTGGGTGTACGATGAAGCCTATCAGGTGCTCGACCCAAAAAGTGGAAAATTCGTTTTCCACGGCATTTTTTACGATATCACCCAACGTAAATGGATGGAGAATCAGATCCAAGAGAGCGAACGCAACTATCGCGAACTGGTGCAGAACGCCAACAGCGCCATCATCCGTTGGAAGAGCGATGGATCGATCACATTTTTCAATGAGTATGCCCAAACATTCTTTGGGTATCCACTTGATGAGGTCATTGGCAAGCCAGTTGACATTCTTGTTCCGCCAACCGACTCAGCAGGCGGTGACCTTACCAAATTGGTACAAAATATTGTAGATCATCCCGAAAATTTCGTTAATGTGGTTAATGAAAACATCTGTCGAGATGGACGTCGGGTCTGGATGGCTTGGACAAACAAACCAGTCTATGATGAACAAGGACAGGTCATTGAGATATTAGCGGTCGGCATGGATATCACCGAACGCAAACTCATGGAAGAAGAACTGCGTCGCTCGAATGCCGAGCTGGAGCAGTTCGCCTATGTAGCATCGCACGATCTCCAGGAACCGCTGCGCACTGTGACCGGCATGGTAGGTCTTCTTCAGCAGCGGTATAAGGGACAACTCGATGAACGCGCCGATGAATATATCCACTTTGCAGTGGATGCTTCGGAACGTATGCAGCAATTGATCAACGACCTGCTTGATTTCTCACGCGTTGAGCGCAAAGGCAAACCATTTACAACGGTCAAGATGGAGAACGTCCTGCACACTGCGCTTGCAAATCTACAAACCGCCGTCGCCGAGAGTGAGGCGCATATCACCCACGACCCGCTACCTACTGTAATGGCAGATGCCGGGCAGTTAACCCAGGTACTGCAAAACCTGATCAGCAACGCCATCAAATTCCGGGAAGAGAAGCCCCCCGAAATACACATCAGTGCTGAAAAGAAAGAAAATGGCTGGCAATTTGCCGTGCGTGATAACGGTATTGGCATCGACCCGCAATATTTCGAACGCGTTTTTCTGATCTTCCAACGCCTGCATACCCGCAGCAAATATCCCGGCACCGGCATTGGGCTGGCACTATGCAAAAAGATCATTGAACGGCATGGCGGCAAAATGTGGATCGAGTCTGAACTGAAGCATGGTGCTACTTTCTTTTTCACCATTCCAGAAAGGTCAAAAGCATGAATCCCAAACCCTTTAATACTGTCGAAATTCTATTAGTGGAAGATAACCCCGCCGATGTGCTGATGACCCGCTCAGCCTTCGAAGATTTCAAGGTCAGAAATACATTGCATGTAGTGGAAGATGGCGTACAAGCGTTGGAATACTTGCGCAGCGAAGGCGATTTCGCCGGAAAACCACGCCCAGACCTGATCATGCTCGACCTCAACCTGCCGCGCAAAAATGGGCATGAGGTGCTGGCAGAGATCAAATCAGACCCAATTCTTCGTAACATTCCGGTTGTAGTGCTGACTACTTCCAAATCGGAGCAGGATGTGCTGGGAGCCTACAACCTGCATGCCAACTGCTACATCGTCAAACCGGTCGGCTTTGCTAAATTTGTCGAAGCGGTTAAATCCATCAAAAACTTTTGGTTCAGCCTGGTAACCTTACCCTCAGAATTAGAACATGGATAAAACTAAACTTAATATTCTCCTGATCGAAGATAACCCCGCCGATGCGCTCTTCTTGCGCGAGGCACTGGCACAAGATGCCCTGGCAGATTTTGACCTGACTGCGGTCGAAAGCCTGAACGAAGCGTTGGAGCTTTTGAAGACACAGGCATTCGCCGCCTCTCTCCTCGACCTGGGCCTGCCCGACAGCCAGGGGCTTTCCACCTTCCTCAAACTTCATCAAACCGCCCCGGACCTGCCCGTGGTGGTGCTTTCAGCATTGGATGATGAAGAAGTTGCCGCGCAAGCAGTACAGGCTGGGGCGCAAGATTATCTGGTGAAGCGCCCGCAAGACTTCCCGATCGCAGGGCGGGCAGTGCGGTATGCTGTTGAACGTGAAAGAAGTCAGTCTGCTTTGCGTGAGAGTGAAGAAATATTTCGCACATTCATCGAACAATCACATGATGGGATTATGCTTTCAGATGAACAAGGAAAGGTCATTGAATGGAATCATGCCATCGAACAAATCAGCGAGCTAGATCGCGATGTGGTACTGGGCAAAAACTTGTGGGATATCCAATTCCAAATGATAACGCAGGAAAAACGCTCTCAAATCACGGTGGAATATTTGAAGAGTACCGTCCTAAGTATGTTGAAAGAAGGGAAACATCTGGCGTCTAATAATGTATCAGGCGAATTCAAAATACAGACCCCACAAGGGGAAAAAAAGATCATTGCACAAACTTCTTTTCAAATTTATTCCCATACTGGGTATCGTCTTGGTCTGATTGTGCGGGATATTACCGAGCGCAAACTGGCAGAGAAAAAACTGATCGAAAACGAGCAATTCCTGAAAGAATCGCAGCGAATCGCAAATATGGGCAGTTGGCGGTTTGACCCTGCAACCTTCAAAGTGGACTGGTCGGAAAACTGCTATAGGCTCTATGGCTATGAACCATACGAGGTCGAACCAACCTTCGAGCTTTTCAAACAAATGGTACACCCCGAAGACATACCATTGGTTGAAGAAGCATCCGACAATATCCTTCAAGACCCCAGACCATTTGAATATGAATATCGTATCATCGACCACAACGGACGTATGAAATGGCTATACAACAACTTGAAACCAGTGATTGAGAATGGACAGGTCGTTGAATTTGTAGGTAGTCAAATTGATATCACTGAGCGCAAGCAAGCCGAAGAAGCTTTGCGATTGCAAAGTGCGGCATTAAACGCCACCGCGAATGAAATCATTATCACAGATGTTCAAGGCACAATACTTTGGGTAAACCCAGCCTGGTGCAAAGTGACCGGCTATACCCTTGAAGAAGCTCTGGGAAAAAATCCGCGCATTGTTCAGTCAGGTAAATATGACCAGGCTTTCTACAAAGAGATGTGGGACCAAATTCTGGCAGGGGAAACCTGGCACAGAGAAATGTTCAATAAACGTAAGGATGGAACGCTCTTCCAAGAAGATGTAACCATTTCGCCAGTGCGCGACAATCAGGGTCGTATTACCCATTTTGTGGGCGTTAAACAAGAAATCACCGAGCGCAAGCAGGCAGAGCAAAAAATCCGCGAGAGTGAAACATTGTTGCGGCAAGTGCTCGAAAGCAGTCAGGATATCATCTTTGCCGTAGACCAAGACTACCGGCTGCTCATCAATAACCAGCGCCATCAAAAAGTGCTGGTCGAAACTGGAGGGCATTCACTCAAGGTTGGCGAAAGCATCTTACCGCCCGATTATCTGCCGGAAGTACTGGCACACTGGCGCAAACTATACGACCGCGCCTTGAGCGGCGAGTCATTCAAATGGGAGAGTGAGTGGCCGTACAAGGATGGAAATCTACACACCATTGAAAGCAGATTTTCCCCGCTGTGCGACGCCAACGGCGCAAACGTAGGTGTCCTGGTGGTCATCCTCGACATCACCGACCGCAAACAGTCCGAAATCAAACTAAAAGAGAGTGAAGCCAAATTCCATGCACTGTTCGACAACACCCCTTTGCAAAACACGATCTGGCATTTCATTCGCGACGAGCAGGGTGAGATCGTAGACTGGCAATTATCAGATATCAACGCGTATGGAGCAGCCAGTATCGGATTAACCGTACAAGATGCCATTGGCAAAAGTGCCCTAGCAATGTTTGGCGCCGAAGTCATGGGTCCTTATCTGGAAGTTGCACGCAAACTAGCCCGCACAAGAGAAACGATACAATTCGAAACCCACTTTGAATCAAATGGGAAGTTCTACCTGACTTCGAACTTCATGGTCGGCAACGAGCATTATGCCACCATAAGCCTCGACATCACCGCGCGCAAACAGGCAGAGGAGTCCTTACAGCAGGAGCGCACATTGCTGAGAACCCTGATCGACAACCTGCCTGATTACATCTTTATGAAGGATACGCAGAGCCGCTTCCTAGTCGCAAACCAGGCGACCGCCGAACTAATGGGCGTGGATTCACCTGAAAAACTGCTTGGCAAAACCGACTTCGATTTTTATCCGAAGGATATTGCAACGCATTATTTTGAACATGAGCAGCGCATTATGCAATCGGGTGAAAGTGTGCGTAACGAAGAAAATCTACAACTGGACATGAATCAGAAGGAGCATTGGCTTTCCACCACCAAATTAGCATTAACCAACCCACAAGGACAGGTCATTGGGTTGGTTGGAATAGAAAAGGATATTACAGAGCGCAGACAAGCCGAACAAAAACTGCGCGAAAGTGAGCAGAAATTACGATCGCTGGTTGAATCGGAGACCCATTTTGTCATTCGGATCAACATGGAAGGGCATTACACCTATTGGAACGAAAAGTATAAGAGTGAGTTTGGCTGGCTTCACTCAAGCACAGACTTAAGAGAATCAAGCCCTCTGGAAGCAGTTTGCGAACATCACCATGCGCTAGTATATGCAACAGTGGAACAATGTGTTGCTAAACCAGGTGAGGTAGTTCGTGTTGAAATTGACAAACCGGCACGAGATGGAAGCATACGCACATCTCTTTGGGAGTGGGTCTGTCTGACAGATGAGAACGGTCGCCCCAGCGAAATACAATGCATGGGCATCGAGATCACTGAAAACAAGAAAGCTGAAAGAGAAATCAAGCAAGCCAACGAACGTTTTAACCAGATCGCCGATAACATCACAGACATTTTCTGGGTATTCAACCCATACACACAGAAACACGAATACGCCAACCTGGCATTTGAGCGCACCCTTGGGCACAGTATCAAGGCAGCCGACCAACTTCCCAATGGTTATCTTGATCTTGTTCACCCAGATGACAGGCAAAAATTGCTGGAATTGCGCGAACAAGAAAAGAACGGTTTGGAAACCGACTACATTTACCGCATTGTACGACCAGATGGGCAAATCCGCTGGCTTCATGACAAAGCAGCGCCGATCGTTGACGATCAGGGGGCAGTGACACGGATTGTAGGCACCTCACACGATATTACCGCGCAACGTGAGAGCGAAACACGGTTTGCAACCATTGTTGAACATAGTCCGATTGCGATCATTATCTCGCGCGTGAGCGATAGGCAACTCATTCAGATCAATTCCGCGTTTTCCAGGTTGTTTGGGTTCACCCCCGAAGAAACCCTTGGACATACAACTCTCGATTTGGGGCTATGGTCCAACCCGGCAGATCGTGAGAAGTTTTTGGAAATTATTAATACCCAAGGATATGTGAGGGGAATGGAAATAACCGCCCGCACAAAATCTGGCGAAGAACGTTCCGTGATTCTCTGGGGTGAGCTGATCGAAATCTCCGGTGAAAAATGTTTGATGGCGCAGGTTGTGGACATCACCGAGCGCAAACATGCTGAAGTTTTGCTCAACCATCGCTTGGAAGACCTGGCACTCATCAACAAATTGAACACTGCCGTCAATCAAGGCAAAGATCTTGCTGGGATTACAGAATTGCTTGCCAACGAAACAATACAGATCTTTGGAGGGTTAGGCACAGGTACTTTCCTGGTCGATCCCCATACGCAAACCATTGTCCTCCAACCGTTCAGGCTTCCCCACGATCGCATCGAAAAACTCGAAAAAATGATCGGACATTCTCTCCCGCAAATTACCATTCCAATTGGAGGAAATGACCACTTCAACCGGGTTCTAAATTCCAATCATGGGCTTCTAATCACGGATCCAAAGGATATCAATGACTGGTTAGTAGATTTCAGCAACACCACATTTCTGTCCGACAGCATACGTTCTCTGATTCGAAAACTCATTCCGACCGTATCCAAACTATTGAATATCCAATCCGTGATCGCCATTCCATTAATTGCAGGGAATGAGACCTTAGGCATCATCGAATTTGTCACAGAAAAGCAATTCGACGAGAAGACCCTCGAAAGGCTCCAGAACGTCCGCCACCAGTTGGCAGAGGTCATCATCCGCAAACGGGCAGAACAATCGCTGCGTGAAAGCGAAGAAAAATACCGCCTGCTCTCTGAAGAATTGGAACAACGCGTTCAACAACGCACAGCCGAGGTGCAAGACCTGTACGACCATGCCCCCGCTGGCTATCACTCGCTCGATACCCATGGCAATTTTATAGAGATCAACCAAACGCAGTTGAACTGGTCTGGGTATGCCCGCGAGGAAATGCTTGGTCATTCCTTTAGAGAACTGCTAACCCCGCAAAGCCGGGTAGTGTTTGATAGGGAATTCCCAATCTTCAAAGAGCGCGGCTTCGTCCGCGATATGGAATTCGAGATGTCACGTAAAGATGGCAGCACCTTCCCGGTGTTGATCAACGCCATTGCCATCTATGATGCAAATGGCAATTATGTAATGAGCCGCTCCACGGTTTTCGATAATACCGAGCGCAAGCAAGCCGAACAAGCCATTCGCGAGAGCGAAGAAACCTACCGTTCCCTGTTTGAAAGCGCCAACGACGCCATCTTCCTGATGGATATTGCCACGCGAACATATGTACGTGTCAACTCACGTGCGCCTGAACTTCTCGGCTTACACTCGCCGGAAGAACTGGTCGGTCGAAACGCCCATGATTTCATCGACCCATCCGAAGGGAACATGGCTGAAGATCGTATGCAGACCATATTGAGTGGAGAACGTATCCCTCCCTATGAACGCACCTTCCGCCGTGTAGATGGAACCCCGGTGAAAACCGAAATCAACCTATCCCTGATCCGCGACAGCAAAGGGCAGCCCAAGCTTCTTCAAAGCGTGGTGCGTGACATTACATTGCGCAAACAGGCAGAAGAAGTATTGCGCGAGAACGAAGCCCAACTACGCATCAGCCGCGATAAATTGAGCGCCGCCAACGTCACACTTGAAAAAGCCTCCCGCATGAAAGACGAGTTCCTTTCCAGCATGAGCCACGAACTGCGCACCCCGCTCACTGGCATCCTTGGGCTTTCAGAAGCCCTGCAGTTCAACACCTACGGTCCGCTGACCGAGAAGCAGAACAAAGCGCTGCGTGCCATTGAAGAAAGTGGTCGGCACTTGTTGGACCTGATCAATGACATCCTCGACCTGTCCAAGATCGAAGCGGGAATGCTCGATCTGAGTATTGATCCGGTTTCATTGGGCGATGTCTGCCAAGCCAGCCTGCAGCTCACAAAGGGAATGGCAAACAAAAAGAAGCAGTCAGTTCGCTTCTCCATGGAGCCGCCTTCTCTTCAGGTCCGTGGCGACGCGCGGCGCATCAAACAAATGCTCGTCAACTTGTTGAGCAATGCCATCAAATTCACCCCCGAAAACGGTTCACTTGGGCTCGAAGTGAAGGGAGATGAAAAAGAAAAGGTGGTGAGGCTGACGGTTTGGGATAAGGGAATCGGAATCGCTCCTGAAAACCTGGAGCGACTCTTCCAACCC
>Ga0209066_10006691_pt1 | contig 11687 bp, 8 predicted proteins | sample All_14_2_FD_187198 | JGI IMG/M metagenome (GOLD analysis project Ga0209066, IMG submission 187198) | Freshwater microbial communities in response to fracking from Pennsylvania, USA - Allegheny Zone_MetaG_DW_15 (SPAdes) (version 2) ...
TGCGTGAAGGACTGGCCGGACTGGATGCGCGATCCCGCGACATCATCACCCGACGCTGGTTGGCGGACAGCAAACTGACCTTGCAGGAGCTGGCCGACGAGTACGGTGTATCGGCTGAGCGTATCCGGCAGATCGAGTCGGTCGCGATGAAAAAGATGAAGGCCTTGTTCGCCGCCTGAATGCGCCTTCGGTGACACAAAAACGCCCCGGAAACGGGGCGTTTTTCTTTGCTGATCGGCAATCGCTCAGGGTGCGTCAGACGGTCAAGCGCCCATCCACGGCGGCGATCCGCGAGCGCACGTTCCAGCTGCTGTCGCTGAGGCGTTCAAACAGACGGTAACGCGCCTGCCGTGCACCTGCTAGATGAAGGGTGATGGCGGCGTGCTGGCTGGACAGATTGCGTCCACGGTGTGCGCAGTGCTGATCGCGGTCAAACCAGATCGCGTCGCTTTCACCCAGCCAGGTCATCCGTTTGCGGGTGGGGGCAACGCCCTCGTCGTTGAGTTGATACTCCTGTACTTCCAGCGAACCCTGAATGACCAGTTCCATGCCCCACCGTCCGCGCAACTCGTTGAGTGGCGTGACGTGTCCGGGCGGCCAGACCAGGAAAAATGCGGAATAAGGCGGGCGTTTGCTGTCGGTGATCAGCCAGCGCGAGAAGCCCTTGGCGCGACTGCGCAGGCTGTTGAGTTGCTCCTGATAGCGGCCATCCGAGCCCAGATGCACCAACGCGCCCAGTTCGCGCGCCAGAAAGCCAAGATCAGGTTGGGTGCTGCGGATGCTGTCTTCCACGACGCTGCGAATCAGCGGAATCAAACGAGGCTTGCGTGCCATGTCGACCTCCTTCCCTGCACAGGCCGCAATAAGACCATGGTGGACGTTAAGGCTCGGATAAATTCCGATGGCAGTTTGAAGGCAGATCGTGAAGTTGTGTGAGGCCCGATTTGCTGCGCTGCGAAGAACGAGGCGCTTGAGGCAACGGGTGCCTCAAGCGCAATGCTGGATTTGTCAGGCAGCGTGGTCGATGCGCGCGCTGCGGCGCTGCAGCATCGTCGCCGATTCAAGTTCTGCGGGGTCGAAATCGTCGACGGCGATGATGTCATCCACCAGCAGACGAACCTCGTGCAGCATCGAGGCTTCTTCCGCGCTCAGAATGCCCTTCAGGCGTGCTTCCTGAAGTTGCGCCTCGGCGTCCAGCGCAGCGATCTCGCCAGACTTGATCGCCTTGAGCAATTTGCGCTCGACGGGTTCGGCGGCGATCACCTTGGGTAGTGCGGCGTTTACCCGTCCTGCCGGGTTGTTGGCGCAGGGCGTGGTGAACACGCCCTCGCTCAGACGATCACGCGTATCGCTGGGTGTCAGCAGCAGGCTGGCGGCACGATGACCCAGTCGATCCGACGGCGCCTGGGCACGGCGACCCCACGGGAATACCAGCAGCCAGAGCAGCCAGCCCACCGGACGAATGGGGAAATTGCGCAGCGCGGCGGAGAGCGCGAGTTCGATGCGGTGGTTGATGTCGAACAAGGCCCAGGCGAGAAGGGGCTGTTCCCCGGCGGGGCGCTCGCGATCCTCATAGCGCTTCAGCACCGAGGACGCGATGTAGAGCAGGCTCAGGACGTCTCCCAGTCGGGCCGAGAGGCTTTCCTTGAATTTGAGCTTGCCGCCGAGGGTCAGCATCGAGGTGTCGGCAACCAGGGCGAGATTGGCCGAATAGCGATTCAGCCGACGATAGAAGCGCCGGGTGTAGGCATCGCCCGGGACGTGGCCGATGCGCGCCGCGGTCACACCCAGCACCAGGCTGCGCACGGCGTTGGACACGGCAAATCCGATGTGACCAAAAAGGCTGTGGTCGAACGCCTTGAGTCGCGTATCGGCATCGGGATGTTGGGCCGCCTGCATTTCCTTCAACACCCAGGGATGGCAGCGGATGGCACCCTGACCGAAGATCATCATGCTGCGGGTCAGGATGTTGGCACCTTCCACGGTGATCGAAATCGGCGCGCCCTGCCAGGCGCGACCAAGATAGTTGCGCGGCCCCAGCACGATGCCCTTGCCACCGTGCACGTCCATCGCGTCCTTGATGACTTCGCGCATGGTGTCGGTCGCATGATATTTGGCGATGGCGGAAGGCACCGAGGGCTTTTCGCCGCGGTCCACTGCGGCGGCGGTGGCTTCACTCAAGGCACTGATGGCATAGGCGCGTCCGGCGATGCGGGCCAGCGCTTCTTCCACGCCTTCGAAGCGACCGATAGGCAAGCCGAACTGTTTGCGAATGCGTGCATACGCGCCCGTGGTGAGCGCGGCCAGTTTGACTCCCGCCGTTCCGCCCGACGGCAGCGAAATCGCGCGTCCCACCGAAAGGCACTCCACCAGCATGCGCCAGCCTTGGCCGATCATGGCCTCGCCGCCAATCAGGTAATGCAGCGGAACAAAGACATCCTTGCCCCGCACCGGACCGTTCTGGAACGGGATATTGAGCGGGAAATGGCGTCGTCCAACGTCCAGTCCGGGCGTCGTGCGCGGCAGCAGGGCGAGCGTGATGCCGCGATCCTTGACATCGCTCAGCAAGCCGTCTGGGTCGTGCATGCGGAAAGCGAGGCCAATCACGGTGGCGACCGGTGCCAGCGTGATGTAGCGCTTGTCGAAGCTGAGCCGCACGCCCACGACCTTGGCGCCTTCCCAATCCCCTTCGCAAACGATGCCGTAGTCGGGCAGAGAGGTGGCATCCGAGCCCGCGTTTGGGCCGGTCAATGCGAAGCACGGGATTTCGCGTCCATCAGCGAGGCGTGGCAAATAGTGCTGCTTCTGTTCGTCCGTACCGTAGTGCAGGATCAGTTCGGCCGGTCCCAGCGAGTTCGGCACAGCGACCGTCGAGCCCAGCGTGGGAGAGGCCGAATTGAGCTTCTGCAGCACGCGCGAATGCGCCAGCGCTGAAAAGCCCAGGCCGCCGTATTCGCGCGGAATGATCATGCCGAAGAACTTGTGTTTCTTCAGGAAATCCCAGACCTCGGGTGCCAGATCGGCGCGCTCATGGCAAACCTCCCAGTCATTGTTCATTTGGCAGACCTGCTCGACCGGCCCATTGAGGAAGGCGATCTCCTCGGGTGTCAGGGTCGGCTTGGGCTGGCTCAGCAGTGTTTTCCAATGTGGCATGCCGGAAAACAACTCACCTTCCCAACCGACCGTGCCCGCTTCCAGTGCGGTTTTTTCGGTATCGGACAGTTGCGGCAGCATCCGCGTGTAGATCTTCAGCAGCGGTGCGGACAGATGCAGCCGGCGGGTCGGCGCATGCAGCAATGGGGCAGCAACGACGGCAAACAGAAGGCCCGCGATCACGGTGGCGATCACACTGGCTTGCAGGATCGCTGCGGCGAGCAAGCCGACGACCGACACGATGGCCCAGACCCGCAATGACGTGCGCAGGTAGGCGGCGAGCATTCCGGCGGCCAGCAGGGCCAGGAAAGGTAGAACGATGCTCATGGCATGACTCCGTAGGCGTGGAAGATGGAATGCGGGCGCATGCGGCACGGTGGCCTGCAACCATACGACGGAGTATGGGAGACGCTCGCTGGTGCAGTCAATCCAAGAAGTCGGCTCCTTCGATGTATCGGTGCTGCACTGCAATGTGCTGATTGCAAAAGACTATTCGGTCATGTCGGATCGGCTGTCGGGTTGCAATACGGCAGCGCATGGCTACACTGCGTCGATGAACGAAGCGGCCAGCAAGATCGAAAAACCCTCCCGCCTCAGCGCCACCGACTGGGCGCAGGGTGCCTTGGCCATGATCGCCGAGCAGGGCGTGAGTGCGGTGGCTGTCGAGCCATTGGCCAGGCGGCTGGGGGTGACCAAGGGCAGTTTTTACTGGCATTTCCCGTCTCGTGAGGCACTGCTGCGCGCCGCGTTGGAATTCTGGGAACGGAACGAGCTGGAAGATGTGTTCGCGCGCCTGGAAGGCATTACCGACCCACGTGAGCGCTTGGAAGAACTGTTCCGTCGAGTCGGCTCCGAGGCACCCACGCACGCGATCTATTCGGAGTTGTTGAAGGCGCTGGACCATCCCGTCGTGCAGCCGGTCATGCAACGCGTTACCCAGCGACGCACCGATTGGTTGAGTCTTGCCTATCGCCAGGTCGGCTTGCCTCGAAACGAGGCGCAGCAGCGCGCGCGTCTGACGCACGCGGCCTACGTGGGCTTTCTGCAGATGTCACTGCAATTGCGCCAGCCGCGGATGAGTCACGAGGAGTTCGACGACTACCTCGCGCATGTCATGGCCACCCTCATCCCCCGCCAATAGGGTTCCCGCGTCCAGCTCATCTTGCCTGGCGGTCGACGTCAACCCGTTTGTGGCGACTGCGTTGAGCGTTGGGTCAATGCTGGGGAATTTGTCGATGCGTCGTGTTTCCGCCTGTCTTGTTGCACTCCTGGTCGGGATGTCGTCAGGTCTGTCGTGCGCGGCGAGCTGTCCGTTTGCCGAGGCGACCGCCGCCTATCAGTCCTTCATCAACGACGAGTCGCTGCCCGGCGGCGGCATCCTGATCGGTGATCGTCAGGGGCTGTTGTACGAGGCCTATCTCGGCAGCTACAGCGCCAAGACGCGCGTTCCCATCGCCTCGGCCAGCAAGCTGGCCAGCGCGATCCGTATCGTTCAGTTGATCGATCAGGGCTTGATCGATGCGGAAGCGCCGGTGTCCCGCTATCTGCCACAATTTGTCGGCGACAAGGCCGCCATGACCATGCGGCAACTGTTCTCGCATACCTCGGGCTTCGGTAACGACTCGGCGGACCCGGTCATCACTGATGACAGTATCACCTTGGCACAGGCGGTTGATCAGATCGCCTGTTGTCATGACTTTCCGGCGGGCTACAGCGTTGGTGGACAGTTCGCCTACGGGGGCATTTCGATGCATATCGGCGGCCGGGTTGCCGAGGTCGTTACCGGATTGGACTGGGAGGACAGCTGGAAAGCGGACTTGGGCGCCTTACTGGGGATTGGCAGTATCGATTGGCAAGGCTTGGGACCAACCCGCAATTACATGATCGCAGGCGGTGCGCGCAGCAACTTGCGTGATTACGGTCGCCTGCTGCATCTGCTGCTCAATGAAGGCTGGGCCAATGGTCAGCGGGTGCTGTCGCGCGATGCGGTATTCCGCTTCTGGCAGGACAACGTCGGCGATCTGCCGGTGATTGATCCGCCGCCGACGGCATCCGATCCGGTGCTGTATGGACTGGGAAGCTGGCATGACAACACCCGACCGCAGACCGACCGCCCTCTGATTCACAGCCTCGGAGCATTCGGATTTTTCCCGTGGGTCGACTTCAAGCATGGCCTGTACGGCGTGTTCATGATCCGTGGTTTGCCTGGCATCAATACACGCGGTTTCGATATCTACCTCGGCATGTTGCAGTCGATTCGCGACGAAGTGAGCAAGCAGCAGTGCGACCGCATTGCGACCGAAATCGATGTGTTTGCCGACGGCGGCGAAGGCGGACCGCCGCCGCGTTGATCACGGCTGCGGGCGGCGCTCGCGATCGCGTTCGTAGTCGTCGAAGTGCATCCGGTTGAGGTGCGCTTCGCAGCGTTCGATTTCGCCCGGCGGTTGACGCAGGCAATCGTCCCTTGCGCTTTGCTGCATGCCTGCATACCAGGCTTGCCGACTGCAGCCCGTGCCGACCAGCAACAGGATGGCGGCACCAAAGTACGCGATCTTGCTGAACTCACGCATGGGCGGCGCCTCGCATTAGCATGTTGGCTGATCATCATCGGGTCGACAGCAATGCAGGATCAAGCCCAATCTTTTGAACACGCGCGAATCGGCATCGTCTCGATCAGTGACCGCGCCAGCACGGGCGTGTACGAGGACAAAGGTCTTCCCGCCCTGCAGGCGTGGCTGACGCAGGCATTGCACAATCCACTGCGCTTTGAGGCACGTCTGATCGCCGACGAGCAGGCATTGATTGAACGCACCTTGATCGAGCTGGCAGAAACCTGCTGTCTGGTGCTGACCACGGGCGGAACGGGCCCGGCGCCGCGGGATGTCACGCCGGAGGCCACGCTGGCGGTTGCCGACAAACTGCTACCCGGCTTTGGCGAACAGATGCGTGCGGTCAGTCTGAAGTACGTACCCACGGCGATCCTGTCGCGCCAGGTTGGCGTGGTGCGCGGCAACTGTCTGATCCTCAATCTGCCCGGTCAGCCCAAGGCCATCAAGGAAACACTGGATGGCGTGTTCGCCGCGGTGCCCTATTGCATTGATCTGGTGGGTGGTCCCTACCTGGAAACCCGCAATACGGTGATTCAGGCGTTTCGACCGGCCTCGGCGCGGCGGACTTAGCCGGATGCTGAAAAAGGCTTTCCTGCCTTTTTCTAGTCGCCTCGTCGCGGTAAACGCCCGCGACAGGCTCCGAAGATCAAGCACTTGGCGTGCTTGATCTTCGTGCAAGCCATCCATGGCTTGCCTTGACAGGGTGTTTTTCAACACCCGGTCAGCTCTTCCCCGCCAACAAAGGCGTCGCACGCGGAATCGTCAGCATGGTGCTGAGGACCGCCATCAGCAGCAGCGCGGTAAAGGTTTCCGCGCTGATGATCTGCTTGTCGAGCAGGATGTTGGCGAAAATGATCATGATCAGCGCTTTGGTCTGCAGCAGCCAGCCGATCAGACGCGATTCACGGCGCGACCAGTGCAACAACCATCCCGCGAGATGGGTGCCGAGCAACTTGCCGCCTACCGCCGCCACCAGCAGCAGTCCGGCCGCCACGAACACGGCCAAGCCACCCATGTCCCAATGCGTGCGCAAGCCGGTCGACAGGAAGAACACCGGCATCACCACCAGCAGAACATGGTGGCGCAGCAGGTCCATGCGCTCCCGGTTGAACCAGTGTCCGTCCAGCACCGCGCCCGACAGAAAGGCGCCGACCATGAAATGCAGCCCAGCCCAATCGGCAGCCAGGCCACAGAGCGCGAGCCAGACCAAACCGAGATACCAGCGGTCGGATTCGGCGACGCGGCGCATCGCGGCGCGAAACCCCCATGCAGCGAGCGCAAACCCGATGAGAAAACCCGTCTGGCGTCCGATTCGCGTCCAGTCCAGCAGGATCAAGGCCAGCACGCCCCAGATCGCGATGTCATCGAGGCTGGCATAACGCAACACCCGTTGGCCCAGTGGCTGACGAAGGATGGCCAGTTTCTCCATGAACAGAATGAGGATGGGCAGGGCAGTCACGGCGCAGGCCATGCCAACGCCGAGCACGAACTGCCAGGGCCGTCCCTGCGTTCCCAACCAGCCCTCATGCCAGACCAGCAGAAGCATCGCCGCGATACTGCCCGTCAACAGCGGTGTACCCAATGCCAGACCGGCTGCAATGGCGGTCTCGCGTCGATTTGCCCATACCTCGGCAAGGTCGAGTTCGATCCCCGCGATCCAGACGAACAGCATGACCGCCCACCAGGCGAGGCCATTCAATGACTGCACGACGGGCGCATTGAAAACAAACGCGTAGTAGTCTGGAAACACGGCACCGACCACACCGGGGCCGAGTACGATGCCGGTGACGATCTGCACGACCACCAGTGGCGCATACGCGTCGGTTCTTGCGATTCGCCACACCAGCCATGGCAAGCCGAAGATGAGCACCATGGCGATCAGAAAAATCTCGCTGGTGTTCATGCCTGATGTCATGGTCGTTCGCGCGCTTGCGGGATGGCGTTTGAGTGTAGACGGCCTGTCACGCTGCGTTGCAACGACATTCGTATTCAGTGCGCGCCGCAGGATCGGCTGACTACCATCCTCGAACTAGGAGTCAGTCGGACTTGAAAGGGAATCGGCTGCAAATCCGTCTGGGCGGTCCATTTTTCGCCGCTTCCTTGGGCAATAGTTCAACTATTGCCCAGCGAAACCGGCAAAAACTGTCCTCGCCCAGCCGAATTTTCGCTTCGATTCTTCAAGTCCGACAGGCTCCTAGAGCCTTCTCTGACGGCAAGCCCAAAGGAGCCGATCATGCCCGTTGTTCGTCACGCCTTGCTTTGCTCGATCCTCGCCGTCAGCGCGGCTGCCCAGGCTGGCGGTTGGCGCAGCCTGCAGTCGTTGCCGCAGCGATCGACCATCGACCAGGGCGCGATCTGGTGGGGAGAACAGGACCGTCTGCAGGTGTCCTTGGTCGACGACGGCGTGATGCGGGTTCGCTACGCCGCGCAGTCCGGGTTTGGCAGGGATCACTCCTGGGCCGTGTTGCCGGTTGCGCAGTCACCGACTGCGGAGATCGTGGAGAGTGAGGGCGTCACCGAACTGCGCAGTGCGGCGATCCGTGCCCGAATCCAGCATGCTCCTTTACGTGTGTCGTTCTGGGACGCCGAGGGCCAAGCACTGGATGCCGACGACCCGGAACGTGGCATCGCCGTGGTGGGTAACGCGGTGCGGGTCTGGAAGGCCTTGCAGGCCAACGATCAGGTCTATGGCTTCGGACAGAAAAATGGACGCCTGAACAAGCGTGGCTGGTCGCAGGGCGGCTACCACTACACCATGTGGAACAGCGATACGTTCGCCTACGACAGCTCGACCGATCCGACATACGTTTCGGTGCCGTTCTATCTCGTGCTGCGCGAAGGTCGGGCCTTCGGGGTGTATTTCGACAATACCCATCGCAGCAGTTTCGATATCGGTCGCGAGTCGCCGGATCTGCTCAGTTTTGGCGCGACCGGCGGCGAGCTCGACTATTACGTGATTGCGGGTCCGACGCCGAAAGACGTGATCGCGCGGTATACCCGTCTGACCGGTCGAATGCCGATGCCGCCACGCTGGGCGCTGGGCTTTCATCAATCGCGCTGGAGCTATAACCCGGCCAGCAAGCTGCAGTGGATCGCCGATACCTTTCGGCAGAAGCGGATTCCGGCCGACACGCTGTGGCTGGACATCGACTATCAGCAGGACTTCAAACCCTTCACTTGGGACCGCCTGCAGTTTCCTGACCCGGCTGGCCTGATCGGTGGGCTGCGTGAACAGGGCTTCCGCGTGGTCACCATCGTGGATGCACATCCGCCCTTGCAGCCGGGCTATCCGGTCTATGACGAGGGGCATGCGGGCGGGCATTTCGTCACGCGCCCGGATGGCAGCGAGTTCAGTGGACCAGTGTGGCCGTCGCAAGCGCCGCAGGACAAGCGCGACAGTGTGTTTCCAGACTTTACTCGTGCCAGCACGCGCGACTGGTGGGGTGGCCTTTATGCCAGTTTGCTTGACCTCGGCGTCGCGGGTATCTGGAATGACATGAACGAACCCTCGGTGTGGATCAAGCCGAGCTGGACGATGCCGTTGGATCTGCGCCACGACAACGAGGGTCAGCCCACGGATCATGCCGAAGCGCACAACGTCTACGGCATGCTCAACACGCGCTCGACGTTCGAAGGTCTGCAACGTTTGCGGCCCGACACACGACCTTTCGTGCTGACCCGCGCGACGTTTGCGGGTGGGCAGCGCTATGCGGCGGTCTGGCCGGGCGACAACACCGCGGACTGGAGTGCGTTGCGGCAGTCGATTCCGACCTTGTTGGGCATGGGTTTGTCCGGCTTTCCGTTTGTCGGCGCGGACATCGGCGGCTTTGCCGGTAGTCCGAGTCCCGACTTGTTCACGCGCTGGCTGCAGGCCGCGCAGTTTTCACCGTTCATGCGTGCCCACACCGAGCAGCAGTCGGCCGACCAGGAACCGTGGTCCTACGGCGTGCGTCACGAAGCCATCAATCGCCGCGTGATCGAGGCGCGCTACCAGTGGTTGCCGCAGATCTACAACGAGATGGAGGCGGCGCATCGCAGTGGCCTTCCCGCCATGCGGCCGCTGTTTCTGGACTACCCGAACGATCCCGAAACCTGGTCGCGCGACGACAGCTATCTGTTCGGCAGCGACTTGCTGATTGCGCCGGTGTTGGTGGAAGGCGCAACGCATCGAGAAGTCTATCTGCCTGGCGCTGCGTGGTATTCGTTCGATTCGGTGCAGCGTTTCGAGGGCGAGCAGTCACATCGCGTGCCGGTTGAACTGGACAGCCTGCCGATTTTCGTGCGCGAGGGCGGCATCGTATTCCGCCAGCGGGTCGTTCAGCACACCGGCGAGATGCCAGGCAAGGATCTGATCGTGCAGCTCTATCCCGGGGCGGTCGGTGAGGCGTCGTTCTACGAGGACGATGGCGAGACGATGGCCTTTGCGCGCGGGGTGTTCGCGCGCCGCGCATTTCGCCAGCAGCGTGACACCGACGGCGTGCAATTGGGCATCGATGCGCAGCAAGGTCGCTGGCGTCCCGCCGCTAGACATTGGCGGATCGAATGGCTCGGCCTGCAGGGAATTGGTGAGGTCCGCGATGGGGATCGCCGATTGGCGCAGGTCGATCCCGACGCCCTCGATGAATGCGAGCGCTGTTGGGCGCAGGCGGGTGATCGCGTGCTGATTCGTCTGCCGGATCGCGACACCGCCGTGAACCTGCGGCTGCGCTGAGGGGAATGCACTCTCAACGCACGCTGCGCCCGCGGCGCCGCGTGCTCAGTACAAGTCCAGCGGATCGACATCCAGTGACCAGCGCACCTTGCGCGCACTGGGTAATTTGAACAGGTCGCCACCGAGGTCGCTCAACAGGGATTGCAGCACGGCGCGAGTCGGAGCCGACAGCAGGATCTGGCGTCGCCAGCGCCCCTGGCGGCGAGCCATCGGTGCGGGCAGCGGAGCATGCACACGGCAGCCCGGATGTGACTTGGCACGCGCATGCAGCACGGCGTAAGCCGCGTTCTCGAATGACTGCAGATCCGCTTCCTGTGCGCACTCATGACGCAGCAACGCGAGCGCCGCAAAAGGGGGCAGACCAGCGGCCTCGCGCGCCTGCAGCTCGCTGTTGGCGAATGCCGCGTAGCCGCCATTCAACAGCGTGTGCAGCAGCGGATGTTCGGGCAGATGGGTTTGCAGCAGTACCTCACCACGGGTGTGTGCACGGCCCGCCCGGCCGCTCACCTGGATGAGCAGTTGCGCGAGTCGCTCGGCGGCGCGGAAATCGGTGCTGAACAGTCCCTCGTCGATGCTGGCCACGACCACCACGCTGAGGCGGGAAAGGTCGTGGCCCTTGGCCAGCATTTGGGTGCCAACCAGGATGCCCGCGCCGGTGCCAAGCCGCACCAAGTGCTTTTCCACCGCATCGCGATGCTGGGTTGTCTCGCGATCAATGCGGACCAGCGGTGCGTCGGGAAACCGCGCCGCCAGGCCAAGCTCCAGTCGTTCGGTACCCGCGCCTTGCGGCTGAAGCGCGAGCCCGCCGCAGCTCGGACAGGCTGTCGGGGCGGTTTCGCGATGGCCACAATGATGGCAGATCAGGGTCCGGCGGCCGTGCAGGGTGAGCGCGGCGTCGCAATGGCTGCACTGGCCGCGCCAGCCACAGTCGTGACACAGAAGAACCGGCGCAAATCCTCGGCGATTGCGGAACACCAGGGCCTGTTCGCCGCGTTGCAGTGCGCCGTCGATGGCTTGCAGGGCGGACTCCGAAAGTCCATGCACCAGCGTCTGCCCACGCACGTCGAGTACCTGCACCCGCGTGGCATGCGTGGCCACCGCACGTTGCTTCAGCGCGATCAATCCGTAGCGACCGGCGCGCGCGGCCTGCAGCGTCTCCATCGACGGCGTCGCGCTGCCCATCAGCACCGGTATGTTCAGGCTGCGGGCGCCGG
>Ga0209066_10006692_pt1 | contig 11686 bp, 10 predicted proteins | sample All_14_2_FD_187198 | JGI IMG/M metagenome (GOLD analysis project Ga0209066, IMG submission 187198) | Freshwater microbial communities in response to fracking from Pennsylvania, USA - Allegheny Zone_MetaG_DW_15 (SPAdes) (version 2) ...
TTCCAAGCCACAGCCGCACAACCGGGAATCGATTACCTGGACCTTCTGCATGTGCTCCCCGCCTTGCCGCGTAAGCTGCTCTACACCTTCCCTGCGGATGACTTCACCACGCACATCCGCTTTCCCGACTGCCACTGGACCACACTGAATTTCTTCAATTTCACCGCCCAGGACTACTATCTCGACTCCCATCTGGCCTCCAGCGCCGTGCTGGAGAATTTCCAACAGATCGAGGGGCCCTATCGCTTCGGTGACGTGCTGATGTTCATCAATGCCAAGGGCAATGCCTACCATTCCTGCATCTATCTGGCGGACGATCTGGTTTACACCAAGAACGGTGCCAACCCGCTCATCCCCTGGGTGATCCTGGAGCTGGAGGATCTCAAGAGAATGTATAACATGGACCTCGGCCAGGGTACCATTCAGGGCTTCCGCCATAAAAGCGGCCGCCTGGAGTCTGAATAGAAAAGCTCAGTCCTTCACCTCGTAGTGCTTCTCACTGACAGAGTGGTCATGATCATAGACCTGCTCCTTCATAAGCTGGCCTGACTGGGACCAATAACGGTTCAGCCCGTGGCGCTTGCCATTGTCAAAGTTCGTCTCAGTGGAGAGCTGACCGTTTTCCCACCACTCCCTCACCACCCCATGCAAGCGGCCTTCTTTGAAGGGATACTCCCCTTTCAGGCTGCCACTCTTGAATTTATCCTTCGCTACGCCGGTAAAGGGTTGGCCATTGAGGAAATACACATCATCCTCCCACTTCAGCTCTTTATAGGTCACTTCCGCGACCGATTTCGGCGCGTCCTCAGCCCTCAAAACTAGGGGAGTAGCGGCCGTCAAAATCAGAAAACTCAAGAGGAATGGCTTCATGGAAAAAGGGATTCAGAGTCAGGCTCAGGGTTGCACAACAACTTCCACCGGGCAGTGGTCGCTGCCACGGACATCGTCCCGAATCCTGCAGGATGTGATGGCCGGACGCAAGCTTGCGGAAGACAGCCAGTAGTCCAAACGCCATCCGATGTTCTTTTCCCGCGCATCCGGGGTGCGTTGAGTCCACCACGTGTAGCGACCTGGTGACGGATCGAACTCACGAAACACATCCAGAAACCCTGCCTCCAGGTGTTGGGTAAAGCTCGCACGCTCTTCATCACTAAAACCCGGGTTCATGCGATTGGATTTCGGGTTGGCCAGATCGATCTCTTTGTGAGCGCAGTTCAGATCTCCACAGCTCAGCACCGGCTTCTTTTTCTCCAGCCCCTTCAGATAGGCGCGGAAGGCCTCATCCCACTGTAGGCGGTAGGGCAGACGGGCCAGCTTCGCCTGACTGTTCGGTGTATAAACCGTGACCAAATAAAAGTCAGGAAACTCCACGGTAATCATCCGCCCTTCGCGATCATGATCGGCCAAGCTCATGCCTAATGAAGGGCTCTTCCACGGCACTCGACTGAGGATGCAGGTGCCTGAGTAACCTTTCTTTTCGGCACTGTTCCAGATGGCCTGATAACCGGTGAGGAAACTGAGATCCACCTGCGCTTCTTCCGCCTTGGTTTCCTGGAGGCAGATCACATCCGCATCATGGCTCAGCAGATATTCACGCAGGCCTTTATTGAGGGAGGCACGGATGCCGTTGACGTTCCAGGTGGAGAGTTTCATGCCGCATTTGCTAGGCGTGACATGCCCTCGATTCAAGCCCGGACCGCAAAGCTTTTTTCGTCATCCCGCACAGGTCCGCCTAACCAATAAAAATCAATCCGGCAGGAAAGCTTGCATCTGCAGCATAGATACGGCACACTAGCCCTTAATCATGAGAAAAGAGACGCTTCACAGCCATCGCCGCACCATCCTGGCGGCGAAGTGTATGGGAGCGTCTTTGTGCCACAGGCTCGGGGCGAGCCGGGCGTAAGCGGACAGTCCAGGTGTGCTTCCAGGACTGCCCGCAGACCCCAGCCTGAATCACATCACCCACTGCCTCTTCTGCGTCCACATCATGCTCTTTCGCGAGAGCCTGTTCGCACTTCCCTTTTCTGGTCATGAATCCCACCCGCATGCGGATGTCCACCATGGATGTCCTATCCCCTGCCCCAACTCTTTTCCAAAGGCTGCTCCAAGCAGTCAAAGATCTCCGCCCTCGCTCAAATCAGTCACTTTCCGTGGGGCCCACGGCGTCAACTCACCCGCGCCCAGGCACTGCCCTGTGCTGGAGAGTCACCGCCACCCTGACTCGCGAGGCCGTCTTTGGCAGTGTGTCCGTCCAGTCTGAATGCCATGTCACCGCCACCTCACGCACAGATGCTCTCGCTACAGCGCTGCATGAACTGGCCAAGAGCTACCCGGGTTATCAATGCGCCACCATCCGAGCCGATGAAGGACCTGGCGGCTGAGTCGACTCCAATTTTCATCCCCCTTGCTCGACGTTTAAGCGATCCAGCAACTCACGCATTCCAGGCCCGATGCGTCGGAGCTCGTCGCGATGAGCATAGGAGAGCTTCTCCAGCACGCGCTCTCCGCGCCGTGTCAGCACCACATGCACACGTCTGCGATCCACAGGGTCAGTCTGTCGTGTCACGAGATGTTCCGTCACCATCCGATCCACAAGCCCCACGGCACTGTGATGCGTGATCTGGAGACGTTCTGCCAGCTCACCCACCGTCATGCGACCGGCCACAGAAAAGCCCTTGATGGCCAACAAGGCCTGGTGCTGCTGCGGTGTGACACCGGCCTCCTGAGCAGCCGTTTCACTGAACCGAAGAAACTGGCGCATGGCAAACCGGAAGGTAGCTAGGTGCTCATATTGAGCCTGGGTGATCGGGCGTTCCTGGCGCATCGCGCACGTATGCAAACAATAACCGTGCCAAACCGGGAGTATATTTGACAAATCGTAATACGATACAATCGTGAGAAGATATGATTTCACCTCAGCTTTGCCACTTAAATGCAGACTTGGAGAGAATGGCTAGGCGTTGAACTCAGTGAGGTGAGTCTGAAGGAAAAGTTGATCTCCACCCTCGGAGGGATCGCCTCCATCTGGATTCTGATCACCCTTGGGCGTTGGGGACTGGATGGTCTCGGCGGCCACTTCGTCGTGGGCTCCATGGGAGCCACTGCGGTGCTCCTCTTCGCCGTGCCGCACGGTCAGCTCTCTCAGCCTTGGCCCGTCATTGCGGGGCATGGTTTCTCAGCCCTCATCGGGGTGCTCTGTGCAGGTTGGATCCCCATTCCCGAGCTGGCCGCAGCGGCGGCTGTCGGTCTAGCCATAGGCACCATGCATCAGCTCAAGTGCATCCACCCGCCCGGAGGAGCCACCGCACTCACCGCCGTCATCGGAGGCCCCATGATCCGCGAGCTGGGATTTGGCTTCATCGTCTGGCCCATTCTGATCAACGCCCTGTGGATGGTCCTCTTAGCCATCCTGTTGAATGCGGCCTTCCGCTGGCGGCGCTATCCCGCCAAATGGGTGCGGCCAAAAGCCGCTCAACCTACGGCTCCGACGCCTCAGGAACCCACCCACGAAGAGATCGTTCATGCCCTCAAGAGCCTCGACTCGTTTGTGGACATCACGGAAGACGATTTACTGCGTCTCTGCCAGATCTTATCGCGAAGGCAGACCTCTCAAACCTCGCGGAAGCAGCCGACCGATTCACGACCTAACATTCATTGCACACGCTGAATAACGAAGACCTTGCTTTCATTTCATCTTGAGTTATTTTCGAGGTTGTAATGAAATCCAAACCGGCACGCTACTCAGCCACTTCCCTCAAAGCAGGGATGGGCACGCGTGCAGTCCGGTGCCACCGCCTCGTGGCAAGCCGGGCTTAAGCGGGCGACTCTTTGCAGCTCCGAGAGCCTGCCCGCATCCGCAGAGAAATTCCATGCGAGACCGGCCCAAGCCATGTCTCAGGCTCTATCCTTGAGACCATCTCGCCTGATTCAGGAATTCCCCCACTCGCACCCCTGAGCTGCCCAGGCCCGCCGGCCTAACTTTCTTTTATTTCACCCCTGTAAAGAAACAGGCGCTGCATGTCCACGCCCTGAACGGGAGCTCATCATCCAAATCGTGCCCAACTATGAAGCGGATGTCCTGAGCGGCCGCATCTCCGCTGACGCGCCTCTGGCTAAGGCCGTGCTGCATCGTCGTCAGGGCGATGTCGTAACCGTGCGCACCCGTGATCAATCCATCCCCATGCGGATTCTCGATGTCGAAAAAAGCCGTGCAGCCGGTTAAAGTCGCATGGCTCATCTGGGGCTTGATCGGCATCCCCCCCTGCCGATCAAGCCCATCCCTGATGAGGTAAATCTTGCGCGATAGACCTCTTGGCCACTTTTTTTGATCAATGCCGCATAACAGGTGCTCAGTGAATGACAAACCAAGCGCATCGCATCGGGGATTAAGATGCTTTGGTTTAACCATGGACCCACAAACTCACTCCCGTCGTTGGTTGCGTCGTCTCAGTCTGACTTCATGCGCAGCCCTATCATTCATCAGTGCTCTTCAGGCTGGCACTCCGACTCTCTCTGGCAAAGCGCCCACCGTGCCGACGGAAGCGGTAAGCTGGAAAGAACACACGATCGCTCCGGTAGCCAACCCCTTCTTCCATGAAGATGCGGTTATCCGCTCGGAGATTCGTCCCGTCTTTGTCTATCATAACATCGACGATGAATTCCTCGGTGGCGGCAATGCCCAGCTTTACGCCATGCAGATCCGCTATGCTATCACCGATCGCTTAGCCTTCATCGCTACTCAGGATGGCTACTTCGACATTCAGAACGATGCGATTGCCAATCCTGAAGGCTGGATGGATCTGGCCTTGGGCTTCAAATATGCAGTCATCGATGATGAAGCCAGCCAGTTCATCCTGACACCTGGGTTCACCTTCAAGATCCCGACCGGTGACCGTGAGGTTTTCCAAGGCCGCGGGGGTGGTGAGTGGGATCTGTTCATCGCAGCGCAGAAGGGTTTCGGAGACTTCCACCTCTCCAGCAACCTCGGCGTTCGCCTACCTAACAACACGGATGAAAACAGCACCTTCCTTCACTACAGCATGATGGCGGACTACTACACCTGCCGCTGGTTCATCCCCTTCGTAGCGTTCAACGCCTACACCGTGCTGGATGATGGTAACAACATCGGGCTAGATACCGAGGGATATGACGTCATCAACTTTGGCTCCAGTGAAGCCAATGGCGTGACCCAAGGCACCCTCGGTGTCGGCTTCCGCTCACGGATTCTGAACAATGTGGACCTCGGCTTTGCGTATGAAAAAGCCATCATCGAGCCCCACGGCCTGACCGAGGATCGCTTCACGGTGGATGTGTGCATCCGCTTCTGAGTTAGTCGCGGCCTGTAGGTCGGGCCGCTTTTATCACTTTGGTTTGCAGTTGATGAGCGGGGTGTCTGGAGACTTTCTCCAGGCACCCTTTGCTTTTTCTTCCAAGTGATGTTTATAGGGCTCCATGAAATGGTCCCTGAAAATTGCGACAGTGGCAGGCACGGAAGTTCGCATTCACTTCACGTTTTTCATTCTGCTGCTGCTGGTCGCTCTCCAGGGCATGGGCGGAGGCCATGGAGCTAGCGGTGCCATCGAAGCCATCCTCTTTGTCAGTTCGGCTTTCCTCTGTGTCTTGCTGCATGAGTTTGGGCATGTCTTTGCCGCTCGTGGTTATGGCATCCGCACGCCAGATATCACGCTCCTGCCGATTGGAGGCGTGGCCCGCCTGGAACGCATGCCGCGCAAGCCGACGCATGAGCTCGTCGTGGCGGTCTGTGGCCCTCTCGTGAATGTCGCCATCGCCGCCGCCATCTGGCTAGCCATCGGCATCAAGGGCGTGCTGAAACCCGACCTGGAATTTGCACAAACCGGCCACTTTTGGGAAAACCTCATGAAGTGGAATCTGATCATGGTGGTGTTTAACATGGTGCCCGCCTTCCCGATGGATGGAGGCCGTGTGCTGCGGGCCTTCCTGGCCATGTTCACCGACTACGGTCGTGCCACCCGTTGGGCGGCGACGATTGGCCAAGGCATCGCGCTCTCGGTCGCACTGTGGATGATTCTGTCGGGCCACTTCCACCCCATTCTCATGATCATCGCTTTCTTCATCTTCATGGCTGCGGGCCAGGAAGCCGCCGCCGTCACGCAAGACGAAGCCACTCATGGCCTGCGAGTGAGGGATGCCATGATGACGGAGTTTCATACCCTGCCCCAGCACGCCACACTGCGGGATGCCGTGGATCTGCTGCTGTCGGGTTCTCAGCAGGATTTCCCCATGCTGGATGCCGGGGGCAATCTGCTCGGCGTGCTGAGTCGCAATCGACTCGTATCCGCCCTCTCCGAGCACGGACCGCTGCACCCTGCCGAGGAGGTCTTGGAAATCTGCCCTGACTCCGTGACCAGCGCCGTCAGCCTGAGCGAAGGCCTGGAGCGCCTACGCGCCACGAGCTGCCCGATGATGCCCGTCGTGGATGCCAACACGGGCCGACTCATCGGACTGCTCACGGCCGAGAATGTCGGTGAGGTGCTGATGATCCGCGCCGCGTTGCGCAATCGGCATTGATCGTTCGACCTCGGTTACGTTACTTCTTCCCCTCCCCCGGCGTCCATTCGCTATCGCCTGCCACGCGTAGATCCACCAGCGAGATGCCCGGGTTGGTAAACTGGATGCGACGCTGACGGAACAAAGCTCCGAGCGCCTGCTTGAAGGCCTTTTTACTGCAATCGAACTGCTGACGAATCACCTCTGGAGCCGTGTCATCGTCATAATCCAAGCGCCCACCTGCGGCCTTCAAGGCATCCAGGATCTGGTCGGTCAAAGAAGCCACTCTTTGATACCCCGCCGCATCCAGACTGAGGTCGATCTTACCTCCGGGCCGAATGGCGGAGACAAAGCCCTTGAGCTTCTGCCCAGGCTCCAAAGTCGCGCCGACTTGGTTATGGTAAAGCAGACCCTGGTGAGCATTCTCCACGATGGCATTGTAACCTAAAGGGGTGCGGTTGACGATCACCAGCGACACGGGTTGCTTGGGACGATAACGCGGCGGTTGTTTGCTGAGGTAACGATTCAGCTTCGTCGTTGCGATGATGCGATGCGAGCGCTCATCCACCATAACGTAAACCAAGACCTTATCGCCCGCATAAATGGGGTCTGCCTGCTCACGGAACGGCAGCATCAGATCCTTGGGCAGGCCCCAATCGAGAAAGGCCCCCACATTGCGGTTCACGCTCACCACCTTCAGCGCAGCGAACTCTCCCACCATAGCCAGAGGTCGCTCGGTGGTAGCGATCAGCCGATCCTCCGAGTCGCGGTAAACGAAGACCTCCAGGACGTCATCCAGCTGGGTGCCGCGAGGGACATAGCGAGTCGGCAACAGGATCTCTTCATTCTCCCCTCCTCCCAGGTAAACGCCCTGAGGCGTGCTGCGGAGAACGGGGAGTGGATTGATTTGACCAAGGGCGAGCATGGGATGTGAATCGCTACTGTAGCCACAGCTCGGCCTCTCCACAAATAGCAAAGGATGGCCATGAGCCATCCTTTGCATCGATTCGAGTGAGAGTGCGGTTACTTCAGATCAGAGATTTTGAGGCCCTTCTTGAAGCCATTGAACCCATAGGCGGTCGGATTGTAATCGCCCACCAGCGTCACGTCAGCCTTAGCGGGGACATCCATGCCCAGGCCCCAGTAAACGCCATTCACCACGAGGCGGCGCAGGCTTTCGTTGGTCAGGTCCGTCGCAGCGCCCATGGTGGTGCAGAGGATCTTATTCTCCGTGCCAGCGTCGTTCTTTACCACCCGAGTCCAGGCGATGGGCATCATCGGCTCATTTACCGCCTGCTCCTGCTTATCGGAGGCTCGGGCTTTCACATGGCTGGCAGCCGCCGTGTCGGGGGTCATGCCCGTCAGCACCTTGCCACGCAGCAGGATCTTCGCATCGGCAGCCGGATAGGCTTCATAGACATCGCTGGTGCCAAAGATATCCGTCACACCTTGCAGCACCGGATCGCTGGCATTGGCGCTTTCGATGACCGCTTGGGTCGCTTCAAACTTGTGTTTACCCCAGTGGCTCACCCAGGTTTCACCCAGCACCTTTTTGCCCCAGCCACCCTCATTGTTCCAGTTCCAGGAGACATAAGCACTATCCTTAGGAATACCGGAGAAGGCATGCGTGCTCGTGCGCAGCGCCACCACCGCCACGCCACGCTTGATGGCCGCATCAAACCTGGCCAGCGTCTCTTCATTCCATTTACGGAAACGAATCAGCATGACGATGGCATCGGCACTGTCCAGCGCCTCCGGATGGGTCAGGCTACCGCCAGCCGTCGGGTCCACCCCACCATCCGCACCCACGGAAAACAGCACGGTGGTCTTAAAACCGTGACGCTCTGTGAGCAGGCGCGCCAGCATGGGCATGGCTTCCTCACTGCGATACTCTTCATCCCCTGCCAGCAGCACGACGTGCTTGTTGATGCTCGGGCCCGAAGGCGCATAGGTGAGGTAATCTTCTGCGGCAAGGCAGGAGCCCAGAGGCAGGGTGGCCAAGAGAGAAGCAAGGAGTGTGCGACGACGAATCATAGTGGGTTGGTGGTATCTATCAGTGAGGGTTAAAAATGGGAAGAAGACTTTCAATCCTTCGTCACCTTCAGCGTGCCCCACATCACGAGGGCATGACCGGGGAAGGTGCAGACGAATTCATAGTCACCGGGTTGGGCGGGGGCCTTGACTTTGAGCTGATCCTTCTGACCAGGCTCCAAGAGCTTCGTGGCCGCGATGATGTCTTTTTCAAAGACAGGTGGCATGTAAGCACGACCTTGTTTATCCAGCTTATCCGGGGTCATGGTCATGGCGGCATTGCCGATCTCCATGTGCTTGCCTGGAGGCACGATGACGAAGTTATGCGGCATGACGTCATCGTTTTCGAAGATGACCTCGAACGGTTTACCGGCCCGCACGGTCAGCTGCGTGGTGTCAAAGCGCAGCTGCTCATGGACGGTGTGGATGATGAAGACATCCACACTCACGGAGCGCAGTTCCTTCAGCACAGCCTCGGATGCAGCGCCCTGCAGAGCCGCCATTTCCTTCGCAGCGGTGATGATCTCGACATATGCCTGCTTGGAGCGATCTCCTGCAGGGACGGTGTTAGCATAAGCCAACACACTGTCCGTGATCGGCTTCGCCTGACCTGCGTTCCAGACAGCTTTCGGAAACTTGATCAGCGAGCGAGCTGCCGTTGACCGCTCATTGCCTTCGATGAGATACTTCGCCACGAGGTCGAAGTTCTCCTTGGCTTTCGCCGGACTCATCAGCGGCAGGGCGGCCAGCACGGCACGCAGCGTCTTTGCATCCGTCTTGGAGTCCTCCAGCAGAGCCTGAAGATGCGGCTGAAACTTCGCCCGCAGACTCAGCTTGGTGGAGGGGATCAAGGCGATGGATTCCAGCAAGGCCAAGCGACCTTTCGGAGTCGCGCTTTTCCACACCTCATCGGGTGTCGAATCGGTGATGACCAACGCCGCGGAGGCGGATCGGATCACAGGCTCCTGGGTTCCCTTCAAGGCCAGATCTTGAATGGCCAAACGATGACGCTGCAAGTGCCCCTGAAGCTCCAGCACCAGGATCTTGCCAATCTCTTCCGCCGTGGCGTTTAAGCGACCACCTGCGGCATCAATCCGCTGGAGGATCTTCACGATCTCTAGCGTGCGATCATTCCCCGTCAGCTTCACCAACTCCGTCAGTGCATTGGCTCGCACATCGGCAGGCAGCTTCGGACGCGTGAGTTTCTCGATGAGCACAGGCTCCACATCGGGCAGGCCTTTCAGGTCGGCATCACTGGCCTTCGAAATGAACTCCGCCAAAGCTTGTGGGTCCTTCGGCAGCAGCTTGGTCTTCACCACACTCTGTAGACCACGACGGCACTCGCCAAAGACGTGCTCCGTGTAGTAGTCCATCGGATACTTGAGCGCATCATAAGCAATCTCCAGCGCCTTCTCAGCCTCAGGAGTCGGCTGATAGAAACTGAGCGCACGCACCCCCTGCATGCGCACGCGGGGGTCTTCATCATTCACAGAAACCTTGAGCAAGTCCAAGGCACCTGGAACACGATCCTTCCAATAGCACAACACACGTGTCGCTGCGGCACGTGCACGCGGATCGGGGGAAGCCAGGACTTGCTTCAGCAGCTCCACATCCACCACATCCACCCATTGATGCGTCCACAGTGCTTCCAATCGATGATGCTCATACTCAGGATCGTTTTTATCCAACGCAGCCGCCCATTTCTTCGCTGCGGCAGCGACCTTTGAATGATCGTGTTTGGCCAATTCCACCTTCGCCAACTGGCGGGTGCCATCTTCCCATTCCTTGAGCAGATCCAGCAGCTTCTCGATCGGCTCGCCATCGATCTTCTTCGGCTTCAGCAGCGGACGACCTTCATACGTGACCTTGTAGATGCGGCCATGTTTGTGGTCACGATTCGGGTCACGCAGATGATGCTGCATGTGGCCAATGATCGCATTGGACCAATCACAGAAATACAAAGCGCCATCGGGCCCCACATTCACACAGGATGGACGAAACGTTGGATAGACCGCTGGATCAGCCTTCACCAGATCCTCCACGGTTTCCCCCTTCATACCGCCGCCTTCCTGACTCAGCTTCACACGCCAGATGCCCTGAAAGCTGATGACGTTGCAGTTGAGAAAGTTGTTTTGAAACTCCTCCGGGAAATGACGGCTGCTGATGATGCCGTTGCCAGGGCTCGGCCGTGCAGGGCGATCCCAAAATGGCTTCATCTTCGCACTGCCCCCGCCTTCACGCGGCAGGTAGCATGAGGAAGCCTCAGCAAAGGTATTCACATTACCCGTGGCGTCGGTGAAATAAGCATTGCCCCAGCGATCCCAGATCTTCCCGTGCGGGTTCACCGTCGCATCCGTGGTGAAGCGCTGCAGTTCCTGTCGATTCAGATCGTAGCGATAGATCGCTCCATTGGTATTGCGCACCACCCCATAGATCGTCTCCACCTGCGTGCGATGGAAAACGCCGTCGCTGGGATAGATAGCACCACCATTGTCATAGCTCAGGTAGCAGGTCTCATGATGGCTATCCGCCGCGCAAAGACCGGTCAGGATGCGCTCGCGCTTATCCGCTTTGCCATCACCATCGGTATCAGCGATGTAAACTAGGCTCGGGGACTGCATGACGATGACGCCATCCTTGTAGATCTGAAACCCTGTGGGGCAGTTGAGATCATCGGCAAAGGTGGTCATCTTATCGGCTTCACCATCGCCATTGGTATCTTCAAAGATCAGCAGGCTGTCGCCTTTCGGACTTGTCGGCGTGCGCTCAGGATAGTTCAGCCAGGCACTCACCCACAGGCGGCCTTTAGTATCCCACTGCATCGCCACTGGATTGACCAGTTCAGGGAACTTCTTTTCATCTGCAAAGAGCTGGATCTTCATGCCGCTATGCACCTGGATGTCCTTCAGCTTTTCCTTGGCATCGGGGATCGCCACTAGACCATCTTCCGTGAAGGTCATGCCAGTCATCGGCACCTTGTTAAACTCTTTGCCTTCCTTGGGGTCCGGCATGTTCGTCGGCACCTTCTCCACGGCAGGGAGGTTATCATCCTTCACCACCAGATCGCCCCCTTTAGCGATGGCCCACACGCGCATGTCACGATTCGCCGTCTTCACATCACGCTGAG
>Ga0209066_10006693_pt1 | contig 11686 bp, 10 predicted proteins | sample All_14_2_FD_187198 | JGI IMG/M metagenome (GOLD analysis project Ga0209066, IMG submission 187198) | Freshwater microbial communities in response to fracking from Pennsylvania, USA - Allegheny Zone_MetaG_DW_15 (SPAdes) (version 2) ...
GCGCAAGGCAGCGTCCAGTACAGCGATCGCCCTCCCCCAGCCGACATCCAGGACAGCCAGATCCTGTCGCGCCCCCGAGGCCGCCCTGCCACGCCCGTGACCACCAAGCCGGGCGATGAAGCGCCCGCGTCGGCGGCCAAGCCCTCAGTGAAGGCCTCTGACCCACAACTCGAAGCCCAGAAGAAAAAGCTGGAAGAGGCCGAGGCGGCCAAGAAAAAGGCCGAAGAAGCCAAGCGCAACCAAGGCAATGCCGAAACTTGCCAGCGCGCGCGCAATTACGAAAAATCCCTGAGCGATGGCCTGCGCATCTCGCGCACCAACAGCAAGGGCGAGCGCGAAATCCTGGACGACCAGGGCCGCGCCAGCGAACTGGCACGCACCCGTGAGGTCATCGGCGAGAGCTGCCGCTGATGTCACTGATGTCTCTCTAGGCAGGGCTGCGGACGCACCCAATGGTCCTGCCGGAGAAGGGGCTTGCACGTTATGAGGTAGCCTCTTCCAGACGTTCGCCGCGCAAGGCGCCCCAGATCCGATCCAGGGCCGCCTGTTCTTTGCCAGACCATCGGTCGTCCATCCAGCACACCACGCGCGGCAGGACCTGCATCCGATAATTCAACTCCTGGTTGACCAGGTGAAGCTCGTGCAGTTGCTCCCCCACGAGTTGACGGGGTGCCCACAGCCCCAAGGCATCACAGGCAAGTAGCAACTCCTGGAGGATGGAAAACACCAGGCCAGCCTCCGCCGTGAGCCGAGGCGATACCGCCAGCGAGCCCAGCAACCATGACTCCTTCAAGGCGGCCTGGATGGCGCTCTTGTGAGACTGGGCGCGGGCCCAGATTTCGTCGGGCGCCGGAATGCTTGGCTGGGAGCCCAAAGCCTGATGGCGACGCGCCGCATGGCTGGCGAAAGATGCCGCCGCGAGATCAAATTCGCTGGGCAGCAAGCGCACGGCCAGCCCGGCATGCTCCCACGCATCGGGGTGCTCTGTGCCCAGCACCCCCATGAACACTTCAACCGCAGCGAGGCTTCGGCCCAAACGAGAAATCTGGCGCGACCGAGCTGGATAACCGATGCCGTTGCCCCGCTCATGGTGCTCGCCCACGGCGCGACACAACTCGCGCGGGTAATCCGTCTGACGCTGCAGGAGCATTTCGCCCACACGTGGGTGCACACAGATTTGCCGCCACGCGTCCCGATCAACCGGAAGGCCATCGGTGGTGAGATAGTCCCCCTGGATGTACAACTCACCCAGGTCATGCAGCAGCCCACCCAACATGTGCAGACGCACTTGGTAGCGGTCACCGCCAGCTTCGGTGGCCAGGGCCCCTGCCAGCAACATCGACATCACGCCATGCTGATACGCATTGGGGGTGTTGCTGCGCGCCGCTGTCAAAAGCAACTGGGCAACCGGGTGCAAAGGCAGCAAGCCGATGTCGGCCAACAAAGCGTCCGCCCAAGGGCCCACCCCACTGAGCAGCAATGGTTTGGTGTCAAGCAGCGCTCTGGCTTGCTCGGTCAGGGCAGCATGGGTGACGCCATCTTCTGCCCGTAAACACGATTCCAGCGGCTGCTGCAGTTTGCGCTCCAGCAATCGTTGCTGTAGCGCACGCGAGATCGGCTGGTTCTTGGCCCAGAGCTTGACCCCATTCGCGTCCAAAATGTCCTGATGGGCAACGATCTCGCATTGCTCGCTGGCGCGGACGATGGATGCCAACACGTGTGGGTTGGTCATTTGCTCGTCAGCGGCAGCCAGTTGCGTGATCAGAAGCCCCCCCTGTGATTCATTGATTTTCTAGCGCGTTTCCCTGAGCAGGTGCCTGGTTTTGATATGGCCCTTTCTGCAACACCTGCGCCCTGGTGTTGCGGAAATTCGTGGGCCTGGCACTTGACCTTTAACTGCAAGCCCCGTGCCAGGACGAAACGCCCCCGCTCAAACCGCTTGAGCCTCTTTTCCGGGCTAAAAACTGGACGAAATCGTCCACCTTGAATCGTTTCATTGGACGAAAGCGGGTAAAGTGCCAGCAGTTGTCACCGCTTGTATCCATGCCCTCTTCCTCGCTTCCACCGCACAGCCCTGAGCCCCATGTGGTTGGGAGCGCCCCGTCGTTCCTGCGCATGTTGCGCACGCTGGACCGCATCGCACACACTGACCGCGCCGTGCTGATTTCGGGACCCACGGGCTCCGGCAAGGAGGTCATGGCCCAGCTCATTCACCACCGGGGGCGCCAACCGGACAGCCCGTTCATGGACATCAACTGTGGTGCCCTGCCGGAACACCTGGTTGAAGCGGAGTTGTTCGGCTACGCAAAAGGCGCGTTCACCGGGGCCGTCGCGAGCCACCCCGGCTACTTTGATCGGGTGAGCACGGGCACCTTGTTCCTGGACGAAGTGGGTGAGTTGCCCCTGTCCCTTCAGCCCAAGCTGCTTCGGGTGCTCGAAACCCGCTCGTTTCGCCCATTGGGCTCCACAGAAGTCAAACGCTTCGCTGGGCGGGTGGTCGCAGCTTCGCATCGCAACCTGGAAACCCTGGTCAAGACAGGCGCGTTCCGTGAAGACCTGTACTACCGGCTGGCCGTGTTCACGCTGGAGGTGCCCGGGCTGGACCAGCGGCGGGAAGACATCCCTGCCCTGGCCGTGCACTTCGCCTCGCTTCAACCCCACGCGCTGAGCTTCAGCGAGGCCGCGCTTCAACGGCTGCAGCACCACGATTGGCCTGGCAACATCCGACAACTGCGCAGCGTGGTGGACCGACTGGGCGTGCTCTCCGAGAAGTCCCACATCACCGCTGAAGAGCTGGCGCATTTCCTGGACCCGTGTACGCCGGCAGATCACATCGACCCACAGGCATTGGCCGACACCCTGCTGAGCCTGCCAGGAGATGACAAGCTCGCTGTGGCTGAGCAGTTGCTCATCGACCGGGCGATGCAACTCAGCGAGGACAACAAATCCGCTGCCGCACGCCTTCTGGGCGTCAGCCGCAAAGCGGTGGAACGGCGACTGGCGATGCGCTGCCAGCGACAGCGCACCGCCCAGGACTGCCTGGAAGATGCAGAGCGGCTCATCCAGTCAGCCGCCTTCAAGGAAGCGGTTCCCCTGTTGCGCATGGGTCTTGACCGATTGCGTAACGCTGCGGACACCCCAGAGTCAAAGCGACTGAGCTACGACTTGCAGCGCCTGCTGGGCTTGAGCCTTCGCTCGCTGGAAGGGTGGCTCAGCGCCGAGGCACTGCAAGCCTACGAGGCCGCCTTCGCAGCGGGCGATGGCATCGTCAACGACCGCGAACTCAGCTCCATTTTGTTTGGCATCTGGACGACTCAGCTCATGGCCATGGACCTGGGCAAGGCCCGTGGCACGGTGCAAGAGATGCTGCAGCGGGCCCAGGGCAGCGGCGATGCCGACCTGGTGGCGGAGGCCCATGTGGCCATGGCCAACACCCTGTTCTGGCTGGGCGACAGCGCAGAAGCGCTCGCCGCTCTGCACCGCGGGGGGCTCGTGCCGGTCGGCACGCAGGAGAGATGCCGCACCCAAGGCTTTGACCTGATCGGCCTGGCACTGAACTTCGAGGGCCTGGCTGCTTTCCAGGTGGGCGACTTCGAGCGCGCCGAAATGACCCGGCAGCGCCTCATGGCGCGCGTGGCACAGACTGCCGAGCACCCCCTGAACCAAGCCATTGCCCTCCAAGGCGCTGCCTGGCTGTCCTGCCTGTTTGAGGACATGGCCGCGCTGGGCCCACTGGCCAACCAACTGGAAAGCCTTTCGGCCCGCCATGGCTTCGTGTTCTACCAAGGTGTCGGCCAGATCTTCCAGGGGGTGAACCTGATGGCGGAACAGCGCTTCGACGAGGCCGAGACCGCCATCCGCGACGGCTTCGAGGTGCAAATGCTGCGCAACGGCGGCAAGCTCTTTTACTCTTTCCATGCCTGGCAACTGGGCGAAGTACTGCTCAAGGCAGGCCTCCCTTCTGAAAGTGACCGCCTGATGAGCCAGGCGATGGACGTCTGCCTGGACCACCAGGATCGCGCCTATCTTGGCGAATTGCTGGATGTACAGGGCCGAGCCCGCCAGGCGATGGGCGACCTCGAAGGCGCCGAAGAGGCCTTGCGCAGCGCCATGTCCACATCACTGGCCTTGGGGGCGATGCCAGCACGCATTCGCACGGCCACCCACCTGGCCGAGTTGCTTCACGCTTGTGGGCGCACCGCTGCCGCCCGCGATCTGCTCGACAAATTGCTCAAGCCACTCGACAAAAAGGCCCCCTTTTCCGGCCTGCATCGGGCTTTGGCGCTACAGACACAACTCACACCATAGACCTCCTTGAATCAAGACCCAAGATGGGTCAAGGGAGACTCAATGGCGATGACACTCAAGCGAGCCGACCTGGAGCCTTTGCTTCTGGGTGGGTGTTTCTTTGGCAGCGGTGGTGGTGGCACCATCGCTTCAGCCCGCAGTTTGGTGGCCCACTTCGAGCAGGGCTCCTACTACCCCACTGACGAAGTACGGGTGGTCACCGCAGAGGAAGCTACCGAGGGCGACGCCGTGATGGTGGCCTACATGGGCTCCCCCGAGGCCATCGACGGCACCGCGTATCCGGTGGGACCGGTCCTCGCGGTCGAACAGGTCCGGGCGCGCCTTGAAAGTGAGGGCCGCAAGCTGGCCTATGTGGTGCCGCCGGAAAGCGGCGCCCTCGGCTTCTCGGTGGCCTGTCTGGTGGCGGCCAAGCTCGGCCTGGCGGTGGTGGACGGCGATGGTGCGGGGCGCGCTGTGCCCTCTCTGCCCATGTTGACCTTCGCAGCGCGCCACGTGGACCCGCGGCCGGCCGTGCTGGTCAGCCAGGACGGCCTGGCAGTGGCGCTGGATGTGACGCCCGCCAAGGGCAGTGGCGGCGACCGGCAGCACCAACAAGACGTCTCCATCATCGTCGAACAAATGATGCGGCCCATCGTGGCTGCGCCTGAGTTCAAGCAATTCGGCGGTCTGGCCATGTGGGTGATGACCCCCGCAAAACTGATCGAGGCACTGCCCATCACGGGCACCTTGACCCGTGCACTGGCGTTCGGACGTGCAGCGATGCGGGGCTCACTCACAACCGTCGACGACGTGGTGCGCTGGCTGCACGACGAGTTCGGTGTTTCGGCCAGGGCGCTCTTCGCCACAGGCGAACTTTGGGAGTCTGCGGTGGACACCACCGGCGGATTTGACCTGGGCACGGTGACCGTCAAGGCTGGCGCACACACGGCCGAGGTGCTGTACCAGAACGAGTCGTTGTTGGCCTGGGCCAGCGACCGCCCGCAACCCCTGTGCATGGCGCCAGACGGCATCTGCTGGTTCTTTGAAGGCGAAGGCGATGCAGTCGCCTCCAACGGCGACATTGTGCAGGCCGATGGCAGTCTGAACCCGGCCTACCGGGGTCGGCCCGCGACGCTGCTGGGCCTGTCTGCCAACCCGCTGCTGCGGGTACCTGGCGGACTGATCCTTGACAGCTTCATGGCGCAAGTCAACACGCTGGGCTATCGGGGGCCGTATGTGCCAGTGGAAAAGCTCACCGCGTCCAGCTACAAGGAGGCACAGCATGGCTGACCCAAAACCCGAGGCAAACCGCCGCCTGCGCATCGCCATCATCGCCCCAGTCAACACCCATCAGTTCAATGACCTGCTGCTGCGAGCCGTGGCGCCGGTGTTACCGCCCGATGTGGACGTGACGGTTCACAACATCGACGAGGGCCATGACTGTATCCAGAACCGCACGAACTGGCTCCAGAACGGCTACCCGGTCGTCAAGCTGGCCAAAACGCTGCAGGACTTGGGCGTCGATGGGATTTGGCTGAGCGACTTCGACATGTGTGGCGTTGAGGCTGCCCGCGAAGTCATCGACATCCCCATCATTGGCGGCTTCCCAACCTCGGCATTCACAGCGTTGGGGCTGTGCCAACGTTTTGGCATCCTGACCATCCTGCCCAGCACGCTGGCCATGCAGCAAGGCCATGTGCTGACCTATGGACAACAAGACAACTTTGCGGGCATACAGGCCATTGACTGCCCGGTGGACCAACTCTCGAATGTTGACGTGGTGGTGGCCAAGTCCTTCCCGGTGGCGCTCAAGCTGATCCAATCGCAGGGCGCCCAGGCGCTGCTGCTGGGCTGCACCGGGTTCGTTGGCGTGGCAGAAAAGCTCTCGGCTCTGCTGAGCGAGGCCTTGCAGGCCTATGTGCCAGTGATTGACCCCAACCAGGCCGGCATCAGCTACCTGATCGGACTGGTGCGCATGGGCCTGCGCCCCAGTCGCCTTTGTTACAGCCCGGCGTCACCGGGTGATCTGACGGTACCCTGAGCGCGATAGCGCTGGCGCCGCGCCTCCTTGGGGTCGACGATCAGCCCGCGGTACACCTCCACCCGGTCCTGATCTCGGACCACGGCAGCCGGGTCCGCCTTTCGCCCCCAGATGCCCAGGCTCAGCCCCACCGGATATGCTGCGAACCAGCCGGTGGCCCTCAAGGCATCCTCCACCGTCGCACCCGCATCCAGGATCACCTGCATGCGCTGCACGGTGCGTGGTGCGGGGCTGTGAACCACTTCCACCAAGATGCGCTCAGCGGGGGCCATGTACCTGCTCCGCGCGCTTGACAAAGGCGTCCACAAAGGTGGTCGCGATCCGGTCAAACACCGGGCTGATCACCAAAGACAAGGATCGGCTCGAGAAGGCGTAATCCAGCGAGAACTCGACCTTGCAGGCCACGGGCTCTTCATCGGTCGGCTGCCCTGGGGTACTCAAGGGCGTGAAACGCCAGGTCCCCTCCAGGTGCGAGAACGGCCCGTCCACCAGCTTCATGGACACCATGCGGCCGTCTTCGTGAACGTTGCGTGTGGTGAAGGCCTGACGGACCCCGGCAATGGACATGTGCAGGCGCGCGGTGACGCCGTCCTCGTGTTGCTGCAGGACTTCAGCCTGCGAGCACCAAGGAAGAAATTGTGGATAGTCGCCGATGGCCGTCACCAGGGCGTACATTTCGCGTGGTGAGTACCACAGCAGGACTGACTTGTGGACATGCTTCATAGAATGACGCTATTTTAAGGACCCCGCGCCCGGCCATGTCGATTGCAGAAAACCGAAAAGCACTTTTCAACTACCACATCGAAGAACGGTTCGAAGCCGGTATCGTCCTGGAAGGCTGGGAAGTCAAGGCCATTCGTGAGGGGCAGGTGCAACTCACGGACGGCTACGTCATCGTCAAGGACGGAGAATTGTTCCTCATCGGCCTGCGCATCAATGCGCTGCGCTCAGCGTCCACCCACGTCAGCCCGGACGCCGACCGCATCAAGAAGCTGCTGATGCACCGCGCCCAGATCCGTCGCCTGATCGGCAAAACGGAGCAAAAGGGCTACACCATCGTGCCGCTCAACCTGCATTACAAGGCAGGTCGGGTCAAGGCGGAGATTGCGCTGGCCAAGGGCAAAGCAGAGCACGACAAGCGCAACACCATCAAGGATCGTGACTGGGAGCGCGAGAAGGGCCGCCTGATGCGACACAAGGTTTCATCTAGTGGAAAGGAATGAGCGGCGCCACCGTGTCGCCAAATGTACCTTTGTTGTCGTGAACTGATCTAGCGCTGTCGTACGAGGCCCCCTAAAGTCCGGCCCATGCTGGACACAATTGCCCCCATCACCTCAAGCACAAGCGCTCGCGTGTCAGACCCTGTCATCAAGCCGGTGCCATCCGAGGCCATCGCCTTTGCCGCGGCAAACTCCTGGGTCCGGGCTGCGCGCCAGTGCCGGTTCAACATTGATGCGCTGTTCAGTTCGGCTGGCGTGGACGTTGACAGTGCTGGCGTACCGCGGATCCGTCGTGGCGCCCTGGTCAAGCTGATGCAGCAGTGCGTGCTGCAAGCGGCCCCCCAGTCGCATTTCCCGCTGGTCATGGGCGATCTGTTTGCCTTTGACCACCTGCCTGCGCTGGAGACCTTCCTGGCCACCAGCCCCAGCCTGCGGCAAGCCCTGCCGGCCCTGAACTGGGTGGGCAAAGCCCTGACCAGCGTGTCCCTGCGGGTCGAAGAAGGCCCCGAACTCTCCGCCCTGATCGTGGATGTGGACATGCTGGCCGACAACCCGCGGGTCAAGGGCTATTTCATTGAGGCGGTGCTGGCAGGCATCAACAAATTTGTTCGACTGGGCATTGGTGACAGCGCCGAGGTCCTGCACGCGGAGATCGCGCACGACCCAGGCCCCCAGCGGTTGGCCTGCGAGGCTCAGTTCAAGATCCCCGTGCGCATCAACCAGGCTCGCAATGCAGTGGTGTTCAAAACCGCCCTGCTGGACCGCCCTCTCCCGGGGTCCGTCCCAGGCATGCACCAGCGGGCTCACCAACTGATCGAGCAACAACTGCCTGCGCAAGAGCCCGACAGCGTGACCGCCCGCCTGGAGGCCATCTTCAAGCGCCAACCCGAGTTGTTGGGCCAGGGCATCGAGCGCATGGCCGACAAGCTGGGCCTGCACCCCCGTACACTGCAGAGACGCCTGAATGCCGAAGGGCAATTGTTTGCCGACATTCAGGGGCGCTGCCGTTATGACATCGCCGTCACAGCCCTCAAAGAGGGACCGACCGACATCGAGGCGCTGAGCGATCAGCTTGGTTTTTCAGACCGTCACAGCTTCACCCGCGCTTTCAAGCGCTGGACCGGACTGGCGCCCAGCGAATTCCGACGCCAGCATCTGGCCACATCGACCCGAGAAGCATCATGAACCAACAAAGCCGCATGCCTGACGATCAGACCCACGCAGCCATCGTTGCGAGAGAGAACCTCGACTTCGACCTGGAGAACCCCGACATTCCCAAGTACTGGATGGGCGGCGATGCGTTCAAGACGCGCTTTTTTGACGCGATGTCGACGCTGTTCCCGCAGGGCGAGCGCTTTTTCATCACCAGCGTGCGCGAGTTTCGCGACCAGATCACCGACCCCACCCTGCTGCAGGAGGTCAAGGACTTCACGCGCCAGGAGGCCCAGCACTCGATGGTGCACCGCCAGTACAACGAGCGCCTCAAGCGCCAGGGCGTGGACATCGACGCCATCACGCAGCAACTGGAAGACGATCTCTTCACCGAGGCGCAGCGCCTGCTCAGCCCCACACAGCGACTGGGCGTGACTGCGGCCCTGGAGCACCTCACCTCCATGATGTGCACCTGCTTCTTTGAGCGACGCGAGTTGCTCGAGGCCAGCGATCCGCGTGTGCGTGCCATGTACGCCTGGCACGCCATCGAAGAGGTCGAGCACAAGGCCGTGGCCTTTGATGTGCTGCAGCGGGTGGCCAAGGCGGGTTGGTGGCGTCGCAACGTGCCGATGTTCCTGGTGACTTTCGGATTTCCGTTCACGGTGGCCGGGATCATGAACACGATGTTCAAGGTCGATGGCTTCAGCTTCTGGCAGCGCATGGGCCTGTGGACGCGTGGCCTGTGGTGGTTCTACAAGCCAGGCGGCCTGTTCATGCCCACGCTGGGCTACTACTTTGCCTATTACAAGCCAGGCTTTCATCCCTGGAAGCTCAAGGAAATGCCCAGCTACGGCACCTGGCTGAAAACCTTCAATGACACGAAGGACCCCATTGCCGCAGGCAACGCCCTGCACGCCGCCGGGGCTTGATCAAGGGATCAGCGGGCCAGCGCCTCAAAAGCCTGGCTCAGGTCAGCCATCAGGTCCTGCGGGCGCTCCAGCCCGATGGACAGGCGCACCAGGGTGTCGTTGCCTCGCTGGGCCAGGGGGCCGAACTGGCGCATGCCTTTCATGGCATAGGGCACCACCAGACTCTTGGGGCCGCCCCATGAGTAGCCGATCTTGAACAGCCGCAAGGCGTCCACGAAGGCGTCGACCTGCTCGCTGCGGTAACGGGCCGCATCAAACACCATCGACACCAAGCCTGCAGCGCCCTGACAGGTCTGGCGCCAGTGCTGATGGCCTGGAGACGAGGGCAAGGCCGGGTGCAGGACCAGGCTGACTTCTGGCCGCTGGGTGAGCCATTGCGCAAGTTCGCGTGCAGCGGCATCGTGCGCGGCATAGCGCAGCGGCAAGCTGGGCAAGCCCCGCAGCAGCGCCTCGCAATCGTTGATGCCCACCCCCAGGCCCAGGCGCATGTGCGTCATCTTGAGCGCCATGTGCAAGGACTCGTCGCGGGTCGTGACCGAGCCCATCAACACGTCGCCACCGCCTGAAGGGTATTTGGTCAAGGCATGGGCCGAGACATCCACCCCCAGGGCAAAGGTGTCAAACGCCAGACCAGCGCCCCAGGTGTTGTCCATGGCCAGCAGCACACGCGGGTGCTGTCGGGCCTGGGCCACCAGCCCGATCAGGTCAGGAAACTCCAACGTCACCGAGCCCGCCGCCTCCAGCCAGATCAGCCGGGTCTGGGGCGTGATCAGCCCCGACAGCGACGCTGCATCCATCGGGTCATAGAAGCGGTGCGTGATGCCCCAGCGGGCCAGCTCCCCACGCGCGAAGTCCTTGTTGGGGCCATACGCGTTGTCCGGGATCAGCACCTCGTCGCCAGGCGCCAGCAGGGCCATGCCCACCAAGGCAATGGCGGCCAGACCGGAGGGCACCAACAGCGTCTGCAGCCCCCCTTCCAGGGTGGCCAGGCGCTCTTCCAGCACAAAGGTGGTGGGCGTGCCGTGCAGGCCGTAGGTGTAGCCGCTCTTGTCCTTCCACTGCCGGTTGCGCAAGGCCGCTGTGTTCTCAAAGACCACCGTGGAGGCCTTGTGAACCCCCGTGACCACCGCCTCAAAGCCCGCGGGGGGCTGGTAGGGGTGGTGGATCAGGTCAGTGGCAGTGGGCAGGCGGCTCATGCGGCACTCGTCAGATGGGCATGCCGATCAGGTCATGGCCTTCCACGGCCACGATCTTGGCCTTGGTGAACTCGCCCACCTTGAGCGTCTTGGAGGCCTTTTGCGGCGGCAACAGGCGCACAGTGCCGTCGATCTCGGGGGCATCGGCGTAGCTGCGACCCACACCGCCTTTGCGGCCCAGGGCCGGCGCGCTGTCGATCAAGACCTGCATGGTGGCGCCCACGCGCGATTGAAGCTTGGCGATCGAGACCTGCTCGGCCACGGCCATGAACTGAGCGCGGCGCTCCTCGCGCACGGCATCGGGCAAGGCGCCTGGCAGCTCGTTGGCCGGCGCGCCCTCGATTGGCGAGTAGGCAAAACAGCCCGCACGGTCGATCTTGGCCTCACGCAGGAAGTCCAGCAGGTAGTCAAACTCTTCCTGCGTCTCGCCAGGGAAGCCGGCGATGAAGGTGCTGCGCACCACGATTTCGGGGCACATCTCGCGCCACTTGAGCAGGCGCTCGAGGTTGCGCTCGCCATTGGCTGGGCGCTTCATGCGCTTGAGCATGTCGGGGTGGGCGTGCTGGAACGGCACGTCCAGGTACGGCAGGATCAGGCCTTGTGCCATCAGGGGCACGATCTCGTCCACGTGAGGGTACGGGTAGACGTAGTGCAGGCGCACCCAGGCGCCGTGCTCACGGGCCAGCGCACCGAGCTGCTCGACCAGGTCGTACATCTTGGTCTTGACGGGCTTGCCATCCCAGAAGCCCGTGCGGTACTTGACGTCCACACCGTAAGCGCTGGTGTCCTGGCTGATGACCAGCAGTTCCTTGACGCCGGACTCGAACAAGGCCTTGGCCTCGGTCAGCACCTCGCCAATGG
>Ga0209066_10006695_pt1 | contig 11680 bp, 5 predicted proteins | sample All_14_2_FD_187198 | JGI IMG/M metagenome (GOLD analysis project Ga0209066, IMG submission 187198) | Freshwater microbial communities in response to fracking from Pennsylvania, USA - Allegheny Zone_MetaG_DW_15 (SPAdes) (version 2) ...
TACCGGCCCTTGCCCAAGAGGAGCGGCCAACCCAGCCGCGCCTGATCCTTGACCGTAAACGTCACGCGGGCGTCACGGACCCCCGTCACCGCGCCTGGCCCGCCATCCACCGTCCACCCCCCTTGAACCGAATCGGTCCATTCCTGATCGCCCAGCCCGAACGCGATTGCGAACCGCTCCTTCGCGGGATCGATATCGTATTCGCCCAGCCTCTCCCACGCGTAGGAAATGCCGGCATCGATCGCTATAGCCGTCCTTTCCCGCAGGGTTTCTTTGCTCGTTATGACGCGTGAATAAGTTTCCGGCGAGTCCTCAACGCCCTTATACTCGAGTACGTAGACGCGGGCCTCCGCCTTCAGCGGAAGTTTCCCCGGCGGGAAGTCCAACGCCATGCCGGAGTCGGCATCCGGATCAGCCACCACTTGCGCGTCCGTCCAAAAGTAGTTGCCATACGGTACCGGGCAGTCGATAACCCGGTCTCTCGGCACAGACCCGAGCGCTGCAGGCAGAGGAGCGCCGAGAGAGATCGGCACGGGCCATGCCCCCTCGGATGAAACGTCATCTCCGGCATACCTGCCGACGGTTCCGCGGTTCATCACGACGCTGCCGCCCTTTGCGGATGTCAGTTTGACGTCCCGAAGGGTCAGCGTTTTGATCTCGCCGTCATTGACGAGGAACGAGAGCGGGGCCGGGCTGCGGTTCTGCATCCGCGCGTGTTCCACGCTCAGCGAGTCGATGACCGTATTGCGCCCCACCTTCATCTCGGCCTCCGGCAAAAGGGTCTCGTCGCGGCAGAGATTGCGGAAGACCAGGGAGCCGATCCGCAGGCCGCCGGAAATCTCAAGCACGGGAATAAGGGCATGCGTGGCCTTGCCGTTCGCGGGATCCCAAGGGATCTTCGAGCAGTAGATGTTTTCGATCAGGAGGTCGTCGAACACCCCCCGTCCGCCGTTGGTGATGCCGATGGCGTACTGATAGGCGGCGCCGAACACATTGGTGATGTGGATGCGCCTGATCGCGCTCTTCTCGCCGCTTGAGTACAGACGGATGCCCGTACTCGTCTTGAAAAACACGCCGTCGATGAGGATGTCCTCCATGGTGCCTTCCTCCACAATCCTGCCGCAGGGCCATTGCAGCGGCATCAGCGAGATCACGTCGTCGAAGGCCGAAAGAGCCCGGATATTCCGAAAAATGCCGTCATGACAATGTCCGCTGAAATTAATGCAGTCGAACGAGTGATTCATGGGGTTGCCGCGGACATGGTTGATGGTAATGTCCTCCAGCAGGAAATGCGAAATGTTGCCGCCCGTGATGCTGTTGATCACGGGATCCTTCACCGTGAGCGAGCGAATCGTAAGCCCTTTGACGTTCTTGAACAGCATCGTGATCAGCCGATCAAACACATTCGCGTCGTATCGACTGCCACCGCCCATTTTGCCCGTAACCAGCGGGTTGGGAGGCTGCTCCATGTTGTTCATGTCCCAGACTCCGCCGATAACGGCGATATCCTCGTTTCCCTTTTCGGGGTCAGCATTGGCCAGCATGGTGCAATCGCTCTTCGCCGCAAGGCGGACCCGCGTGAACCGGTCCAGCGTGAGGGACTGGTTAGAGTGGATGCGCAGCGTTTTGCTGATGAGGTAATGCGCGGCGGGTGGCGGCAGATGGACATCCGACAGCCGTTTGTCGAGCAGCGCCTGGATGGCGGGCGTGTCGTCATGGACGCCGTCGCCATACAGGAGCGTGGAGGCATCAGATCTTCGAGACGCGCCCGCCGCCGGGCCGGGCTCCCCGGCGCATGCGGACGGCGTTCCGGCTACCGTGACAACCAGTACAAAGACAGACGTAAGGAGCGCCTTCGGCCACGTCGTAGGAATCGCGTTTTGTTTCATTCTTTCACTACCTTCTCTTGTTAAGCACTCGGGGCTTCATTTCCCTGCAGGGGCGGTCACCGGGAACATCGAGATGCGGAACTTGGAACAGCCGTAGGGGATCAGCGTGATCCGCTCGACCGGTTGTCGCGCGTCCGCCGGAGCTGAAGGCAGGCGGGGCTTTTCGGCAGAGGGGTTCCATTCGATGGCGACCGCATTGGCCTGAAGTTTCAACGGTGCCGCCAAGGGCCAGTCCCACTTGGCTGGCATACGCGTACGCTCCACAGTGAGTTTCGGTTCCTGCGCGTCCAGCGCGTACCGCCATTTCGCAGACGGGTCGGGCGTGTTTTCGTCCTTAGTGTCCGGAATCGGCAAGGCGAACAGCAAAGGTCCATAGGAGACCGTGGCGTAAGGCGCGCCGTCGGCGTTAACGTCGCGGCCGGTCTGCACGCTGGCTGACATCGGGAAATGCAGCCGGACGGAGTCTCCCGGTTTCCAGAGGCGCTCGACGCGCACGAAGCCGTTGGTGTCGGGCGCGGCCGTCACGCAGATCCCGTTCACGGTCATCGCCGGGCTCTTGCACCAGCCGGGGATGCGGAACGAGAGCGGGAAGACAGCCTCACGCACGGGCTTGACGTCCATGTCGACGGTTTCGTTAAAAGGATAGTCGGTGCGGCAGGTGATCTCTACCGGCACGCGGTCGGCCGCCAAAGCGGTCACTTTGCAGGGGCCGTAGTATGTGGCCACGAGCCCGTTCTCCTGGGTGGCCATCCACATGTGCGTCACATAGTAGGGCAGGATGCGGTTCAGGGATGCCGTGCAGCACAGGATGCAGTGTGTCCGCTGATACGAATTGCCCATGGCCTTGGGCCCTTCTTTGTGAGCCGGAGATTGGTCGACGATACGGTTGGGACACTGGAAATAAACGTGGGTCTTGAAATCGCGTGAGACAGCGATCGGGCCGGCATTGAAGAAAGCCCGCTCCGCCCGGTCGGCCAGGCGTCCCTGCCCGCTGACGGCGAGCAGGGCGGTCTGGCTCCACAGGTAGCCGGCGATGTCGCAGGTCTCGGTGCCGCGGAACGCGCCGGGCGGCCCGGACCATTCGTCTGCGACGGGGACGCCGGAAGGCTGCATGCAGTCGCGTGCGAGGAGGTCGTGCCAGTCGAGCGCCGCGTCGAGATAATCCCGGTTGCCCGTCCAGAGGTAGCCCAGAGCCCACGGCGTAGACCCTTCGATGAAATGCACAATGTGATCCCTATGCTCACCGAATGTCTGTGCGCCAGGTGCCCGGCGATAGCCGTTCGTCGGCCTTTTCGGACTCTTGTCGCCGTCCGGCGGGAACAGCGCGTCCAACGCGCCGGCGATCTCCTTGTTTCCCGTCCATGTCCAAGTGTCGAACGCGGGCCAGGGATTCGAGAGGCTCCAGCCGAGCTGCAGCCACTCGCCGGCCCCGCTGTATGCGGTTTCCAGCGTGCCCAGAAGGCGCGGATCGCCGGAACCGGCGTAAGCCCCGGCCAAAGCGCGCCCCAGCAGGCCGCTCGCCCATAGCGACCAGCCGTTGCCGGCGGTCTTTGCGCTGCTGACGTCATGGATGTTGTTCCGGTCGAGCCACCACAGGAACAGGACGCTGTTGGTATTCATGTTGTCCGCGACGACGCCGAGGCGCGTCTTCGCCTGGCCGATGAGCGCGTCGTCGTGCAGGGCGTAGCCCAGGCGGGCGAGCCCGTCGAACCAATAACCGCCGCCCTCGTAGGGCCATGCGCCCATCGGCCAATTAAGGCGTTCGCCGGTCATCTTATAGTCGGCGGCCCACGCCTGCCGGAACGCCTCATGATACTCATCCATGTGTCCGGTGAAGCCATCGCGGGCCGCGAGGCACCAGTCGCGCAGCCAGCCTTCCGGTTCCACCGCTCCGGGCGGGAGGACGAAATACGCCGGGCGCGTCATCGGCTCGTATGGCCGCGCGTAGTTTGAACGAGGAGTTATTCCCGCAGACGCTACTCCCGCCTGCAGAATGATCAGGATTCCTATAACAGACAACATTTTGTTTTTCATTGCTTACCCCCTTAAAGGCTGCCATTAACTCGCACAGGAAATCAACGTCCGTGCTCGTAGTGCCTCCACACTGCACTCCCCACGTCAGGCAAATACCGGTATCCGACAGTGCCGTCAGCGGGCTCCCGACTGCACATAACCTAAATCGTCGAGTTCCCGTTCGAAATCTGCGGGGAGGGCAACGGGAGGACGGTCGATGCCTTTTGCCGCATAGCACAACAAGTTCAGCAGAAGCCGTCCCGCAGCAGGGTGTGAGGTCAGGTTCTCACGGATGCGCAACGTGTTGAGAATGAACCGCCCCTGCCCCAAAGTATAGACTGACATCATCAGTCCCGAATCATAATCCTGAGATGCCTTGATCGCGCCGGCAACCGCTTCGGCAGGCGGCTCCTGCCCGGTGAAAACCAAATCCGGAATCAGTTCGCGGTAGAAGGTGTAGTCCATCAAGCCACCGGCTTGAAGTCCCTCGAAGATCGGATGACGCTTGGCCCATTCGTCCTTGAGGTAGAGCCATCCGCGGACTTTGGATACGGTTCCTTTTGTATTCAGCGGCAACCAGGCGGTCGGTTGATTTGTCAGGGAGAATATCTCGGGTGAGAGGAATATCACCGTGGAACCGGAAGCGATCCGTTTCGCCAACTCACGGAAGGCCGCCGCGCCACCGGGAGCGGCCGGTTTCAAACAGGCGAGGATTACTTCACACTTTCCCGGCGCACCGGGTTCGAAGGCACGCGTGCTGACCCCGTGCTCCGCCAGCCATTTGGCTGTATGTGGGTCATCGCCCCACAGAACCACGTCCGACGACACTGACGGCAAATCCGCAGGGTCGCTCACAAAGAACGTCGCCTGCCCGCCGGCAGCCGCCGCGCCGCGTTCAAATGTGGCAAGAAACCGGTATTCGCCCGCCGGCCCGTCAACTGTGACATCCTCTGAAAACCACAATCTCGCGAAGGGGGGCTCGATTGCGCCGCCGCGTTCGGGAACCGTGACTGTGATAACGCGATCCATCACGCGGGTCATGCGGGGGCCGACCACTTGCAGACGGGCGGGATAATCCCCGGGCGTAAGGCTGTCTTCGTCCGCAAGCACCGCCTCAAGACGGATTTTGCCGCCTTTAAAGATGTGCGCTGATTCTGCGAAGAGACACCATCGCAGCGGATACCAGCCGTCGAACATCGCATCGACCGTCCCCGGCTTCAGTTCGCGGAAGAGCGTGGTGAGCCCCTCGCCGGTCATAACATGGTCCGTGGCACCTGTCAGGCTGTATGCAGCGATGCGGGGATTCGCGCGGATCGCGTTGAGCCCTAGTGTCCGTTGACCTGCCATCTTCCTGATGCTCTCCATGAAGAAATCTTCTGGACGGACAAAGGTTTCGTCTAGACGCCAGTTTTTCCAGTCGGCCAGAAAGCGGTCAAGCTTATCGCGGAAATATTGCGCGTCTTCGAGCCCCTCGGCTTTTTCCTGCTCGAAGTGACGCGTGGCGCGCCACAGGTCGACCGCGCTGCCGATCCCGTACTCCGAGAGAAACAACGGTTTTTCACCTCCGCCGCTGTAAGTTCTGAGTGTCTGTATGTCGCCAGCCGCATGGGGTACGCGCGGGTAACAATGGTAATCATCCAACACATCTTCCCAGACAAACGAACCGGGGTTCGACAGCGAGCCTAATGTGCCTGGAGTGCTTGGGCTGTTCGTGTCTTCGTCGTTCGAATAACGCGTAAATGCGGCCGCATGGGTCAAGACGGGGGACGATATCCACCCGTAACTCCAGACCCCGTTGGGGTTGGCCTTGTCAGAAAAGTCAGCAGCGGCGTCATGGATCTTTCGGCCTGTCGTCAGAGAGAAATCCAGTCCTGTTGTATCACTGCTGAACTTCCCGTCGCCTGAGCCGACGACAGCATCCAGCGTATCGCCTCGCTTCACGCTGACTGTCTTTGTGAAACACGCCTCATTTGGCGCGCCGTCCAAATTAATCACAGAATCGAAGAGCGCGCGCCCGTTATACAGAATATGAACGTCGGTCGTCGGAACCCGTTCCGCCAGACCGATAAACTTCGCTGAAAGTTTAACGTCTCCGTCATCCGGCGCCGTCCATCGGATCGCGCTGGATTGGGTTTGGGGTCCGGGATGGAGGGCAAGCTGCTTGGAAGGCCAGTCGATCTGCCACGCCGACACGGTTCCGGGAGTTGTATTCAACGCCACCCACGGCACCTCCGCCGCTTTGATCGACCACATTTGAAAACCTGGCACGCCGCCGAATGTTCCCCTCACAGACCGCTTGGAATACTTGTTGTCCCACCGCCCACTGTTAAGAAGCACCATCCTGCCCGGATCAAGCGTACGCACCAGGGGCAGCATGGCGACGGCATGTTGAAAAACCGGACCGTCCGGCGTTTCATTCAGCAGCCCCCAGATCACGATACTCGGATGGTTCCGGTCGCGCACGACCAGCTCCCGCACGGCGGCGTCGAAGCGCTCGGCCATTTTCGGCGAGGGCGCGATCGGCCACGCGGCATAGGATTCTTCGTAAACCAAAAGCCCGATCTCGTCGCAGAGATCCAACTGCGCCGGAGTGGCCGCGCCCCAGATGAACCGCACCATGTTGAAACCCATGACCTTCAGGTTGAGCAGGTCGCGCCGCAGCATGTCGGGGTCTCGGGGGAATTGGAGTCCGATGGGAAAATGATTGCAGGTGTGCGTGCTTTTTAAATAAAGGCGTTTGCCGTTCAGTCGAAAGCATCCATCCGAGAAACGGAATTCGCGGAATCCGCAGCGTGTTGAACGCTCGGCGAAACCGGTGGCACCGGCGGCAGAGAGGCGGGCGGTCACGCGGTAAAGATAAGGATCATTCAGGTTCCAGAGGTGCGGGTTGCTGATCGGCAGGTCGGCTTCGATCTGTGAAGTCCCGGCGGGCAGCTCGCGTTCGAGTGCGAACGTGGCCGTCGTTTCTCCGCTACGTGCCGAAGACACGGTGACGGCGACTTGCGTCTTTTGTGCTGTGTGGGTGGCATTACGCATGCCAAGCCGGACATGCATCTTTCCCGTATCCGCAAGAACTGAAGCCCACGCAAACAGATCTTCCACATAGACCGAGGGCACGTACAACAGCTCCACGCTCTCCGTGATGCCGCCGTGATTGTAACTGCCGCCCGCCGAGAACTTCCCCTCCACCTTGCACCGTCTCGCCGTTTCTTTGAGCAGGATGCCGTCGATCGGCTGTGCGGTCGGATTGAGCACGCGCACACTCAGATGGTTCTCGCGTCCCGGTTTGATCGCATCCGTCACGTCAATGACAAACGGCGTCTCGCCGCCCTCGTGGCCACCCACCGGCACACCGTTGAGCCATACCTCGGCCAGATAATCCACCTGCCCGAAACGGAGGAAGGTGCGCCCGCCGGTATGAGGATTTTCCGGAACCGTGAAGTCACGCGAATACCATACCACACCGTGATACCCGGGAAAGGCCTCTTGGATGATCCAGGGAACTTTAGCCGGCTTTGCGCCTTCGAACTGCGCCATTTCAAACCACTTCTGTTCGCGGCCTACGTTTGTCGGATCGGTGGCAAGCGACCATGTACCGTCAAGCGAAAGAACCACGCTCGCTGATGGCTCAGCCCTAACTACACTCACCGTAAAGACAATTGCCATGAAACATGCGCACATACCACAAAGCGGTATTTTTTTTCTTTTACTCATCTTATGTTTTTCCCGCGGGAGCCTCTTCTCGGCCTAATCGATTACAGCAACACACACTCTGCCAGCCAGCACGTCTAAGCCAGCACACACGCGGCTATCCGTACGGAACACACTATGGAGACTTGCGCAAACGGCTGAAGTAGCAAGAGCAGCCCATCAAGAAAGGCAGCGACCGCTCCCTGAAACAGTTACGCTCTTTTGCAAGTCTCCATCATGCTATGCGCATCCCGTTACGGAAGGATCCGCACAACGCGGAAGCCGCTGTTGTTGCCAGCACCGGTCGGGCCTGCCTGGAGTTTGGCACACGACTGGCATGCGGCTTCGGAAGAATCGTAGCAACCGCCCCGCAACGTACGATATGAACCCGTCAGCAAACCCAACGGATCGGTTCCGCCGTCCCAAGTGCCGCCGTAATCCCAGTTCAGGCACCACTCGTGAACATTACCGAGCGTGTCATAGAGTCCCCAATTGTTCGCCGCTTTCTGACCAACCAGGCGCCTACCCGCGTTGTTTCCAAACCACCACGCAAGACCGCTTAGAATATTGGTGTCCGTGGAGGACACCGACTGCCCGTCGTAATAATAGGACGTCGTTCCAGCCCGGCACAGGTATTCGGACTGCGCGTCCGTCGGCAGGTCGAACCCCGCTATGCCGGTCTTTTCTCTGATTCGGCCCATGAAACTGGCGGGTTCGACCGTGTAACCGCTCGTGTACCAGTTGATACTGGGAGAATTGGTAGTCGCCCCCCGGATGTCATTGTATGACACACCCGCCTTTGGGGCAGCCAGACTGCCCCCCGTTCCCATGATCGTGTACCACTGCGCCTCAGTCAGCTCGAACACGCCCGCGTAGAAGTCCCGGGTCAGCGTGGTCGAAATCGTCGGCGGCACGCCAGTCCCCCGATTGAAGGTGCCCGCCGGCACGCGGCGCAGGACAAGTTTGGTCGTCGCATAGACCTGATCGTTGGTCACGCCGAACCACACATTGGTCCACCGGCCCTCTGTCGCCAGACGGGCGTCGCCCGGATAGATGTACTCGATCTGGTTGCTCGCGCCCGCGCTCTTGGTCAGGTCCACGATCATGTAGACCGGAGGATTGGTCGGCGTCAGACTCACGCGGAACTGCGTCAGCAAGTCATTCGTATACGCGGTTTTAACCGGGTCCAAAACGACATGTTTTCCACCCTGCGAAACATTATAGAGATCACCTGACAACGCGTTCAGCGGAAAGGAAAGAGCCGTCGAACCGTTATACGCGCTAAGGGCGACATCCACCCTTTGCGTTGCATCGCACGTCAGAACATAATCGATATCCACCAGCCGGCTCCACGGCCACCGCTGCCGCACCGTCACGTCGGTGATCGCCGGGTCAGCCGCCACGGCACTCACCGCCATAAACACCGCCATCATCCCAATCAATACTCTCGTCGTTTTCATTTCCGTTTCTCCTATTTGAGCAGGTTCGCAAACCCGCACCCACTCTCGCACTTTAGAACTCTCGCCTTTTAGAACTTCTCACTCGCCCTACCGCACACGGATCATGAGACCGTCCATCGGACGGGTCAGTTCCGCCATCCACACATTCGTCGTTCCGGGGAACGACAGCGTGAGGTCGAACGTGCCGTACCCCCACCCGCCGTTCCGGATCTTCCAGCCGGTGTAGCCGGCCACATCCGCAAACGCGTTCGTCTGCGCCAACCCGCCGACTTTGGCGATCACGAGTTGCGCGGATACGGCGTTCGTGGCCGCATCCGACCAGGACGCATCATAGGGTATCACGACATTGGTTTTGACCTTCGCCCACGCACCGCTGCCGGCAACGGGATTGACGGTCACCGGCCCGAACGCGCCCGTCACGACGGCCAGCCGCGAGGTCAGCGCCCCGACAACGGCAGTGTTGTTCGAAAACGTCAGGGTCAGATCATACACATCCTCGGCTGTTGGCACGTCCTGCGCGAACGCATGCCAAAGGTAGTTCGATGTGACCGTGACGAAGTTTGCGGCGAGCGTGCCCCCCATCCCGCTGATGGCCAGCGTCGCGGATGTGGCGTTCGTGTTCCAGTTCCACGCCAGCGTGACCGCGTTGGAATACACCGTCGTCCAGTGCTTATTCCTGCAGGCCGCGTCCACCAGCGTCGGCGCGGAATCTGCCGCGAAGGCCGCCGCGCCCGTCAGGGTCAGCGCCGCAGACGCGAACGCCATCCACCTGTCTCTCATTTTCATCCTGTTGTCTCCTTTACTCAAAATGACCATCCATTCAACAGTACTATGATACAGACGATTTGCCTCAAAAATAAGTCATAATAGCGCAAAAATAATATCAGAATAACGCAAACATGAAACACCCCGCCTGCCCGTATCGTTGTTGCCCATTTAACTTCCCGTAAATTGCATAGGCGAGGACGCCTGTCCTACGGTGCCGCCATGTCGATCACGTAGACCTGCCGCGAGCCCTCATGCACGGAGTTGAACCCCAACTGCTTGCCGTCCGGACGCCAGCGCGGATGCAGGTCGCAGCGCGAATACTGCTCGCGGTAGAGTTCCGGCACCGCGTACGTCCCGAGCGGCAGAATCGCCTGATCGACCATGCGCAACACCATCAGCTTGCGCTCGTTCAACTTGTCCGGATAGGAGTCGTCCGCCAGCCATTTCCCGTCGTTCGAAAAAACGACGTGGCCGTCGAAATCCAACACGCCCTTGCCCAGCCGCACATAATCCTGCTTGCCGACCGTGAAAAACACCGGGCTCCACTGCGCGGCGTTATACATCGCCGACACCACCATGCGCTCGCCGTCCAGCCAGTTGAAATGCGACCCGCCCCAGCCGTCCGGGAAGCAGCGCACCACCTCGCCGCCATCGCGCGTGCAGGCGAACGCCGTGGTCTCCCACTTCCGCACCACCTTCTGCCCCGTCAGGTTCTCCACGGTTCGCGCCAGCCAGAAGATCCGCTTGCCGTCGCGGCTGAACACCGTGTGGCAGAAGTAGGCCAGCGCCTTTTGATCCTTGACCTGCGGCATGCGGTCGCGCGCCGAGGCGATGGTCACGATCAGCTTGGTCGTCCCCGTCTCCAGATTCACGAGCCACAAGCCGTCGTCCTCCGGCCACGTCACGTTCACCCGCGCGTCTTGGCCGCTGCCGCCGTAGCCGTAGTCGGGGCGGGTCAGGCGCAGCCGCGCGTAGTTGATACTCAGCGCCCACTTGCCGTCCGGCGTGACCGCGCTGACCGGATACGGCACGATCCGCTTCGCCGTGGTCTTCATGTCGAAGATGACCGACACGAACTTGCCGTCAATCAGGTCGTTGTAGATGAATTGCGAGTCCGGCGCGCTGCCCAGCCAGTACGCCATGGTCGCCTCCTGGAAGTTCCAGCAGCGCGTCTCGGTCAGCGGGATGAAGCGGTTGTTGTCCCGCGTGTCCACCACGCCCAGCGCCGCAACGTCGTTATCCGTCGGCAGCCGGTTCTTCACGTCCGTCTCCAGCACCGTGGCGTAACGCCCGTCCGCGCTCCACGAGTTGATGGCGTAGTAGCTCGCGAACAGATGCTCCTTCGGCCCGGACGTGATCGCCCGTGGCTGCGAGAACCTCGGAAAAACCTCCGCCATCCCGCAGCTCACCACCATCACCGCAATTGCACATATTCTGTGTTTCATCGTAACCTTTCCAAACGCTCAACGAACAACGTTCAAGTAGCGCGGAGTCCATCACATGGGCGTTGAGTACTGAAACAGTTTAACCTCATTTCCCGTCCACCCGTTCCAGCACAATGCGTGCGATCCGCAAATGTGCGGCTCCGCGCTCGTCCGGATGACGGCAGAGCCGCACCCATACCGCATAACGCCCCTTGCCCAAGAGGAGCGGCCAACCCAGCCGCGCCTGATCCTTGACCGTAAACGTCACGCGGGCGTCACGGACCCCCGTCACCGCGCCTGGCCCGCCATCCACCGTCCACCCCCCGTGAACCGAATCGGTCCATTCCTTTTCTCCCAGTCCGAACGCGATTGCGAACCGCTCCTTCGCGGGATCGATATCGTATTCGCCCAGCCTCTCCCACGCGTAGGAAATGCC
>Ga0209066_10006696_pt1 | contig 11669 bp, 14 predicted proteins | sample All_14_2_FD_187198 | JGI IMG/M metagenome (GOLD analysis project Ga0209066, IMG submission 187198) | Freshwater microbial communities in response to fracking from Pennsylvania, USA - Allegheny Zone_MetaG_DW_15 (SPAdes) (version 2) ...
CCGCCCAGGCCCAGGCCGTCGAGGCGGCGGTGGTGGCGACCGCCATGGCGCCCGCGACGACGACCGCGAGCGAAGCCGCGAGCACGCGGGCCCCGCCGGAGCGCCCGATCGCGAGCACGATGCCGAGCGCGGCGGCGACGACCGCGGCGACGAGCCAGGCGGCGCCGGCCGGCGACCCGGCGCTGAGGGCGACGACCGCGACGGCGACCGAGGCGGCGGCCCAGACCGCCGAGGCGAGGATCGCGAGCCGAGCGAGCGGCGCCGACGACGGATCGGCGACCGGGAGCACGACGAGCACGACGGCGAGCGCGCCGATCGTGACGGCGGCGGCGCCGACCGCGGCGGCGGCCGCGAGGGCCGCGAGGATCGCCGAGCCCGCGCCGAGGGAGGGCGGGCCGCCGGAGCGCACGGCGAAGGGGAACTCGGCGCCGGAGAGCACGGCGACGGCGGCCGCGACGACGAGCGCGAGCGCGAGCACCGCGACGGCGGTGGCGATCCCGGTGGCGACGACGCCGAGCCGGGCGCGCGCGGCCGGCGGCACCGCGCCGGCCTCGGCGGGCCCGCCACCGCCCGCCTCGGGGGCAGACGCAGCGACGGCGCCGGGCTTTCGCCCGACGCCGTCGCTCGTGGTCTGCTTACGCAACCGCGCTGATTACTTGACCGCGGCCTTGAGCTTGCTGCCGGCGGAGACCTTGACACCCTTCGAGGCGGCGATCTGGATCTCGGCGCCGGTCTGCGGGTTGCGGCCGGTGCGGGCGGCGCGAGCCGTCTGCTCGAACGCGATCCAGCCCGGGATCGAGACCTTGGTGCCGTCCGCGACGGCCTTGCTCACGACGGAGAAGAAGGCGTCGAGGGTGGCGCCGACCGAAGTCTGGCTCGCACCGGTCTCTGCGGCGATCGCGGCGACCAGGTCGGAGCGGTTGAGGGACTTGTCAGCCATTGGTGTCCTCCTCGGACGGGGTGGTGTTCAGGTGGAACTGGTGGGGCGATCCGCGCAGGGGGGGGTGGCGCGGATCGCGCCCGACACTACCAGCTTGACTTCGTGATGCCCGGCAACTCACCGCGGTGCGCCATCTGGCGGAACCGCACACGGGAGATGCCGAACTTGCTGAGCACACCGCGGGGACGGCCGTCGATCGAGTCGCGGCTGCGCACGCGGACCGGCGAGGCGTTGCGGGGGAGCTTCTGGAGCCCGAGGCGGGCGGCCTCGCGGGCCTCGTCGGAGCTGTTCGGGTCCACGAGGGCCTTCTTCAGCTCGGCGCGCTTCGCGGCGTAGCGCTCGACCACGACCTTGCGCTGCTCGTTGCGGGCGATCTTCGACTTCTTGGCCATGGCTCAGCGCTCCTCGCGGAATTCGACGTGCTTGCGGATGACCGGGTCGTACTTCTTCAGCACGAGGCGGTCGGGGTCGTTGCGGCGGTTCTTGCGGGTCACGTAGGTGTACCCGGTGCCGGCCGTCGACCGGAGCTTGATGATGGGACGGATGTCCTGCGCCTTCTTGGCCATCAGAACTTCACCCCCTTGGCGGTGAGCTCGGCGATGACCGACTCGATGCCGCGGGCGTCGATGACCTTGATGCCCTTGGCCGAGAGCGTGAGGGTCACGTTCCGGCGCAGCGAGGGCACGAAGTAGGTCTTCTTCTGGATGTTCGGGTCGAACCGGCGCTTGGTGCGGCGGTGCGAGTGCGAGATGTTGTGGCCGAAACCGGGAACGGCTCCGGTCACCTGGCAAACGGCTGCCATGGCGATACTCCTCTTCAGCTACCGTGGGACCGTTCGGCCCCACCCAAGATCACTTGTCGGCACGCCGATTCCGGATCGGATCCGGTGGCGCACAAGAAGAAGCCCCGTCGGGGCAACCTGGACAGCGTACCCGAGCCGGTCGGGCGGCGCAACGGCGCGGTGCGGCGGCCGCGGTCAGCCGGTGGCGGACGGACGCCGGTCGCCCCACTGCGGGAGCGGGTCGTCGTAGCCGGCCCACGCCGCGGGGCCCGCGAGCAGCTCGTCGTCGGTGAGCAGCGCGGCGCCGAGCGTCGCCTCGATCCCGGCCGCGTCGAGCCCGATGCCGATGAAGCACAGCTCCTGCCCGATCGGCTCCTCCGGGTCGCTGCCGTCCATCGCGGTGGGGTCGAGGCTGAGCAGGTCGCCGATGCTCGACCACGAGCCGACGCGCCCCGGCCGGGTCGCGAGGCGCACGAGCCCGCGCGAGCGCACGATCGTGCCGACGCGGTCCGGGGTCAGCCGCGCGACCGCCTCGGCGAGCCTGGCCGGGTGGAACGGTCGCGGGTCGGTGACGACGACGCGATCGGCGGCGCCGTCCGCGTGCCGCGCGATCGACTCGACGACGAGCGGATGCGCGGAGCTCGCGCGGCCGCCGTCGAGCGCGAGCATCCAGCCCGCGTGGGCGGCGAGCGCCGACGCGAGCCCCGGCCTGGCCACCGGGCGCCGGTGGCGCAGCGCGGACGGCGTGGCGATGCGGGCGACGGGCGCGAGCGCGCGCAGGACGGCGAAGGTCTCGCGGACCGCGCGATCGGTGAGGGCGCCGAGACCGCCGACGGCGAGGACGGACGCCGACTCGACGCCGGTGACGAGGCGGTCGAGCTCGTCGGCATCGGCCGCCGCGTCGGTGCTCGTCGCCGCGTTCGTGCCAGTCGGCTCATCGGTGCCAGTCGCCGCGTTCGGGCCCGCCGCCGAGCTCGTGCCCGTCGCCTGGTCGAGGCGGAGCGCACGGCGGAGCGCGGCGAGGTCGACGGCCGCGACGACGTCAGACAGGGCGACGGACGCCGGCAGCCACGACTCGAGGACGAGCGCGAACTCCTGCGGGTCGGCCTCGTGGTCGACCTCGACGACGACGTGGCCGCGCAGCCCGCGCTCGACCTGCTCGTCGAGGTCGGCCGCGAGCCGCTCGGCGAGCGTCGCCGTGTCATCCGCGTCGCACGTCTGCTCCCCGCGGCCCGGATCGGCCATCGCGGGGTCGCGACGGCTGAGCTCCCTCGCGACGGCGGTGGAGCCCGATCCGCGGATGCCGGTGACGAGGGTGACGAGGAGGTCGACGGGTGGGCGCACGGGCACCCCTTTCCAACTGATTGAGAATGGTTATCATCATATGCAGACGAAGGGAACATCGATGAAGGTCCGCAACTCGCTCAAGGCGCTGAAGAAGATCCCGGGCGCGCAGATCGTCCGCCGCCGCGGTCGGGTGTTCGTCATCAACAAGCAGAACCCGCGCTTCAAGGCGCGACAGGGCTGACCCCGAGCCCGTCGCCCGTCCCCGGACGGCGACCGGCTCCGCGCATCCAGGGGCTCGGCATCCCGGCGACGTACCATGACCGGGATGCCGGAGCCCGCCACCCGCCGAGTCGCCCTCGCCCTCGGCCCGCCGCCGACGACCGTCGGCGATCCTCGGCGACCCCGCGGCGCCGGCCGGGGCGTCTGGGCGGCCGTCGCCGCCGCCATCGTCGCCGCCGCGATCCTCGCCAGGGTGCTCTGGGACGGTGCCGGCGCACTCCCGACCGCGCTGCAGGATGCGATCACGCTCTCCGTGAGCGTGCTCATCGAGTCGTTCCCCTTCGTCGTCCTCGGCATCCTCCTCTCGGTCGTCGTGCAGCTCTGGCTGCCGCCGTGGGTGTTCGAGCGCCTCCTGCCCAGGCAGCCGTTCCTGCGCCGCGCCGCGCTCTCGCTGCTCGGGGTGCTGCTGCCGGTATGCGAGTGCGGCAACGTCCCGCTCTCGCGCGGCCTCATCCAGCGCGGGCTCACGCCGGCCGAGTCGCTGACCTTCCTGCTCGCCGCGCCGATCCTCAACCCGGTCACGATCATCACGACCTACCAGGCGTTCGGCTGGGACCACGGCATCCTCGTCGGCAGGATCCTCGGCGGCTTCGTCATCGCGAACCTCGTCGGATACCTCTTCAGCCGCCACCCGCATCCCGAGCGCATGCTCACGCCCGCGTTCGAGGCGAGCTGCCGCGCGCACGGCCACGAGGAGACCGGCGGCCGGGCGCGCCGCAGCGTCGGCCGCTTCGCCGAGGAGGCGAGCACGATCCTCCCGGCGCTCGTCGTCGGCTCCGCGATCGCCGGCGCCATCCAGGTCGGCGTGCCTCGAGACGCGCTCGTCGCGCTCGGCTCCAACCCGCTCTGGTCGGTGCTCGCGCTCATGGCGCTCGCCTTCGTCGTCTCGATCTGCTCCAACGTCGACGCGTTCTTCATGCTCGCCTTCGGCTCCGTCTTCCTGCCGGGCGGCATCGTCGCGTTCCTCGTCTTCGGCGCGATGATCGACATCAAGATGCTCGCGCTCATGCGCACGACCTTCACGACCACGACGCTCGCGCAGGTCACGACGATCGTCGGCCTCGGCGCGCTCGCCCTCGGATTGGCGGTGAACCTCATTGCGTGAGGCGTTCCTGACGTACTGGCGTGGCGTGCTCATCGCCGTGGTGCTCGTCATCGCGACGGTCTGGCTCGCCGCGACCGACCGGCTCGGGCTCTACATCCATCCGCGCTACTTCGGATTCACCGTCGCCATGGCCGCCATCGGCGGGGCGATCGTCCTCGCCGCCTTCCTCGTGCCGCGCCGCGAGGACGACGAGCACGTCGACGGGCACGGCGCCGGGCACGGCGCCGGGCACGGCGCTGGACACGGACATGCGCACGCCGCTGCGCCGCCGACGCGGCGGGGCGCCTGGCGACCGCTCCTCGCGGTGCTCGGCAGCATCCTCATCGTCGCGGCCGCTGCCGGCGCCCTCCTGGCCCTGCCGCCGACGACCCTCTCGGCGACCCTCGCCGGCGACCGCGAGGTCAACGGCTCGATCACCGTCGGCGACGGCGGGGGCTCGCCCGTGCTCGTCGGCGGCGACACGAGCGGATTCACCGTGAAGGACTGGGCGGTGCTCATCCGTCAGGGCGGCTCGGACAGCGTGCTGCGCTCCGCATCGCCGACGATCGAGGGCTTCATCGTCCCCGTGGACGGGTCGCCGGACGCCTTCACCATCACGCGCTACTCGATCACGTGCTGCGCCGTGGACGCGCAGCCCTTCGGCGTCACGGTGCTCATGCCCGGCTGGCGGGAGCGCCTCGCCGAGGGCGGCTGGGTGAGCGCGACCGGCCGATTCGTGGAGAACCCGGACGCCGGTGCCGCGGCCGCCTGGGTGCTCCAGGCCGACGACGTCCTCGCCATCGACGAGCCGAGCGACCCGTATGTCTTCTGAGCCGAGCCGGGAGCCCGCCGCGGCGCCCGCGGCCTCGCCGCGGGCGGCCGCGGCGCGCGCCAGGGAACTCGCCGCCCGCAGCGCCTTCCGGCGCGGGCTGCTCGTCGCCACCGCGGTGCTCGTCGGCGCCGTCGCGATCCTCGCGGTGCTCGGCGCCCTCGCGCCGCCGAGGGTCAGCGCGGTGTCCGTCGACGCCGCGGCCGCGACGAGCCGGCCGGGCCAGCGGCTGGCGATCGAGCTCTCGCAGCCCGCGTCGGCGGAGGGGGCGACCCTCACGGTCACGCCAGCGGCCGACGCCGAGCTTGCGATCGACGGCGCCACGGCGACGGTGCGCTTCACCGGCATGCTCGATTACGCCACGGAGTACACGGTGCGCATCGTCGGGCTCCACGGCGCGGCGACGGGCGCCGAGGGCAGCGTCGAGACGAGCTTCGTCACGCCAGACCCCGGCATCGTCACCCTGGTCCGCGGCGACGACGGCGACCGGCTCGTGCGCTCCCCCATCGACGGCGGCGAGGCGACCACGATCGCCGAGGCCCCGGCCATCGGCGACGTCGCGGTCGCCGGCGCGACGGTCGCCATGTCCGTCGACGACGGCGACGGGGCGCGGGTGCGCATCCTCGTCCCGGACGCCGAGCCCGTCGAGGCCCACGGACCCTACGAGGCGTCCATCCGCGCCCTGCGCGGGACCGAGGCGGGCGTCTTCGGGTGGATCATCAGCCGGGGGGTGGACGGCACCCGGGACTACGCGAACACGCTCGTCGTCTACGACCTCGCGGGCGAGAGCGCGAGGACGAACGTGCCCGTCGAGATCACCCTGCCGGACGGCGCTCCGCTGACCGCCGTCGACTGGGCGTGGGTGCCGGGCACGACCTCGCTCGTCGTCCAGGACCAGGACGGATTCACCTGGCTCGCGAGCGCCATCGGTGGCGAGCCGCAGCTGCTCGGTGCCTGGGGCACCCTGCGCGGCTTCATCCCCGGCACCGCGTCGCTGCTCACCGAGGACGGCGCCGACCTCCTCGTGACCGACCTGACCACGGGCACCTCGACGCCGTTCGGCCTCACCCCGCCGGTGGTCCCCGACGACGACATCGTCGGCGAGTCGGCCGTGCTCTCCTCCGACGCCACCGCCTGGATCGTGCACCACTTCGACCGCACGCGGTCGCCATCGCTCACCGGGTCGGCGCTCGTGCGCGTCGACGACGGCGGCACCGGTGTCGGCACCGAGCTCTACCGGACCTCCGGCGACGCGTCGATCATCCTCGACCTCTGCGTCTCGCCGAACGGCCAGTACGTCGCGGCCACGGTGACGGACGTCGGGGCCGTCGCGGCGCGCCCGACGACGGTGCTCGTCGACGCCCGCGCCGGCGGCACGCGCCGGAGCGTGCCAGGCGGCTCCATCGAGTGGTGCGACTGACGCGTCGGCGGCCGGGGCGTGCGAACGCCTGAAACATGCGACGGCGACAATGTCGGCATGCTGCTCGTCACGAACGCCCTGCTCATCACCGTCGCCGACGGCGACCCCGACGTGATCGAGGGCGGGTGGATGCTCGTCGGCGACGACGGGCTCATCGTCGCGACGGGCACCGGCCCGGCCCCGGCGGAGGCGGCGGGCGCCGAGGTGCTCGACGTCGGCGGCGCGTTCGTCGCGCCGGGGTTCGTCTCGTCGCACAGTCACCTCTTCACGAGCGGGACGCGCGGCCTCGGGGTGCGGGAGACGCTCTACGGCTGGTGCGACTCGATGCTCGGCTTCTTCAACCACGCGAGCGCCGAGCAGATGTACTGGAGCACGCTGCACGGCTCGCTCGACTTCATCGGCAACGGCGTGACCACCGCATTCGACTTCACCAACCCGCGACTGCCGTGGCAGACGATGGTCGACGGGGCGAAGTCCGGCCCGACCCCGACGCTGCGCGAGCTCGACTACCTCACGCGCCAGGCGGACGCGAAGGCCGACGCCGGCCTGCGGCACGTCAACGCGATCCCGATGGACGTCACCGTCGGCACCGACGACGAGATCTTCGCGCGCTTCGCCGCCGCCGTCGCCCACGACGACTCGCTCGACCAGCGCTACCGGCTCGGCAGCGCCGTCTTCGGGGCCGTCCAGTGGTCGCCGCGCGAGGACACCGCCGAGCTCGAGCGGGAGGCGATGCGCCGGCACGGCATCGTCAACGAGGCGCACTTCCTCGAGACCCGCGAGGCCGTCGAGCTCCAGCGCAGCAAGTTCGCCTGGCTCGACCGCGGCGGCCTGCTCGGGCCCGACTTCATCGTCGGCCACTTCATCCAGACCACGCCGGAGATCATCGCGCGGGCCGCCGAGACCGGCTCGCGGATGTCGTGGCAGCCCGCATCGAACGGGCGGCTCGCGTCCGGGATCGCGGACATCCAGGACATGCGGCGGCACGGCATGTCGATCGGCGTCGGCCTCGACGACCAGGCCTGCACCGACATCGCCGACCCGTGGGCGAACATGCGGATCGGGATCTTCCAGCAGCGCGCCGCGACGGGCGATCCGCTGGCGATGCTCCCGCGCGACATGCTGCGGTTCGCGACGCGCGGCTCGGCCGAGGTCATCGGCGTCGGCGACCGCGTCGGCTCCCTCGAGGCGGGCAAGTTCGCCGACTTCCTCGTGGTCGACCCCCGCCGGCCCGACATCGGACCGCTCTGGCACCCCATCGACAACTACGTGCTGTCGTGCGGGCCGCGGAACCTCCGAGCGGTCTACGTCGGCGGCGAGCTCGTCAACCGCGACGGCGTCTCGACGAACCCGCTCGCCGAGGAGGCGTCGGCGCGGCTGCACGAGCAGCTCCCCGCCCTCGCGCGCGAGGTCGGCTGGCCGCGCTGATCGCGGTCGGCGCGGATCAGGCCGCGGCGCACTCCGGGCACAGGCCGAAGACGTCGACGACGTGCGAGGGCTGCGTGAAGCCGTGCGACTCGGCGACCGCGTGCGCCCAGGCCTCGACCGCGTCCGCCTCGATCTCGACCGTGCGACCGCACGAGCGGCAGATGAGGTGGTGGTGGTGCCGCCCGGGAGTGCAGGCGCGATAGAGCGCCTCGCCGTCCTGCTGGAGCTGGTCGGCCTCCCCCGTCTCGGCGAGGTCGGCGAGCGCGCGGTAGACCGTGGCGAGCCCGATCGACGACCCGGCCGTGCGCAGCGCGGCGTGCAGCGACTGCGCGCTCACGAAGCCCTCGGAGTCGCCGAGCGCCTCGCGCACGGCACCCCGCTGCCAGGTGTTGCGCTTGACGGTCACACGGCCAGCCTAGCCGCGGCCCGCCGATCCCTCACGGCGGCGATGACCCGGCACACGAGGTAGATCGCGAACGAGATCGTCGTGATGAACGGGCTGATCGGCAGCGTCGAGCCGATCGCGATGAGGATGCCGCCGAGCGCCGAGACGAGGCCGAACGCCGCCGAGAGGATCGGCACGAGCACGACCGACGACGACACGCGGATCGCCGACGCGGCCGGCGTGACGAGCAGCGCGAGCACGAGCAGCGCGCCGATCACCTGGACGGCGACGGCGACGGTGAGCCCGAGGAGCACCATGAACACCGCCGAGAGCAGCGCACCGGGGACCCCCCTGGCGCGCGCGGCCTCCGGGTCGAGGCTGTCGAAGGCGAGCGGGCGCCAGATCACGACGAGCACGGCGAGCACGACCGCGCTCGTCGCGATGAGCACGCCGAGCTGCTGGAAGTCGACCGCGACGATCTGGCCGGTGAGCAGGCCGAACTTGTTCGCGCTGCGACCGGGGTAGAGCGCGAGGAAGAGGATGCCGAGGCCGAGGCCGAACGGCATGAGCACGCCGACGATCGAGTTGCGATCGCGCGCCCTCACACCGAGCACGCCGATGATGAGGGCCGCGAGGAGCGAGCCGACCGTGGAGCCGATGGCGACGTCCGCGCCGATGAGCAGGGCCGCCGCCGCGCCCGCGAACGAGAGCTCGCTGATCCCGTGGACCGCGAAGGCCATGTCGCGCTGCATGACGAAGACCCCGATGAGCCCGCCGACGATCCCGAGCACGGCCGCCGCGACGACGGAGCCCGAGACGAGCTCGAGGAGGCGCCCGTAGTCGGCGAAGTCGAAGACCGCGTCCATCAGGCCGCCCCCTCCGTCGTCGCCTCGGGGTGCTCGTGCCCGGCGTGCGCGTGGTGCGCCTCGTCGGGACCGCCGACCACGATCACGCGGTCGCGGACCCGCACGACGTCGACGGGTGTGCCGTAGAGCTCGCTGAGCACCTCGGAGCGCAGGACCTCGTCCGGCGTGCCGATCCGGTGCCCGCCTGGGGCGAGGTAGAGGATGCGGTCGACCTGCTCGAGGATCGGGTTCACGTCGTGCGTGATGAAGAGCACACCGGCGCCGCGCTCGCGCTGCGCGCAGATGAGCTCGACGATCGCACGCTGGTTGCCGAGGTCGAGGCTCGAGAGCGGCTCGTCGCAGAGCAGCAGCGACGGCTCGTCGACGATGGCCTGCGCGAGCCGGAGCCGCTGCTGCTCGCCGCCGGAGAGCGATCCGATGGGCCGGTCGGCGATCGACTCGGCGCCGGCGGCCGCGATCGCCGCGTCGACCGCGCGCCGGTCGACCGCCCTCGTCACTGGCGGCCCGAACCGGCGGCCCGTGCGCCCGAAGGTGACGAGGTCGCGGCCGAGCATCGGCACGCTCGCGGCGAAGATCCGCTGCTGCGGGACGCTGCCGATCCGGTGGTCCCCGCGCCGCACCGCCCCGCCGAGGAGTCGGATCGCCCCGGCGGAGAGGCGCGTCTGGCCGAGGATGGCGCGGAAGAGCGTCGTCTTGCCGGTGCCGTTCGCGCCGAGGATCGCGATGAGCTCCCCCGGCGCGACGTCGAGGTCGAGTCCGCTCCAGAGCGTGCGCGTGCCGTAGCGGATGGCGCCGCCGCGGATCTCGAGGACGGGCGCCGCGGCCTCCGTCACCGGACGGTCGCCTCCACCGCGTCGATGTTCGCCGTCATCCATGAGACGTAGTCTTCCCCACTCGGGAGCGTCTCGGCGAAGCCCACGACCGGGACGGCCGCGGTCTCGGCGGCGGCGAGCACGCGCTCGGTCTCGGGGCTCGTGGTCTGGTCGTTGTAGCCGAGGATCGCGACCGTGCCGCCGCCGATGAGCTGGAGCACCTCGTCGAGCACCGAGACCGAGATCTCGGAGCCCTCCTCGACCGCCTCGGTGAAGGCGTCCGGGGTGACGTTCACGAAGCCCATGCCCTCGAGCAGGTAGAGCGGGACGGGCTCGGTCACGAGCGCGCTGAGGCCGGCGTGCGCGGCGGCGAAGGAGTCCTGGCGCGCCTGCAGCCCCTCGAGCGCGGTCACGAACGTCGCGGCGTTGCTGTCGAACGTGTCGGCGCCGGCCGGGTCGAGCGTGCCGAGCTCGTGCGCGATCTCCTCGGCGAGCTGCTCCATCGCGGCGAAGTCGTACCAGACGTGCTCGTTGAAGCCCTCGACGTGGTCGTGGCCCTCGTGCGCGTCGGGCGCGGCCGTCTCGGCCGAGTGGTCGTCGGCTTCGGTGGCCTGGTCGTCGTCGAGCAGTCCGGAGACGTCGACGGCCGTGATGACGGGCGCCGTGGCCCCCGACGCCTCGATGAGCGTCTCCATGAACGGGTCGTAGCCGCCGCCGTTGAGGATGAGCAGGTCGGCGTCGGCGACGGCGAGCTGGTCGCGGGTCGTCGCCTCGTAGCTGTGCGGGTCGGCGGCCGAGTCGGCGATGATCGCCTGCGTCGTGACGAGGTCGCCGCCGATCGTCGCCGCGATGTCGGCGTAGACGTTCGTCGAGGCGACGATGTGGAGGAGCCCGTCGTCCTCGGTCGCGGGTGCGGCCGAGCTGCATCCGGCGAGCGCGAGCGCGGGGATCGCGAGGCCGACGGCGATCGCGGGCAGGAGGGTGCGGCGCGCGCTGGCGGCGCGGGTGGGGTGAGTCACGGAGCGGTTCCCATCTATATTGAAAATCGCTATCAGTATCTCTCCCGATCCGCGCGCGCGCAAATCGCGCCGCCGAGCCGCGCGCCGCGGCAGCACCGACGAGCCGACGAGCCGACGAGCTCAGTCGAGCAGCAGCGCCGGCTCCTCGAGCACGCTCGCGACATCCGCGGTGAACCGGCTCGCGACATCGCCGTCCACGACGCGGTGGTCGAAGCTCGCGCCGACCGTCGTGACATAGGCAGGACGCACCTCGCCGTCGATCACCCACGGCTTCTGCTTAATCGCCCCGAGCGCGACGATCGCGACCTCGTCCGGGTTGAGGATCGGGGTGCCGGTGTCCATGCCGAACGACCCGAGGTTCGTGATCGTGATCGTGCCCCTGGCCATGTCGGTCGGCGTCGTCTTGCCGTCGCGCGCGGTGATCGTGAGCTCCTCCAGCGACTGCGCGAGCTGGAGCAGGCTCATGTCCTGCGCCTCCTTGATGTTCGGCACGATGAGCCCACGCGGCGTCGCCGCCGCGATCCCGAGGTTCACGTAGT
>Ga0209066_10006697_pt1 | contig 11669 bp, 4 predicted proteins | sample All_14_2_FD_187198 | JGI IMG/M metagenome (GOLD analysis project Ga0209066, IMG submission 187198) | Freshwater microbial communities in response to fracking from Pennsylvania, USA - Allegheny Zone_MetaG_DW_15 (SPAdes) (version 2) ...
AAAAAATTGAATAATGCCAATTGCATATATAACCCGCAGAGAAAGGTTTAGCGCAGCTCATCGATTATATAGGGAGGAGTTTTCGGAGCAGGAAAACATTGAGAATTTTGGTCATTGTTCTCACAAAAATTGGCATGGTCATAATTTCGAACTATTTGTGACCTTGAAAGGTGAAATAAATCCAAAATTAGGGTTTGTGGCAAACCTAAAAACTGTTAGCAAGCTGATTAAGGAACTGATAATAGAAAAACTCGACCATAAAAACATTAACATAGATGTTGATTTTATGAAAGGGAAATTAGCCTCGACCGAAAATCTTGCTGTAGCAGTATGGAATGAGTTGGATATTCCTATTAAAGAATTGGGGGCCACCTTGCATTGTGTTAAAATTCAAGAAACAGAGAATAATTACGTTGAATACTTCGGAGAAAATCAGTAATAAAAAAATAAATCAATGAAAGTAGTTAATAGTGGCGCTTCGTTAAATGAGAATGAGGGGTATGCAAAAATTGAACAATGGAATCCGGAAACAACGGAGAAATTGGCAGGCCATTACAAAGCTATCCTCGAAATACTGGGCGAAGATGTTAATAGAGAAGGATTACAAAGAACCCCTATTCGAGTAGCCAAAGCTATACAATTCCTTACCCATGGCTACAACCTCGATCCGCATGAAATTATTCGTGCAACCAAGTTTAAAGAGGATTATCCGCAAATGGTTATTGTTAAGGATATTGAACTTTACTCGATGTGCGAACACCATATGATTCCGTTTTACGGAAAGGCGCATGTTGCATATATTCCTAATGGTTACATCACCGGACTTAGCAAAATAGCTCGAGTTGTTGAAGCATACGCTCGCCGTTTGCAAGTTCAAGAGCGTTTAACAATGCAAATAAGAGACTGCATTCAGGAAACACTTAACCCCATGGGAGTTGCTGTTGTTATTGAAGCGGGGCATATGTGCATGCAAATGCGGGGCATTCAAAAGCAAAACTCTGTAACAACAACTTCAGCATTTACTGGCTCCTTTCTGTCCGATATCAAAACCCGTGAGGAATTTATTCATTTAATTGGAATCCGATTACATTAAAATAAACAAAGCAATAAAAAAAAAGCCCCTACCGGGCTTTTTTTTATTGCTTTACAAATTTCTTAACAAAAGTTCCCTTAAGCGTATTCCCCTTGAGCAAATAAACTCCACCTACCAAATCGTTAACAGGTATTGAGATATTACTACCTAGTTTACTATAGTTACGAACTAACCGTCCCGAAATATCAAAAATCTGAATTTCGTTGATATCTATCTCGCTCACAACAAGAAGCAAATCACTTACAGGATTTGGAAATACATTAACTATTTCGCTAATATCAATAGGATTTGTACTTGTAATTAACGAAAGATCAAACGTTGCTGCTTGATAGATTTCCTTAGTATTCAAGTCCTGAACAAAAGCAATAATCTTCGCATTTGCAAACTCATCAGAGTTTGATGGTGTCCAACTGAGATTTATAGATTGACTTTCACCTGCAGAGAGATTTCCAGTAATTGCTGTTCCGCTTGCATCAGGAATAAAACTACGCAGAATATTATGGTAAACTTTACCGCTTACACTTAAACTATTTTTTACAGCAGCACACTGCAACCCAAGCATCTTCCCTGTTAAGTCTACGTTATGCTTTAAATTAACAGCAATGTTGCATGTATTTGCATTTTTCACAGCAGAAATAGTCATATCAACCTTTGGATCGCTGAGCGATTTTATGTTGATGTTATCCGATATTGATTTAAAATACGTCAAGGCGTTTAATCCTGCTGGAAAACCGAAGGAGTTATTTCCATTTACCTGGGCGTAAGGAATTTGCGACACACCATAGAAGTATACTCGGGAGGAAGGGCCACTTGTATAAAACTGATTAAATGGATCGCCCGAAGGATAGCTGGTATGATAATGAATTGGAATAATATCCTCGATTAAATCCTCTTCCAATTCTCTCGTTTGCAGATAGTAGGATTGTGCATCGGCTATATTTGTATTGACAAAGTACTCATAAATAACATTTTGAGTTCGATCTCCTATCCACACATCATCAAAAGCAAAACCATCAACCTTTGAGATACCGCCTCCATCGGCAGCATATGCAATTCTAAATCGAACATTGGTAATACCTATAAGATTATCGAGACTATGACGAGCAGTATTCCATTCGTTCATTGGGTTTTCGTTCCAACCATAGAATTGTTTTTCGCCACCTGGCTGACTTTGAATATTTTCGGAATCGAACCATCCTATCCCTTCTCCTTTTGATCCAAGATTGGTCCATGTCTTACCTTGGTTTGTTGAATACTGTAATACCGCACCATCTCGTTTATATTCCGACGATGACCAAATGTTTAATTTAATCATCGGATTTTTAAGCCCTGATAAGTCAAAACATGGACTAATCACCTGCGAGTTTTCAACATTGGTTTTATCTGTTATTCTTGTATACCAAGAGTTTAACCCCGAAGCAGGGTAATTAATTACACTTCCGTTCGGTGCTCCTAAATTCCAACGACAAGAATCGGACATGCTAATACCTTTGGCTTCCCAATTATAGTATGGGTTATTACTATCAAAGTTTTCGAGATAATGTGAATCTGCTAGGTCTACTATTTTTATATAGGGCTGAAGCATTAATCTCTTAGTAATAGAATCAGCACATCCATCTAAAGTATTAATTAGCAATTCAATATCATAAACACCAATCTCATTAAAATTATGTTGAATCGTACTTCCTGAACCTAGAGAAGTGGTTTCGTTCATCTTCCAAGTGTAGGTTGGAGATGTTGCATTTGTTGACTTATCTGTAAAAATGATAGGGCTACCAATATTACAATCATGGCTCCAATCAAAATCGGCCTGAGGCGAAATACCAATATTAATAGTAGTATCCTTTGATGACTCACATCCATTGCTTGATTTAGCGATCAGGGTTATCGGTTTTGAACCTATTAACTGGAACTTATATTTTAGATCCTTTTTGGTGAACTCTAACCCCTCAACTTTCCATGTCCAGCGCATTGTTTCATCGATCGGATTACTCGTATTAACAAAATCCACGGAATCGATGATGCCCGGACAAGTTGCCATGATATTAAAACTGGCACTAGGTACAGAATAAATATTTAGGTTCTTAATATCGGTAGAGGTACAACCGCTTTTTGATGTGTATGTGTAGTTAACCAAATAAGTTCCTGGAGTTTCCAATGGCGGGTATAGTTCAGCACTACTTCCCCTATTCAGTAAAGCAGAGGAATTCCCTGAGTAGTTGAAATTACCCTGTCCTCCATATGGGTGAATTTGGACACCATTAAACTGCACTTTTGCAATGGATTTACAAAAATCATAGCTCTCCAAGTTTGAAATAATCTGAACCTGACCAATGCTATCTACAAGAACTTCCTTGAAAATTGAATAATCAGTTCCTTTTATCTTGTAATTAAAGAATACGGTATCAACACCATTGCCGACTCTACTTAAGAAGTAGCGAGCAGTATTCTTACCTGTAATTTCCAACGCATTTCTTCTACTAATGAAAGTTCCTGTGATTGTATCGCTAATGTTTGGAGCACACGATATGTCGAAATACCTATCCTCGTAACAGTAAACCGAACTTAAATTATTAATAGATTCAGTTGCTTTGTAAATTGTAGTTGTTCTTTGAGTTTGACTAGAACAACCCTTATCATCGGTAAACGAATAAGTAATAATAATTGGCGCCCCCACTCTGGCTGCAGAAGTAAACAAAGTATCCCTCGACACCCCCTCGCCACTGAAAAGGTAACTGGTACTTGTACGATTTCCGACTAAAGGTATAGTCGCCTGATTAAAGTTATAGTTATCGTTTAATGTAAAAATTAACTCGGGCAAAGGGTTTATATGGATAGTTCGACTTACTGGGTCGGACAAGCATCCATTTACCGACTCATATACGTACGAAATATTGTAATCCTGCTCTGCAAGAGCTGTTGAATACTTAAATTTTGCAGTATGAGCATTAGGGGTAATTGCAAAAACGGGCGAGCCAGTAAAATGTCCTTTATCTCCATTTTCAAACGATACCCCTGTAACTACAACCTCAATATCTGATCCCTGGCTATTGAAGCAGTACTCATTATTGAGACCTGTTATAGATATTCCTGTTCTTTTAGCTTCAACCGTGAATGTTTTGTTTATAAACGAGGTTAACTCCAACGAAGGGTATTTTAACGCTCTATAATTTACTCGATATGTTCCAACTGGCAACAATTGAGGGTTAATTTGCATTGTAACACTATCAATTTGCAACCATCCGCTGGATAGTAGTATATTATTTGAATCGAACAATTCAAAAATACCCGTATGTCCAGAAGGTAACACTCCACTAACTGTAACTGGATCGGAATAATTACAATAGCCGGTTTTAAGATCGGGAATATTCACTGGAGTGCTCGACACAAAAACATAACTAGTATCTCGCCCAACACACCCTAAAGCATCGGTAAAACTGTAAATAATCTCCAAATTCTTATCCTTTGATTCTTCAGGTATAATAGTTGGGTAGAAATAGTATTTTCCGCTAAGAAATCCAACACCCTCACCGCTAAACACTCCACTACGTTTATCGACTGGTTGCACATACTTATTTAACTCATCCTTTGGTGAATCGGGGCTATAGGGCGATCCTGTGATATCAAGTGTAACAACAGGCAAGGGATTAACGGTTATTGTAACATTCGTTGGTGCAGAATAGATTCTATTTGTTGTGGCATCGAGTAGACTATCCAAAGAAACAGTACCTTCCTTAATCTGAATAGTATAATTAGCTGACGATATCTCATCGATAAAAAACTTATTCCCACTATGTGTATACCACAACTTAAATGGCTGTACCCCTGTAAAATTGAACGTTACGTTCTCATTTACATTATCGAAGCATTTTACTTTTGATCCAGTAATTTGAATTGTAGGTTTTGTTGTAAAAATTTGTTTTTGAATTGGATTATAATCGGCGAGTAATTTTACATCGTTATTTCCAGCCATATCGGATAATGTAATATTCCCAAGCTGCAACGGTACAATTTGCTGAGGATCACCTTCAACAACTGTATACTTTGATGTATAAGTTGCCCCTCCGTCTGTTGTAGTCCAAGTCAATGCCTTGCCATTATATGTTGTTGGAGAAACAATTAAACCAGGCTCAGCAACTAGTGTTTTAAGAGTAAAAATAATATCTTGACCAATCCTTGCAATTCCAACTGTCTCGGCATTGCTTGAAAAAGCATCAATTTTTGGTGTTCTTGAGTCAATAGTTAGTACTCCTAAAGTTACATTTGCTAAAGACCTTGAAGTACTGAGCCCTGCTGCATCGGTTAAAACAATATTTACGGGTAAAGCGGCAATTGAATTTCGTTCAATGTCGTTCTCCTGTACAGTATAATTCACAGAATAAGTATTATTCGCATTATTCACTAATATTTGAGATTTACCATTAACCTCAACTGTTGTTCCACTGTATAAACTTCCATCGGTTATAAGAGTAACAGGGATAATACTACCCACCTTATAAATTCCAGCAGGCACCGTTATTGATGATATTATTGGGCTTGAATCGTCGAAGGATACGGTTGATGCATCGGAAGTAGAGTATCGAATAGCAGGACTATTTCCTGTAGAATCCTGAATAATAATTGAAAAAGGAATTACTCCCTGAGGCTCTCCAGGATTCATTGTTCTTGTCGCTATCCAACTTTTTAAGCTTCCTGTTATTGAAGTTGCAGCAATATTATTAATAGTTACTATAGGTGTTTTAATATTCTCCGAAGTTTCGAACGATATTGTTACTACATTCCCAGCTATTGCTAATGCAGGATTTGCATTGTTTGACGCAATAGAGACTGTTGAAAAAGCAGGAGGTGTATTGTCAACTACAACCTTTGACCCATCCGTTGTAGCCGTTGTTTCAGTATTATTTCCCGCTAAATCCTTGTAATTGATACTAAAATTTAACTTCCCATCTGATATTGAACTCGAAATGGGAAATTCAGCCTCCCAAGAATTCAACCCTTTTGGCGTAACAATTGCATTTTTGGTATTAACCTTGGCTATAACATTAACAATGCTATCATCCGCAGTAAAAAGTATTTTCACTAAATCGCCTGTCCTTGCTCTTGTAGTTTCTAGATTATCCGACACAATTGAAATTGATGTTAAGCTTGGAGCGGTTTTGTCAAATAACACAGAACTTGAGTTTGTAGTTGCATTAACTAAACTCCCTGCATTTCCAGAAGAATCGGCAAATGTAATTATTTCAAAATCCACATTCCCATCAATATCTGAACTTTTCATTGTATATGATGCCGTCCAGTTTTTTCCAGAACCAGCTATAGTAGCAGGACTTCCCTCAATACTTACATTCGAAAGAATTATGTTCTCGGAACTGGTTAAACTAACTGTAACAACACCTCCAACTCCAACCCATTGAGGATATGTATTGTTAGATGTAATGTTAACGGCATTTAGTTCGGGCTTTGTTTTATCGAATTTAACTTTGCTTGAATTAGTAGTCGTAATTACCTGAGTCCCTGCATTCCCTGGTTTATCGGTGAAGTTTATTGTGAAGGGAACAAACCCTTCGCTATCGCCTTCAACCATTGTCCAAACAGCAGTCCAATCTTTATCGTTCGAAGTTGTGGCAGCAACAGAATGGTTCGCTAAATTAACACTAACATTACTTAATTTGGTTGCTGATGAAAAACTTAATGTTACCACATTGCCAACCTTGGCTCTATTGTTATAAGTATTATTTGAAATGATTGAAACACTATTTAATGTTGGAGCATTTTTTAAAAACTCAACATTTAGTCCGGTTGTTATTTCGGTTTTTGTTACACCAGAATTCGACACAGCATCCTCATAATCAATACTAAAGGTCACAACACCTTCGCTGTCTGTATTTTTCATTTCGCGCGAAGCGATCCAGTTAATTGGGCCACCAGAAATTGTAGTTGCGGCAACTCCATTAATTAAAACTACAACATCTTGAATATTTTCATTTGCAGTGAAAGATAGGGTTACAATATCATCTACTTTTGCAAATGCATTATTGTTTGTATTATTAGATTGTATACTAATACTTGTTAAATTTGGGGGTGTAGCATCGGTTACCCAAGTGTCCGATGCACTAGATGCGAGATTATTCCCAGCTAGATCTTTAATACCGGCTCCCCCGTTTACTGTAAGCACATATGTACCCGAACTACCTGTTACAGTTGTTAAGTCTAGAGAGTAATTTGCATCTGAACCACTAACGGATATCCCCGTTAAACTTACAGGAGATGCATCTCTGGTTAGTGAAAAATCGGAAATGTCAACTCCAGTAACATTTTTGGAAAAATTTACGGCAACTACAGCAACGGCATTATTTCTAGGATCGGGGGATATGTCCATAATATCAGCTGTAGGCTGTGTTTGATCGTTAACCCAGGAATCACTGGCATCGTTTATAAAAAGACTTCCCCCCGAAGTAACGATACCCGATGTTACGCCTCCTTTAATTGTGAAAATGTATGTTCCAGGGCTCGCCGTTTCGTCGGTAAGATCAACGGTAAACTTTTTGGATACTAAATATCCATAGGACCAGTATTCATCAACATACGCCACAGATGTAGATGCTAAACTAACAGTTACACCATCTCGGGTTAGTGTAAAATCTGTTATACCTACAGTTGAAACTCGCACACCCCTATCAAAATTAATGGTTACTATGCCTGCATGAGTATTTCGTGGATCGGCTACATCAACTACATCTGCAGCGGGAGGATTTTGCTCATAGAAAAAATTGGTATTAGTTACAGAGCTAACCGTATTACCTAAAAAGTCCTGATATTCCAGTTTAACTTCGTAGGTTGCTCCATCAAAAAGTTTCGCCCCATCTGATCCTGATGTATAAACAGACAAAACGGAGTCAGTATTGCTGGCAAGATTTAAACCATTTAGCCTAACAATTTTTGATCCGCTTGTTTCACAATTCGGTTTAAAAGTGATTATTCTATCCGCAATTGAAGAATACCCAGAAGGTAATCCAGTACACTTAAATGTCAATTTAACACTCTCCGAGAGAGCATTCTCCGGAATTGAAAATCGTACAACAACCTCTGATGCCGAAGCAGAGTTTGAAGCAGGTGTTGTTAAGGTGGGTGCTTGGGTGGTTTTATCTATGATAACAGACATTAACGATGAATTCGGCGATGCATTACCCGCCAAATCAATTTGATATGCAATAATATCGTAAGTTCCTTGCGCTGTGAGGGTAACGGTACCTGAATAATTATTCCAGGTAGAACCATTATTAAGCGAATACTTAAAAGATGCATCCGCTTCGCCTGTTATGCTAAATGATTTATCAACGTTATAAGTTCCAGAAATATCTGTAACGCTTGGTACTGCCGGTAACGTTAAATCAATTGTAACATTAAGAGCAGAAGAAATAACACTCGTGTTTCCAGCAATATCAGTAGTTTTCGCAGTAATTACAAAACTTCCTTCCGCTAAACTTGTTCCGGTATAATTAAAAGTCCAATCTCCAGAAACATTTGCAGTAATTGAACCTTTTGATATACCATCAATAAAAACCTCAACCGAGGAATTTGCCTCTGCGGTACCATCAATGTATATTGTTGGATCGTTAGTTATTTCATCGGTGCTAAAAGTACCGTTATCATCGCGAATTCCCGTAACCACAGGTGCGCTTGGCGTAGATGTATCAATAGTAATATTATAGGGCAAAGATGCACTGCTTATATTTCCAACATCATCTTTAGCCTTTGCGGTAATAACATGGGCTCCTTCGGTTAGAGTTGTGCCAGTGTAGTCAAAACTCCAATCACCAAAAGCATCAGTATTAGTTGTTCCTTTAGAGATTCCACCAAAAAAGATCTCAACGTTACTATTTGCTTCGGCAGTTCCTTCAACTACAATTGTTGCATCATTTGTTATCCCATCGGCACCATTAACTCCACTATCATTAATAATTCCCGAAATTACCGGGGCATTGGGTGCTATAATATCAATTGTTACAACAAATGGGGCCGACTCTAAACCTGTATTTCCTGCTAAATCTGTTGTTTTGGCTGTTATGGAGTGAGATCCAGAAGTTAAGTCTGATAAAGTGTTATCAAAAGCCCAAACACCACCTCCATCAGCGTTGATTGAACCCTTTGATACACCATCAATGAAAACCTCAACTGATGAATTAGCCTCAGCTGTACCATCAATAAAGATAGATTGATCGTTGGTTTTTCCGTCGGTCGTATTTGCGCCACTATCATTACGAATACCGGTTATTACAGGCGCACTAGGTAAGTCTGTATCAATTGTTATATTGAACACCGACGAAGCCAATCCAGTGTTTCCGGACATATCAGTTGCCTTTGCTGTTATGGCATAACCACCAGCCACTAAAGCTGTTCCAGTATAATCAAAACTCCAAACTCCAGATGCATTAGCAGGGGTTGAACCGATTGAAACTCCATCAATGAATACTTCAACAGTGCTATTAGCTTCAGCAATTCCTCCAATATAAATATTCTGATCGAAAGTAATCCCATCGGAACTACTACTACCGTAATCGTCAGTAATAAATAAACCCGAGGGTGCTGCAGGTGCAGTTAAATCCATAACCCATGTGTCGCTAGCATCTCCCGATAAGGTGTTTGAGGATCCATCAACAATGTCAGACCCTAATGCAACAAGCGTTAGGATATAATTACCAGCGAGTTCGGTAAATCCAGACAAGTCTAGAGTATAGGTATCTCCAGAGCCCGAAACCGATAAAGATGCAATATTAACAGAGGATCCATTCCTTGTTAGTGTGAAGTCTGATTTGTCGACCCCAGTAACTGGTGCACTAAAAGTTACTGTTACATTTCCAGCATTGGTATTTCGTGGATCTGGGGTAACATCTACTATATCGGCAGTTAACTGAGCAAGTATATTGTTACTTGTAAATATCAACAAAACTAAAAATAGAAATTTTAACGTTTTCATAACCCAAGCATTAAGGTTTCAACAAGTATAAATCCGCACCAGTCTTAATCAACTGTACCATATTATCGTTAACTGATGGTGTAGAACCCACCATCAATAATCCATTATTTTGAGTATTTATTAAAGATCCAACTGTTCCTGGATACTTTAGAAACACCTCATCGCCATAGTATAAATCACCCTCTAAGCTCAACTTTACAAATTGAATTTGAGAATTATTATCTCCCGCAATAAAAACATCACCGAACTCATTCATGCACATCGACTTCCCTTCGAACTGTGAAATTGGATCGGTTTTCCACACTAACGTTAAATTCTCGTTAATCTTTGTTATGCTTGTAACCCAACTTCCTTGTAGTAATTCATACACCATAATGCTTACTTGACCATTTGCATATATGGCATCCTTGAATATCTGATCGTTTAGTGATTCTATTGGATCAGAATTTATTGGATTAGTAATTGAACTAGGATGAAACTCGGTAAAAGTTAACTGGTTTAAATTACTACCTATGTTGCTATTAGAATTACCCAATACTATAATTTTTCCATCGTTTTTTACAAACACCTTTTTGAACAATTCGGTCCTATTTGCCGACGTTGTAACAGTATCTATAATATTTCCAGTTAAATCAATTTTGGCGATATATGTATCGGATAATGTTGTTGAGTTTTTGAACGATTCTCCAACTAAAAAGATTGAATTATCTGTTGCAGCAAAATCATGGATAAAAAGACTGTAGTTAACATTTAGGTTTTTCTTCCAAACTATGTCGCCATATCTATCAATCTTCATTATGAATGGATTTGATACTGATGTTGAGGAACTTTTGGAATTACCAACCATAATAAAACTCTCACTATCAACCATTTTAATTAACAAACCCTCCTGAATGGAGTCATCACTACTATACCAATTCTCCCATACAATGTTTCCATTTAAATCTGTTTTAACAGCATATATCTGCTTTTTTCCTTGTGTGTTATTATCGTATCCAACTAGAATATAACCCTCTCCGCTTACTTCAACGCAACTAGCACCACCACTACCGTTACCGCCTCCAAAAAATTTGATGAAATTTTGTGCTTGAAAAGGTGATATTGTCTCTTCGCAAGAACAAACTATGATGATTAGTATAGGTATAATTAAGTATAACTTTCTCATACTACTTTATTTTTTGGGGATTGTAAATTGGTTTCATAAATGAGACAGTGAAAAAGAACTGGTTCATAAGCATATTGGCTGGGGCAAAATTATACTTGTAGTACACCCCACTTTCAATAGGATATTTCAACCTATCCTTTAGCGGACTTATAGTGGAGAACTTAAACCCAATAGTTGGCAATATCTCATATTTACTAATCTTAAAAGGAAAACCAAGCGAAATGGTGGGTTTAAAATCGAGTTGTTTAAAGCAACTCTTAATATCTTCATTACTTTTAATGGGATTTTCTCCACTTCTAAAACTTTTTGTAAAATCCATTTTCGACGATAGTAAGTATGTTGTTTCAACACCTAATCGTGAAATAATTCTTATATTTCCGAGATTTAAATTATAGTTAGCAGCCAAAGGAAAACCTACAAACATACTCTTAAAC
>Ga0209066_10006698_pt1 | contig 11665 bp, 8 predicted proteins | sample All_14_2_FD_187198 | JGI IMG/M metagenome (GOLD analysis project Ga0209066, IMG submission 187198) | Freshwater microbial communities in response to fracking from Pennsylvania, USA - Allegheny Zone_MetaG_DW_15 (SPAdes) (version 2) ...
GGTTTAAAATGCAGGACGCGCGTCGAGTTAAGTACGGCGATGAGTGCGACACCGACATCGGCGAAAATGGCCATCCACATGGAAGATAACCCCACCGTACCCAGCGCCATGATTAGTAACTTCGTGCCGAGCGCAAATACGATGTTTTGTGTAACGATGGTCTTCGTTTTCTTAGAAATACGGATAGCTTTTCCGATTTTTGAAGGTTCATCGGTCATCAGTACCACATCGGAAGCCTCTATTGCGGCATCGCTACCGATGGCGCCCATGGAGATTCCCACCGTTGCCCCTGCCAGTACTGGCGCGTCATTGATGCCATCCCCGACGAAAGCAACCTTACGGCCTTCAGCAATCTTCTTTTGAACCACTGAATATTTGTCTTCTGGTAAAAGCTCGCTATGAACGATGGCGATTCCCAGCTCCTCTGCAACAGCGTCAGCCGTGCGTCGGCGATCCCCAGTGAGCATCGCCACTTCATATCCTGCACCTCTAAGTGCCTTGATGGCTTCAGCTGCATCCTTTTTAATGCGATCGCGGATGTCAAATGTGCCAATATACCTGCCGTTCACGGCGATGTGAATATGCGTATAAGGGGACTGAATGTCAGGGGCTTTGATGCCTTGCTTTTCTAGATGCTTATGATTGCCTGCGACGACTGTACCGATTCGCGTTTCTGCGATAACCCCATGACCACTGAGTTCTTTCATGTTGATGATTTCTTCCGGATTCACGGTAAGTCCAGTATAGTCGACGATGGATTTCGCCATAGGATGATTTGAGTGAAACTCCGCTAAAGAAGCGGCATGTTTTAAATAGGCGTCAGTAAACTGGTCAGGTGCCAAATGGGTATGATAAACTTCAAATTTACCTTCAGTCAGTGTGCCGGTTTTATCGAAAATGACGGTGTCTATCGTGCTAAGCGCTTCAAGGTAGTTACTACCCTTGACGAGAATTCCATTTCTAGACGCATTACCGATCCCGCTAAAGAACCCGAGTGGAACAGAAACCACTAAGGCACAGGGACATGATATAACGAGGAAGATGAGACCTCTGTATAGCCACTGGTCAAAGGTTTCGAAACCGGATAATAATGAAGGAATGAGGATTAGACCGGCTGCGAAGAAGACCACGATAGGGGTATAATAGCGCGCAAACTTCGTGATGAAGTTTTCAGTCGGTGCCTTATGTGCCGTGGCATTTTCCACCAATGAGAGGATTCTCGCTACAGTGGACTCCGCATAGACAGAAGCGACTTTGACGGTGATAATACCATTTAAAACCACGCTACCGCTAAGGACGTCATCGCCTTCTTCACCGTAGCGCGGCATGGATTCACCTGTTAATGCCGAGGTGTCCATGTTCGTGCTGCCGCTTATGATGGTTCCATCCAGTGGGATTCGCTCACCGGGCTTAATGCGTATAAGATCGCCCATGAGAACTTCTTCTGGCGTAACCGTGAGCCAATCGTCATTCCTAAGAACGGTGGCTTGATCAGGCCTGATGTTGAGGAGTGAGCTGATGGCCTTTTTAGAACGGTTAACTGCCAGATCCTGGAAGTATTCGCCGATTTCATAAAAAATCATGACGGCGACGGCTTCTGGAACTTCTCCAATGGCGATGGCACCGAATGATGCGATGGACATGAGAAAGTTTTCATCGAATACTTCTCCTCGTCTGATGTTACGATACGACCTTAAGAGAACCTTATGTCCTGATAGGATATAAGCGGCAAATAATGCGGTCAGTTGAACTGCGGGATAATCTTCTGTGAGGAGACCGATAACGAATAATAGTAAGCTCACACCAAGACGGACAAGTGCTTTTACATCGTGATCGCCTTCACCATGTGTATGCCCATGATCGCCATGGTCGTGTGTGTGATCATGATCGTGTGAATGATGACGACCTTTAGATGCTTTATTTTGCAAACTGACTTTTACATCGGGCTCGAGCGCTAACACGATGCTTTCAATTTCTTTGATCAACGCTTCGGAAGACGTTTCATCGTGTTCAAAAGTCAGACGCGAACGTGCGAAATCCAAGGTGAGATTCGATACGCCCTTAATGTTCTTTGAACGGTTTTCGATTTTAGTCGCACAGCTCGCACACCCCAAACCGTCGAGCTTTAGAATGACCTTTTCCATATTAATACCTCTAAAAATAGGATTTTATATCTGTGTTAACAGAATAACATGTGAATGTTTGCTCATATGTTCAATTATAGTTTAGTCCTTTTTATGAAAAAAGTCAATGGGATTAAAGAAGTTTCACAAGGTTGTCACGAAGGGTTCAAGGGTGTAAAATAGAGCGAGGATAGAGAAAGATACAGAAAGATTTTGAGGAAAAATATGAGACAGTTTAGAGATCAAAAGATTGAGTTGCTTGCGCCAGCAGGTAATTTCGAAATTTTTAAAGCCATCGTGGAAACGGGCTGCGACGCCATTTATTTTGGTGGTCAACGCATGAACATGCGCATGATTCGAAAGGGCTTCAACTTTTCTGATGAAGAGCTGAAGGAGGCGATCCTTCTGGCAAATGAAAAGGGAAAAGCTACTTACATTACCGTCAACAATCTCCTTGATCATGAAGAAGTGGGGGCACTTGATGAGTACCTTGCTTACCTTTCAAATATAAAACCCACAGGCATCATCGTACAGGACATGGCGGTGCTAAACCGCATCGAGAAAAACCATTTCGATTTGGAGGTCCATGCCTCGGTGATGATGAATGTCCATAATTTGCAGATGATCCATGTGCTTGAAAAAAAAGGGGTCAAACGGGTGGTGCTCTCACGAGAGACGACGCTGGCAGAAGCCCGTTATTTTAAGGACCATTCCGACATGGCGCTTGAATATTTTACCCATGGGGACATGTGTGTGACACATGGTGCCCAGTGTACCACCAGCGCGATGCTTTTCGGTATGAGCAGTAACCGTGGAAAATGCCTCAAGCCATGTAGATGGTGGTTCGATTATGAAGGAAAAAGGGCCTTTCCGCTGGCTGTTAAAGACATGTCCATGATCACCCATCTGCCAGAGATGATTCATGCAGGTATTACCTCCTATAAGATAGAAGGAAGAATGCGAGAAAAGGAGTTCATCACACAGCTGATTAACCAATACGCGCAGGTATTTGACCGTTATATAGAGGACCCGGTGGCGTATGATTATCACGATGCCGAAGCGTGGGTATTTGTGAACCGTAAACGCGATTTGTCCACGGCGTTTGCATTTGGTAATCCAGGTGCTGAGAACATCAATTCACGCTATGAGGGAACGGGCAAGTTTTATTCCACTGGGAAGATGTTTAGCACACCGACGCCAGAACGGATCATGGATTCAGAGCAGCTTAAGGCGATTTCACAGGTGTTTGGTGAAAACGTGAGCGGGGCGAAAACACTAAGTGTACGCGTGGAGGATATGCCGCAAGCATTTTCAGCGATTGAAGAGGGTGTGGACCGCATCATTCTTTCGGCTGATGTTTTTGAACCGAAGAAGGTGTTTTCGGTTAGTGACATAAAAACACTTGCTAAGAAAAAGGGAAACGCGGAGCTGTTTATTAGCACCCCGCGAATGATGGACGATTTAAAGATAACGCAGTATGCCTCTTACCTTGAAAAGCTTATCGATGATATAGATGGCGTCTTGATTTCAAATTTGGGAGCCCTTCATGCCTTTAAGGATCTCCCGGTGCGTGTTAAACGGATCATGGATGCTTCTGCAAACATTCACAACCACGAAGCGGCACTGTTTTATTACGGATTAGGAAGCGATTTGGTTACACCTTCTGTGGAGCTTCCAGCACAGGCTCTTAAAGCGTTTCTAGATAACGCAGATAAAACGGAAATCATCACATTTGGTCGCCTGACCACCATGTACATGGCACATGACCTCTTTAAAGCTCATGAGCACCCAGTGGATCAGCCGTTCATCCTCCATAATGAAGGAGGGGAATACGAGGTGAAACGCGATGTCCATGGCAAGTGTCATTTACTGATGCAAAACGCGTTCACCTTAATGCCGTTTATTAATCAGTTGAATGCGAAATCTGTAAGGATTGAAGCACAAACGCTACCAGCAGAGATATTAAAGCAAATCATACGACTGCATAAACGCATCATGGCGTCGACTGATATGACACCTTATGATGTGACGCATATGATTCAAGTCGAGATGCCATCGCTTAACCTGACGTTTGGCGCGACGCGTTTTTAAGAAGGAGGGATTCAGTTGCATTTAACCGCCGATGAAATTATCACGCTGAAGAAGCAATACTTTTATCCGAATAGCATGCATTTTTATAAAAATCCACCTCACATCGTCAGAGGTGAGATGCAGTATTTGTTTGATGACCAAGAAAAGCGTTATACAGACTTTTTTGCAGGGGTCACTGTGCTGAACTGCGGGCACAGCAACCCTGAAATATTAGCCTCAGTGAAGCGACAACTGGAAACCTTGCAGCATACTTCCATCATCTATTTGACAGCGCCTATGGTTACCCTCGCGGAGCGCCTAGCGGAAAAGCTTCCTGGCGACATCAGTAAGACATTCTTTTGCTCAACAGGGACGGAAGCAAACGAGGGTGCGCTGCTATTATCGCGGATGCACACCGGGCGTAAGGGATTTATGGCGTTTGAAGGTGGCTTGCATGGCCGGTCACACCTCACCATGAGCGTTACTGGAATCCCCATGTGGCGAATCGATCCCTATTTAGAGGAAGCGGTCTATTTTGCGAAACCCTTTGTGGTGGAGGATATGCCTGTGGATGCCGCCTGTGAAGCCTCGCTTCAAAGTGTGGATGAGATTTTAAGGGAACATGGTCATGAGATTGCCGCCTGTATCGTCGAACCGATTCAAGGAAACGGGGGAATGAACACCCCAAATCAGTCCTTTTTTAAGGCATTAAAAAAACGCCTCGAAGCTTATGGCGTTTTGCTGATCGTGGATGAAATTCAGACGGGTTTTGCTCGGACGGGATCCTTCTTCGCAATTGAGCAGTTTGAGGTGGTTCCAGATATCATTACCTATGCGAAAGCGCTTGGAAATGGAATCCCCATCGGGGCATTTAGCGCCACACCAGCTGTTGCAGCATCGTTTAATAAACCGTCTGCTAGCACACTTGGCGGTAATCCCGTATCATGTACAGCAGGGATTGCCGTTTTGGATTACATCGAAAAACACGATTTATGTCAGCGCGCCAAGGAACTGGGTGAAATGCTTCGAAAAGGACTGGAAGCCTTAAAAGATAAATATCTGATCATCAAGGAGGTACGTGGCCTCGGACTGATGCTGGGCATGGCCTTTCCAGCAGATGGCGGTGCCGTCATAATCGATGAAATCATCGAAAAAATGAAGGACAGGGGCTTCATCGTCGGAAAAAACGGACTACACCGCAATGTCCTGGCGTTTCAGCCCCCGCTAGTGGTTGAAGCAAGTGATATTAATGATATGCTCACTGCGCTGGATGCCGTCATCGGCGAAGCTGCCAGCGGCACATTTTAGCCTCCAGTAAATCGATCAAGCCGAATAGTGAAGCCCCCATAAAGCTGATGGCCACTATTCCGGCAAACATTCCGAGATAGTTGAGCTTTAACCAATTGTCCATAATGTAGTACCCGATGCCGTACTGAGTGGCGAAATTTTCTGCGAAAAAAAGTACAGAAATAGCAGTACCGATACTGAGTCTCAGAGAAGTTAATAGGTTTGGAATAATGGCAGGTAGGATCATATGTTGATAGACCTGCCATTTTGTTGCGCCGAGCGTCCTCATGGACAGGTAATAGCTGGCGTGGATGCCTCTGACACCATCGCGGGTACTTACGAGAACTTGGAAAATGACGATTAAGCCCACCAATAGAATTTTTGAAAGGTCTCCCAGTCCAAAAAATAACATCAAAAGCGGTAATAAGGCGATTTTCGGAATCGGGTAAAGCGCATAAATCACAGGTGAAACCACGGCGTCGATTTTCGGGTGGGTCGCGATGAGGATGCCGAGGGGTACGCCGAGGATTAATGTGATGACGACGGCCACTAAAATACGATACAGACTCGTGAGTACATGGGTCAGTATCAGTAAAAAGTCACTGAAAAGGGCCGTAAAGGTCATATGGGGTGAGGGGATCAAACGAGGATCCACCAAAAAGTGCAGTCCATACCAGGTGAGGATGATCACGGCAAACGCATAGAAATTACGCTTCATGGTGTACCTCCTGCATGGCCTTTCTGATCTGCATGGCATGGGCGTAAAATGACGGTTCGGAGCGTGAGTCGAGATTTCCGAATTCAGGATTCGTAAATGTCTGAACGATTTGACCGCCTTTTTTGGACATGAGTAAAATTTCATGACCTAGGAAAACCGCTTCCTCGATATTATGGGTAACGGTAATCCAAGTGACTGAACGGAGCTGGCTCAGCTTAACGATGGTATTCTGAAGCGACTCCCTGGTGATGGTATCCAGTGCGGAGAAGGGTTCGTCCATTAGCAGGATATCTGGTTTAAGTAGCCATGCACGCGCGATGGCCACGCGTTGTTTCTGACCACCACTTAAAAAATCGGGATACTTATCCAGCTGATCTTCCAGACCTAACAACAGGGCAATCTCTTTTGCCTCCGAGAGCTGGTCCACAGATAGCCGTTTATGCTTTAATGTGAGTCCTAGAATGATGTTTTGCCAAACCGTCTTCCATGGAAACAAACCGTACTCCTGAAGCACCATGGCGATATGCGGCTCAGCGCTAAACTTAATTTGTCCCCCCTCAAGGGATTTAAGTCCAGCAAGCGCATAGAGTAAAGAGGTTTTACCGCAGCCGGAAGGACCGATGATGGTATAGGCATGGCCGCTTTTAAAGCGATAACTAAAATTTTCAAGCACTGGCTCTGCGCCGTAAGCGAGACATACGTTTTTGAGGCTGATGACACTACTCATCCACATCACCAAACTCGCCGTTCCAGACTGGATAGGCTTCAGTCATGATCCCCAGCGTCCTAAGGGCTCTTGCAGCGGTTTGTTCTACGATGGCAGTCACCGTCTGTGGCCGATTATAGAACGCCGGAACAGGGGGCATGATCACAGCCCCATAGCGTGATAGCTTCAGCATGTTTTCCAGGTGAATGCCGTTTAGAGGGGTTTCGCGTGTCATCAACACCAGTGGGCGGCGTTCCTTAAGGCTCACGTCAGCAGCCCTGCAGATTAAGGTGTCCGTGATGCCACTGGCGATTTTACCCAGTGTTCCCATGCTACACGGAACGATGCACATGCCATCGATGGGAAAAGAACCACTGGAGATGGCGGCTAGCACTGTTTCATAGGGGGTTTCCAGCTCGTATGCCATAACCTTTTCTCCCAGCTTGGAGGCGACGAAGTGCACCTCATGTCCAAGTGTAAGGAGCTGGTCGATGACACTTTGAGCAAGCAAACTGCCACTTGCGCCGGTTAATCCAACGATAACTCGTTTCATGTTGTCCTCGATTCTAGATGAAAATATCAATCGTCGTAGCGATGAGAAGCATCGTCGAGATGACTTGATTGATGTGATAGGCGGCATAGTTCATTTTGAGGCGATGTCCGGGATCGATGATGCCGTGCTCCACCAGTAACAGTAAAGCGCAGATGGCGACACCGATGCCATAAATCACCGAGAGCTGTGTGATCAGGCCGATGATGACGAGTAGAATGACCATCATAAAATGAAGGCTTCTGGCGATCCATAGTGCACCGCTGAGGCCAAAACGTGCCGGAATTGAAAATAAGCCTTGTTTTCTGTCGAAGTCAATGTCCTGTGTCCCGTAAATAATGTCGAATCCGCCGACCCAGAATGTCACCACAGCACCTAGCAAGAGAGGTACCCAATCGAAGCGACCCGTTACAGCCAGCCACGCGCCCACAGGAGCGCCTGCGCAGGTGATGCCTAAGACGATGTGGCATAACCAGGTAAAGCGTTTCGTAAAGCTGTAAAGCGTAAACAGTCCTAAAGCGATCGGGGACAAATAAAAACATAGGGTGTTGATTTGATACGCACCAAAGACGAAAAGTGCATAGCAGAATGCTGTGATCAGAAGGACTTCATAAGGTTTTACGATACCGCGAGGCATGTGACGGCTCTGTGTTCGTGGGTTTAAAGCATCAAATCGCTGATCGATCAAACGATTGATGGCGTTTGCCCCGTTCCTGCCTGCGAAAAGACAGACGAGAATCCAAAAGAGCAGCCTTGCGCTAGGAAGGCCATCTGCAGCAATCAGGAGAGCAATCAATGCAAAGGGTAGTGAAAACAAGGTGTGTGAAAACATGACCAACTCACCGTAGGTTTTAATTCTGGCGATGAGCCCCGGTCTCTCTTGATTAGTCGATGCCATAGGTCTTCCATCTTTCTGTGACACGTGCGATTACTTCAGGTGTCATTTCGATATCATCTGGCCAAGGGCGCATTAAGCCGTCCTGAGGTCCCTTCTTAGTGGCGTCAATCCCCATAAATAAGCGGCCGTCCGGTTTTTGAGAGATGACGAGATCGCGCTCTGGGTCGATGTTGTTGAATACTTTCCATGACACTGTGGATAAGGCAGTAGGATCAATCCATTCATCCACAACGATCACATAATGTGCCAGATGACCAGCGTCATCCGCGAGCGCTTTAAGGTGCTCTTTTACAGTCTGGCCACCGTCTTCCTTCTTAAAGGCGATGATTTGGACATCGTCCATAGGGTTGTCCACCGAGATCGGCGACTTATAAGCTTCATTCACTTCTACAGGGCGTTTGGTCGAGGCGTCGATTCCGAGTCTAAAACCTTGGAATGCGCGGTTTGAGGCGTGGTCAAGCGCATCGAGTGGCCCTTCTGTGATGATCAGGTGACTTGGGTCCACGACATTTTTCTGAATCGCCCGTGCCACCTCTGCGTAATCGTGAACATTTACATGCTCATCAACCACGATAATCATCTTCGTATACATCATTTGGCCTAGACCCCAGAGGGCGTATAAAAGCTTGTTAGCATGTCTTGGAAATGCTTTTTTCAGAGAAACGATGGCACAGTTATGGAAGACACCTTCCAGTGGCATGTCCATATCGACGATTTCAGGTGTTTGAATTTTCATCAGCGGTAAGAAAATGCGTTCTGTCGCTTTCCCTAAATAGCAATCCTCCATAGGCGGCTTGCCGACGATGGTGGTGGGGTAGATGGCATTTTTCTTATGGGTCATCTTTTCGAGGTGGAAGACGGGATACATATCAGAAAGCGAGTAGTACCCTGTATGGTCGCCAAATGGTCCCTCAAGTCTTTTTTCTTCTAAGTCGACATAACCTTCAAGTATAAATTCCGCGTGTGCAGGGACGTATATATCGTTTGTGACGCATTTAACCAGCTCGACACCTTTCTTTTTAAGGTAACCGGCAAAAATCATCTCGTCGATCATCTTTGGCAGTGGTGCAGTCGCCGAGTAGATGATGGCAGGGTCACAGCCCAGCGCCACGGATACCGGCATCTTTTTACCGAGCTTGCGGTATTTTTCGTAAATTTCTTTACCGTCCTTGTGTAGGTGCCAATGCATACCCGTGGTTTTTTCATCATAGACCTGGAGGCGATACATACCGACATTTTGCTGTCCATTTTCGGGATCCTTAGTGAAAACCAAGGGAAGTGTAATGTACTTTCCGCCATCCTGAGGCCAACACTTGAGAATAGGGAGTGCATTTAAATCAGGCTCGGTAATCACTTCCTGACATGGCGCTGATTTTACCTTTCTTGGAAAGATAAAGGGAAGTGGTGCGAGTTTGGGAATGGATTTTATTTTGCCCATCAGTGTCACGTAGGCACTGACATTCATGTAATCTTCGATTTGTTCTGCGATTTCATCTAAGGAATCAACCCCGAGGCCCATGTTTAGTCTTTCGTAGGTTCCCATGGCGTTGATCACCAGTGGAAACTCAGACCCTTTGACTTTTTTGAAAAGCAGGGCATTTCCGTAGGCTTTTGACACGCGATCCGCAATTTCTGTAATCTCTAATTCGGGATCGACTTCCACATTGATTTCGGTTAAAAGATTTTTGGCTTTTAAAGCTTTCAAGAAGCTTTTTAAGTCTTTGTAAGGCATACCTTCCTCCTTTATTAACACCTTAGATTATAGACGTTAAGCCATGGGATGTCAATTTGATAGGGGCTTTAACCTTGACGTGCATTATAAAATATGTTAGCATAGTTGAGTTAATGAGGAGGACTTAAATGAAACAAAGACACTTAAAACCAAGCTTATTAAAAATTGATAAAAGCATTATCGGATTGTTATTATTGGCCGTATTGGTCTTATTTTTACCAGGCTGTACTAAAAAGGAAGAACCACAATCACTTAAGATCGGCGTCATGTCCGACTTAGGGGCTGCGCCATTTATCATCGCAAAAGAGCAGGGCTATTTTGAAAAGCTGGGATTAGAACTTGAAATTACGGTTTTCAAGAGTGCTACTGACCGTGATACCGCTATGCAAACAGGCAATCTAGACGGTGCGATGGCGGATATGCTCACGATCGTCTTTTATAATGATGCAGCGCTGAACGCAAAGATGACGTCACAGACATTTGGCGATTATGTCATGGTAACCTCTCCAAACACGACGTTGGATGCACTTGATAAAGTCAGTGTAGGCATCTCTTCTAATACGGTAATCGATTTTGCTACAGAGCAAATCGCTCGTGAAGCTGGCCTATCTGAACGCACTGAACTAGTGGCGATTCCACAAATGCCAGTTAGACTTGAAATGCTTGCGGCAGGAGAGCTAAGTGCGGCAACTTTACCTGAGCCGTTGGCCTCTGCTGCGTTATTAGGTGGTGGTCAGAAGGTTAATAGTACCTTAGAAATGGGACTAAGACCTGGGGTCTTCATCATGACGCAGACCGCTATCGATGAAAAAGCAGACGCGATTGAGAAGCTTTATGAAGGCTATAACCAAGGGGTTGACTATCTTAACACTACCGATCAAGCGGATTATATGGGCTTGTTGATTGAACAGCTCGGTTTCCCGCCGTCGCTTGCCGAATCGTTCGACTTCCCGACACTCTCGCCGGCACAAGCTGCGGATGAGGTAACCTTCAGTACGGTCCTCGACTGGATGAAAACGAGAAACCTCACGACTACGAACTATGAGTATAATAATGTGACCACTGATGCATTTGTAAAGTAACGCTGTGGCGCTGTGAAGTTAAAATGAAGCGTAAAAATAAGGACGTATTCAAATCCATGGATTTGAAACGTCCTTTTTAAGTGTATTATGTGTTTACCATACTCAACCTGTATACTGTCGATTAGTGGTTTTTATTACTAAACAAGGTTTCTGAAAGTAAGTTGTTGAGATTTGAAAAATTTTGTTCAAGCTTTTCAAGTGTTTTGAAGTCTAAATCCACCAATTGATGCGACATTTCCTCTGTGAAATCCCCCAATGTGGACTCGACGATGTTCTTGCCTTTTTCAGTCAATGAGATGTAATAGATGCGTTTGTCATCCAGGTCGATTTGCTTTTGAAGATAGCCATCTTCGATCGCCGTTTTTACATAGCGGCTACAGTTTGGCAGAGAGATGTTAAGAATTTCGGATACTTCTGAAATCATTAACCGCTCATGGCGATAAACAGTATGCAATAATTTGAACTCAAGTTTGCTGACGGCAGTGTTTTGATTTTTGAC
>Ga0209066_10006699_pt1 | contig 11665 bp, 10 predicted proteins | sample All_14_2_FD_187198 | JGI IMG/M metagenome (GOLD analysis project Ga0209066, IMG submission 187198) | Freshwater microbial communities in response to fracking from Pennsylvania, USA - Allegheny Zone_MetaG_DW_15 (SPAdes) (version 2) ...
GGGCCATGGGCCAGTTGAGCAACACCACACAGATGAACGCATCGGCCTCCGAGGAGCTGGCAGCCACCTCGGAAGAGCTGTCCAGCCAGGCCGAACAGCTGATGCAAGCCGTGGCCTTCTTCGATCTCGGCGACGAGGAGGCGCCAGCCCGACACGGCAAGCCCGTGGCGGGCGGCATCGTTGAGCGCCGTTTGCCCCACTCGCCCATGCGCGGCAACAGCAAGTCCGAGGCCACTGTCCTCAAGACAGGCACCAACAGCGCACGCAACTTCCGTCCCTATTGAGCAGGAGCCATCATGAGCCAGCCAACACCGTTGTCTTCACAAGACGCCCCGGCGCAGTACCTCACCTTCCTGCTTGGTGAAGAGGTGCTGGGCATGGACATCCGCACCGTGCGCGAGATCATCCAGTGCGGGCCCATGGCCACCGTGCCGCTGATGCCCGCCTTTCTGCGCGGGGTCATCAACCTGCGTGGCGCCGTCGTGCCGGTGATCGATCTGAACGCGCGCTTCGGCCGGCCCGCGTGCGAGGTGGGCAAGCGCAGTTGCATCGTGATCTTCGATGCCATGCGTGGCACGGAGCGCGCGGAGCTGGGCCTGCTGGTCGATGCGGTCAGCGAGGTGATCAAGATCGCGCCGACGCAGATCGAGCCGCCACCGGATTTCGGCACCAGCGTGCGCCGGGACTTCATCCGGGGCATTGGCAAGGTGGCCGGGCGCTTCGTGATCCTGTTGGACCCGGACCGTGCGCTCGATATTCAGGAGATGGCTGGCCTGTGCGAGTCGGCTCAGGAACTGGTCGCCGCCTGACCCCGGCTGGGGTCAAGACGAATCACATGGGAACATGACATGCACACACTGGGTGACGACACCTACCGCAAGATCACGGCCTTGATGTATGACACGGTGGGCCTGTCTTTCAATGACAGCAAGAAGGCCCTGGTGTCATCGCGCCTGGCCATGCGCCTGCAAAGACTGGGCATGGACGGTTTTGAGGATTACTTCGATCTGATCGCGGGTGACCACGATGAGGGCGAGTTCCAGATGGCGGTGGACCTGCTCACCACCAACGAAACCTATTTTTTCAGAGAGCCCAGGCACTTCGAGGTGCTGGAAGAGGAAATCGTCCGGACCCGGCGACAGTCCCTGTCGGTATGGAGTGCCGCCTCGTCTTTTGGTGATGAGGCTTACAGCACGGCCATGCTGCTGGGTGACATGCAGCTGCAGGGCCGCATCGGCGGCGAATGGTCGATCCTGGGGACCGACATCAGCGACCGCGTGCTGCGCAGCGCCAGCGAGGCCGTGTACCCGATCGAACGATTGCGCCACGTCACGCCCGAGCGGCTCAAGCGCTATTGCCTGCGGGGCGAAGGCGAGGCCGAGGGGTTTGTGCAGATGAGCGAACGCATCACCCAACATGTGCGCTTCGGGCAACTGAACCTGTGCTGCCCCATTGAAGACATCGGGCCTTTTGACGTGGTCTTTCTGCGCAATGTGCTGATCTATTTCGACAACGAAACCAAGCGCGAGGTCGTTGACCGCGTGCTGACCCAGTTGCGTGTGGGGGGCTTGTTCTTCATCGGCACGGCCGAGGGTCGTGTGCCTTGCGAGGCCCCCCTTCAATCTCTGGCGCCCGGTGCGTTCCGCAAGCTCGCTGACGGGGGCAGGTGATGCTCACCGACACAGTGCGTGTCATCACCTTGCATCCGGGCGACGTGGTGTTGGGCGAGCGCGGTGACTGCCTGGCCACGCTGCTGGGCTCGTGTGTAGCCATCGTGCTGACCGATCCCCGGCGCACCTTGGGTGTCATGTGCCACATCGTGCATGCGCGCCCTGCGCTGTCGGGGCACGGGAAATCCGGTGCCTACGCAGACGTGGCCTTGCACACCATGGTCGAGCTGCTGCAGTCACGCGGTCTGGCTGCTTCGATGTGCGAGGCCTATGTTTACGGAGGCGGCAACATGTTTCCACAGATCGTGCCGGGCGCCAGTGTAGGCGGTGGCAATGCGCAGTGGGCGCTGAATGCGCTGGCCGGGCTGGGTGTCAAGGTGCTGTCGGTCGACGTTGGGGGGGCTGTTTACCGCCAATTGCGCTGGACCGTGGGCCCCGCTGCACCGCAGATCGTGGCGGTGCCCCTGTGAGCGCGCCCATCAAAGTCTATGTGGTGGATGACTCGGCCGTGGTGCGCCAGACCTTCACGCACCTCTTGCAGGGCGACCCTGATCTCGTGTTGATGGGGTGTGCGCCTAACCCGCTGCTGGCCGCACCCGTGATCCGGGCGAACCGCCCCGACGTCATGCTCCTGGACATCGAAATGCCCGGCATGGACGGCCTGACCTTCCTGCGCCAGGTCATGGCAGAGATGCCCATCCCCACGGTGATCTGCTCCACCCTGACCGAACACGGCAGCAAGGTGGCACTGGACGCGCTGGCCGCAGGGGCGGTGGCCGTGGTGGCCAAGCCGCGTCTGGGCCTGAAGCAGTTCCTGGAAGAGTCGCGGCGCGAGCTGCTGCAAACGCTCAAGTCTGCTGCGCGTTCCAAGCCTCGCAGTATCACTGCCGCACCACGTGTGAATGAGGCATCCAGGCCAGCACCGCAAGCCGTGGTGCCCGGCGTGCATGCGCTGGCGATGAACAAGCCGGTGGTGATCGGGGCTTCGACCGGTGGCACCCAGGCCATCGAGGCGGTGCTGTTGGGCCTGCCTGCAGACAGCCCGGGCATCGCGATCGTTCAGCACATGCCTGAAAAGTTCACGGCCATGTACGCGCAGCGCCTGGACGCCATGTGCGCCGTGCGGGTGCGTGAAGCGCGGGATGGCGATCGCATGGAGCGTGGCGTGGTGCTGATTGCGCCGGGTGGCAAACACCTGCAACTGCGCAAGGCGGGTGGGCAGTACTTTGCTGTGGTCAGCGACGGGCCGCCGGTCAACCGGCACAAGCCCTCTGTGGACGTGCTGTTCCAGTCGGCGGCGCAATGCGCGGGCAAGGCCACGCTGGCCATCATCCTCACCGGCATGGGCAACGATGGCGCTCGCGGCATGAAGCAAATGCACGACGGTGGGGCCCGCACGGTGGCCCAGAACGAAGAAAGCTGTGTGGTCTTTGGCATGCCGATGGAAGCCATCCGGCTGCAAGGCGTGGACGAGGTGCTGCCTCTGTCCCAGGTGGCTGGCACGATCTTGCAGTTCGACCGACGCGGCTGAGTCACAGCTGCTTACAGCCTTGCCTCAAGTTTGACGCGGGCACTGCCGAAGACCCGTCGTCGGACTGACCCGAGCGCCAGGGGGATCCACGCATATGTGAGCCGCAGCTCGCCGGCGTGGGAGGCGATCAGGGCAGGCTGTCGACAGCGCCAAGGGAAGATATGCAGCAGCCAGCCCCGACGCATGTGCTCGTGGTCGAAGACGACCCGGTCAGCCGTGACGTCGTGTACCAGATGTTGAGTCATTTCGGCTACCAGGTCAGTACCGTGGATGGTGGGCAGGCCGCCTTGGCCAGTGTGCGCCAGGTGGACTACGACTTGGTGTTCATGGACTACCGCATGATCGGCATGGATGGGCTGGAGACCACACGCCGCCTGCGTGCTGGCGAAGGGGGGCCAGCCGGGCGCACGGTCCCCATCATCGCGCTCACGGCGCAGGCTTTTGCCGAAGACCGGGATGCCTGTCTGGCTGCCGGCATGAACGATTTTCTGACCAAGCCCGTGGTGGTGGACAGCCTGGTCTCGGCCATCCTGCAGTGGGCCAGGCGAGGCGGCCACATGCAGGCGGCCGAGCAGATGCCCTCCCGGGCGCCATCACCTGCTGCTGTTGCTGCTGCGCCGGCGGTGTTCGACGCCGCGGTGCTGTCGGCCTTGCCCATGGTGGCCGATGGCTCGCAACCCAGCTACCGTGACGTTGTGCTGAAGATGTTCATGCAGTCGGTGCCACCGCTGCTGGACACAATAAGGCAGGCGGCCTTGGGCGGTGACAAGTCGGCAGCCCAGATGGCGGCACACACCTTGAAGTCGTCCAGCGCTGCCGTCGGCGCTCTTGCCCTGTCCGCCTGCGCGGCCGATGCCGAGGCGCACCTGCGTGCTGGCCACCAGAACATGGCCCACCTGCCTGGCCTGTTTGAAGGCGAGTTTCACCGCCTGTGCCATGCGCTGTCTCTGCCGCTGCCGCGAATCGGCTCCTCTGAAAGTGCAGGTCAGACATGCTGAGCACACGCCCCACCAGCCCCCGCCTGATCATCATCGATGACGACGCCTTGCTTCGCGGCATGGCCGCCCACACACTGCGCCACGCAGGCTTTGATGTCTGTGAGGCCGAAGATGGCCTGCAAGGCCTGAGCTTGATCGAGCAGGCGCCTTTCGACCTGCTGCTGCTGGACGTGATGATGCCGCACATGGATGGCTACGAGGTCTGTCGGCGCGTCAGGCAGTCGCGCCACGGCGAGCGTGTGCCCATCCTGATGCTGACCGGCTTGAACGACACCGCTTCGATCGAGCTGGCGTATGAGGCTGGCGCCACCGACTTCATCTCCAAGCCCATCAACTGGACCTTGCTGTCGCACCGGGTGCGCTATTGCCTGCGCGCCGGTGCGGCCGTCGAGTCGGCGATACGCAGCAGCGAGCGCCTGGAGCGGGCCCAGCATGTGGCCAATATGGGCAGTTGGGAGTTGTCTGCCGACGGCCAACGCTTCGTCTGTTCGCCCGAGCTGGTGCGGGTGCTGGCGGCACCACCTGATGTGGTGGCCGATGCGCACGCCGAAGACTTTCTGGCGCGCGTCTGTGATGCAGACCGCGAGGCGGTGCGCGCATTGCGGCTGGCCGCGCAAGTCCAGGGCAAGGCCTATCAACTCACTTTTGGCATCCAGCGCTTTGATGGGGCCATGCGGACCGTCTTCGAGCAGGCAGCAGCTGTCATCGATGGCAAGGGCCGACAGGTCTCGGTCGAGGGCATCACGCAGGACATCACGGACCGCGTCGAAGCCGAAGAGCGCATCACGCGCCTGGCCCACTTTGACGCATTGACCGGCTTGCCCAATCGGCAGTTCTTCGCCGAACTGGCCGGCCCGGCGCTGGACCGCTCGGCACGCCTGGGCGCGGGCTGCGCGATGGTCTATATCGACATGGACCGCTTCAAGAGCGTCAACGACGCTGTGGGTTATGCCCAGGGCGATACCGTGCTGCGGCTGATCGCCTCGCGGCTCAAGGCGTCCATCCGCACATCGGACATCGCGGTGTCGGCGCGCGTGTCCCACGAATCCATGGTCTCGCGTGTGGGTGCCAACGCCTTCACGCTGCTGTTGGTGGATGTGCCCGATGAGCAGCAAGCCACCTTGGTGGCCGACCGCCTGCTCAGCGCCATCCAGGCGCCCATCAACGTGGGCGAACGCGAACTGGTTCTGACGGCCAGCATCGGTATCGCGCTGTATCCGCGTGACGCGGCCGATACCGAAGGCTTGACCCGTTGTGCGGAGCAGGCGGCCTATGCGGCCAAGTCGGCCGGGCGCGCGCGCCATCGATTTTTTGACGAGGCCATGAACGTGCGCGCCAGCGCCAGGCTCGCGAAAGAGAGCGACCTGCGGCGGGCCATCGCAGAAGGCCAGTTGCGCCTGCACTATCAACCCAAGGTGGATGCCAGCAGTGGCGCCATCCTGGGGGCCGAAGCGCTGGTGCGCTGGCATCACCCGCAGCGCGGCATGGTGTCGCCTGGCGAGTTCATCCCGCTGGCCGAGGAGTCCGGCCTGATCCTGCCCTTGACGGACTGGGTGCTGGAAACCGCCTGCGCCGACCTGCGCCAGCGTGCCGACATGGGCTTGCGCCACGTGCCGGTCTCGGTGAACCTGGCCAGCCCCAGCTTTGCCGATGACGGCTTGGGCAGGCAGCTGGACGCACTGTTGAGCCGCCATCGGCTCGACCCGAACAGCCTGGTGCTGGAGGTGACCGAGTCGCTGCTGATGTCCGATGTCGAGCGCGCGGTGGCCCGTTTGCAGGCCTTGCGCGAGCGGGGCTTTCGTGTGTCGCTGGACGACTTCGGCACCGGCTACTCGTCGCTGGGCTACCTCAAGCGCTTCCCCATTGATGAACTGAAGATAGACCGCTCATTTGTGACCGATGTGTGGCGCGGCGGCCGCGATGGGGCGATTGCCGTGTCCATCATCGCCCTGGGTCGGGTCTTTGGTTTGCGCGTCGTCGCCGAAGGGGTGGAAACCTTGGGCCAGTCCAGCTTCCTGCTGGCGCATGGCTGCTCCAACCAGCAGGGCTATTTGTTTGCCAAGCCGGTGCCAGGCACGGACTTCAATGCCCTGTTGCTGGACGGTGCAGAGACCGATACAAAAGAGTGATGCCACCAAGCTGCCCCCCTGCCGTCACGGCGGCGTCATGTGACATGGCCAGTATCCGCGGTGCTTTAACCACTGAGGATATTTGATGTCTGATTCTCTCGATCTGTCGCGTCGCCACCTGCTCAAGGGTAGCTCGGCCGCTGCCGTCGTCGCCGCCTTTGGCGGCCCCGTGGCCGCCATGGCCACCCGTGTGGCAGAAGCCGCGCAGTGCACCGCCGCTGGCGCGTCGTCCACCGTGGACAGTCCCTATGGCGTGACCTCGCCCGTGGCCGACCAGACCACCGGCCTGCCCTTGATCGAGCTACCCGCTGGCTTCAGCTACAAGAGCCACGGCTGGCGCGGCGACATCATGTCCGACGGCCTGATCACCCCCGGCGCGCATGACGGCATGGGTGTGGTGCGCTCACGCCGTGTGGGCCGCAGCGAAGAAATCATCCTGGTGCGCAACCACGAACTGTCGACCAGCTCCAATGCCGCCAACATCATTGGTGCCAGCCGCAGCAATGTGGCCAAGTACGACACGGGCCTGACGGGCGCCAACTACCAGGTCGGCGGCAACACCAACCTGATCTGGCGCGACGGCAACTGGGTCGGCAGCTACGCCTCGTTCGGCGGCATCTACCGTCCTTGCGCAGGCGGCTCTAGCACCTGGGGCTCTTGGTTGAGCAACGAAGAGCTGCGCAGCAACAGCGTGAGCTCGACGGGCAAGAAGCACGGCTACATCTTCGAGATCCCGGCCGACACCAGCTTGACCGCTGCCAACGTCAACCCCATCGTCGCCATGGGCCGTTTCGCCCACGAGGCCAGCGCCATTGACCCTTCGACCGGCTACTGGTACCTCACGGAAGACCAGGGCAATGCGAACACCTTGTACCGCTTCCGCCCTCAGAACATCCAGGGTGGCCTGAACTCGCTGCACGCGGGTGGCACGCTGCAAGGCCTGAAGGTCAAGAACACGGCCAATGCGGACCTGCGCAACCCCAGCCTGTGCCAGGAGTTCGACGTTGAATGGGTTGACATCGCCAACCCGGACCTGGACGGCGCCACGCTGTCGTCGGTGGTGGGCAATGTGTCGGCCAGCGGCCCCTACATCCAGGCTTACGCCAATGGCGCCGCCATCTTCGGCGCAACCGAAGGCTGCTGGGTGGCCAATGGCGTGGTGTTCTTCACCGACAAGCAGGTGACGACCAACCCCGCGCGTGCCGGCCGCATCTGGGCCCTGCACCTGTCGACCATGGTGTTGAAGGCCATCTTCGTGAGCAACAGCTTGCAGGTGGGCAATTCGCCCGACAACCTCACCGTGAGCCCGCGCGGCGGCGTGCTGTTCTGTGAAGACGGCGGCACCAGCGGCCCCGGCAACACGCCAGCCATCGTCTCGCAACACCTGAAGGTGGTGACACCGGCCGGTGCCAGCTATGTGTTCGCCAAGCACAACTACAACTTCACCCGCGCCCAGCTCGACGCGGTGGGCAAGCTCGGCGCCACCGCAGGTGACCAGCGCAACAGCGAGTGGGCTGGTGCGGTGTTCAGCCCGGACGGCCGCGTGCTTTTCGTCAACTTGTATACGGGCGTGACGCTGGCCATCACCGGCCCATGGCAGAACGGCACCCTGTGAAGCCCCTCCACCCATTTGAAGTACACGCCATCATGAACAAACACATTTCTATCGCGGTGCTGGCCGCTGCGGCTGCTTTGTGCAGCAGCCCGGCACTGGCCCTGACCTTCGAAGGCGCCACCACGCAAGGTGCAACCGTGGCCACGCCCTATGTGGGCAACAGCCTGATCTCGTTTGACCTGGACTTTGCCAATGCGGTACCGGCCACGCTGGAGTTCCGCATCGACGAAGAGGACCTGCTGCAGCCTATCGCCTTCAACGCCATCCTGCGCAATTACACCGGGCGTGGCATCGAGGGCTATGCCTTGTCGATAGACAAGGGTCGCTTTGAGACCGTGGGCACCGTGGTCCGCCAGTTTGCTGGCAGCACCCAGGTGTCGGCCAACGCGGGCCTGGCGACGATGTACTTCAATACGCCAGAGTTTCTGGACATTGAAATCGGGAACGCACTGGGCACCACGCTGGGCGCGGTCAACTGGACGCTGGCTGGCTTGCAGGCGGGCGACCGCATCAGCCTGACCGTGTCGGCTGTGCCCGAAGCTTCAACCGTGGCCTTGCTGCTGGCAGGCCTGCTGGTGGCCGGGCGCGTGCAGCGTCGCCGTCAGGGCTGAGATTGACAGACGTGTGTGCCGGTCATTGAAAGCCAGAACCGGAGTGACGGGCCAAGGAGGTGTTCACACAATGAGCGCACCACCACAGCCTGAGACCGGGACACACGCATGCACAAGACCATTGAACCCGCCATCCACTACTGGGGGACCCCGGTGGTGCTCGTCAGCACACGCAATGAAGACGGCAGCAGCAACCTGTCGCCCATGTCATCAGCCTGGTGGCTGGGATGGAGTTGCATGCTGGGGCTGGACGCCAGCTCGCAGACCACCGGGAACCTGCGCCGCGAGAAGGAGTGTGTGCTCAACCTCGCCTCGGTTGACGAAGTGGCCGCAGTGGACAGCCTGGCGCTGTTGACCGGCTCAACCGAGTTGCCACTGCACAAGCATTTTCTGGGCTACCGGCACGAAGCCGACAAATTCGCCGCAGCAGGCTTCACCGCCGAGCCTTCACACGAGGTCAAGCCGCCACGGGTCCACGAATGCAAGGTGCAGTTGGAGGCCGTGGTGCAGGACATCCGCCCCTTTGCCGAGCAAGATCCACGCATGCCCATTGCAGCGTGCATGGTGGAGTTGCGCATCGTGCGGGCACATGTCGACGAGGCGTTGCTGCAAGGCCCCGCGTCGCACCGCATCGACCCCCTGAAGTGGAAGCCGCTCATCATGAGCTTTCGCCAGTTCTTCTCTGTAGGCCAGCCTGTGCATGCCTCGCGTCTTGGCACGGGGCCGGAAGAGGTCTATGCGCCATGGAAGCGCGCCGGCTGAGCAAGGGCTCGAACGCCGGCGTTACACACCGCGCGCCATGACTTGCTCAGGCCTGGTGCAGCGGATAGCCTGCTGCACAGCGGATGAGTCATTTATGGCTTAACTTGCCATTTGTGGTGTCGATATACCTGTCATACGACGCGACTGCGTTGCGGGAATGCCGCGCGGAGCGATCTGTGACCTGCAATACAAGGAATGTATGACGACACGCAACTGGACCATACGCGCGAAACTGGCCTTTGCATTTGGCTCGCTCTGCCTCGTGATGTGCATGGTATCTGTTTTGGCTGTGCGGGCGCTTGGCAGCGGGCATGATGACTACGCACGCTATGTCAACCATCTTTCGGAGCGGATGTCGCTGGCCAATGCCATTCTGGATGCCACAAACGCCCGCGCTGTCGGGGCGCGCAATCTCGTGCTGAGCGCGACAGATGCCGACCGAGAAGGCCAGCAGCGTGCGGTGACGGTGGCGCATGAAGCCATTGGTAGCTCGCTGCGCAAGCTGAAAGAGGCCATTGACCATGGCGAGGGGGTGACACCTCGTGAGCGCGAGAACTTCGAAGCTTTTGCCAAGGTGGAAGCGCTCTATGGGCCCGTTGCCCTGAACATCGTGAGCCTGGCCATGGCGGGTCAGCGTGATGAGGCCATTGGCCGGATGAATGCGGACTGTCGACCTTTGCTGGCGGAACTGATCAAGACGGCCGATGGCTACATTCGGGAGATGCAGGAAGCAGGCGTGGCGGACGTCGAGCGCGCTGAAGCGGCCTACATGCTTGATCGCAACATCATGTTGGCGGCGTGTGTGGCGGCACTGGCGATGGCCTTCGGCTTGGCTTGGGCGATCACCCGCAGTGTGGTCCAGGCACTCGGGGCCGAGCCAGCGCAACTGAGCGAGGCCGCGAAACGGGTGGCCGACGGTGACCTGCGGCCCGTCGTGGGCGCGGACAAGGCGCCGGCCAGAAGCGTGCTGGCATCCCTGAGCAGCATGCAGCTCAGCCTGGCCAAGGTGGTGTCCGAGGTGCGCAACGCGTCCGACTCGATTGCGACGGGCTCTGCCGAGATTGCGATGGGCAACGCGGACCTGTCGCAGCGTACAGAGGAGCAGGCATCCAATCTGCAACAAACGGCGGCATCGATGGAGCAAATGAATGCCACGGTCCAGACCAATGCTGAAACGGCGAAGCGGGCCACCGACATGGCCGCCACAGCGAGCGCGGCGGCGCAGCATGGCGGCGTGGTCGTTCAGCAGGTGGTGGGCACCATGGATGGGATCAATGCCAGTGCGAAGAAGATCGTTGACATCATCGGCGTCATTGATGGCATCGCCTTCCAGACCAATATCCTGGCGCTCAATGCGGCGGTGGAGGCCGCGCGTGCGGGTGAACAGGGGCGAGGCTTCGCCGTGGTGGCGGGCGAGGTGCGCAGCCTGGCGCAACGCAGTGCTGCGGCAGCCAAGGAAATCAAGGACCTGATCGGCGCCAGTGTTGAACAGGTGGGCGTTGGCTCGAAGCTGGTGGGTACCGCAGGGGCCGCCATGGACGACATCGTGTCCCAGGTCAAGCGTGTGGCGGAACTCATCGCCGAGATCAGCGAGGCCACCAACGAACAGACCTCGGGTATCAGTCAGGTCAGCCATGCCGTCAACCAGCTTGATCAGGTGACCCAGCAAAACGCCGCGCTGGTAGAAGAAAGCGCGGCCGCAGCAGAGAGCCTCAAGCACCAGGCCAGCAGCCTGTCACAGGTGGTGAGTGTCTTCAGCTTGAGCTGAGTGGGCGCGTGGGTTCTGGCTGCACAAGGCCTGGTCAATGGCCTGCAGCACGTGTTCAAGCGGTGAGGCCACATCCCGTTCAGCGTCGTGCTGGTAGAAGGCGATCAAGGGGGCATACAGCGCGCGCAGAACAGGCGACTGTGTTTGCGTGATGCTACCGCTGGTCTGCAAGGCCTTGTCCCATATCGGCGTGTTGACCTTCACCCCAAAGGGCGGCACCTCCACTCACCGTGATTCGCTCAGGCCCTCGATGGCAAACTTGGACGCCGAATAAGCCGTCAGGCCCGGCGCAGCGCACAGCCCCGAGATCGAGCTGACATTGACGATGCGACCTCGTCGCCTGCCGGATCAGCGGTTCGCCCGCCTGCGCGGTCCAGATGCAGCGCCAGCGCATGGCCGATGACGCGCCCGTGTTCCGCTTGTGCTCGCCAGCCTGAGTGAGACTGGCCCAGAAATACAAACGCCGACACCATCAGATTGACAGTGCCGGCATCGGGGCTTGCGCCCAGGCCTTGCAGGTGTTCCGCCGTGGCGACCAACGACGGGTACGAAGCCAGATAACTCAGTAGCGGTAGTTCAGG
>Ga0209066_10006700_pt1 | contig 11664 bp, 11 predicted proteins | sample All_14_2_FD_187198 | JGI IMG/M metagenome (GOLD analysis project Ga0209066, IMG submission 187198) | Freshwater microbial communities in response to fracking from Pennsylvania, USA - Allegheny Zone_MetaG_DW_15 (SPAdes) (version 2) ...
AGCCGATAGAGTTTTTGAAAATCCACCACCGCATCCGGCGGCAGGGTTTGTTCGTCCAGCTTGGGCCGTCCGGGCATGTTGTCACAGCCGGTGAGTCCGACCAGGGCCAGGGCGGCCAGCACGAGGGGACCTGTGGGGAAACCCTTCATTTTTTGTCCTCCGTTTCGTGCTGCGCTTCCACGCCGAGTTTTTCCGCCAGCGTCCAGGTTTGCATGGTTTCGACCTTGGTGGATTTAAAAACGATGAACCCGCAGACCATGCCGAAGGCGACCTGGCAGAGCACAAACCAAAACCAATCCACCCCGACGGCCAGCTGAGGGTTCACAAACCGCAGCGAGGCGGCAATGAGGGCGGTCCACATGAGCGGGGCCACGATGCCACCCCAGAGCCATTCGAGTTTGGCCGGGAGCATGGGCAGCAGGGCGGCGTAGAGCAGGCCGACCATGACCGACAGGGTGATATGGGCCACGCTGCCCACGATCAATCCCGCCATGCTGAACTGACGCAAGGTTTCCAGGCTGGCCTCGGCCAGTTCCGGCACGCCCGCGGCGGCCAGGAGGTTGATGGGATACCAGATGCTGCCGTATTTGAAGATGCCCCAGACGCAGGCCAGAACGGCCATGACCACGGCGCCGACCAGACCGCCGAAAGCTCCAGCCGTGTAGGGATGCACTTCGATGGGAATCCGGGCCCGGTGGGGAATGTTGCCGGTTTCAAGAATCTGCACCGCCCGGCTGGCGGTCTGGATGGGAGCGGGTCCCTCCGAGGCGGGCTGAACCGGAACCGGTTCGTGGCGCGGATGCGGAAAGACGTCCAAACACCACCCGATGGCCCCGATCAGACCGGTGAGGAATCCGACCACGGAAACCGCCAGATTGGTCACCAAACCGGCCACCAGCAGCAGCAATCCGAAGGCCGTGATGATGGGCCAGCCCGTGGGGGTGGGCAGTTCAACCGTCTCGGGAGTTTTGTTGGGATGGGGTTCCATGATCAAGTGGCGCGCACGCTGATGATGTACACGACGGTGAGAACAACGATCCAGATGACATCAACGAAATGCCAATACCACGAGATCATCTCCACGTGTTCGGTGTGGTCCCTGGGGATTTTCCCCAGCAGGGTCAGGATCCAGACCGTGCTGAGGAGAAGCAGGCCGATGAGGACGTGGCTGAGGTGCAAGCCGACCAGGGAATAAAAGGTCGAACCAAAGACATTGGTGCTGATGGTGAGATTTTTTTCGTAAATCAGGTGCCACCACTCGGCCCCGGTGAAATAGACGAAGTAGGCACCGAGAAGGATGGTGATGCCCCACCAGAGGAGGAACCCGAAGCGGTTCATCTTCTTCAGCATCAATTCCGCCGCCAGGATGGTGAAGCTGCTGCTCAAAAGCGCGATGGTGCCGAAGAGCGGAAACTCCAGCACGTCGGCGGGATAGGGCGGGTTGAGGCTCTTGCCGATGTAAAACACATAGGCCACCACAAAGATGGTGAAGAGGGCCGACTCGGTGAGGATGAGCGAGACCATGCCCACCTTGCGATGGGACGGCAACCGCCACGGGACGTCCGTCTCGCTCGGGTCGTTGATCATGGGAGTGGGATCTCCCGCGTGCAATTGTCGTTCGGCGCTCATTCGAATTTCCAGTCGGGGTCCTCGGGGTGTTTCAAATCCCACAACGGACGGCGGCTTTTGACCTCAGGCAGCTTGGCAAAGTTGTATTCCGGCGGTGGCGAGGTGGTGGACCACTCCAGCGTCCAGGCATCCCAGGGGTCATCCCCGGCTTTCTTGCCCTTGAAGTAGGAGTAGATCAGGTTGCCGACAAAAAACAGAATGCCCGGAGCCTGGATAAACACGCCGATGGTGGAGATCTGGTTCCAGATCTCCCATCCGCGGTCGGCTTCGTAGGTGAAAATGCGCCGCGGCATGCCGAGGAAACCGGAAATGTGCTGCGGGAAAAACGTCATGTGAAACCCAACGGTGAAGAGCCAGAAATGCCAGTGTCCGAGTTTCGGGCTGAGCATTTTTCCGATGGCCTTGGGATACCAATAATAAATGCCGGCAAAGATGGTGTAGAGCAGGCCGCCGATGAGGACGTAGTGGAAATGGGCCACCACAAAATACGAATCGGTCAGTTGCCAGTCAAACGGGGCCACCGAAAGCATCACTCCGGTCAGACCGGCGATGAGGAACTGAAACAAGAAACCGAGGCAAAAGAGCATGGGGAGATCGAACCGGATTTTCCCGCCATACATGGTGCCCAGCCAGTTGAAGATCTTGATGCCGGTCGGAATGGCAATGATCATCGTCGAGATGGCAAAGAACGTGTTGCCCAGGGAGGTCATGCCCACGGAGAACATGTGGTGCGCCCAGACGCCCAGGCTGATAAAGGCGATCATCACGCTGGCCGCGACCATGATGGGATAACCGAAGATCGGTTTGCGTGAAAAAACGGGGATCACCTCGGAGGCAATGGCAAAACCGGGCAGAATGAGGATGTAGACCTCGGGGTGGCCGAAGATCCAGAAGAAGTGCTGCCAGAGGACGGCGGACCCTCCCGCCTGGGTGTCAAAAAACTTGGCTCCGAGGTAGCGGTCCAGCAGGAGCATGATCTGGCAGGCCGAGAGCGGCGGCATGGCGATGATGACCAGAAAACCCACCACCAGGAACAGCCAGACAAACAGCGGCATGCGTCCGAGGGTCATGCCCTTGCACCGCAGGCAGAAAATGGTCACCACAATGTTGATGGCCGTGGCAATGCTGCCAATGCCTCCCATCAGCAGCGAAAGGGTCCAGTAGTCGGTACTGTGCCCGCGGGAAAACGCCTTGGCCGTGAGGGGGGAGTAGGCGAACCAGCCGACATCGGGGGCGGAGCCCGCCGCATACAAACCGGGCGCACCCAGATAGCTGAAAAAAAGCAGCAGACCGCTAAAGAAAAAGACCCAGAACCCGAAGGCATTCAGGCGGGGAAAGGCCATGTCCCGCGCCCCGATCATGAGCGGTATCAGGAAGTTGGCAAACCCGAAGATGATGGGCATGCCCACCAGAAACACCATGGCGGTGCCGTGCATGGTGAAAAAGCGGTTGAAAACATCCGGCTCCAGGAAGGTGTTGCCCGGGAGAAAAAGCTGCACCCGCATGAGGGTGGCCATGATGCCGGCCACGACAAAAAACAGCAGCCCGGACCCGATGTACATCAGGCCGAGTTTTTTATGGTCCACCGTGAAAACCAATCCCTGGATCACGCGGGTGAGCGATCCGGCCTCCTCGCCCACCCGTTCGGGTGGCGGAGCTTTGAAATTGGGATCAATGATCGTGTCGGACATGGTTTTATTGGTCCAAGGTCTGTGGTCTAAAGTCCAAGGTTTGGCACCCTGGGTTTGGGGTCCGGTCCAGCGGCCTGAGACTCGGGACATTGGGCCTTGGACCCTTGGACATGGAACGGTTCATCATTTCAGGGTCTTCAAATACGCCACCACGGCATCCACTTCGGTGTCGAGCAATTGCATGTCGGGCATGAGGCAGCCCACCTTGATGTCCTGCGGGTCCTTGACCCAATCCCACAGGTTTTGCTCCGTCAGAGGCCGCACCCCTGCGCCGATGGTCTGGCGGGTCATCAATTTGGTCAGATCCGGCCCAAACACACCCTCGGCCACCGTGCCGTCGATGGTGTGGCAGCTCACGCAGGAGTAGGAATAAAAGAGTTTATGCCCCTTGATTTCCTCCGGCGTGGCGGGAGCGGCCACCGGGGCCTTTTGGGAGGCGACCCAGCGTTCAAATCCCTCCGGCGTGTGCACAATGACCCGCAGGAGCATGTTGGCATGCTGGGTGCCGCAATATTCGGCGCAATTGCCGAAATAGACCCCGGTCTCGTAGGGATCGAGCCAGGTTTCGTTGTTTTTGTTGGGGACCAAGTCGGTTTTGCCCGCCAGTTGGGGCACCCAGAAGCTGTGAATGACGTCGGCCGATTGCAGAGTCACGTGGGTGGGAACGGCCTGCTTGGGATCGCGGCTGCTGACCGGGATGTGAATTTCGTTGGCCGTGACGACACCCAGTTCGGGGTAATGAATCTCCCACCACCATTGGTGCCCGACCACCCGGATTTTCAGGGCGTCTTCCGGCATCTTCATGTTCTGGATTTCGCCAATGGTCCGGCTGGTGACCAGAATGAGAACCACCGTGATCAAAATCGGAATCACCGTCCAGGCCAGCTCGATGTTGGTGCTGCCGTAGATCTGGGGCGGTTCGCGACCGTCGTCCTGGGCGGGACGGCGAAATTTTACCACGATAAAAACGAGCAGGCTGGTGACAACGAGAAAGATGCCCAGGCAGATCAGGGAAACAAGAACCGCCGCCTCATGGATCATTTCCGCCGGACGGGAAAGCGGTTGAAACATGTCGGCCACGCGGCGCATGGGATACTCCATGCCCGCCGCCTCGGCGTGGGCCGATGGGGACGACAAAAGAAAAGGAGCCCAGAGAACCCATCCGCCCAGCTTTGAAAGTGATCCTCGAAAACTCACTCTGTCCTCGTTAACGAACCAAGGCGGGCAAGGGAAACCTTTTTTTGTGACGGAACGGACAAAATCGGATGGGGGTTCCAGCGGGCAGCGGGACAGTTCGAACGAGGACCCGTTCCGTATTGACTCCGCCGGGAGCCCCCTGTTGCCTGAGGCCGTCCACCACCCTTCGTGAAATCCCGCCTGTCCGGTCTTCTCCTGCTTGCCCTCAGTATGTCCCCCTTCCTCTCGGCTGAGGAGCCGGAATGGGAACCGGATGTGTATCCGCAGAAAAATCTTTTTCCCTCCTTCCTCATTGGAACCGCCCGGGTGGATCTGCCGGAGGAATTTTTCGCCGCCTGGGAGGGCGATCAAATCGGGGACCCGCACGGAATCATCGGCATCACATTGTACGAGGCCAAGGCGGGTTCCAAGGTGGAGGTGACGGTGAAGGAAAATGAGTACATGGCGGAGAGCCGCCTCAAGCAGACGCTCCAAGACGATTCCGAGGCGCTTTTGATCCATCCGAAAATCGCCTACAAATACGACGCCCTGGCCCGGGTGACGCAGGCCATCCCGCTGAACGTGACCCTCTCCCTCACGGTGGATGGGGAAGACCAGGGGGAAAAAGTGATCACGACGACCCTGCGTTCGGTCAATGATTGCCTGTTCGGCGTGGAGGAAACGGCGGAGGACGGAGAGGAGGCGGAGACCTCGGACTACAGTTGGTTGTTCGCCGCCTATGTGAATGAAAACCATCCCTGGGTGGACACCTTGTTGAAGGAAGCTCTGGACACAGGCATCGTAGCGGCGTTTGACGGATACCAGAGCGGGGATTCCGAGCAGGTTCTGTTGCAGATTTTTGCGGTTTGGAACGTGATGCAGCGGCATGGTTTGAAATACAGCGACATCACCACCACCGCGGCGAAAGGCAGCGGCGTGTACAGTCAGCATGTGCGGCTCTTCGACGAATCCGTCAAAGCCTCCCAGGCCAATTGCGTGGACGGCTCGGTGCTGCTGGCGGCCATTCTGAGAAAAATCGGCCTGCAAACGGCCCTGGTCACCATTCCCGGCCACATGTTCCTGGCGGTGGATCTGGATGAGGAAACCACCATCGGCATCGAAACGACATTGTTGGGAGAGAAGGATCTCCGTCCCCTCAAGGGCGCGACCGCGGCCAAGATGGCCAAACGGGAGGGCCGCCGGAATGAGGAATCCTGGGCGTCCTTCGAATCGGCCGTGGAAACCGGCACCGCGGCCCTGGAAGAGAACGCTGAGAAATTCGAAAGCGACGACCTGAACTACCAATTCATCGACCTCGAAGCGGCCCGTGAAATCGGCATCCTTCCCATTACCTACACAAGGAAAGACTGACCTTTACGAAAGCCGGCCGTCCGGAAAATCATCTTGCTCGTGAAACTCAGACTGACCATCGCCTATGACGGTTCGGCGTTCAAAGGGTGGCAGAGCCAGCCGTTTGGCCACACGGTGCAGGATGTGCTGGAGGACGCCTTCCGACGCATCACCGGCGGCCGGGTGGTGGTTCATGGATCCGGCCGCACCGACACCGGCGTGCATGCGCTCGCCCAGGTGGCCCACGTGGTGGTGCCGGATCGGTTTCCGCCCGGGGAATGGCTGCGGATCCTCAATTTCAACCTGCCGCCAACCATCCGAATCATGACGTGCCGGCCGGCCCCGCCGGAATTCCACGCCCGGTTCTCCGCGCGAGGGAAGGTGTATCGGTACGTGATCCGCAATCGCGAGGTGATCCTTCCCCACGAGATCAACCGCGTCTGGATGATCCCGGAAAAACTGGACCGAACCCTCCTGCGGGCGGCGGCTGCGATTTTTGTCGGACGGCACGATTTCCGGGGCTTTGGATCCAACCGGAAGGCTCCCGACCGCACAGTGCGCACGATTTTCCGGATCCAGGTGACGGAACGGGGCTCCCTCCTCCAGTTGACCTTTCACGGCGAGGGATTTTTGTACCGCATGGTGCGCATGCTGACCGGTTCCATCGTTCGGGTGGCGCGGGGGCAGGATCAACTGGCCACGGTCGAGCGCCGCCTGCACGAACCCGGACCGCCGGAGTGGGAGCAGGTGGCTCCGGCCTGCGGGCTGCACTTGGTCCGGGTGGTCTATGACGAAAAACAGGCCGCCCGATCGCTGAACGAGGACTGAAGAGCCGCGCCGGTTTGCCTTTGCCGACCGGCACGGTGTAGTGTCCCAAAATGACCGGCAAAGTTTCCCGTCTTGAGACCCTTCTCCGCGCCCATGCCCCCCTGTTGGTGGCCTACTCCGGCGGAGTGGACAGCACGTGCCTGCTGGCGGTTGCCCAGCGGACCCTGGGCCGGGCCGTGACCGGCGTGATCGCCGACAGCCCCAGCCTGCCGCGGGCCGCCCTGGCCGACGCCCTCGAGGTGGCGCGGGGATTTGGGGCCACGGTGGAAGTGATTGCCACGCGGGAATTCGAAAACGCCGAATACCTGAGCAACCCGCCGAACCGGTGTTATTTTTGCAAGGCGGAGTTGTTTGCGGGCATGGACACGCTGGCGCGGGAGCGGGGATTTGCCGCCATTGCCTACGGGGAAAATGCGGACGACCCGGCGCATCTGCGTCCAGGTTCCCAGGCGGCGCGGGAATTTTCCGTGCTGGCCCCGCTCAAGGAGGCCGGATTGACCAAGGCCGAGGTGCGCGCCCTGTCCCTCGAATTGGGTCTGCCCACCGCGGACGCGCCGGCTCAGCCGTGTTTGTCCTCGCGCATTCCGCATGGCACCACCGTCACCCGGGAGGCGCTGGATTTGGTCGAGCGCGGCGAGGATTTTGTCCGATCGCTCGGATTCCGGGTGTTCCGCGTCCGCTACCTCGCCGGCGAATCCGCCGGGGCCCGGGTGCAGATTGCGCCGCACGAAATGGCCGGCCTGGCGGCGCGACGGGCGGAGTTGGAGACCGGACTGCGCCAGACGGGATTCGCCCATGTGGAAATCGATCCCCAAGGCTATCGCGGCGGGGGCGGATAGAAACCGCCCCGGGAACCGGCCGATTTTTCACGGCCTCTTCCGGCTGGCTACCGCCCGGCTTCCGCCGGGAGTTTCAAAAACCGCAGGATGTTGTCGTGGAGCACCGCGGTTTTTTCCGCCGGAGAAAGCCCATCCAGCGCCCGGATTTCCCGCTCGTACGTGCTGAGCAAACGCAGGGTGATGCCATCGTGGGTGGCGGCGTAGCTGTAGAACGGCGCATCACTGCCCCACATCATCCGGTCGGGCGCCACGTCGTAAAGGGCCTTCATCACCTGATCGGGCCGGGTATAGTCGGCGGCCAGCCGGCGTTCCGGTGGAGCCACGATCTTGAGTTCGTCCACGGCCGCGTCGCAATGAATGCAATGGGCCGAGCAGTCGAACCACGTGTTGGGCAGGCGGCCCACCCGCTCCAGGCTGGGCCGGTCGAAACGGCAGGAATGGGCCAGGCAAAACCGCACATCGGGCCGGGCTTCCGCGACATCCAGAATGTCCTGCGCCTGCGACCAGGGATCATCGGCATCAATGCTGGAATGGATGAGCATGGGCACGTCCCATTCCGCAGCCAGATCGACCAGGCAGCGGCCATCCGCCAGCAGGTCCCGCACAAAGGATCGGATAATGGTGGCCTGAATTTTTAACCCGAAGATGGGGAACTGGCGGCGCATTTCCCGGAGCGCGGCCACCTGGGCGGCCTGGCTGCGGGAGGGGTCCACAATGACAAAGGGCAGGGCGGTGTGCGCGATGTCCTCGCCCAGTTGATAAATCTCCTTGAGCAGACGGCGGTTCTCAAACGCGTAGGGAACGGTGAAGTCGTCTTCCGCGTTCGCACGGGGAGCCGGCATTTCCAGGCCCTCCCATCCAAAATAACTGACAAAGGGAAACACCACCAGACGCTGGATGTTGTGACGCCGGGCCTGTTCGAGCAGGGCCCGATAGTCGCAGGCGTAGGGGAAGTGGCCGCGGATATAAAAGGCCGGATCCACCCCGGCGTGTGTGTGACAGTCGATGAAAGGCGTGGTCATGAATTTCGTTTTACAAAATAGTTATTCTGTCTATTGAAATCCAGCAGGAAACCGTGAAAGTTGCCATCAATACCTCTTCGGTCGAAAAAGCGTTCGGCCTGCTGGAATTTCTGGCAGGTCTGGGACGGCCGGCGTCGTTGCAGGAGGTGACCGAGGCGGTGAAACTGCCCAAACCGACGGCCTACCGGCTTTTGCAGGCCCTGCAAAAGCTGGGCTACGTCACGCGTCCCTCGGAAGGCCGGAGTTACCTGGTGGGCCCGCGCACCGCCCGGCTGGCGGCGGTCGATCCCTATGCCGGGGTCAAATCGGCCGCGCAGCCCCTTCTGCGGCGGCTGCATGAGCAGTTTAACGAAACCATCAACCTGGGGGCTCTTTCGGGCGGCCAGGTGTTGTATCTGGATTTTTTGGAGACCACCCAGGCCCTGCGGTTCATTGTCACCCCGGGACAAAACGATCCCTATTTCCGCACGGCCCTGGGCCGGGCGGTGGCCGCGCAGTTGCCGGATTCCCAACTGGACCGGTTGCTGGCCGAAACGCGCTTCGAGGCCCTCACCCCGCACACCGTGAAAAATCGCCAGGAGCTGCGGCGGCGCATCGTGCAGGTCCGTGAACTGGGCCTTGCCGAGGAAAACGAGGAGGCGGTGGAAGGGGTCTGCTGCCTGGCGGTGAGCCTGGCCCCGGCCGGTTTTCCCGATGCCGCCATCAGCATGGCGGTGCCCAAACAGCGCCTCGGCTCCCGCCGCCGTGCCGCCATCGTCAAGGCCCTGACTTCCCTTTTTTGAAATTATGCCCGTCATCGAACATCCCCGCTCCCCCGACACCCCGGTCTCTCACCTTCCCTTCAGCCCCTGCGTGCGCTACGGGGATCTGATTTTTGTTTCCGGTCAGGCTTCGGTGGACAAAACCGGCCAGATTGTTTCCGGAACCTTCGAGGAAGAATTCCGCCGCTCGATGGAAAACCTGATCAAGATCCTGCACGACGCCGGCAGCGATCTCCAGCATGTCATCCAGACCCGCAACTACCTGCGCGATCCGGCCAACGGCCCCCTGTATCAGCAGTTGTACGCGGAATATTTCAAGCCCCCCTATCCGGCCCGCACCACCATCACGCATTGCCTGTCTCCCTCGCTGCACTACGAGATCGACTGTGTGGCCGTGCGCAAGGCGGTTGAATAGCAAATTCGGGTAAGCCTTGCGCAATAGGCGGGGGGCCGAATCGTCCGGCCCGCCCGAGGATGGAGTCATGCCTGCTCCAACCTTCCGGTCTGTCCGATGAACTTTGATCTTCTGCATCCCAAAGATCAAATCGTGGAGATCATGGCGCGGATCTACGCGCAGGACATGACCACCACGTCGGGGGGCAACATCTCCGTGCGGGACGAGACCGGGGATGTCTGGATCACTCCGGCCCGGGTGGACAAGGGGAGCCTGGGCCGGGACGATATTGTCCGGCTGGCCCCGGATGGATCCTGCGTCGGCTCGCATCCGCCGTCGTCCGAGTATCCGTTCCACCTCCAGGTTTATGCCGCCCGGCCCGACATCCAGGCCATCATCCATGCGCACCCCGGCGGACTGGTGAGTTTCAGCATCTGCGGGCAGGTTCCGGACACCCGCGTTCTGCCCGAGGCGGACAGCATGTGTGGTCGAGCGGCTTTTGCGCCCTACGCCCTGCCGGGTAGTCATATGCTGGGGGAGAAGGTGGCCGCCCAATTCCGCGACCCGTCCCGGCCGTTTTGTGTGGTTTTGGAAAATCACGGCGTGGTGGTGGGCGGGGCGGATCTGGCCTCGGTTTTCCAGCGTTTCGAGGCCCTGGAGTTCACGGCACAAACGCTCTTGAACGCTCACCGGCTCGGTCCGGTCTCTCCGCTTCGCCCCGATCAACTGGCGTTTGCCCGCAGCGCCCGGCATCCCCTGCCGGAACACGCCCCACGCCTTCCCACCAGCCTGGGCAAGGAGGCGCGCAAGGATGTCTGCGACTTTGTGCACCGGGCCTGTCGTCATCGTTTGATGGCCAGCGGGTGCGGAAGTTTTTCCGCCCGCATTCAGGCGGATGTTTTTGTCATTACCCCAAACCGCCTGGATCGCCGCGCGTTGAATTTGGAAGATCTCGTCATCATCCGGGAGGGACGCCGCCCGGAGGGATCCCAGCCCAGCCGGGCCGTCGATCTGCACCGGGCCATCTATGAGGCGCATCCGGAGGTTTGCGCCGTGGTCCATGCCCTGCCCGTCCACGCGACGGCTTTTTCCCTCAGCAAAACCCGGCTGGAAACCCGAACCATTCCGGAAAGTTATTTGTTCCTAAAGGACGTGCCGAAGATTCCCTTTGCCCTGGCCTACGGCGATGGACGCGCCGTGGCCGAGATGGTGGGTCCGGCCCATCCGGTGGCCCTGTTGGAAAACAACGGGGTGCTGGTGGCCGGACGCAGCGTGCTGGATGCCTTTGACCGGTTGGAAGTTCTGGAGTCCACCGCCTCGGCCCTCATCCGCAGCCGGGCGCTCGGCGCGATTGCCCCCCTGCCGGAAGCCGTGATTCAGGAACTCCTCGAAGCCTTTCCGTCGGTATGACCCCGACCCGTTTTTATGCACCAGACCATTGAAAACATCGCCCTGCTCCGCAACGAGGCGCTGAGTTATTCCCTGCGCCGCGCGGAGACCTTCCGCCATTTGTCCGAAACCGATCTGCGCGATCTGGCGGCGGCCGCCGTGATCCGAAGGGTGCCGAAGGACGCCTATCTTTTCCACAAGGATGAAGTCGCCCCCGGCCTGTGTCTGGTCCGGCGCGGCATCATCAACTTCCATCGCATCACCGCCGAGGGCCGCGAAGTGGTGATCCACTATTATCGGGAAGGCGAAATTTTTGCCGAGTTTGCCGCCGGCACGGAGGCCAGGTGTCCGGCCGACGCCCGGGCCCTGTTGCCCAGCGAGGTCATCGTGATCCCGCGGCGGGCCTTCCTGACCAAGCTGCGCCAGTGTCCCGACCTGGCCCTGCATCTGCTGTCCGGCCTGGACGTCTCCATTTACCGTCTGGCGGACTCGCTGGAGGGACACGCCGCCCGCAACACCGCGGCCCGGTTTGTGGAATGGCTGCTCAGCCGCTGCCAGGACGCCATGTCCTGCCTGCCGGTGGAC
>Ga0209066_10006701_pt1 | contig 11664 bp, 11 predicted proteins | sample All_14_2_FD_187198 | JGI IMG/M metagenome (GOLD analysis project Ga0209066, IMG submission 187198) | Freshwater microbial communities in response to fracking from Pennsylvania, USA - Allegheny Zone_MetaG_DW_15 (SPAdes) (version 2) ...
GCGTGTGATGATCGCCGGCATGCAGGGGTGGAACGCGGATGAAGACCTGATCCTGAAGGAACTGGGCATCCGGCATATCCCGCCAGCCGTCCTTGCTGACAGCAGCCGGCCGATCCTCGACTGGATCGAAACCGAGGGAATCACGCATCTTGCGGTACATTTCGACCTCGATGTCCTCGATCCGGCACATTTTTCGCCGCTGCTGTTCAACAGGCCCGGCATGCCCGAGAGGGCCTTCGATGGAATAGAGCAAGGCCGTATGCAGCTGGACCAGGTGGTGCGCCTGTTGAAAGAGATCGGCGCGGCAGTGGATATGGTTGGCCTTGCCATCGCCGAACATCTGCCATGGGACATGCTGCGCCTGAGAAACAGCCTTGCCGAGTTACCCATCATAAAAGCATGAAACGCGCTGTAGGCTGAAACCGCTCCCGAGTTTCGGAATACCAATGGCGCACCACTCGCGAAGCTATCCTCGCCGCTTTGGACACGCCCTCCCCCGATCTCGAGGTAAACGTCGTCACCGCTACGCGATGCTTCACAATCTGAATGTGACGGACTTCTCCTGTGAGAGCGGCGCTGACCGCCGACGAGACGTCATTAGAGGGTGTCAGTGACCAGCGAAACCCGCAGTGCCGACTGTTTCGGTGACATCTCGTGCCTGATGCAGAATGCACACCAGCTGCGCTTCGTCATTCAGGATCGGAACGGACACCGTCTGCCAATAGCGCTCGAGAAACCGGCCATCGGAACCCCGCAAGTCATAGCGCTGTGCTTTCATGGCATGCCGGCGCCGTCCCTGTGCCGCGATGCGGATGGAATCAAACAAGCCTGCGACGCCGGTTGCATCCTCAAGATCCGGATTATCCGGAAAGACGTCAAAGAGCCTTTCTCCGGCCACTTTGCTGCGCTCGGTATAGGTGATGGCAGTATGCGCATCGTTGACGTCGAGGATTCGCATACCAGCCCTCGGATCGATGATCATCGTAGGCTGGATAGAGGTCTCCGTCAGGCGTTGAAAAAGGCTCCGATCACATGATGATAACACGCCAAATTCAATAGGATATCTCTGCACGCCTAGTGCGGCGGCGTTGAGCAATGCAAGCTCGCGTTGAATTGAACGGATCTGCTGCAGCAGATAGCTGCGCTCGGTGTCGGCAACGTCTGCGTCCAGGCAAGCCCTGAATTTCTTCAAGTTTTCGTGCAGGATGAAGCGTTGCACATTACCCCCTAAGGTTCCAATTGTGCCTCGGATCTATGAACTTCTCCGGTCCCGAGAAGTTTCCCCGACTCGCTGGCATCTGCAACGCAATAAATACACTGAATGACCTCTGAGCACACGACACGCACCTTAAGGTGCCATCCAACAGCTTCGCGGGCGCTGGTGACGATCGCCAGATGATAACGCGCAATCGCCGCTCGCCGACCCGCTTTAATGCGCTCAGTTCGACCAGCCCTGCCAGATCGCGCGTGGCGGTCGCCGAGGCGGCATCCGCGATCGTGCCGATAGTCGCGCGCGCTCAGCCCCCCAGCGAAGCCGTCCGGCCATTAGGCCGTCATGCGGATCAACGTCTTCTCGATCAAGAAACGGATACTCTCGATCGTTCGCCCATGCGCCTCCAGCACGATACCGGCGAACCAACCCAGCCGGTCATCGATCCGGTTGCTCTGGCTGGCCCGTTGCAGCTCGGCGTAATAAGCCTTGCTTATGCCGATTAATCATCGCCGAGAATATCGACTCCTTCTGAGCGCGCCGGGCGGCGCCTGCGCGCGGCCCTTCAGTCGTTGAGGGTTACTGTTCCGGTATGTTCAGCAGCTCGACTGCCGGCGCGAAGACCCAGCCTTCGGAGAGCTGGTCGGTGAGCGGATCGCGATAGACCACGAGCCGCCACTTACCGCGGCTATCCTTCACGGCAAGCAAGGTGCCGGCATCGCCGCGCATCAGTATCTGCGCCTTGCCCTGCGGCTCGCGACGGATCGGCGCGTCACGCTTCAGCTCTGCGCGGGGGAGGTTCGCGACATAGGCTTCGTCTGCCTTCTGATTGGCGGCGATGATCTTGTCGATCTTCTCCTGCAGGGTCTCGACTTGGACTTTCATCTCGGCATGGACCTTCTGCTCTGCTGGCGTCAGGTCTGCAGGGACGACCTCCTTGTAGATGCCATAGACGGTCATGATGAAGCCGATGAGCGCGATCGCACCGACATTGCGGAGCTCCTTCAGTGTGTTATCGCCGAACGTCGAGAAGATCACGCCTATCAGCTGCATGAATGCCGCCAGCAGGTCGACACTCTGTGCCGGATCTTCAGCGTGGCCGATCGCTTCGATCAGGCGGTGGGCCTCGATCACCTGCTCGGCCATGACGACCGCGCTGCTCGTCACCACAGCCTCGGCCGTGGCGCGCAAGGTCATCATGTCGATCGTGCGCGCTCGCTCCGCCGCGACCTTCAGGATGCCAAGGCTGGGCGCCATGCGCTCGCTCAGCGCCTTGATCTGATCGCCGACCTGCGCGCCAGCCATCAGCTTTCCGATTATCGACCTGTTCGCCTCGAACATGCTGCCAAGCTCCACCATGTCCGCGATCGTCGAGCCAATCAGCAGCTTTTGTGCCGCCAGAATGCCGGTGGGATCACGGTTAATCCCCATGGCGGTCCTCTGGATCTGCAACAACCAGCTCGTGGAGGCGAAGTCCTTCAGCACGGGGACGCGACTCATGCGCAGCGCCTCGGCTGCCGCTATCGTGTCGCTAACGCGCGTACCCTTCAGCATCGCCGCGGTCTTGAGGATACCGGACTTCTCGACTGCGTCCAGCGCCGTGAAGACGCTCGGCAACGGCTTGATCGCGCTCGGCAGGGCAAAGCTCGGGCCCATCGCCCGCTTGATAAGGTCCGACTGCTCGCGCTGCAGCTTCATGGCTTCATACAACGGGCTGTCAGGCCCGAATGGGAATTTGTTGCTCATGGAGATTCCATCGCAGAATCGAGTCCCCGGTTCGACCAACTTTTGGGCAACCACAGTGAACCGCGCACATTTTTTCAGCGCACCGAGCGATCACAACATGGGACGGGGCGCGCGGCACTGTATGGACATCGAACCCCTTCACGCCGGCGGGGCCTGACCTTCGGTCGTTTCATTCATGAACCTACTTTTCAACTCTCTGCACGACAGTCAGAAAGGAGGGATGTTGTTCACTGTCAAACCCGGAAGAACTCAAAGACTTTGATGGTCTGCAATTGGGAGCTTTTTTGACCCAATTTCCGTCTGTAAAGTTGGCGATTCACGAAGGAAAGAGGATGGCGTTATAATTCTGGGCGCCGTGCAGAATGTGAATGATGAACACTTTTTCCGCCTCGACCCGATAGAAGATCAGATAATCGCCATGACCACGCCGCCGTACGCCGGTTGCCTCATAGCGCGCAACGAGAGGAAAACGTTCCGACATATCGGCTAGGCCCAGGCATTTCGAACGTAGCTCCTGCAAGAAGCTTAAGGCCCGTGCCGGATTATCGCGTGCGATATAATCGCTGATCGTCTCAAGGTCATATTCGGCCTCGGCCGTCAGATGAACGATCATTCGTCGCCCGCACTCATGGCGCGATATTTGGCGGCAAGGCGATCGAACACCTGATCGGCCGGCGTTGTGCGCCCTGCGTCCACATCTGCAAGGCCGCGTGCTATCGAGGCATCGAGGGCGGCGAGGCGAGTTTCCCGGTCCTGTATCAACCGTACACCTTCGCGCAGAACCTCGCTCTTCGAATTATAGCGCCCCGTCGCGACGAGGCTGGTGATGAAATTCTCAAGCTGCTTTCCAAGATCCGCGCTAATCATGGTCTGGCCTCCTATCCTGTCAGACGATAGCGGGTTATCAACAGTTGATAAAGTGAAATTGATGGGCATGCCAGTCATATGGGGGGACATCCAGAACCATGGCCTGACCTCGCTCTTCACGAATGGCCTGTGTTGGGTGGGCCGCCAAAAGCAGTACCAGTCGCTTCACGTTCGCACTATCAACCCGCCTGGCGTTCGGCGTTTTCATCCATCGGTCTAATCGATCTACGACGACACACCGACCGAGCGGTATTAATCTTGAACGGGCGCGGGCGTGTGTCGGCGACTGGATCATCTACTACGAACCGCGGAAGATCGCGGGCACCAAGGGTTACTACGCAATGGCCAAGGTCGGATGCGTCATTGCCGATCCATCGACGCCCGGCATGTACCTCGCGTTGATCGAGTCAGGCAGCTATCTCGACTGCGCTTCACCGGCTCCATTCGCCGATGAGAAAGGCCCGATCGAGCACGGTGTTCTCAATGAGGCGGGGCGTATTTGGAGGCGGTTCACATCCGTCCACTCGACATAAACGGCCCCGATATCGTGAGCAACGGCCTGACGCTTTCGGGGACGGCACCGCGAGCATTGCTTCAAGCATTGAGCTAATCGCTGATCAGCGAACGGGCGCTCGCTGAGGATGGTGTCTCTGCGTGCATTTCGGCAGTGCGAACCTGTCAAAATTTTCCAGTTTTCTTTACATTTTCGCGCGATCTGCAAAGCAATTTGCGGCTCTCATACGTTCTTATAAAAAACGGTTTTATGCCGAAATCGCCCTTTTCAAGCACTCTCCCAAGAACCCACAAAACGCTGTCTAGACAGTATAACGAACAGCTCGAGATCGACTGACAGGCCGTGCCGCCGGACCGTCGAAGAGCCATCAACTTGGCTCTTCGAAGAGGCCCGACAAAACTGTCTCGGCCGATGGCACCGGCACGAACACACGGGTCCGATATTGTATTACTTCGGTAAAGCAGCCGATCGACTTGAGCCACGGCAGGCGATCATGCGGACAGCCGACCAGTTCGATGCGAGGCGAGCCGTTGACGAGCGAACGCTTGATCGTGAGGGGGAACGGTTGCGAGACATCGATGCTCCGCCCTGCCGTCACCGCCTTGACCACAGCGTCCGCCGGTAGGGCCTCAGCGCGGTCGATGCCGAGCCTGGCGAAGAGTGGGGGAACATGATCGTCGAAGACGAGGCGGCCCAACCATGATCGTCCTTCCCCATCGACGATGCGGTTGACCGCAAGATGGTCGCTCGGCAGCGCCGACCAGATGGGCAGGAGCAGGCCGGTGGCCAGCCGGATCGTCTCGCTGTCCACGGTTTGGCGGGCCGCTTCCACCTCGCCTGCCCAGGTTGTGCTGAACGTCTCGCGTGTCACTTCCTCCCAGGACGATTCATAAAGATCGTCTTCGCGCATATATTCGTTGCGCGTCGGCCGCATCATCTCGACACGCGGGATCGGCGTGCCTTCCTTCTCCTCCATCAGGGCCCGCGCCCGGGTCCGGAGCGCGGACTTGCCGGACTTCCGATTGATCATGAAGCGGGCACTGGCATCGCCATCGGCGATCCGCAGGATGCGCTCCAGTGTGACCGGATTCCAGAAGAAGATGGACGCGCTGCTCCTGGTTCGCCGCGTCGAGAGAGGCATGATAGCTGCGCCCCGTGCCGCCGGCATCGGAAAAGACGAGGATCCGCTTGCGCCCCGCCTGGAATGCGGCAGCCTCCGCCTGGCTCGTGCGCGCCGACCGGCTCTCCAGTTTCTGCCTGCCATCGCTCGCGGTGATCAGGCGCTTGGTACGACCCGTGACTTCGGCGACGGTCTCGTGCCCGAAATGTTCGAGCAGCGCATCAAGCGCCGACATGATCGCCGCGCGCCGAGCGAAGTGTGGGATAGGTGACGAACAGCACGCCCTGCTCAAGCACGACTGGCTGGTCGATCTTCCAGTTGGAAAGGGGCTGGATGTCGGCCGCGAGGCCGCCGAGCGCGGTCCAGTCGCGCCGGGCATCTTCAAGTAGCGTTTCGTTCTTCGAGACCCAGATGTTGCGGCGCCGGCCCTGCAGCCAATTGTCGAGAATGCAGGCCGCGACCTGACGCCCCTTTCCCGCACCGGTGCCGTCTCCCAGGAAGTAACCCTTGCGATAGACTCGGCCGCCTTCGGCTTCGTCGAGACCAACACCTTCCTTGCTCGGCGTGAACCGGCCGGGCAGAAACTGGGACCATGCGTGACCCGCATAGACAACTGTTTCGAGCTGCGAGGCGGAAAGCAGGCGTTCGGAAACGGTGCGTTCCGGGAGGTGAGGCACATAGTCGGGGATTGGCGCGGCGATCGATCCCATCGCCACCGATTCCACGAGCGCGGTCGGATGCTCGCCGGCCGCTTCGAACACAATCCGACTGGGCCTGTAGGGCAGATAGACGCCGACCTGATCGAGCAAGGGCGCGGGCGCATCGAGCGCGGTGTAGCCGACAGGCAGGATATTGTTGCGAACCGGCGCATGATAAGGCCTCGGCGCCGCCCGCGTGCTCTTGACCGCACGGAACAGGGACAGGCTGGAGGAGCGCTTTGGCGTCGGCGGTAACGCGGTCGTGATCGCGCTGCGTTCGGGAACGGTCAGGGCTCCCAGCAATTCGCGGATCGATCCGCGCTGGATGGTCGCCGGGACGGCGCCGCCCACGACCTTGTCGATGACGAAGAGCCGGACCGCGATTGACGTCCCGTGCTTCAGATAGCATTTCTCGAGCCGGACCGACGTCCGGACGCTGACATCACGCAGCGTTGTCTCGAAAAGATCGCGCATGCGTGCATTGGGGCCGAACCAATCGGGCATGACCGCAACGAGCCTGCCACCGGGTTGCAAGCGTCGCAGGGCCGCCTGGAGATGGCGGACGGCGGCATGACTGTCGGCGCCGAGACCCATGGAGCGCGAGAAAGGCGGGTTCATCAGGACGATGCTGGGGCGCGGCGCGTCTGCGAGCGTGGAATTGATCGTCGCCCCGTCATGGCCGGTAATCACCGCATCGGGAAACGTATGTCTCAGGCGCGCGCGGCGCGGCGCGGCATATTCGTTGAGCTGGAGGCCGGCATGATCCCGGCAATGGGCGATGAGAAGTCCATTACCGGCACTCGGCTCCAGAATGACATCTCCGGGCTCGATAGCCGCCAGGACGACAGCAAGCGCGGCGAGATCAACGGGTGTCGAAAATTGCTGCCATTCGATCTGCTCCTCGCTGCGCACCGTCTGGGTGGGCAGCCGGTCGAGCAGGTCGCAGGCCGCGCCGACATCGGCGAGTGAGCGCAGCGGATAGGGACCGAACTGGAGGTGGTGGGCGAGCGCATGCTCCAAAATCTCGAAACTGTCGCGCTGCGTCCATAGGCCGTCGGCATCGGTGCCGCCAAATCCAGCGACCATCGCGGCATTGAGATCCGCACGGGTAATGCGATCAACGGACCGGAGCCGTTCGACAAGGAGGGTGGTCGCGCGGCGTTCAGCCGCCGTCGCGGCATCAGAAAGGTTGGTCATTTAGGGGTCTCCAGAGCGGCTACCCTTCTGGTAGCTCAGCCTTTCACACCCCCCTTCCCTTTGGATCGGATGCGCGGCCGCGCGTGGTCACGCGGGAAAAGCATGAGGCCCAGTACCTGATCGCGCAGACCGTCGCCGAGCAGGTAGAATATCTTATGGTATTGGCGGGTGCCTCACCTGAAGCTATCCGCGCACGATCTCTCATATGCCTTCAAGGAAAGACCATGACCGCGACTTTCGAAACGTTGTTGGCGAGCGACTTCTCCGCACGATGTGATCGACCGCTTGACCGGGCAGTGCAGATCGCCCGCGATCATAGCGGCAAACTGACGATAGCACACGTCCTGGAGCGGCAAGGCGCGCAGTCTGGGCCCGAGACGGTCGAGCGCCTGCGTGCGGAATTGCCGCTCACGGCGCAGGACGCCAATCTAATCGTGCGGTCCGGGTCCGCCCCCAAGATGCTGGCGCAAATCGCGGCGGAACGCGGCAGCGATCTGATCGTGACCGGCGTCGCGCGCTACAACAGCATCGGCGATTATCTGCTGGGCACGGCTGTCGACCATATTGTCCGCAATGCGCAAGCCCCGGTTCTGGTCGTGCGGCGCCGCGCGACGGGACCTTATGAACAGATCGTCGTCGCGACCGATTTTTCAGACTGTTCGCGCTCGGCTCTTCTGTCTGCCGCGCAGATCTTTCCCGCAGCTGACATCACCGTCGTCCATGCCTTCCATGTCCCGTACGAAGCCTGGCTGAAATCGGATGATGTAAAGGAATATGTGCGAACCGAAGCCCAGGAGGGCATGGAGGCGTTCCTTGCCCAGAAGGAACTCGCGTCATTGGCTTCCCGCATCGAAGCCATTGTCGATGAAGGGGAGACAGGCAGCGTCATCATGCGCCAGTTTGAACGCACGAAGTCGCACCTTCTGGTCCTCGGCACCCATGGCCGCAGCGGCTTTGCCCATGCGACGATCGGCAGTCAGGCCGAGGCGTTGCTGTCGGCGGTGAATACCGATGTACTGATGGTACGCGAACCCAGATCTTGACCGCACTGGTCGTCCGACAATGCTAGCGAGCAGCGTTCCCAAGCCGGGCGACGGCTCGGAGCCATTTTTCCCTGGACGACGCGCGCCCTTCCACGCTCCCGATAATCGAGTAGCGCACCGGATGAAGGCCGACGAACCGCAGGAGATTGCGATCGAGGCTCTTGAGGCTATGGGCGTGGAAGAAGAGCCGATAGATGGGTGCGGGCATTCCCATCGTCACGATGATCCGCGCGGATCGACCGGTGAGAAGCTTGGCCGCCGCTCCGACCGAACCCTCCTCGATCGCAAAACCGGGGCGCATGACCTGTTCGAGAAAACCCTTGAGGAGGGCAGGAACGTCTCCGAGCCATAGTGGGTAAAGGATGACCACATGATTCGCCCAGCGAATGTCTGTCTGGGCCTTGTGAATGGCGGCGGCGGGCGCATTGTCCCGCCACTCCCCGGCCGATCGCAAGATAGGGAAATCAAGTTCTGCAATCTCGATCCGGCGCACTTCATGGCCTGCCGCCTCGCCGCCCGCCGCATAGGCATCCGCAAGCGCATGAACGTACCGGGTCCGGTTTGGGTCGGGATGCCCATCGATAATCGTGATGCGGGTCATGACATCTCCTGAATCCGCCATCCACGCATCGTCGTGCAATTGGGATTATCCCGGAGTGTCGGTGGCGACAGGTACCGGCCAGCCGAGATGAAATCACTTGAGCTATGAGGGGGAACGTTTCTTCCTCGCAAGAGTCGGGAAACTGGCGGAGGAACCCTGATTACAATACATGCGACTGTGCGGAACGCATGGCCAATAGCTCTGCGGCCATGTTGGGGGTGTTCTCCCATGGGGCACTACACAAACGGAGGATCGCGGTGACCCAGAGAATATCGCCGCTTTCACGGGGGAAGAGTTTTGAGCGATTTTCGTTTCCTGCATGCCGCCGACATTCATCTCGACAGCCCGCTCTATGGCCTGTCGAGATATGAAGGTCTGCCCGAGGACGACATAAGGGGGGCCACGCGCGCGGCCTTCGACAATCTGGTGCAACGCGCCATCGACGAAGATGTCGATTTCGTCGTGATCGCCGGCGACCTCTTCGACGGTGAGTGGAAGGACATGAGCACCGGCCTCTATTTCGCCCGCGCCATGGGCCGCCTGGATCGGGCCGAAATCCCGGTCTTCCTTCTCGCCGGCAACCATGATGCCGCCTCCGTCATCACCCGCAGCATTCCCTGGCCGCCCAATGTCCGCCTGTTCAGCGCGCGGCGGCCGGAAACCCATCTGCTTGCCGAGCTTCAGGTCGCTGTCCACGGACAGAGCTTCTCGACACCGGCTGTCACCGACAATCTCGTTCCGTCCTATCCCGCCGCTGCAGAGCATCACTTCAATATCGGGATGCTGCACACCGCGCTGGCAGGCCGGAAGGGCCACGCCGATTATGCTCCCTGCAGCCTGGATGATCTCAAGGCCAAGCAATACGATTACTGGGCGCTCGGCCATGTCCATCAACACGAGATCGTGTGCGAGGCGCCCCATGTCGTCTTCCCGGGCAACATCCAGGGCCGCACGATCCGCGAGACGGGCCCCAAGGGCGCGGTGATCGTCACCGTGGAGGATGGTCAGGTTTCCTCCATCGATCGATTGAATCTGGATGTGATCCGCTGGCTCGCGGTCGATGTCGACTGTAGCGACGTGCCGGCCGACAGCATTGCGGAACGCATGCGCTCCGCGCTTCTTGAAGCGTGGCAGCGCGGCGGCGATGGATTGCCCCTCGTCACACGGCTTGTGCTGACGGGCGAGACCGACAGCGCCGGCGCGCTCATCGACAGCGCCGCGGACCTGCGCGACGTCGCGCGCGCCGTGGCCGCTTCGATCTCGCCCAATCTCTTCATCGAGAAAGTGAAGCTGCTCGTGACGAAGCCCGCCACCGCCAGTGAGGTGATTGTCGGCGACGATCTCGCTGCCTTGATCGACCGAGCCGCTACCGATCCTCAACTGCACGAGCTGCTGGCCGCGGACCTTTCGCCCTTCCTGCTCGCGGCGCAGAGCCTGCTCCCCGATGCCGATGAAGCGGACCTTCGCCGCTATGCCGGCGACGGCAAGTGGGACGCGGTCATCGGAACCGCCGCCCAGGCGCTCCGCTCGCGTTTGACGAAGGGGGACTGAGCGATGCGGTTCGCCACCCTGTCACTCGAGCGTTATGGTCGTTTCGAGGATTGCGAGCTTTCCTTTCGCCAGGGCGACCCCGATCTTCACGTGGTGTACGGCGCCAACGAAGCGGGAAAGTCCACCTCGCTTGCGGCGGTCTCCGATCTGTTGTTCGGTTTCCCGGCACGGTCTCCCTACAACTTCGTCTACGACTACGCCCTGCTGCGCGTGGGGGCCGTGCTCGAGGACGAGGGGCACAGCTTCGCTTGTCGCCGCAAGAAGGGGACGGCCGGGACACTGATCGATGCCGAGGATCGTCTCCTCGACGAAGCTATGCTGCTCGCCATGCTGCGGGGGCAGACGCGCGAGACATTCGCACTCTCCTTCAGCCTCGACCAGGATGGCCTGCGAGCGGGCGGGCGGGCCATGGTCGAGGCCCGCAACGACCTGGGCCGAGCCCTCTTTGCCGCAGGCTCCGGGCTCACGGGTGTTGCGGACGAATTGGCTCGCCTCGAGAGCGAAGCCGATGCGATCTGGGGACAACGCGCCGCGGCGAGGCGGAGCTTCACGCAGGCCCAACGCGATTTCGAAGCGCAGACCCGGGCAGTCCGAGACCAGGCCCTCAAGCCGAAGGCTTGGCTCGATGCCAAAGGCGCGGTCGCGGACGCCCAGCAGATGCTCGAAGAGGTTCAGCGGCGGCGCGACGCAGTGCTTGCCGAGGTCAGCCGCCTCGAGCGCATCCGCCGGATTGCGCCTGCCGTCCGTCTTCGCAGCGACCATCTCGCGGCGCTTGCCGCCCACATGGATACGATTGATATCGGGCCGCAGCGCGAACACGCCGCCGAAGCGGCAATGGCCGAGATGGAGGCCGCTTCGCGTGCAAGGGCCGCCGCTCAGAATCTGGTGAACGAAGCCCGGGCACAGATCGATGCGCTTTCTCCTGATCCGTCGGTCCTCGCCCACGACGCCGAAATCGACGCGCTGATCGCTTCGTCGGGCGCGGTGACAAAGGGTCAACAGGACTTAGCGCGTCTGAGCGAGGAGCGATCCGCATCGGGAGGTCTTGTCGCCCGGCTCCGCGCCGAAGCCGGCGCGCTCGCCTCCGATCCCCCCACCCGGATCGTAAGTTCCAGAC
>Ga0209066_10006702_pt1 | contig 11664 bp, 13 predicted proteins | sample All_14_2_FD_187198 | JGI IMG/M metagenome (GOLD analysis project Ga0209066, IMG submission 187198) | Freshwater microbial communities in response to fracking from Pennsylvania, USA - Allegheny Zone_MetaG_DW_15 (SPAdes) (version 2) ...
CTCAAAGGTCGGAGTGAGGGGCTGGTTTGGCGAGCAGCCCGTGTGCGGGCTTGGCCTGGCCCACGCCGGGCTTGCAGCGCCGCGGCGCTGAAACGCGGAGGTGATCCATGTCCCTGAGCCACATCGTCAAGGCGCTCGGCGGCGAGCTCTACGACGGCGGCCGTCGCGCCAATATCCCCGCCCCGGGCCACAGTTCCGCCGATCGCTCCGTCTCCCTGCTGCTGGAGGACGACCGGATCGTCGTCCACACCTTCGGCGATGGCGACTGGAAGGCGGTGCTGGATCATCTGCGCGACAACCGGCTGATCGACGTCCACAACGCGCCGACCTCGGTGTCCGGCGGCGGCCCCCGCGCGGCCGTGGTTGCAAAGCCGCCTGACCCGCAGCGCCTGGACGCCGCCAAGCGGCTCTGGGAGGGCGGCCGGGCGGTCCAGGGGACGCTCAGTGAGCGCCACTGCCGCCTGCGCCATATCCGGCGCGCCCTGCCCGGCCCCGAGATCCTGCGCCATGGTGGAGACACGCCGGTCTCCGCCTACGTCCAGACGCGCCATCGGCGGCCGGCCCTCATGGCGGCGATCTGTGACGCGGATGGCGCGTTCACCGCCGTCGAGGTCACCTACCTCGCACCGAACGGCCAGAAGGCCTGGGATTTGCGCCTGGCGCGCAAGACGGTCGGACCCGTGCCGGCCGGCACGGCCGCGCGCCTGGATCCGGCGGCGCCGGAGATGCTGGTGGCCGAGGGGGTATTCACCACGCTCTCGGCGACCGAGCGCTTTAGCCTGCCCGGCTGGGCCCTGATGTCGACGCGCAACCTGAAGACCTGGTGCGCGCCGCCGGGCGTGCGCTCGGTGCTGATCGCCGCCGATCGCGGCCTGGATGGCGCCGCTTCGGCGCAGATCCTGGCGGCTCGCCTGCAACGCCAGGGCGTCGCGGCGCGGATCGAGTTTCCGCCTGAAGGCTTCGGCGACTGGAACGATGTGGCGGCGCCACAAGGTTCACCGTGCCTACCGACGCCAACACCGCGAACGAGCATGGATGTCCCTTGCCCGCCACTCTAGACATCCGCACGTCGACGCGCGGGCTACGTCGAGCTGTCTTCGTCCCAGCTCGACTCAATCTCGGACGGTGGGAACGTCCGCTTCCGAGACTGGCCGCGTGCTCGGTGTCTATTGGGTTACGCCTTAGGCTGGGCGGACGCGGAAGACGCCTTTGATGCAGCCGAGATCCCGGACGGCCAGCTGCACATGCGTTCTCGACTGGATATACGCGCCTTCATACAGTGGGCCCCCCTCTGTCAAAACCCCGCGCACCGTTTGGAACTTTGGCTCTGGCATAGACGCGTGCAGGAAATTCAAGACCGCGCAATCGCGCTCACGGCGGAAAAAATCTGTATTAGCGATCAGAGCCTCGTCGCTGGCGTCCAGCAGAACCTCCAGGGATTCGAAGGCCGTCTTGATGACCTCAAGTGAGGCCTGAGTGGTGAGGTCGAGGCACCAGCCCGGGTCGATGACCGCGCCGACGACGGCGGGCGTCGCGATCGGCGCGCCCCGCTGTTGCATGACCCGTGCCCATTGCAGAGCCCGTTCTGGATCATTTTCCCAGAAGTAAGCACCCCGTCCCAACCAATCATAGGCGTTCTGGCTAAGCTCAAAGGGCGTCCCAGCGACGAGCGCGTCGGCGACCGCGAGATCGCAGCCATGGTAGCCTAGGACAATGCCGCCGCCAGATCGCCGCACGGGGTCTTAGGCTCGGTCGCCGTCGGCGGGGCCGTCCTTCGGCGCGATCGCGCCGGTTTCTTCGAGCAGCTTGCGCGCACGCGCAGCGTTCTTCACGACATTCGCCGTGAAGGCCTGCATGTGCTTTTGGATCGCTTCCACCTCAGTGGGGGTCGGTGATCCAAACAGCGGCGCGCTTGAAACCTTGTTTGCCATACAAACATCATACGTCGTGACGCCTTCACGATCAACCGTGGCTCCGGAGCCCAAAATGGAACAAATCGTCTTGCGAACCTTTCACAGGTAGTGAAATCTTCACGAGCTTGGTTGCACTTCTCGCGCTGTTGGCGCAAACACCGCGCCGCAATCGCGCAGATTGACAGGGGTGGCGAACGATGAGTTCATCCAATCTGCACTCGGGGGGCGGCTCGGTCGTGTCAGATAACAGCGGACTTCGCGACCTCACGCCTTCTCGGCCTTCCGCGAACAATAACCGGTCCGTGAATCTGCATGAAATCGGCTTTGTCGGTTACGTGTCTCAGGCCGCCTTGGACGAGATCCAGAAGAACGAGACCCGGGCTAGCCTTGTCGTCACGACGGCGGCCACCTTCGCTTTTCGCTAAGCCACTCTGAAACTTGGAGACTCACGGCAAAGCTGTTAGGTGACAGTGATGCACGTGAGTCTTCAGGGTTTTCAGCTTGATCCGTCGGGCGCTGGAAGACTCAAATCTCTGCTCTCCGGAAATCGGTCCAGCCTTAGCGCTGATGCGGTCATCGCCCATGTTCAGTCTCTTGGCGCCCAGTACGCGATTGTCGAAGAGCCTTACATCGACAAGGACTATTCGGCCGATTACCTGAACTTCTACGCGGCCGCTTTCCGAAATCACCCTCGACACACACGTCGTATTCACCTCTTTCAATCCGACGTCGCCCCAGTCCTTAGCCAGCCGATGGTGGAGCAGCAGGAAGCTCTGAACAAGGCGGGTTACATCGGCTTCGTGGTGCTGCGGCCGATTAGTCAGGGCCCTATTGGCCGCACAGTCTTGAAGTTCCCGGACCTAGGCGAGAGCCTTGTGGTGCGTCCCGCCGCACGCGCCAACTTCAAAGCCCACCTCCTGGGCTCGGCCCTCCGCCTGGATGGAGCCGCGCCGTTCATCCAGCAAGATGAGAGGTTGGGCTCCTGCGCGCAGGCGTCGATCTGGATGGCGGCCCGGCCCGTCCACGAGCGTCATCGCCGCACGCCGTGGCATTCGATCGCCGAGATTACCCGGTTGGCGACAACGCCCACTGACGCGGAACTCAGTCGGTCGCTGCCGGCAGGATCGGGCGGGCTAAATCCCATCCATATCATCCGCGCCCTGCGATCGATGGGGCATCAGCCGCTCTTCGATTACTTCCTCCCCGTTCCTGGCGCCGATCCGGACGCGGGTGCTTCTGCGTCAGAGCCGACGGCGCAGGAGAGTCTGGCCGCTTCTGGCATCATCCGCTACCTCGACTCGGGGCTGCCCGTTATCGTCGCCCTAGCCAATGTCGGTGAAGGCGCGGGTCACGCCATTACCGCTGTTGGCTTTGTCGAGGCTAAGGGCGGTCCGTGTCGCACCTCATCGGACTATGAGAGTTTTGTTCGCGCGCTGATCGTCCACGATGATCAGCGGGGGCCTTATCGTTTAATGCCACTGACGGACGATGACATTGCCTCCCTGCCCAAGGAACGGTTGCTAACCTACGGGTCGGAGGTGCTGACCGTCGAAAAGGCGGCGACGCATATGTTCGTGCCCTTGCCGATGAGGGTGTTCCTGCGCGCCGATCGCGCCGACACCGTGGCCCGCGACTATCTCGAAAGCTACGTCGAGCAGGCTGGACCATGCATGCTGGATATCATCGCAGAGCAGATTCCCTCGGCCGTTCCCAATGTCGAGGCCTTCTACACCTTGGTTCGTGACGGGCGCCTGATCCGGCGCACCTACCTGACCAGTGCCGGGCGTTATCGCCACCATCTTGCCAAGAGCGACCTGGCGCCGGAAATCAAGGCCGAGCTAGTTGTGCGCGCCTTACCCCATTTCGTTTGGGTGACAGAATTGATTTCGCCGGACGTGGCAGCGCCGGTCGATGACGGCGCGCGGAAGGTCATCGGTCACATGGTTGTCAACGCCACGTCAAGCACCGACCCCAGCAGCGACTTGCTCATCGTCCATATGCCGCACGTCGTGATCCATCGCGATCTGGACGTGCCGCAAGACTCGCTCGTGCCCTTCAAGGAAACCGGCGTGACGTTCGAAAGCGACGCACCGTACCAGGGGCGCCGGCGTCACTGACGCTAGAGAGCTTCGATCCCGGCCACGGTTCGCTGAGGACTGCACGTCATGTCGCGCCATTTCGCGCGCCGAAGGTCGGCGAGGCTGACATCGATCTTGTCCGCACAAAGGCCAGCGTCGAGTGCGCGGCAGGCCTGCGCCAGTTGCAGAGCGGCGGCGACCATCGCCGTACACGGCACGCCGACGCTGGATCCCGCGATGGTCATCGCGCCACAGGCGTCCAAGCGGCCCTGCGTCACCAGATCGCTGAGCGCTTTCGAGATCGCGCGGGGTGCCGTTGACACGATCGGCCAGGCGCTTGCCGGCGTCTGGGCACCTGGGAAGGCGTGAAGGCGGATATCGAAGGCCTCAGGACCGGTCGCGCCGAGGCCCGCGTCGATCACCAAATCGAACCCCGCACCTGCGGCATGGCGGCGAGCCTCAAGATTATCAACGCCAACCAGCGCGAGGCGGGGATCGTCAGGGCCTAGCGCGGTGCCGGCATTGAACCGGCGCTCGTCGATGATGGTCTTGAAGCCCCTGGCCTCGGCCCACTCTGCGGCTGCCCGCGCCTTCTTGCGGCCGATCCAGGCATGGGTGGTCAGGATCTGGACGGGAAGGTTCTCAGGACCCACCGTGTCGGCGTCGTTGAGGACGAGGGTCACCTCGCCGGGATCTTTCCAGGGCAATAGCGACAGCCCAAACAGCACAGCCTGGCCCAGATTGCCTAGGCCAAGCAGCCAGGCCTTCTGCGGCAGGCGCCCGAGCGTGGCGTCGTCTGGCGGCGAGGCGCCCCAGACCGACAGATCTTGCCGCTGCTTGCAGGCGCGCACGTCGTCCAGCACAGCCTTGCGAAAGAGCTCGGCGATGGCCATTCCGCCGCCGGCCATGCCTGCAAGGATGTTCGCGGGGGCGGGGCGCGCCTGCGGCGCGTGTGGCCCGATCACCGCTCGCCAGCCATCACACCAGACATGCAAAGCAGGGCCACCTTGCGGTTGGCCTGGGCCGACATGGAGGCCGACCGCATGGTCGGGCGCATGGATGGTCTTGGCGCCGATGTCGAGGAGGGCGCGGCGCAGCGGTTGGGCGCGATTTTGACCGATGGTCAGCCGTCCATCCAACTGTGGAGTGAGAAACACCCCGCCTTTGAACATTTTCAACGCGCACGACACGGCCGCTAGCAGCAAGGCTTGGTGCGCGTCATCCAGGTCCGGATCGGTCTCAACAACGACGGCGGCGCGCTCGAGCCGACCTCGGGCTTGGTCGTACCCGAGATCATCCAGCGCCATCAGCATCTGCGCTGACCGATCGTGCAGAATGGCGTTCATCAAATCCACTCCAAGCGAAGGAAATCCGGACCCTTGGCGCTGTGATCGCGCCACCCGTCGCGTCCCTGGTATTCGTAAAGGCCGATCTGGCCGGGCTTGTAGTCGCGGTCCGCGAAGTTCGGGATGATCATCGCAAGGTGACCGCGTTGGGGGATCATCGGATGGTCTTGATCCGTGCGGCTCTGGCCAAAGCCCGCCGGATGGGTATGGACATCGGCGACGACCTCAAGGCCCGCGCGCTCCAGGTGCGTCCAGAGCGCGTCCATCTTGGAAGCGTCGAAGACGATGATCCCCTGCAGGGCGTTGGGGTCGATGTCGTCGTAGGCGATGAAGTCGGTCACGAACCGTTGCCCGTCCACCGTCCGCCCAAGAAGGAATCCGCCGCTCTCGCGGCGGCCCTGGCCGCGTTCACGCAACGCGCGAAGCATCTGTCTCCAGAGGCTCCGCGGGCAGTTGAGCCGACGCGGAGGATGCAGTCGATTGTAGGTACGCCGGATCACGGATGAGAGCATGGACGATCTCCAGGAAGGTGATGATGTCCGACCCCGGCTTCCAAGCGAGATCGTCGAATTGACCGGGCCAGTGATCCCGGGCCAGTCGGTCGATCGGGTGGTAGAGACAGGTCGACCAGGGCGAGAACGCCGGCAGGACGCCTGCCGCCCCGTAAGGGCGCTGCTCCAGAGCCAACGCCTGGTCGGTGACGGCGTCCCAAAGCTGCGCCGTCACCGGCCCCGGGTAGTTGGTGCAGTCGACCCGAACCAGAAAATGATCGGGTCCCGGCTTTAGCGGGGGTTTGGGAATCCGGAACCAGGCGATTGGAAAGCGCGCGCGAACGAACTCCCACTGGCCCCTATAGACGCCGAGGCGAAAGGCCGCCCCCGCGAGATCGGCTCGAAGCCGCAGTTCCGACTGTTCCATCCTTTATCCCTGCGGCTTGATTTTCATGACGAGGGCCAGCCGAACCGTCTTCTTGCCTTCGGCGATCTGCCCGAGGTGTTCGCCGGGCGGGAGCAGGTCCTCGCCCAGCTTTAGCTGGAAATCCGACGGGTCGCCTTCGAGGTGGAAGGCCTTCATCGCCCACTTGACGATCTTGTCCATCGTCGCGTTGGGCCCGAATTCATGCTCGTGAGCCTTGCCGTTGAAGGTCACCTTGACGGTAATTTTTCCCCGGGTAGCGATATGCACGAGCTTGAACTCGTCGATGACGATGCGCTCGATGACGATGTGGTGGTGTTCCACCACCTCATCATCGTCTTCGATCAGCACTTCTTCCAGGTCGAGGCGTCCGGTCATCATCCGGATCTTCTCGATCAACTGGCCGGCCGTGGTGTCGTGCTCCACCATCAGGCTGCGCGGCTTGCGCTCGCCTTCGAGGGCGAAGAGCACTTCACGTTCTTGGGTCTTGAGATCAGCCACGTTGGCCTCCTGGGTGACATTGAGGAGAAGGTACGGCGCACATTGGCCTATGTCAATAATGCAAACATAAAAGAAAAGCGTGATTGTAAACCGTGAGCCATGTAAACGTATGGCTTGCAGTTTTCCCGACTCGGGCTTAAGCTGACGCACCCCGCCACGCAGAAATCCCCTATGGAAGACAGCCTTTATCGCCTCTTCGGCAGCCGCGTTCGCGCGCTCCGGGAAGAGAGGAACGTCACTCAGGAAGAGCTCGCCAAGCGTGTGGACCTGTCGCGGACGTCGATCACGAACATCGAAAAGGGACGCCAGCGCGTCCTGCTTCACCAGATGGTCGAGATCGCCAACGCGCTCGACACCGAGCCTATGCAATTGATTCCCGCGCCCGAACCCAAGAGTGCACCCGTGCCTATGCGCGATGATGTCGCGCGGGTTGTCGCTGCGCTCCGGGCTGAAACCGAATCCACAACGTGACCACCGTTAAGCCCGGCTACGTTCGGGTTCGGCGCCGCGCGGAAGAATTGCTGAGGGCATTCTCAGGCCCGCCCGTAGACTTGGACGCAATAGCGCTGGGTATGGGTGTCGAAATCCGGCCCTATGATCTGGAGCCGGATGTCTCCGGCATCCTGTACCGCGACGGAAATCGCAGGGTCATCGTGTTTAATCGGAGCCATTCCTTGGAGCGGCAACGCTTTACGATCGCGCATGAGCTTGGCCATCTGATGCTTCACAAAGGCCAGCCGGTCCATGTGGACGAAGGGTTTCGGGTCAATTTGCGCGATCCGAGATCGACGACGGCCGAAAATGTCGAAGAGGTCGAGGCGAACGCCTTCGCCGCGAACCTCTTGATGCCGGCCAATTGGCTTCGGTCTGACCTCGATCTGGGGCCTTTCGATCTAGCCGACGAGCAATCCCTGTCGCGATTGGCTAAACGCTACGGAGTAAGTGCTCAAGCCATGGCCTTCCGTCTTGCTGCCCTGGCCTACGATTGAAAATCGCGATGGTCTGGGTTCGGACCTGTGCCGCAAACTTCGGCGAAAACACCGCTGGCCGAGTGCCCGCAAGGTAGTGTCGGCGCGAGGGTGAGTTCCTCCGTCCCGTCGTGAGATCCGCTTCTCTAATCGGGCATCGGGGTCAAGCTCGTTTGATCTGGCGGCCAGGGTCGTTCACGCGGGTCACGCTTCTCTTCGCAGTCTGATGGCTCCTTGCGAGCGGAGCCGCTGCACGCATGCATGGGATCAGGGTCTGGAGAGCCGCGCTTTTGGACGCACTTGAAGGTGCAGCAGACTTTTTCGGCTTCATCCATCCCGTCGTCCGCATGGGACGATCCGGCCAGGATCTTACGGGTGGGCAGTGAGGGTCAGGTCATGCCGCCGCCTCCGATCCCAGGCGGAAGTCGGAGCCATCGACCCACATGCGGTGCAGGACGACGGCGATCTTGCGAGCCACGGCGACGATGGCGCGCCGGCGGCCCTTGGTCTTCATCAGCTTGACGCCCCAGGCCTTCAAGCTGGTCCATCTGATGGAGCGCATCAGCATGGCGTTGGCGGCCGCGTAGAGAGTGGCGCGTACGTCGGCGTCGCCGGCGTGGGAGATGCGGCCAGGGTTGTCCTTCTCCCCGGACTGGAAGCGTCTGGGCGTCAGGCCAAAGTGGGCGCCGACGGTGCGCGAACTCTTGAAGCGGGCAGGGTCGTCGACAGCGGCCTTGAAGCTGAGGGCGGTGATCTCGCCCACGCCGGGCACGCCCATGAAGCGCTGGCAAACCGGATCGGCGTGGGCGGCCTTGCGGACGCGGCGGTCGAGCTCGGTGAAGGTGTCGAACAGCACTCGCCTGGCCTGCAGCATCGGAAGCATGGCGTGGCTCAACGCCGGATCGCTCTCAATGGTCTCGCGCACGGCGATGTCGAAGCCGCCGCGCGACAGCCGCAGCGGCAGCTTCACGCCGAAGATCTTCAACAGGCCGCGGATCTCGTTCTCCAGGTCGATGCACTTGCGCTGCATAACCTTCCTGCAGGAGATCAGGGCGCGCAGGTGATGGCTCTCGACGCTCTTCACATGCACTCGGCTGTACCAGCCTGAACGCAGGATCTGGGCGATGCCGCGAGCGTCGTGCTTGTCGGTCTTGTTGCGCATGGCCGACAGCGCCGCGGCGACCTGGCGCGCCTCCATGCACACGACATCGAAGCCGGCTTCCGTCAGGCCGTAGGTCAGATGCTGGGTCAGCGTCCCGGCCTCCAGCCCAACCTGATGAATCGGCTCGCCGAACTCACGCAGGCAACGCACCAGGTCGGGGACATCCGAAGGCACGGACCGCTCGAGCCGCACCTTGCCGTCCTGATCGATGATGCAGATCGCCACTGACCGCAGCGACACATCCAACGCAGCGTAGAACATCGTCGTCTCCCTTCGTCTCGGCTGAAAACCGAGAGCTTACTGGAGAGCTTGATCCTTCACAGGTCCGCCCGATTACGCATGCTTCTGGCGCATCTGCGAAATCCAGAACGCCCGTCCTGTAGCATCGCGACGTGCTGCCCCCGGTCCATCTCTGAGGGCCAGTCTGTCTGCAGCTCCGGAAAGGAGGGAGGTAGGGAGGGGGTTGGGTGCGCTCAGGGGCAGGATGACCCTCGCCCACGGCGCTGGAACCCTGGTCCCATGACCCTTTCTGTCACCGCTACCCCCGTCTCGAACCTGGTCTTCGTCTCCCTGCAGGACCTGGCGCTCGCTCCGGAGAACATCCGCTTCAAGGAGCCCGCCGACGACGGCATCCCACGTCTGGCCGACACCATCGCCGCCGCCAATGTGGTCATCCCGCTCAGCATCCGCCCCGGCGCCAAGGGCGAGAAGCCGTTCATGGTGCTGGACGGCCGCCGGCGTCTGTTCGCGTTGCAGGCCCTGTTCGCCGCGGGCCGCGTCGAGGCCAACCATCCGGTGAAGTGCGAACTGTTCGAAGACAAGGCAGCCCAGGCCGCCGCCGCGATGCTCTCCAACGCCGAGCGCGCGCCGATCCACGTCGCTGACGTGATCGTGGCCATCGGCAAGCTTCGCAAGTCGAAGATGGATACCGCCGCCATCGCCGCGGCGCTGGGCTATGACGACCTGGAGATCAAACGCCTTGAGGCGCTGGCCCACGTCCATGGCAATGTGCTGAAGGCCTTTCGCAAGGGCAGCCTGACCCTCAAGCAGGTCCGCCTGTTCGCGCGGATGCCCGACAAGAAGCAGCAGGGCGAGCTGGCGGAGACCGCGCTCGACGGCCACTTCCACGACTACCAGCTGCACCAGGTGATCAGCGGGTCGCGCCTGACTATCGAGGACGATCGTTTCGGCCTGGTCGGGATGGCCCGCTACACCGCCGCCGGCGGGCGGGTCGAGTCCGACCTGTTCGCCGAGCTGGCCGATGTCCTGCTCGATCCCGGCAAGCTGCAGGATCTGTGGCGGGAGCGCGCCGCCCCCTTCATCGAGGGGTTCAAGCAGCTTGGGCTCGCCGTCTACATCGGGCGAGACGCCGGCTTCCGGGCTCCGGAAGGCTTCGAGACCCTGCCCTACGTCTACCCTGGCGACTTGACCGATGAGACCAAGGCCGTGCTGGCGGCTGCGCGGCAGCGGGTGGCCCAGGCGGCGCGTGATCTCGGCGGCATCGATCTCGCCGCCGACGATGCGGCGCTGACGATCTTCCCCCTGCTGCAGGCGAAGATGGAGGTGGCCTCGGCTCCGCTGAAGCGGCTGGCGCTCGGGGCCGTCATCCTGTCGCCGGACGGGGTGACGGGAATCTCGGCCGAGTTCTTCGCTGCTCCGGTGTCGGAGGAGCTGCTGGATGAGGCTGGGGATGACGAGGCCGACGACGACGATGCGAGCGGCGGCCAGGCCAACGGCGCGCGCTACGGTCGCTCGGCCAGCGACGTGGAAGTGCCCAAGGCCGACGTCGATGTCGAGGGCTCTAGCCACGTCCTGCACGAGACCCGCACCGACGTGGCCACGCGCGGGCTGATCCGTGATCTTGCCGACAATCCGGCCGCTGCGCTGACGGCCTTGGTCGCCCAGCTGTTCAAGCAGCTGGCGCTGCACGGCGGGTCGGGCCAGGAGGAGTCGGCGCTGACCATCAACGCCACCGGCTACCGCCGGGGCCAGACGCCGGCGATCGGCGCGCTGGACGGTGATGTTCGAGGCCGGCTGGAGGCGCGGCGGGCGGACTACAAGGCCTCGGGGCTTCGGCCCATCGCCTGGGTCGACGGCCTCGCCCACGGCGACAAGATGACCTTGCTGGCGGAACTTACCGCCATCACCCTGAACCTTCGGGAAGCCCGCACCAGCAACATCCGCAACTCGGCCCGGGCCGAGGCCATCGAGCTGGCTGAACTCTGCGCCGCCGACATCTCGGCGCACTGGACGCCTGACCCCGACTACCTGGCCGTCCACTCCAAGAAGCAGCTGCTGGTGCTGCTGGACGAGATGCAGGTGGATGATCCTCGGGCCAAGACCCTGAAGAAGGACGAGCTGGTCGTCCTGGTGGCTGACGCCGCGGCCGAGCGCCAGTGGGCGCCGCGGGTGCTGTCCTGGGAGGGCGCCACGGTTGAGACGCCGCCGGCCGATGAGGCCCTGGCTGACGACCTTAGACCAGGCCTTGCCGCGCCTTCCACGGAGGCGCCGGTTCAGCACGCGGCCTGATCGGGGGTCGCATCTGGATACGTCCAGGCGGCCTTGGCTCTCAGAGGACCTCGCCGGCAGCGCCGGCGGGGTCCTCTTTTCGTTTCCGCCTTCGACGCGGCTGGATCCGGTGATCTCGCCCTTGGCGCCTAAAGGAGGGGGGAAGGGAGCGGGCTTGGTGAGCCCGATGGGACTGGAGGGAGGAGCCCTCCGCCACGGGTGATCCGAGACCCACGCCATGAACGCGACATTCCCCCTCTTCAGCGCCCTTCA
>Ga0209066_10006703_pt1 | contig 11664 bp, 14 predicted proteins | sample All_14_2_FD_187198 | JGI IMG/M metagenome (GOLD analysis project Ga0209066, IMG submission 187198) | Freshwater microbial communities in response to fracking from Pennsylvania, USA - Allegheny Zone_MetaG_DW_15 (SPAdes) (version 2) ...
TCATCCGCCCCCTACGGGGGCGGACGGTCGCGAAGCGACCCGGTGGGGGCAAGTCGACAGACTTCCCTAAGCCCGCCCCGCCTGCACCGACAGGTGATCGGCCGAGATTCCCAGCTTGGCCAGGGCCCGCGTCCACTTGTGCGCGTGGTCGTCGTCAAACAGCAGGTCCTCGTCGGCGTCGCAGACCAGCCAGATGTTGTCGCGCACCTCCTGCTCCAACTGGCCAGGACCCCAGCCGGCATAGCCCAGGGCCAGGATCGCCCGGCGAGGATGGCGGATCTCGCTGGCCAGGGCGTCCAGCACGTCGCGCGTGGCGGTCAGGGCCAGGCCGTCGTTCAGCGGCAGGGTCGAGTCGGGCGAGTTGAAATCGTCGGTGTGCAGCACAAAGCCGCGCTCAAGCTCCACCGGACCGCCCATCAGCACCAGATTGGTCTGGGTCTTGATCTCCGAGCGCACGCCCAGCTTGTCGAGCAACTCGAACACCGTCAGCCCTTCAACCGGGCGGTTGACGGTGATGGCCATGGCCTGCTCTGCGTCGTGGGCGCACATGTAGAGGACGGCGCGCTCGAACCGCTCGTCCTCGATGCCCGGCATGGCCACCAGCAGGCGCCCGGCCAGGAAGTCCGCCTCGTCATGCGTGTCGCGGTTCATGGATAGAGGATCGGGATAGAACGCGACGGTTTCAAGTCGAACCTTGGGGTTGGCGCGTTGTCGTCGGACCTATATTCGGTTTCTCCACCCTCAAAGGACAGGACCAAGCCCATGACGATCAAGGTTGGCGACACGCTTCCTGCGGCCACTTTCATGACCAGCACGGCCGAAGGCCCTGCGCCGATGACCACCGACGACCTGTTCAAGGGCAAGACCGTCGCCCTGTTCGCCGTGCCCGGCGCCTTCACCCCTACCTGCTCGGCCAAGCACCTGCCGGGCTTCAAGGACCACGCCGCCGAGTTCAAGGCCAAGGGCGTCGACACGATCGCCTGCGTCTCGGTCAACGACCTGTTCGTGATGAAGGCCTGGGGCAAGGACCAGGGCATTGACGGCGAAGTGCTGCTGCTGGCCGACGGCAATGGCGACTTCACCCGCGCCGTGGGCCTGGAGTTTGACGGCTCCAAGTTCGGCATGGGCTCGCGCTCGCAGCGCTATTCGCTGATCGCCAAGGACGGCGTCGTGACCGCGCTGAACGTCGAAGAGGGCGGGGAATTCAAGGTCTCGTCGGCGGATTACATGCTGGCGCAGCTGTAGGCCTTACAGCTCTAAAAACCTTGTCATCCCGGAAGCCTCGCAGAGGCTATCCGGGACCCAGGGGCAACCGCGCTGCATTGGCCCGTGGGTCCCGGCTCTCCGCTTCGCTGCGGCCGGGATGACAAGAAAAATGAAAGGCGGTGGAGCAATCCACCGCCTTTTTTATATCAAGCCCCCAGCATCTCCGGCGTCGTCGCCTCGAAGTCCGCCGCGCCTATCATCACGCCCGCGACCTGCCCCGGAACCTGGGCCAGCACCGCCTCGGCATAGATTCGCGCCAAAGCCAGCTTCGTCCCCAGCCAGCCCGCGTCGCCGTCGCCGGTCGCGATAGCCGCCGAGGCCGCCAGGGCGCCCTTGGCCAGCATCCAGCCGCCCACCACATCGCCCAGGAGTTTCAGATAGGCCGTAGCCCCTGACAGGGCGTCCGGCATGGCGCGCGCGCGGCGTTCGATCAGCCAGGCGGTGGCGCTGCTGGCGGCGTCGAGGGCCGTCTCCAGCCGCCGGGCGATCGTGCCCAGCGCCGGGGCGCCAGCAAGGTTCAGGGCGTCGATCGTGTCGCGGATGTCGTCCATCAGGTCGCCGATGGCCTGGCCCTCGCCAAGGCCCAGCTTGCGGCCGATCAGGTCGATGGCCTGGATGCCGTTGGTCCCCTCATAGATCGGGGCGATGCGGGCGTCGCGATAGTGCTGGGCCGCGCCGGTTTCCTCGACAAAGCCCATGCCGCCGTGAATCTGCACGCCCTGCGAGGCGACCTCGACGCCGAGGTCGGTCGACCAGGCCTTGGCGATCGGGGTCAGCAGTTCCTCGCGCAGCTTGGCGGCAACGCGATCTTCCTCGGCGGCGCCGTGGGTCGCCAGGTCGGCGGCGACGGCGGTGGACAGGCAGACGCCACGCGCCGCCTCGATCTTCGCCTTCATCAGCATCAGGGTGCGGCGCACATCGGGATGGTCGAACAGCCGGGCCGCGTTCTCGCCGGTCCAGGCCGAACGGCCCTGGCGGCGTTCCAGCGAAAAGGCCAGGGCCTGCTGATAGGCGCGCTCGGCGATGGCCACGCCTTGCGTCCCGACCTGCAGGCGCGCGGCGTTCATCATTGTAAACATGTGGGCCAGGCCCGAGCCCAGCTGGCCGACCAGTTCGGCCTGGGCGCCCTCGAACAGCATCACGCAGGTGGGCGAGCCGTGGATACCCAGCTTGTGCTCCAGCCCGCCGGCCCGCAGGGCGTTGGCCGCGCCCGGCGACCCATCCTCGCCGACCAGCACCTTGGGGGCCAGGAACAGCGAGATGCCCTTCACGCCGGGCGGGGCGTCTGGCGTTCGGGCCAGCACCAGGTGGACGATGTTGTCGGCCACGTCGTGATCGCCCCAGGTGATGTAGATCTTCTGGCCCGTGATCCGCCAGCCGCCGTCGCCGTCCGGTGTGGCCATCGTGGTGATCGCGGCCAGGTCCGAACCCGACTGCGGCTCGGTCAGGTTCATTGTGCCGGTCCACTCGCCGGAGACCAGGCGGGGCAGGTAGAGCGCCTTCTGGCGGTCGGAGCCGTGATGGGCCAGGGCCTCGATCGCGCCCAGGGTCAGCATGGGGCAGAGGCCAAACGCCATGTTGGCGGCATGCACCATCTCGAAGACGCCGATCTCCAGGCTCTTGGGCAGGCCCTGGCCGCCATGCGCGGGATCAGCCGCCAGACCGTTCCAGCCGCCTTGCGCAAACTGGCGGTAAGCCTCGCCAAAGCCGGGCGCGGTGCGGACCACGCCATCTTCCAGCCGGGCGCCGGCGAGATCGCCCGTACGGTTCAGCGGCGCCAGTATATCGCCGGCCAGGGCGCCGGCCCCGTCCAGCACCGCCTGCACGGTTTCGGCGTCGGCGTCCGGGAACGCGTCAGACAGTCGGTCAAAGTCGGCGGCGTGCTGTAGTGAAAAGGCGATGTCACGGACGGGCGCGCGGTAGGTCATGAACGCAAGGCTCCAGATAATCGGCGTCTCTTTAGGCTCGCCCGCCGCCGGGGCCAAGCTGGCGCCGGATTTGTCCAGGGGCTCACGGCTTCGTGATGTTACAGCCCTTTATCCTTGCGCTGGACTTCTTAAGTCGGGGAAATCGTAACTGCGCCAATCACAGTTTGGAGATACCATTTCATGGCCCGTCCCTTCGCCTACGCCGTGCTCGCCGCCGCGCTCCTCACGGCGCCCGCCGCCCTGGCCGCGCCGGGCGTCAACTCGACCAAGCCCGCCGACCTGCCGGCCGGCAACTATGTTCTGGACAAGACCCACGCCGTGCTGACCGCCAAGCTCAGCCACATGGGGTTCTCCAACTACACCCTGCGTTTCACCAAGCTGGACGCCAGCTTCACCTATGACCCCAAGGCGCCGGAAGCCTCGAAGATCTCGGTTACGGTCGATCCGGCCTCGATCGACACCTCGACGGGCGCCGACGCCTTCGGCCTGAAGTTCAACAAGGAACTCGCCGGCGACGGCTGGCTGGAAACCGCCAAATATCCGACCATCACCTTCGTCTCGACCAAGGTGGATGTGGGCGACGGTCGCAACGGCAAGGTCACGGGCGACCTGACCTTCCACGGGGTGACCAAGCCGGTGGTTCTGGACGTCACCTTCAACGGCGTCGGCAGCGGCTTTGCCCCTGGCAGCGTCAAGACCGGTTTTTCAGCCTCGACCACGATCAAGCGCTCGGAATATGGCGTCTCCAAGTATGTGCCTCTGGTGGGCGATGACGTGACGCTGAACATCGAAGTCGAGTTCGACAAGAAGTAAGACGGCCAGCATTTTCGAGCGAAGTGGCCTCCGGTTCGCGTGAAGAAAATGCGTAGGATAAAAGTCGAGATCTGGAGAGCCTGATGGCCGCGACACGCACGCGCTACACGACGGTGGCGATCGTCATTCACTGGCTGATCGCCGCAGCCATCATCTTCCAGATCATCCTGGGCTGGAGGGCGGGGGACGGTCCCAAGGGACAGACGACCTTCGCCCTCTACCAACTGCACAAGTCGATCGGGATCACCATCCTGCTGCTCAGCCTGTTCCGGCTGGCCTGGAAGCTGACCCACACATCGCCGCCGCCCCCGGTGGGCCAGCCCAACTGGGAGCGCATCGCCTCGCACGTGGTGCACTGGGGCTTCTACGGGATCATGATCGGCCTGCCGCTGACGGGCTGGATCATCGTTTCGGCCAGCCGCACCAACATCCCGACGCTGCTGTTTGGCGTGGTGCCCTGGCCGCACCTGCCGCTGCTGCCCGACCTGGCGGCCGGCGCCAAGGCGGTCTGGCATGACATCGGCGAGATCGGCCACGGTGTGCTGGTCAAGACCACCTATCTGCTGCTGCTGCTGCACCTGGGCGCTGTGGCCAAGCACCAGATCCTCGACAAGGATGAGGTGTTCAACCACATGGCCCCGGGCGCCCGTCCCGGCTGGAAAGAGCCCCGCGCCTGGCTGGCCGCCGCCGGCTTCGCCGCCGTGGTCGCCGCAGGCTACCTCTACATGCCGGCCGTCAAGCCCGCCGTCGCCGCGCCAGTGGTGGCTGAGGAACTGGTCGATCCCGTCGCCGCCGCCGCACCCGCCACGCCCGCCGTCGCCCCGATCGCGACCGAGGCCGCCCCGGCGCCAACGGAGTCGCCCCTGAAGGATCCCGTGGCCTGGACCGTGTCGAAGGGCGGCAAGCTGGCCTTCACCGCTTCGTGGTCGGGCGAGGCGCTGGAAGGCAGCTTCACCCGCTGGAGCGCCGACATCCTGTTCTCGCCCGAGGCGCTGGACCGCTCGAAGCTGACTGTCAGCATTGATACGGCCTCGGCCCAGACCGGCGACGCCCAGCGCGACGAGAGCCTGCCCAGCGGCGATTTCTTCGACACGGCCGCCCATCCCAAGGCGACCTTCACGGCCAGCAAGTTCCGCAAGACCGGCGAGGGCCGCTATGTCGCCGACGGCACGCTGTCGCTGCGCGGGGTCAGCAAGCCCCTCAGCCTGCCGTTCTCGCTGAAGATCGACGGCGACACGGCCACGGCGCGCGGTGTAACCACCCTGGACCGGACCGTGTTCGGGGTTGGGCAAGGTGAATGGGCGTCGACGGACCAGATCGCAGCGGACGTGAAGGTGAGCTTCGCGCTGACCGCCAGGCGGAAGTAGGCTCTCCAGAGGCGATAGAGGGCGCTGCACGCGCGCTCGCTGCGGGCGGGCTGGTGCTGCTGCCGACCGAGACCGTCTATGGCCTGGGCGCCGACGCCGCCAACGCAACGGCTGTGGCGGCGATCTTTGAGGCCAAGGGTCGGCCGCGCTTTAACCCGCTGATCGCCCATGTCGCCGATATCGAGACCGCCGCGCGGATCGCCGAGTTCGACGACCGCGCGCTGGCTCTGGCCAAGGCCTTCTGGCCCGGCCCTTTGACCCTCGTCGCGCCGATCCGTGACGCCGGCGCCGTCTGCGACCTGGCTCGCGCCGGCCTCAACACCGTGGCCATCCGCGTGCCCGGCCACCCGCTGTCGCGCGCGGTGCTGGCGGCGTTCGGCGGGCCTGTCGTGGCGCCGTCGGCCAACCGCTCGGGCCGACCCAGCCCCACCACCTTCGACGACGCGTTCAGCGAGACGGGCGACAAGGCCGCTGTCGCCCTCGACGGTGGTCCCTGCGAGGTCGGGCTGGAATCCACCGTCGTCGCCGTGCTCGATGGCCCGCCGCGCCTGCTGCGGCCCGGCGCCGTAACCCGCGCCCAGCTTGAGGCCGTGGTCGGTCCCCTGGCCGAGGCCGAGAACGACGCCAAGCGCTCGCCTGGCCGGCTGGCCCTGCACTATGCGCCCGACGCCCCTGTGCGCATAAACGCCGCCGCGCCCGTGGCCGGCGAGGCGTTCCTGGCCTTTGGTCCGTGGCCGGACGGGGAGGGCGTATTCAATCTCAGCCCGACCGGCGACCTGGCGCAGGCCGCCGCCAACCTGTTCTCTTTCCTGCGCGCCGCTGATCGGACCAAGCCCGTCGGCATCGCCGTGGCGGCCATTCCTCACGAGGGTCTGGGCGAGGCGATCAATGACCGGCTTAGACGCGCGGCCGGGTTCGTGGGATAGAGGCCGATGAAATTCAAGATCATGTACCTCGAGGACAAGTCCAGGGGCCTGAACGGTCCCGCCCGCATCGGTCGGGTGGGATCGTCCAAGACCGGCGAGACCCTCTACTATGCCGGCCGTTCGTTCGAGGCCCTGCGCAATTCGGGCCTGAAGGCCAATTTCCGCGACCTGGAGACCGGCCAGCCCTTCTGGATCGCCAAGGCCCGCAAGGACGGCGGCGACCGGCTCTACAAGGGCGCGGGCGATCCGCCGGTGATCGATGATGATGTGCGCGAGGAATACTGGCGCGATGTGCGCGGCGTTCCCGACCCCGACCTGGGCTAGTCAAGCGCGGAGCGCACGTCCGTCAGCGGAAAGTCGTCGCCCTTGTAGAGCAGCGGGGCGTCCAGCGATTTCGCCAGGGCGTAGGCGAAGCAGTCGGCGAGGTTCAATTTCGCGGGATGGTAGCGACGGCCGTAGATGAGATAGGCGCTGAGCGCGGCCATCGCGAGATTCTCATCGGGCATGACCTTGGCGCCCAACTGCTTCAACCACTCATCCAGATCTTCCTGGGTCGCCAGTCGTCCCCGGCCAATCAGAATCAGCCCCGTTTCGACATAGTTCACCGCCGAGATGCAGGAAGGGTTTCGCTCCAGAACGTCCAAAAAGCGCTCTGCTTCCGGCTCGTCGTCGCCAATGGCGACCAGCGCCGAAGCATCGACGGCGATCACTGGTCGTCATCCACATCCGAGACGCCGGGGATTGGCCAGAGTGCGTCGAAATCGGCCTTGGTGACGTTGAGCTTGACCTTGTCCAGCCCGGCCTTGCGGCGAAATTCCGCCGTCGCCGCGCGCATACTTTCCAAGGTCCGCCGAGGTGGTTGGGGCCGCTCGCGCTCCAGCGCCTCACGCGCCAAGGCGTCGATCACGCCGGTGATCGTCGTGCCCCGCAGGGCGGCGACTTCGCGCACGACCCGTTCGGTCTCGGGGTTCTTGATGAAGATGCCCATGGCAGGCTCCGGCGGTATATACCCAAGTATATCCTATTCTGGACCGCTCACAAAGCGTATCCTCCGCCCCCATGACCAAGCCCGTTCCCGCCGACACCCTGTCCCGCCTCAAGGCCGTGCTCGGCGAGGGCGGGTGGAGCCAGGATCCCGATCGCCTGGAGCCCAAGCTTGTCGAATGGCGCGGTCGCTGGCGGGGGCAGACGCCGCTGCTGGTCCTGCCGCGCACGACGCAGGAGGTCGCCGCCGTGGTCGGTATCTGCGCCGCCGACGGCGTGGCCATCACCCCGCAGGGCGGCAATACCGGGCTGGTGGCGGGCCAGATCCCACAGGGCGAAATCCTGCTCTCCACCGAGAAGTTGCGGGCCGTGCGGGACGTCGACGGGCTGGACGACGCCATGGTGCTGGAGGCCGGCGTGACCCTGTCGGAAGCCCATGCCCAGGCCGCATCCGTCGGTCGCCGCTTTACGGTGGGCGTGGCCTCGGAGGGCTCCTGCACCATCGGCGGGCTGGTCTCGACCAATGCCGGCGGCACGGCCGTGCTGCGCTACGGCATGATGCGCGAGCAGGTCCTGGGCCTCGAGGCCGTGCTGCCCAATGGCGAGATCTGGCGGGGCCTGAAACGCCTGCGCAAGGACAATACCGGCTACGATCTCAAACAGCTGCTGATCGGCGCCGAGGGCACGCTGGGCGTGGTCACGGCCGCCAGCCTGAAACTGCACCCGCTGCTGGCCTCGCGGGCCGTGGCGATCGTGGGCCTTGGCTCGCCGGCCGACGCCATCCAGCTGCTGGCCCGCGCCAAGGACGAGACCGGCGGGGCGGTCGAGGCCTTCGAGCTGATGGGCCGGCTGGGTTTCGAGCTGACCGTCCGCAACGTGCCGGGCCTGCGCGATCCGCTGCCGTCGATCCATCCCTGGTACGTGCTGATCGAGATCGCCAGCGGCGAGCCCGGCGCGGCCGAGGCGGCCCTGGAGCGCCTGCTGACCGGCGCCCTGGAGCGCGGCCTGATCAGCGACGCCGCCGTGGCTCAGACCGAAACCCAGATGAAGGCCTTCTGGCATATCCGCGAGGGCCACTCGGCCGGCCAGAAGCCCGAGGGCGCGGCCTGGAAGCATGATGTCAGCGTGCCGGTCTCGCAGATCCCGGTCTTCATCGAGCGCGCCAACGCCGCCATCGCCAAGGCCTACCCCGGAACCCGCATCGTCGCCTTCGGCCATGTGGGCGACGGCAATGTCCACTACGATGTGCTGAAGCCCATCGGCGGCGACGAGGACGCCCATGAGGCCCTGCGCGACGCGGGGGCCAAGATCGTCCACGACATCACGGCCCAGATGCACGGCTCGATTAGCGCCGAGCACGGCCTGGGGGCGATGAAAACCGCCGAAGCGCTGAGCTATAAGGATTCCGTCGAGGTCACGGCCCTGCGGGCCATCCGTTCGGCGCTGGATCCCCTGCGGATCATGAACCCGCGCGTGCTCTTCTAGCCCGCAGCGCCGCCACGATCGCCACTACGGCGCCCAGCGGGATCACCGCCTTGTGGAAGCCGGCCACATGACCGGGACCCAGCAGGTTGATGGCGAAGGGGATGAAGCCCCAGCGACCGCTGCTGATCTCCATCCAGAATGCGCCGACCCCGACCAGACTGACCACGCACCACAGAACCCGAAACCGCAGCGCGCGCGTCGCGGCGACCAGAACCAGGGCGACGATCATCGGCACTGGCCAGGCCAGGGCGGCGAGGTGGGCGAGAGCTTGGGGTGTCATGAGTTTGCCAGAAAGCGGGCGCGCAACCTCGTCGAGGCGCGCGCCGCTGTCCAGTCATCCGGAGGGCTCAAGCCTCCAGGTCGCTCGCGCCCTCCACCGTCGCCGGGCTGACAGGCTCACGCTGCTTTCCATCGCCGCAACCTCACGCCAAGGCGTGGACCGCCCGCCTCAAGAGCCATTCCAGCCAATGATGTGTCAGCGATGTCCCCGAACAGGTGTCCACCTTGTCATCGGTCTGTACACGCCTCCGGAGGGGAAGATGAAACGCGCCGACCTCTTCGCACCCCGCCGATTCCCGCCTAGGACTGCCGTCATGACCCAAGCTCATCAAGGCCGCGTCCTCGTCATCGCCGGATCGGATTCCGGCGGTGGCGCGGGCATACAGGCCGACATCAAGACCATCACCGCCCTGGGCGGTTATGCGGCCACCGCCATCACCGCCGTCACCGTGCAGAACACCCTGGGCGTCACGGGCGTGCATCCGATCCCGCTGGAGATCATCGCCGCCCAGGCCCGCGCCGTGCTCGATGATATCGGGGCCGACGCCATCAAGACCGGCATGCTGGGCGCTGTCGCGGTGGTCGAGACGGTGGCTGCGGCGCTGGATCATGCGAAAGGCGTTCCGGCCGTGGTTGATCCGGTGATGATCGCCAAGGGCGGGGCCAGCCTGCTGGAGGCCGCCGCCATCGGCGCGGTCAAGAGCCTGATGATCCCGCGCGCCGCCCTGCTGACCCCCAACGCCCCCGAGGCCGCAGCCCTGACAGGTCTGACCGTCGAGACCACCGACGATCTGCGCCGGGCCGGCGAGGCTCTGCTGGCCATGGGCGCGCGGGCTGTCCTGATGAAGGGCGGGCACATCGATGGCGACCGAATGGTGGATGTACTGATGACCCCGTTGGGGGAAACCACCTTCGAGGGCGAGCGGATCGACACCCGCCATACCCACGGCACCGGCTGCACCCTGGCTTCGGCCTGCGCGACCGGCCTGGCCCAGGGCCTGTCGCTGGAGCAGGCGGTGGCGCGGGCCTGGAACTATGTGTACGAGGCCATGTTGCGCGCGCCGGGCTTTGGCGCAGGGCATGGGCCCCTGGATCACGGATGGACGCTGCGGAAATGAACAGGTCCCTCGAAGACCGCCTGGTCGACATCATCCAGGGCGTGCCGACCACGATGCAGGTGCTGCGGGTCATCCGCGATCTGGCGTTACCCGACGCGATGATCTTTTCCGGCGCGATCTATCAACCGGTCTGGAACCACCTGACCGGCCGCGCGCCCGACTACGGGATCAAGGACTATGACGTCGCCTATCACGACGCCTCCGACACCTCCTACGAGGCCGAGGATGTGGTGATCCGGCGCGTGGCCGCCGCGTTCGAGCCGCCGCTGCGCGACCTGGTCGAGGTGCGCAACCAGGCCCGGGTGCACCTGTGGTTCGCAAAGAAGTTCGGCGCCGACGAGCCCTATCCGCCCCTGGAGGACAGCGCCGCCGCGCTCAAGCGCTTCGTGGCCACCGCCTTTTGCGTGGGGGTGCGGATGGAGGCCGATGACCGCTTGAGCGTCTTCGCGCCGTTTGGGCTTGAAGACCTGTTCGCCCTGCATCTGCGGCCCAATCCCCTGCGGGTGAAGGGCGCGGGCGGCTGGGACCGCACCACGGCCTCGGCCCAGGCGCGCTGGCCGGAGATCACGGTGGAGGGGCAGTAGGGCGTATATTGTCATAATGACAATGTTGACTTTGATCTGTGGATCAATTGCGACTAGCGCTGTCGGAGCCTCGCTCCAAAGGACCCCGCCATGCGCCAGTGGACCATCGACGCCTTTGCTTCGGCGCCCTTCAAGGGCAATCCGGCCTGTGTGGTCGAGCCTCTCGACACCTGGCCGTCGGCGGTCTGGATGCAGGCCCTGGCGGCGGAGAACAACCAGGCTGAGACCGCGTTTCTGCTGAAGACCGCCGACCCGGCGCGATATGGCCTGCGCTGGTTCACGCCGGCCGTCGAGGTCCCGATCTGCGGTCACGCCACCCTTGCGGCGGCTCATGCCCTGTTCTTCGAGCTGGGCGTCGATGCGCCGCTGCTGACGTTCGACACCCAGTCGGGCGCGTTGACGGTGCGCCGTGACGGCGACCGGCTGGAGATGAACTTCCCGGCCGATCCGCCGCGCAGGATTTCGGTTCCCGAAGGTCTGGCCAAGGCCCTGGGCGAGACGCCGGTCGAGGTTTGGGCCGGCATGTATCTGATCGCGGTGATGAAGGACGAGGCGGCCGTTCGCGGGCTGAAGCCCGACCAGGCGGCCGTGAAGCTGATCGGTGGCGAAGCTGCGGGCGGCCCCGGCCAGATCGTGACCGTGGCCTTGGCGGACACCGGGCGACCCTATCAGGTGGTCAGCCGCTTCTTTGCGCCGGGCTGCGGCATTGCCGAGGATCCGGCCACGGGCTCGGCTCACTGCATCCTGGCGCCGCTGTTTGGCGACCGGCTGGGGCGCGAGGTCGTGAACTTTCATCAAGCCTATCCCGGCCGGGGCGGGGACCTGGAATGCGAAAACCGCGGCGCGCGCGTTCTGTTGCGCGGCCGCGGCTTTACCGTGGTGGAAAGCCGGCTCCGGCTGGAGCCGCGCTAGCC
>Ga0209066_10006705_pt1 | contig 11661 bp, 10 predicted proteins | sample All_14_2_FD_187198 | JGI IMG/M metagenome (GOLD analysis project Ga0209066, IMG submission 187198) | Freshwater microbial communities in response to fracking from Pennsylvania, USA - Allegheny Zone_MetaG_DW_15 (SPAdes) (version 2) ...
ATTCGGCCTGCTGCCGGACGCCAAAACGGCCCGCTACGAGACCTTCGACCGGCCGCTGTTCGAAGCGCGGGTGGCTGAACTCGGGCCGTACCGGGTGCTCTACTCGAACGCGGACGGTGACGCCACCAAGCAGCAGCAGCAGGCCGAATCGGCACTGGCCGCCGGGGCGGACGTGCTGGTCCTAGACGCCTTCGACACGCAGGCGGCGGTGAGCATCGTACTGTCGGCCAACGCGCAGGGCGTGCCGGTGGTCTCCTACGACCGCCTGATCGCCGGCGGCGACCTGGCGTACTACATCTCCTTCGACAACGAGCTGGTGGGCGATCTGCAGGCGACCGAGTTCGTCCGGGCGCTCGAGGCGGAAGGTGCCGGATCATCCGGCGTGCTCCTGGTCAACGGGTCGCCGACCGACAGCAACTCCGCCCAGTTCAAAGAGGGCGCACGTCGGGTCATCGACGCGAGCGGTCTCCAGGTGCTCGCCGAGTACGACACGCCGGGCTGGAGCCCGGAGAAGGCCCAGGAATGGGTCGCCGGGCAGATCGCGCAGTACGGCGATCAGATCGCCGGGGTGTATGCGGCGAACGACGGCGTGGCCGGCGGCGCGATCTCGGCGCTCAAGGCGGGCAACGTGTCACCGTTCCCGGTGGTGACCGGACAGGACGCAGAGCTCGCCGCGATCCAGCGCATCCTCACCGGCGACCAGCAGATGACCGTCTACAAGGCGATCCGGCCGCAGGCCGAGCGCGCCGCCGACGTGGCCGTCGCGCTGATCACGGGCGAGAAGATCCTCTCCCCGCTCGAGATCCAGGGAACCCCGGCCACCCTCCTGGAGCCCGTGGCCGTGACGATCGACAACATCATGGAGACCGTGGTCGCCGATGGGTTCTGGACCGTTCAGGACATCTGCACGCCGGCACTGGTCGCCGCGTGCGATGCAGCCGGCATCCGATGACCGCCGCCGCGGGAGCCAACGGTGAGAACATGACCTCTATGTCGATGACACAGCCGCGACCGGGGCGCTCACGAGACCCGGTGCTCACCGTGCACGCGATCGGCAAGCGCTTCGGTGCCGTCAGGGCGCTCACGGATGTGGACTTCTGGGTCAACGAGGGCGAGGTCGTCGCCCTGATCGGAGACAACGGCGCCGGCAAGTCGACCCTCGTGAAGCTGCTCTCGGGCGTCTACTCCCCCGATTCCGGTGTGATCGAATACGACGGCGAGCCCGTCGAGATCGGCAGTCCGGCCGATGCCCAGGAGCTGGGCATCGCCACGGTGTTCCAGGACCTTGCGCTGTGCGACAACCTCGACGTCGTCGCCAACCTGTGGCTCGGACGCGAGCTGCGCACGGGCCGCACTCTGGACGAGGTCGAAATGGAACAGCAGACCTGGACGCTGCTGCGCGAGCTGTCGGCCAAGATCCCGTCTGTGCGCATCCCGGTCGCGTCATTGTCGGGCGGCCAGCGCCAGACGGTGGCGATCGCCCGGTCGCTCATCGGCGATCCGCGCATCGTGATCCTCGACGAGCCCACCGCCGCCCTCGGCGTCGCGCAGACCGCGGAGGTGCTGGGGCTCATCGAGCGCCTGCGCGAACGCGGCCACGGGGTGGTTCTGGTCAGCCACAGCATGGCCGATGTGATGGCCGTCGCCGATCGGGCCGTCGTGCTGCGGCTCGGGCGGAACAACGGCGTCTACAACATCGCGGACGTGACCAGCGAGACGCTCATCGCCGCGATCACCGGAGCCGTCGACAACGCGGTGGCCAGACGCGCGTCGGATCGGCCGACGCCGGAACCGTCCGACGCGAAGATCATCAGGATGCGCGATCTGAACTCCCGCCGCGGGCGCGACCTCCGCGGCGGGACGCCATGACGACCGGCAAGGAGCTGGCGCCGCCCCTGGCCCCGGAGAGCCAGGAGCGCCTCTTCAGCGCGGAGGGGATGCGCGCCGCCGCTGTGTCTCTGCTGGCCCGCATCCGCGGCGGCGACCTCGGCTCGCTGCCGGTGATCGTCGGCCTGGTGGTCATCTGGGCCGTGTTCCAGGCGCTGAACCCGGTGTTCCTCTCCAGCACCAACCTGGTGAACCTCACGATGCAGTCCGCCGCGATCGGCACGATCGCCCTCGGCATCGTCGTGGTGCTGCTCGTCGGAGAGATCGACCTCTCGGTCGGGTCGGTGTCGGGGCTCGCATCCGCGATCCTGGCGGTGACGTTCGTTCAGCTGCAGTGGAACATCGTACTGGCGCTCGTCGCCGCGATCGCGGCGGGAGCCCTGGTCGGGCTGCTCTACGGATTCCTCTACACGCGCTTCGGCCTGCCCAGCTTCGTGATCACCCTGGCGGGTCTGCTCGGCTTCCTGGGCCTGCAGCTGTGGATCCTGGGCGACACCGGATCGATCGGGCTGCCGTTCGACTCGTGGATCGTCGAGTTCGCCCAGCAGTGGTACCTGCCCGCCTGGGCCTCGTACATCGTCGCGGGGCTCACGGCGGCCGCGTACGCCTGGATCCTGCTGCGCCGCGCACGACAGCGCTCCGCCGCGAACCTGGTGAGTCAGAGCTACCTCGGGATCGGCATCCGCAGCGGCTTCCTCATGGCGTTCCTGATGGTCGCGGCCTGGTACCTGAACCTGTCGCGCGGCGTCGGCGTGATGTTCCTGTTCTTCCTCGCGCTGGTCGTGGTGGTGAACTTCGCCCTCACCAGGACCCGCTGGGGGCGCGCGGTGTACGCGGTGGGCGGCTCCGTCGATGCATCCCGCCGTGCAGGCATCCGGGTCGACCGCATCTACATCTCGGTGTTCATGCTGTGCTCCACGCTGGCCGCCGTCGGAGGCGTGCTGGCGGCGGCGCGACTCGCGTCGGCGAACCAGAGTTCAGGCACCGGTGACGTCAATCTCAACGCGATCGCCGCAGCGGTGATCGGCGGCGCGAGCCTGTTCGGCGGCCGCGGCACCGCGTTCGCGGCGCTGCTCGGGATCTTCGTGATCCAGTCGATCTCGTCGGGCCTGACGCTGCTCAACCTCGACTCGTCCGTGATCTTCATGATCACCGGCATCGTGCTCGTGCTGGCCGTCACCGTCGACTCCCTCTCACGACGCAAACGAGCTGCCGCCGGCCGAGCCTGAGCGGGTCATGCGTTCACGGCACGAATACGAACGCGCCGTTGCCAAAGCGTTACGTTCATGTCTTGACGCCAAGCCTCGTTGTCGTCAGGATCGCTTCAAGCGACAACGCGCCCGGTCTCCGGGCGTGCGCACATTCAAAGACGAAAGGCGAATGATGAAGAAGTCTTCAATCCTCTCCGTGGCCGCCCTTACGGGTGCTGCCGCGCTGCTCCTGGCCGGGTGTTCCGGCTCGAGCGGCGGCACATCCAGCGAGAGCACCGGCGACGCAGCGGGTCGCGCGTGCGTCATCCTCCCCGACGCGGCGTCGTCGCCGCGCTGGGAGAACTTCGACCGCACGTACCTCCAGGAGGGTCTGGAGGGCGCCGGCTTCGAGGTCGACATCCAGAACGCACAGGGTGACGTGAACAAGTACTCGACCATCGCCGACCAGCAGCTCACTCAGGGCTGCGGCGTCATGCTGCTCGTCGATTACCAGGGCGCCGCAGAGGCGGTGGCCGCCAAGGCCACGGCCGAGGGCATCCCGGTCATCGCGTACGACCGCCCGTTCTCGGGTGCCGACTACTACGTGTCCTTCGACAACCTGGAGGTGGGTCGCCTGCAGGGCCAGACCGTCCTGAACGGCCTCGAGGCCAAGGGCGTCGACCCCGCTGCCGCGAAGGTCGTCTACATCGGCGGAGACCCGACTGACGGCAACGCCGCCATGTTCCACGACGGTGCTGTCGAGGTCATGGAAGCTGCCGGTGTCGTTCCGGCGGCCGAGCCCCCGGGAGCCTGGGACCAGGCCAAGTCGCAGACCAACTTCGAGCAGGCACTGACCGCGCTCGGTGGACAGGTCGACGGCGTCTGGGCCGCGAACGACACGAACGCCGCCGGCGTCATCAAGGTCCTCCAGGACAACAACCTCAAGGGTGTTGCCGTGTCGGGTCAGGACGCCAACGTCGCCGGTCTGCAGAACATCCTGCTCGGCTGGCAGACCGCAACGGTCTACAAGCCCGTCGCCGACGAGGCCAACGCCGCCGTCGAGGTCGCGATCGCCCTGCTGAGCGGCGAGGAGGTCAAGGCCGACGCGGAGCTGGACGACGGCACGCCGTACATCCAGGTCACACCGGTGCTGGTCGGACCGAACGAGGTCAACGACGTGGTCGCCGCCGGCGACGCCGCGTACGATGACGTCTGCACGCCCGATGTCATCGCCGCGTGTGAGCAGTTCGGCGTCGTAGCCCCGTAGCAGTCACCTCATCGAGGGCGCCGCGCCTGAGAATGGCGCGGCGCCCTCGACGTGTATCCACACCGAATCGCAAGGAAGCGAGCATGTCAGACACGATCAGTGCGAAAGAGCCGATCATCCAATTGATCGGCGTGAAGAAGTCGTTCGGCCCGGTGAGCGTCCTGAAGGGTGTCGACCTCGAGGTCTACCCCGGCAAGGTCACCGCACTGGTCGGAGACAACGGCGCGGGAAAGTCGACCCTCATCAAGGGTCTCGCCGGCGTTCAGCCCTACGATGAGGGCGAGGTGCTCATCGACGGCGTGCACCGCGACCTGCACGGGCCTCGGGATGCCGCGAACCTCGGCATCGAGGTCGTGTACCAGGACCTGGCGCTGTGCGACAACCTCGACATCGTCCAGAACATGTTCCTCGGTCGTGAGGAGCTCACCCTCGGGACGTTCGACGAGGGCCGCATGGAGAAGGATGCGTCCGACACGCTGCGCGGCCTGTCCGTGCGCACCGTGAAGTCGGTGCGCCAGAAGGTCTCGTCGCTCTCCGGCGGACAGCGCCAGACCGTCGCGATCGCCCGCGCCGTGCTGAAGAAGGCGCGCGTCGTGATCCTCGACGAGCCGACCGCCGCCCTCGGTGTCGCCCAGACCGAGCAGGTGCTCAACCTGGTCAAGCGGCTGTCCGAGCAGGGCGTCGCGGTCATCATCATCAGCCACAACCTCGCCGACGTCTTCGAGGTGGCCGACGACATCGCCGTGCTCTACCTCGGCCAGCTGGTCGCGCAGGTCAAGGTCGCCGACACCACGCGCGACGACGTCGTCGGCTACATCACCGGCACGAAGACGATGGGCGTGGAGCTCATCGGCACGACCACCATCGCCACCGGAGGCGCAGAGTGAGCGGCACGACAACCGATGCCGCGCCGAACGCGGTCGCCGGCGACCTGATCGGCAGCGGCGTCGAAGGCGGCCTCATGGACCAGGTCCAGGCCTGGTGGCAGCGCGTGCGAGGCGGCGACATGGGAGCACTCCCGGCCGTCGGCGGGCTGATCGTGCTGAGCGTCATGTTCAGCATCCTGAGCCCGTTCTTCCTCACCGAGCGCAACTTCGCGAACCTGCTGAATCAGGCAGCCCCGCTCGTCGTGCTCGGAATGGCCCTGGTCTTCGTCCTCCTGCTCGGCGAGATCGACCTCTCCGCCGGCGTCACGGGCGGTGTCGGCATGGCATTGTTCGTCGTGCTCAACGCGCAGTTCGGCGTTCCCTGGCCGCTCGCCCTGCTCCTCGGCTTCGGTTTCGGATTCCTCACCGGCGCGCTCATAGGCTTCTTCGTGGCGAGGGTCGGCATCCCGTCGTTCGTCGTCACGCTGGGTCTGTTCCTCGGCTACCAGGGGCTCGCGCTGGTCGTCATCGGCCCGGGTGGGCTGTTCCGCATCGAGGTTCCGGAACTGATCGCGCTGCAGAACGGCAACCTGCCGGTGTGGGGCGGCTGGGTCATGCTCTTGATCATCCTCGCCGTCTCGGCCGGCACCTCGTTCTACGACCGCGCGCGCCGCACGAAAGCCGGCGTGCCCAATCGTGCCATCTCGCTGGTCTGGATCAAGCTCGCGGTCATCGCCGTGCTCGGTGGCGCGTTCGTTTTCGTGCTCAACCAGAACCGCGGACAGTCGGTCAACGAGGTGGCGGGCGTGCCGATCATCGTTCCGGTCGTCTTGCTGATCCTCTGGATCGGCACGTTCGTGCTGGATCGCACGAAGTTCGGTCGATACGTCTACGCGATCGGCGGCAACGCCGAGGCCGCCCGCCGCTCCGGCGTGAAGGTGCGCTGGATCAAGTGGTGGGCGTTCGTGATCTGCTCCTCGCTCGCGGTGGCCGCGATGCTGTTCAGCGTTTCCCGCGTCGGCTCGGTGGATGCCACGGTCGGCCGCGACATCGTGCTGAGCGGTGTCGCGGCAGCAGTCGTCGGTGGCGTCAGCCTCTTCGGCGGACGCGGCCGGCTCATGCACGCGGCGATCGGCGCCCTGGTGATCGCCGTGATCACGAACGGCCTCGGCCTGCTCAACCTGCCGGCCGGCTTCAACCTGATGGTCACGGGCGGCGTGCTCATCCTCGCCGCTACCGTGGACGCGGTCTCGCGATTGAGGTCGGGCGGAGCGCGGGTCTAGGCGATCGGACGACGGAACACCGGGGCAGGATTCGGTCCCGGTGTTCTGCGCATCTCGTGGAGCGCATTCCCGGTAGCACTGCGAGACTGTCCAGGTGCCGCCTACCTCCTACACGCCGGATGCGCTCCGGCGCTGGCCGGATGTCGAGTCCCCCGGTCTGCTCGCCTCCGATGCGGCCGACCGACTGATCCTCGACGAGTCCGCCGACGCGCGGCGCACCGCCGCCGAAGGCACGATCGTGACGATCGGCGACGAGTATGGGGCGCTCACGCTGGGAGCGACGGATGCCGGTGGTTCCGGCATCCGGGTCCACCAGGACTCGCTCTCCGGCGAACGCGCCCTCGAAGCCAACGCGCGGACGGCCGGCCTCGAGCACGGATTCTGCTCGCTGCCGCTCGACGAGTCCCTCGTCACCGGTGCGCACGTCGTGCTGCTGCGCCTGCCCCGCGCGCTGGACGCCCTGGACGACATCGCGGGCCTGGTCGCCGCGCACGCCCACCCGGATGTGGTGGTGTTCGCGGGCGGTCGGATCAAGCACATGACGCCCGCGATGAACGAGGTGCTGCGACGGTCGTTCGGCACCGTCGACGTGTCGCATGCACGGCAGAAGTCCCGTGTGCTGATCGCGCGCGCGCCCCACGACGGACGAGACCCGCAAGCGCGCAGCGCGCGGCACGACGCTCCCGGACTGTCGGCGCCGCTCACGGTCTGCGCTTTCGGCGGAGCATTCGCCGGCACGGGCATCGACATCGGCACCAGGTTCCTGCTCGAGCAGCTCGCCGCCGCCGATGTCTCGGCGCTGGAGGGGGCGTCCGGCGACGTGATCGACCTCGCCTGCGGCACCGGCGTGGTCGCGACCTGGCTCGCGCTGCGCTCCCCCGCGATCTCCGTCATCGCGACCGACCGCTCCGCGGCCGCCGTGGCCTCGGTGCGGGCCACGGTCGCGGCCAACGGCGTCGCCGACCGCGTGCAGGTCGCTCGCGCCCTCGGCCTCGAGTCCCGGCCCGACGCGAGTGCACGGCTGATCGCGCTCAACCCGCCTTTCCACGTCGGCACGGCCGTGCCGATGAGCGGAGTCGCCGATCCGCTCTTCGCCGAGGCGGGCCGGGTCCTCGCGCCGGGAGGCGAGCTCTGGGCGGTGTGGAACTCGTCACTGCAGTACCGCCCGGCTCTGGAGCGGCTGGTCGGCCCGACCCGCCAGGCGGCTCGCAACGCGAAATTCACGGTCACGGTCTCCACGCGTCGCTGAGCGCCGCGGCGACCCGCGCTCCGCCGATCGATGGGAGAATCGCCCAATGGCCTCCACCCCCGATCCGCGCGACGCGCGCTACGCGCGCCAGCGGATCCTGCCCGGTTTCGGAGACACCGCCCAGGAGCGGCTCGCGGCCGCGCACGTGGTCGTGATCGGCGCGGGCGGGCTCGGCAGCGCCGTGCTTCCGATCCTCGCCGCCGCAGGAGTCGGCACGATCACGGTCGTCGACGACGACCTGGTCGACGAGACGAACCTGCACCGCCAGATCCTGCACGGTACCGCCGACCTCGGCCGCCCGAAGGTCTCCTCCGCCGCCGAGGCCCTCCATCGCCAGTCGCCCCACACGACGGTCATCGCGCACCTCGGGCTGTTCACCTCGACGAGCGCGGCAGCGATCCTCGCGGGAGCCGACCTCCTGATCGACGGATCCGACAACAACGAGACGCGTTTCGCGGCGAACGATGCGGCCCTGACCGCCGGCATCCCGCTCGTGTGGGGATCCGCACTGCGCTGGTCGGGCCAGGTCGGCATCGCGTGGGACGGCACCGACTACCGCGACCTGTTTCCCGGCGGCCCCGACGCCGACGCCGACACGTGCGAGATCGCGGGCATCCTTCCGACCGTGTGCACGGTGATCGGGGGGCTCATGGCAACCGAGACGATCAAGCTGCTCACCGGCATCGGCGATCCGCTGCTCGGCCGCGTGGCGCTCTTCGACGCCCTCAGCGGGACCACTCGCGAGCTGCGCTACACCCGTGACCCTGCGAGGGATGCCGCGACCCGCGCCGTCGCGATGACCCCGGTGGCGGCATCCGCTGGTTCGATCAGCGCCCGGGAGCTCGCGGCACTGCTCAGCGAGCCGACCCCGCCGGTGCTGCTGGATGTCCGCGAGCCCGACGAGGTGGCCCTCGTCGGGCTACCCGGCGCGATCGTGATCCCCCTCGGCGAGCTCGACGCCCGCATCGGCGAACTCGACCCCGCCGCACCGACCGTCGTCTTCTGCCACCTCGGCGTCCGGTCGGCGAACGCCCTCGCGCACTTGCGGGCGGCCGGATTCGAGGATGCGCGCCACCTCGCCGGTGGCATCGATGCCTGGTCGCGCAACGTCGATCCCGCACTGCCCCGGTATTGAAAGTCCGATACCGAAGCCATGCATCGGATCCCCGTCGAGGACTACGCCGCCACCATCCGGGCGCTGCTGGCTCCGCTGCAGGGCCGTCCGGACGAGTTCGTCCCGATCGCGCTGGCCGCAGACCGGGTCACCTCTGCCGATGTGCGCAGCCCCATCGACCTGCCGACCTTCCGCAACTCGCAGATGGACGGGTTCGCCGTCCATGCCGCCGACCTCGCGGTGATCCCCACGGTGCTGCCCGTGCTCGGTGAGATCGCCGCGGGAGCGACCGGCCCCGCCGTCCTGCCCGTGGGTTCGGCGATAGCGATCATGACCGGGGCCCCGGTGCCGGCGGGCGCGGACGTCGTGGTGCCGATCGAAGACACCCGCCTCGTCGAGGGCGGCATCGAGATCCTGCGCGGGCGGGATGCCGGAGAGTACGTGCGCGAGGCGGGCTCGGATATCGCCGCCGGGGCCGCCCTGCTGCCTTCAGGTCTGCGGCTCGCCTCCCGTCATCTCGCCGCTCTGGCAGCGGCCAACCTCATGCAGGTCAGCGTGCGTGCGCGTGTGCGGGTCGGAGTCGTGAGCACAGGCGACGAGCTGGTGCCCCCCGGAACCGCGCTGAGGCACGGGCGGCTCCCCGACGCGAACGGCATCGCCCTGGCGACCGCCGCCGCCGCGGCCGGTGCCGAGGTCGTCGACCTTCAGCTGGCCGGCGATGACCCCGTGCGGCTCGCTGCCGCCCTCGACCGGGCGATCGCGAGCGGCGCCGAGCTCATCGTGACCAGCGGCGGCATCTCGATGGGCGCGCACGAGCCGGTCCGCCAGCTGCTGGAGCCCCTCGGCGCGATCGTGGGCACGGTCGACATGCAGCCGGGCGGACCACAGGCATACGGCCGATACCGCGCGGTGCCGGTGGTCTGCTTCCCCGGCAACCCGGTGAGCAGCCAGCTGAGCTTCGCACTCTTCCTCGCCCCGTTGCTGCGCGAGGTCGCCGGGCTGCCGGCGATCGTCCGCACCCGCCTTCTGCTCGCCGCCCCGCTCGTCTCGACGGCCGGGCGCCGGCAGTTCCTTCGCGGACGGCGGACCGCGAGCGGCGGTGTCGAGACCGTCGCAGGTCCCGGCTCCCACCTGGTCGCCGCGCTCGCGGCCGCCGACCTGCTGATCGACGTGCCCGCCGACGTCACGGCGCTCCCGGCCGGGGCCGCGGTCGATACCGTTGACCTATGAGCTCGCTCACCCACCTGGACGATGCCGGCCGCGCACGCATGATCGACGTGGGCGGCAAGCCCGTCACGCACCGCGTCGCCCGCGCGGCCGGGCGGCTGAGCACCACCGCCGCCGTGATCTCGCTCGTCCGCGCTGACGGGCTGCCGAAGGCCGACGTGATGGCCACGGCACGCATCGCCGGCATCGCCGGGGCCAAGCGAACGAGCGAGCTGATCCCGCTCGCCCACATCCTGCCGCTCGATTCGGTCACGATCGACTTCGGCTTCGAGGGCGAATCGATCCTCATCGAGGCGACCGTCTCGGTCACCGCACGCACGGGCGTCGAGATGGAGGCGCTGACCGCCGTCGCGATCGCCGGGCTCACGCTGCACGACATGATCAAGGCCGTAGACCCGCGAGCGGTGCTCGGCGAGATCCGCCTGCTCGAGAAGTCCGGCGGCAAGCGCGGCGAATGGACGCGGGACGCGCCGGATGCTGCGGCGCAGCATCCCGAATCGCACGCCCACGCGCCGCACCACATCGCTCAGATCGGAGCCGGACGCACCGCCGCCGTGCTCGTCTCATCGACCGGGGCCGCCGCGGGCACTCGCGTCGACACGACTGGTCCGCTGATCGTCGACTGGCTGCGGGCACGGGGGTTCAGCGGGGCCGACGCGGTCGTGACCCCCGACGTGGAGGTCGCCGCCGCGCTGGGGAGCATCGTGGATGCCGCACCCGATGTCGTGCTGACCACCGGAGGCACCGGCGTGCACCCGCAGGACCGCACGCCCGAAGCGACGCGCGCGCTGCTGGATCTCGAACTCCCGGGCATCGCGGAGGCGATCCGGGCGGCCGGCCGTGAAGCGGTGCCGACGGCATCGCTCAGTCGCGCGATCGCGGGCCTGGCGGGCGACACCCTGATCGTGAACCTGCCCGGATCGCCCGGCGGCGTGCGCGACGGCCTCGACGTGCTCGAGCCGCTGCTCGCACACGTGCTGGATCAGGTCGCCGGGGGCAGGCATGGCTGAGCCCTTCCTCGCGCTGATCACCGATCGGCCGATCGACAGGGCAGCCGCGGAGGCGTTCGTGACGACCACGGCCGACGGCGCGCTCGTCGTCTTCGAGGGGGTCGTCCGCGACCACGACCACGGTGCCTCGGTGCACGCGCTCGACTATGAGGCGCACCCCGACGCGCAGAGCTTCCTGGCGGCCGTGTGCGCAGAGATCGCGGGTGCCTCCGGCCTGCGCGTCGCGGTGATCCATCGTGTCGGTGCCCTGGAGATCGGCGATGTCGCACTGGTCGCCGCGGTTGCCGCCCCCCATCGCGCGGAGGCGTTCGCGGTGTGCGGCCGGCTCGTGGACCTGGTCAAGGAGCGCACGCCGATCTGGAAGCGGCAGCACCTCGCCGAGGGCACGACCGAATGGGTCGGCCTGTAGGGACTCAGCCGCCCGAGAACCGGGGCAGCACGTCGGCCGCGGCGCCGAGTGCGCGCTCGCGGTCGCGGCTCACGACGCCGTCGACCAGGATCGAGCCGGTACGCAGCACGCGCTCCATCGCCTCACCGTATCGGGACGCGAGCGCATCGCGCAGGGCTC
>Ga0209066_10006706_pt1 | contig 11657 bp, 14 predicted proteins | sample All_14_2_FD_187198 | JGI IMG/M metagenome (GOLD analysis project Ga0209066, IMG submission 187198) | Freshwater microbial communities in response to fracking from Pennsylvania, USA - Allegheny Zone_MetaG_DW_15 (SPAdes) (version 2) ...
CACCCTGCCGCCGATGTCGCACAACTCACCCCAAGGCTGTGGAAGCAACACTTCGCGGCCAATCCGCTTCGATCCGATCTCCACCCGCGCTCGAAGTAGGCAAGAACGCCGCCCGGTTACCGCTTACGGCCGAAGCACTGCTGAGCGACATACATCCTCAACATCCGTCCCACCCCGATCGGCGGGCGGCCGCGGTCGCCACCCTTCGGGTAAAACGGCTCGATCTCCGCCTCCAGCGCCGACCACGGCGTCACCGCTTCGATCTCGGCCAAGAAGCGGTCGCGCCGCGTCTGCTTCTTCTTCGCGGCGTACTCCAGCTCGGAAAAACTCGATTGCATCGGTTGAGGTCTCGTCGTGGCTCAGCGGTCGCTATTGTCTCAAAGGCATGCCGCCAGACCGGTCGTGGCGGACGAATAAATCAGCGTTTCCCTAGACGAGCTGATTGATTCCACGGTTGTACCAATGAAAGGGGCCGAGCTCGTCGCTAACGCGCTGCTCCGCGTCCACGGCAAGCCACTCGGGCTGCAGATGCTCAAGATGGTGCCGGATGAGGCTCTGCAGTATGTCGCAGTGGACAAGATTCAGAACTCGGGGGGCGAGGGGGTGGTGATGGCGATGTTTCTCTACATGCTCATCAACCAGTTACGTGCTGAGACCCAGGCGAAGCTCAAGAAGACCGGTGGTGGGCCGCTCATCCTCGATAACCCGTTCGCGAAGGCCACTACGCCGACGCTATGGCAAGCACAACGATTGCTGGCGCAGGCAATGGATGTTCAGCTCATTTTCGCCACCGCACTACCTGACTACAACACCGTGGGCGAGTTCGGTCGCTTCGTGCGCTTGCGCAAGGCCGGCAAGAATTTGAAGACTGGTCGTTGGCATCTCGAAGCGGTCGACTTCAAGCTCAACGAGCAGCGTTCGGCTATCGAGGCCATGGCATGAGTGACGCGTTCCTTGAGAGGCTGCGGGCCGGGCGCCGCAAGCGCGTGCCGCTCGAGGATGTCCGGCGGGCGTTCTTTGATGCACATCCGGAGACTCTCAACAGTCCTGGTCGCCTAGCGCTCTTGCTTGAGCGCCTGAGGGGACTTGAGGAGGTGGGCGCGATTGCACTCCCGGCGTCAGGCAGTTGGGAGAAGTTTGGCAATCCTCCTCTGCCTAACTGGATTCAGGTCACGCGTGAGTCGCCCCTCGCGACACTGGTGGATTACGCCGCTGTACCGTGGGTGCCGGAGCTGGGTTTCTGGCCGGAATTGAAACCGTTGGCGTTGGAGGCCGCCCTGGCCATCAACGACTTTCTGCTGCGCCGGCGTAACACGCTCACGATGGTCCCCATCAAGGAGCGCTCCCTCGAAATCTTCGGTGATGAGAAGCGCCTTGACGCTTTGCGTGCAGGTGGCGGCAACAGTCTTTTCGGCGGACGGCTCCACTTGTCGGTCCTGGGGGCATTCGTGGTCCCCTCACCCTTGCCTTATCGCATCGCTGACGCGGTAGGCCAGCCTGTTCTTGTTGTTGAGAATCACAACAGCTTCTGGAGCTTCGGTGAGTGGAACCAGCAGGCTAGGCGCTACGCCGCCGTGGTGTACGGTTCTGGCCTAGCTTTTCAGGGCACTGCCAACGCGCTTGAGCAGGTGTTGGGCGAGGTTGGCGGGGTGGGGGCCCTTTACCTTGGGGACCTCGACCCGACTGGTGTGCGAATCCCGCTGGAGTTCAATCGAATGCGTGGTGAGGGCAGAACACATGTTGCCCCTGCGCTTGAGCTGTACGCCTGGCTTTTGGCTCATGGTCGTCGCCGGCCGCTTGAAGGGTGGGACGGCGGGGAGAAATCGTCGGCGGCCGACTGGCTTGGCGTGGAACTCGGCGGTGACGTGCTCCAGCTATGGCGGGAAGGATGCTGGATTCCGCAGGAATCCCTGGGCTTCGAGCAACTCTCAGGGAAGAATGAGCTGTAGTCGGGGACAGGGGACGTTGCCTGCTGTGTTCAGTTACGTTGCCCCGCTCAGCGTGCGTCAGAACAGTTTGGCGACGCAGGCCCATGCACGATGGGCAACACGTCCTTGAATGTCTCATGCATTCGGCGAACAGGCTCCATGTCCATAGCCTGTCCCGTCAGAATCGACAGGAGTTGGGCGGTGAGCGCGACCACAGCGTTGGAATTTCGGACAACGTCGTAGATGAGCTGTGGCGGGTAGCCCGTCAAAGTCCTCGACAAGGGGTGGAGACCGCCGTGGGTATAGCTATTCAGTGCTTTCCATGCGACCTCTTTGTACTCGCGAAGCTGTGCCACGATGCCTGATGGCGCATCTGGAGCGACTTCCAGCTGCTTGAGCATGTCTGCCAGCCCCAAACCCTCGTTTGCTCGCTTGGCGCTTTCCACGCTAAGTGGTTCAGAGAGTTTGTTGACCCATGCGTCGCTCGCGGCGTGCAGGAGCCATATGCCCCTCACCAGACTCTCATACTGCGGGCGCGCCAGGGCAATCGCTGATGAGCAAAGCCCCTGCTGGAAAAGCATGAATGCGCTGAGGGCATGTTCGAGCGATATGAGACCTGACTGGAATGCGGTCAAGAAGCGTGCTTGCGGCACGGGCTGAAGCGAACTGACGTGCCGATGAACTGTTTCATGGAACCTGGCGGTACGTTCGAGGAGGTGAAGGAGTGTTTCTTCGGTCATTGAGCGGCATTGACGCGGATAGATAGGTTTGCGAGCCTCGGGCATGCTAACCGAGTTATTTGACATGCTGCCAGCAGTAGCTTCGGTATCGACAGAACTGAGAGGATTTCAGCCATGGCGCTTCACGCCCCCTCCGCCGTCGTTGCCGGCATCGACATCGGTGGTGTCAGGAAGCCCGCGGGCGGTGCAGCAAGAATCGACGCGCCTTGGGTGCGGTCGCCGTCAGCAAAGTCCCGCGGGTTAGTCTTCCCGCGTTCGGAGTCGGCAATCCCCAAAGGTGCAGAGCGCATGAACGAGGCGGCCATCCGTGCAACGGGCTTCATAAAAGTTCGTGTTGTGCTGTTGCTTGAACCGAAGCGGAAGTTTCGTCGCTTGGCAACCTGCACTTGCCAGAGCGATGCGAGCGCTTTCGGCCTCCTGAAGTTCCGGCCCCACCGAACTAGTGAGCGTGTTAGGCGGAGCAACGGTTCGGCTGTCCTCCTGAACCGAACGCGTAGGCGGGAGGCTTCCATTCTGGGCAGGAAATGGAGACGGGGCGGTGGTGCGCCCTGTTGTGTAACCGTCGGCTCCGGTCCCAGTCCCGGTGCATTGGAACTCCTTGGTGACCGTCCACTGGGCACATCCACTGAAACCGCCGAACTTGTTGCACTGTCGCGTGACGCCGCCAAACGCTTCCGCCCCAGAGTAGCCCCAGGTCCTGCAGCGTTGCGCCGCCAGCCTGACGGCTTGGGACTCATTGAGCTGGACGGTTTCCATTTCATGAGCCTCGTACGACAGGCGCACCACGCCGTCGGCACGGCTGCCTCCCGTGGCGCTCCAGTCCTTCGTTACGGCACAACCAGACAACAGCGCTCCGAGTGCGAGGAAAGCCAGCACCTTTTTCATTAGGTATCCTTTGAGCATTAGCTTGATTGCATGGATTCTAAGGTCGGTGGGGATGATAGGTCGATACGAGAGCGGCCGGTATGGCGTCCTACACGGAGTGACGGCGATTTGGGGCATACCGTTGCCCAAGAAGCGGGGCTGAGAGCGTCCGCGACACAAGCCGAACCACACCCCTGCCAGCGAGGCGACAGCGTATCCAGCCTTGCTTCGGATACACCCCCTGGTTGCGCAGGTGTGATGTGGGGCGCGAGTTACCTCACGCTGTAATGACGACCCCTGTTGGGTCAGAGCGTGTCCAGCGGCCTTCTCAATGATTTCGTTTTACCGCGTCGTCTCTGTCGACACCAAGCAGAGGTTCAAAGTGGGCGTTCACATTGAATTATGAGTGGGCTGATTGTACAATGTGTATGTTCAATATGAATGGTGGCGATATGGAAGCGAAAGTGAAATCGACAGATGCGCGTAACAATCTGAAGGCGTTGCTCAGCCAAGTTTGGGAAACCGAGGAGCCGGTCGAGATTCTCCTCGATGGTAAGCCCGTTGCAGTCTTGACGCTGGAGGAGCCGCAGACGGGGACTCCTGCTCTGCGCATCAAGTTCGACGAGGCACGGAAGGGGTGGTCGGAACTGCTGAACTACGTGTTTATCATGGGGGCCAGGTTCTACTTTCGCGTAAGGCTGGATGACGACAAGCCGGCACCTAAAATCTACCTCGTGAGGCCCGTGGGGTCTCGCAATCGGTTTGACGAAGCGTGGAAAGCGCATCGTGAGGCGCATCGCGCGCAACAGAACAAGACTCTCGACCCGGTCGACATCCTTGACCATATCGAGGATTTGTATGGCGGGTTGCAAGAGGACGTACAGAACTCATTAGCCGAGATGCAGGCAACGCTCGAGAAATCCGTCCAGCAAATCAACAACAAAATTGGGGTTGCGTTTGCGAGTACCCATAGACCTCATCTCTACGCTGTTCCAGAACTGGGCGCGGTACCGTTGAGGTCCGCACGGGACATTGCCGACGATGGGGTTCCTGATTGATTGGCGCCTGTGCTTGAAGGTGTTGGCAGGAAATGTTTGTGGAAGCGACCGGGCGAGTCAGACACGCATCTTCATGTAGAAGACACCAGGGCCCTGCCTTAGTCGGGGCAGAAATATGCGCGAGCGGCCGGACATGTGTCGCGCAGCGCTGACGGAGACCGGGCGTGTAAGGCGTCAGGGCCTCACCGACGGTAACGCTGTGCCGACGGAGCGGTTCGGTTAGTAACATGCAGCAGCCAGCACAATGGTGCGAATCCCTGAATCTCCGATTTTGCGATGCCCCAGACCCTCTCCATCCCGGTTGAGAGCGAGCTTCTCATCAAGAAGAGCCGCTTCATCGGCTGCGTCCAGCCGGTCGGCGACCGAGCGGCAGCGCAAGCTATTGTTGCTGGCTTACGTGAGCAGCATCCTGGAGCAGCGCACGTTTGTTGGGCGCTTCTGGCCGGCGGCCACTCGGCTGCGGTTGATGACGGCGAGCCGTCGGGGACTGCCGGGCGACCCATGCTTGACGTGCTCCGACATCAAGACCTCGAGGGTGTCCTTGCAACTGTCGTCCGCTACTACGGGGGCGTGAAACTGGGCGCCGGCGGATTGGTGCGTGCCTATACGGACGGCGTCGCGCAGGCGCTGCAGAATGCAACCAAGGTGCCCATCGTGAAGTGGAGAACCCTTCAGTGCGCTGTGCCGTACTCCATGGAAGGCTTGCTGCGGCGTGAGGTCGACGCGGCAGGTGGGAGCCTGCAAAACGTCTTGCATGGCGACCAGGTTGCGGTTGTTTTCAGGATTGCAGAGCACGCGGCGACAGCCCTGGTAGCCCGATTGAACGAAACCGGACAGGGTAGGCTGACTTGGGTGGAGCCGGATTGAATGGGCTAGAGCTTCAGCCAAACTCAGTCGCAACTCGATGCGCAGGGCGAATCGCGGCAAGGTCGTGAGGACCGTCGCGCGGCAGCACGTTGGTGTGAGCGCCAACGAAAAGTCGCTCACCATTGGCTAGTCGGTTGCTCGGTAAGAAAGCAGCTGTAAAAACGCTCGCTTTCTCAGAGGCTTGCTCGGCGTTTTCAATGCGTACTCCCAGGGTTATCCACAGCTGTCGGGGATAACTTCTGTTTATTGGAACGCCGCCTACGTTCGTTGGGATGCGATGACCGTCTGACTGTCGTTCTTGACGTTTCCAAGTGCGTTCGACACGGGGTGCTGCTGAATCATTGCGTCTGGGCGGGGCGCGAGACGTTGCGTCACGGCGTCGGGCTCGGTCGTCCCGGTGGGTCAATAGCCATGGCTCTCGCGCTGCAGTACGACAGGCATGCGGTCATATAAGGCACGCATGCTGTCGTCGGCACCTATTTTGACGACCATGAAGGTATCCAGCGAGTCACCTTCTGGATTCGTCCGGCGCTCCCATAAACCCGCATGCAAAATGGCTCGTCGTCGGCTGGTAGATGTAGAAGGGCGGCTTGCGTCAGCGCCACGTCCAGTCGTCCTTTCTTACAAGCATGCGGGCCTCGTCGCCGAAGGTGCCAACAACTGACAGTTCGAGTTGGTGGCTGTGACTGATACACGCTCGCGTGCCGACTGCCTTCAGCAGCGACCGTGACGGCGGTACCCCTTCATGGGCCGCTAGCCAGGGCATCTGATGCCGTAGCGTCGCAAGCCAGCGCTGTGCCGCGGCTTCGTCGAGGGTCAAAAGGTCCAGGTCGATGTCTCGAGGCATCCTGAGCTTGCTCCTTTATGATTACTGTACGAAAATACAGTATCAGAGGAGGCGCCATCATGAAAAGCCTTACACACCTGAATTGCCCGAGCTGTCACACCCCGGTTGCGCTGGAGCGCTACGAACGTGCTTGCGGGACTGCGAGCAACTATCTCGTCTGCCCGGAGTGTGACTACATCTTCCTGCTCCCTGAGGGTCAATGCATCGCTGTAGCCTTCAATTTCAACAGCGCTGAAGCGGGTGTTGAGGAAGATGTGGTGGCGGAGTGGTCGTGTTCGACGTTCGGCTGAGCTGGCGCAAAACGGGGCGATGGAACCGGGGCGGTTGTTCGAGTCGTCGGATACGGACATCAATGCGCAGGGGCCGTTGGGCGTGTTCCCGCCGGTGACAGTGAAGCAGATTGTGCAGGTGCTGTAGGAAATTCGGGAGCGGGCGGTGGCCTAGGGCAGCAAGCAGCTGGCTGAGGTACGGTCGCTAATGCGCGAGTGCGTTGATGTTCGATGAGGGTGTTCAATTGAGTGAAAGAAAGTTGACGTGGGGCGAAACCCAGGTTGTTGCCAACAAAGTGCGGCTCGATGGTCAGCTCGATAAGGCGCCAGCAAGTTGCATTCGCGGTCATGCCACGAAGGAACAATGCGAAGCGGTGGAAGGCTCGCGTTATTACGGAATCCAGAAGTGTGACCTTTGTTTGCGCGGCGGAAAGCTTTAATGTAAGTCCAGTGTTTGCTGCCTGAAGTGGTCGCCACGCCAGCGTCCGCTGGCGTTAAACTCGATGCCCCCCTGATGCTCGGCGCTAGGCTGTGGCAGATATGACTGAAGCCTCCGCGTCCAATCCTCTGGCGGCCCTCCAGGTGGAAAACGCCCGCCTAGTCGCGTTGCTCGAGGCTCACGGCATTGAGTGGCGCCTGCCGGCTGCGACTCAGGCTCCGTTGGTGACCGGACACGAGCGTGTCCCCAAATCGACCGAGGAAAAGCTCGCGCTCTTCCGCCGTCTGTTCCAAGGGCGGGCGGATGCTTTCCCGATTCGATGGGAAAGTCAGTCAACGGGCAAATCGGGCTACTCGCCTGCGTGTGCGAACGACCGACGGCCGGGGGTGTGCCAGAAGCCTGCAGTGAAGTGCGGCGATTGCGCCCATCGCCAGTTGCTACCGGTCACGGACAAGGTCATCTTCGAGCACCTTGCCGGAAAGCGCGCGCTGGGCGTCTACCCGCTTCTCGCCGACGACACTTGCAACTTCCTTGCGGTCGATTTCGATGAAGCCGAATGGCAGGAGGATGCGAAGGCCTTCGCCCGTTCCTGCCGCGAACTGGGTGTCCCGGCGGCGCTCGAAATTTCGCGCTCGGGGCAAGGCGCTCATGCCTGGGTATTCTTCCGCTCGCGTGTGTCAGCAAGGGATGCACGCCGGTTGGGCACGGCGCTTATCAGTCACACCTGTGCTTCGACGCGGCAGCTGCGGCTCGCCTCCTACGACCGCTTGTTTCCGAATCAGGATACGTTGCCGAAAGGGGGCTTCGGCAACCTGATTGCGCTTCCCTTGCAGAAGCAGGCGCGCGAGCGTGGCTGCACGGTTTTCGTCGATGAAGCGCTGCGGCCTTACCCGGACCAATGGGGCTACCTCTCGGCGCTTGTGCGAATGGCCCCGGAGGACATCGAGGCCACCATTTTGCGGGCCACGGGCGGTGCGCATCCGCTCGACGTCACCTTCATCGATGACGAGGACAACGCCAACCCGTGGCAGACGTCCGCGCCAAGCGCGCGGACCGTCGCCGGCCCTCTTCCAGAGTCGTTGAAGGTGACGCTGGCCAACCTCATCTATGTCGAGAAAGCCGGGCTGTCCCAGCCGCTGGCCAACCGGCTGATTCGACTCGCCGCGTTTCAGAACCCCGCGTTCTATCAAGCGCAGGCCATGCGCTTCTCCGTGTGGGACAAGCCTCGCGTCATCGGATGCGCCGAGAACTTTCCGCGCCATATCGGTTTGCCGCGTGGGTGCCTCGATGCGGTGGCCGCACTGCTGGAGGAAAACGGTGTGCGGATGGAGCTCCAAGACGAGCGCTACGCCGGTAGCGCCATCGACATTTCTTTCGTGGGCACGCTGCGCATCGACCAAGAGGCCGCGGTCGCCGCCATGCTGCACCACGACACCGGTGTGCTTTGTGCGCCGACGGCGTTTGGCAAGACAGTGACGGCCGCAGCGATGATTGCCCGTCGCGGCGTCAACACGTTGATTTTGGTCCATCGCACCGAGCTCCTGAAGCAATGGCAGGCCCGACTTACCGCATTTCTCGAGGTAGGAAAGGGCGACATCGGCGTCATCGGCGGTGGCAAGAGCAAGCCGAGCGGGCGTATCGACATCGCGGTGATGCAGTCGCTGTCCCGCGCCGGCGAGGTCAGTCCCGTCGTCGAGAACTACGGCCAGGTCATCGTCGACGAATGCCATCATTTGGGCGCCGTGTCCTTTGACCTGTTGCTGCGGAGAACCAAGGCCCGCTATGTCCTTGGCCTGACGGCGACACCGACGCGACGCGACGGGCAGCAGCCCATCATCTTCATGCAATGCGGTCCCATCCGTTACACCGCCGCTACGCCTGAAGGTGCCCCGAGGGACCTCGAGGTCATCCCGAAGATGTTGTCGACCTCGTTCGTGTTGCCCGACAACGCGGGTATTCAGGACGTTTTCCGGTGCGTGGCGAACGACGCACAGCGCACAGCAATCATTGCCGGCGAGGCGCGCCAGGTGTTCGAAGAGGGCAGGAAGGTGTTGATTCTGACCGAGCGCGCCGACCACATCGATGCAATACGCGACAGCCTGTCAAAGGCCGGTGAGGCCGTGTTCGTGTTGCACGGAAGGATGTCGCGAAAGCAGCGAGCCGCGGTGATGACTGCACTCGAAGCGCTCCCTGCGGATGCACCGCGGATTCTGCTTGCCACAGGGAAACTGGTGGGCGAGGGCTTCGACCATCCGCCACTGGACACGCTGTTGCTTGCAATGCCCATCTCGTGGAAGGGAACGCTACAGCAGTATGCCGGTCGGCTGCATCGTGAGCACGATGGCAAGACGGATGTTCGAATCCTCGATTTCGTCGACACCGGCCATCCAGCCCTGTTGCGGATGTGGGACAAGCGTCAGCGCGGGTATAGGGCGATGGGATACAGGATTTCAAGCTGACCCGACCGAGTCGGCAGTCGTGCGCGTGTGCGAGGCATCGAACTGCCTAGTATGGGTTCGGTGGGCTAAAGCGTGACGTACGGGGACACAGAGTGCGGCTACATTTTCTGCCCCTCGAGTGTGTTAGGGATTTCAGCGTCCTTACGAGCCGATGGCGTCGAGAATGATTGCAATGATTGCGGCGTTCGCTAAAATGCAAGCATTGCAATCGTCAGGAGAGCGTGATGGCGACTAATCTTGTCGTTCGTAATATCGACCCTTCGGTCGCGCAGGCTTTGAAAGAGGCGGCGGCGCGGCACGGTCGAAGCGCTGAGGCGGAGCATCGGGAAATCCTGCGGGCAGCGCTTGCGCGACCTGCGCGGCGGACCTTCAAAGACGTTCTGGCCAGCATGCCGGACGTGGGTACCGATGAAGACTTCAACCTCAGGCAGGGCTGATGTACCTGCTCGACACCAACATCATCAGCGAGCTGCGAAAGGGTGGGCGTGCCAATCCGGGCGTGACCGCCTTTTTCGCCACCCTGGCCGCGGAGGACATCTATCTGTCGGTCCAGACAATCGGTGAGATTCGCCGGGGCTTAGAGAACATCCGTAACCGCGGTGACCGCGAGCAGGCCGCGCGACTCGAAGCCTGGCTGGATATGGTGGTCGCCGACTATGCGGACCGGATTCTGGGCTTTGACCTCGACTGTGCTCAGCTCTGGGGCCGACTGATGTCACCGAGTCCCCAGCATCCCATCGACAAGCAGATTGCCGCCATCGCCCTCATCTACGACCTAACCGTCGTTACGCGCAACACGGAAGATTTCAAGTCGACCGGGGTGCGGAGCATCAATCCGTTTAGCCCGCCCTTTGTGACCTGAGAGGGAGCGACAGCATTCCACTATCCTCGGTGCCTGGCCTCTGGAGCGCCGAGAACCGGGAACCCTGCTCGTCGGCTGACCTTCGGAAGTGGTGTCTCATGCCACCGAGTGCCGAAAACGGCAAAAAGTGCCTGAGGTTCCGAGAGATTTTTTTGGCCACGAATTGCTTTATTTCGTGCTGTTTGGCCAAGATATGCTTCTGCGGCTGTCGCCACGGGCTGGAAGAAGCACCTGTAGGCCGCTTTTCGGGCTGTTTGTGGTCGTGAGTTCGGTAGTTCTTGGCCACTTTATGCTTGATTTCGTGCTAGGAAATGCTTAACGGCACAGTTGTGACTCGGACCATATTTTTGCACCCTAGTGCAAGGATATGGTTCAGATCACGAAGTGCAACGATATGGTTGCACGACGGAGCTGTTTCGAGAATGGCCAACCCCAGCGGGGTTGGCCATTTTGCTGTGTGCGCCCAACATGGGCCCACTCCTCCCGGTGAAATTCCTCTAGGTGCTCGACAAGGCGGACGTCTTAGCTCCATGGCACGGGAGCATGAGGAGAAGCGCTGGCGAAGTTCTAACCGTTCTGAAGCCGATAACGCGTGCGTGTCGTCGAAAACGAGTTCGGCGTCGCAAGTGGGGCAATGGCACCAGAGGTTCGAGACGATTTGGTCGTCCCAGATCCAACGCCACCTACCGTAGGAGTTGTCGGTGGTGCACGCAGGATGCGCGGGAACCGACTTTGGGCCGCTGCCAACCAGACCGACAACCAAGCGGTTGGCAGCGATAAAGGTGCTGACCCCGAGTATTGCCAGCAGCCAATCCGGTACTGAGTAGTCGGCAGCAAACCGGCCGCCACTCTCTCGCAGCCTTAGTCACTCGAGCGGCAGACCAACTCTGAAACCTGTCGGATGAGCTATTTCGGGATGTCGGCCTGAGCTGCCGGTGGCTTGATCGCGCAGTCAGGCAGCAATGTTCTGGTCACCTGCCATTCGAGTGTCAGGCTACGGCGAATGGCAGCTTCTCCAGTCTGCCAACGGGAACTACCGACCCGTTGTTGCCGTTGAGCTTTGACGAAAGCTGTCGTTCAACGTGCTAGCTAACCGGTGCGCCGCTTGTCGGCACGTCCGCGTTGAGCGGCGTTAGGCGTCGCTGAGCGCCTGAAACAGAGCATTTGCTGATAGCCGAGTGATGATTCGTATACCCCCCAGGGCCATCGCACTCGAAAGTCATAATGGATGAATCCCCAGCATTTTCATACGGATATCGTCATCCCAAGCCGCCCGCTTGCGCTTGAGCCGCAGGCTCGTCTTAGCGGCGTCGGTTTTATCCGC
>Ga0209066_10006707_pt1 | contig 11657 bp, 11 predicted proteins | sample All_14_2_FD_187198 | JGI IMG/M metagenome (GOLD analysis project Ga0209066, IMG submission 187198) | Freshwater microbial communities in response to fracking from Pennsylvania, USA - Allegheny Zone_MetaG_DW_15 (SPAdes) (version 2) ...
GTCGTATGCTCTGTGCTGCATTCGCCGAGGCATCCATAGATAGAAGTCTATGAGAATCCGCTAGGGTGAGCGCCATGACCGCCACGCCAGTCCGCTCAGTACTCGCCGAGCTGCTCGGCAGCGCCCTGTTGACCGCCGTCGTGGTCGGCTCGGGCATCGCGGCCCAGAGCCTCTCGCCGGGGGACGTCGGGCTGCAGCTCCTCGAGAACGCCCTGGTCACCGCCCTCGGCCTGACCGTGCTGATCCTCGTCTTCGCTCCGGTCTCCGGCGCCCATTTCAACCCGGTGGTCACGCTCGTCGATGTGCTCCTCGGCCACCGGCGGTGGGTGGATGTCGCGGCCTACCTCCCCGCGCAGGTGGTCGGGTGCATCGCCGGCGCCGTGCTCGCCAACCTGATGTTCGGTGAGGCCGCTGTCTCGTGGAGCACTACGGATCGATTGACGCTCCAGCACGCGCTCGCCGAGGTGGTCGCGGCTGCGGGCCTGGTGCTGGTGATCTTCGCCCTGGTGCGCACCGGCCGTTCGGCGCTCGCCGCCCCGGCAGTCGGTGCCTACATCGGCGCTGCCTACTTCTTCACCTCGTCCACCAGCTTCGCGAACCCGGCCATCACCGTAGGCCGCATGTTCAGCGACAGCTTCGCCGGCATCGCCCCGAGTTCGGCACTCGGCTATATCGTGGCGCAGCTGGTCGGTGGAGCGATCGGGTGGCTACTGGTACTCGTGCTGTTCCCGCGCTCGACTGCTGCGTCGCCCGAGAAGGTCTAGGCGAACTCGATGCGGATGAGCGGGCTGCTCGCCACCCACGCCTGTGTCGGCTGGGAGTGAACGCCTGAGCGGTCAGGGCCCATGGCGTGCTCGAGCTGCGCGACGATGCCGGTGAAGATGCGTTCGCGCTCGGCCGGCTCGGTGATGACATGCGCCATCGCCGGCAGGTCGGCCTCGGCACCGTTCTTCAGATGGAAGGTGAAGCCAGGGTTGGCCACGAGGTTGACGTACCAGGCGGGCGTGGGCAGCCCGGGGCTGCGGCTGAGGAAGTACTCGCCGTCGACCCGGTAGAACCAGATCTCGATCCGCCGCGCTTCACCTGACTTCGCCCCGGTCGTCGTGATGTCGACCGTGTGCGCACGGCCAGGCGCGTCCTCGGCGATCTCGAGTACGGTGCGGACCGCGTCGTCCATGGTTCTCCTCAAGTCGGTCCCCCCACGCTAGCGGGCTCGACCGGTCCATTCGAGCAGGCGCTCAAGCGACCAGGTGGTGACGATGCGCTCGGCGGGGATGCCGGCCTTCTCCGCTCGCTCGGCCCCGTAGTCGAGCAGGCTGAGCTGCCCCGGCGCGTGCGCGTCACTGTCGATGGCGAACAGGCAGCCCGCATCGAGGGCGAGAGCGATGAGTTCGTCTGGCGGGTCCTGGCGTTCGGGTCGGGAGTTGACCTCCACCGCGACGCCGCGCTCGGCGCAGGCCGCGAACACCGCTGCGGCGTCGAACTCGGCTCCGGGGCGCGTTCCCCGCGACCCCTCGACCAGACGCCCGGTGACGTGACCCAGCACATCCGTTGCCGGATGTTCGATGGCGGCGATCATGCGGCGGGTCATGAGCCGGGCATCCATTTTCAGTTTCGAATGCACGCTGGCGACCACGATGTCCAGGCGGTGCAGGAGCTCGTCGGCCTGGTCGAGAGCGCCGTCGTCGAGGATGTCGACCTCGATGCCCGAGAGCAGCCGCAGTTTTCCGGTGTCGAGACCCGCGATCACGTCGAGCTGCTGCTCGAGCCGCTCGGCACTGAGGCCGTTAGCCACCCGAAGGCGCGGAGAGTGGTCCGTGAGGGCGAGGTACTCGTGCCCGAGGGCGTTGGCCGCGTCGACCATCGGCTCGATCGGGGTGAGCCCGTCCGACCAGTCGCTGTGGCTGTGCAGGTCCCCCGTGAGCTGCGCACGCAGGGCGCTCTGCCTGCCGACCCCGGCCTCTGCGCGGAGGGTGACCAGGTACGAGGGCACCCCGCCCTCCAGGGCTTCGCGGATCACCGCGTATGTGGTGTCGCCGATGCCCTTGGTGCGGCGCAATCGGTCGGCGTCGGCGAGGTGCTCGGGGCTCAGCTCCGCGATGATCGCCGCCGCCGCTCTGAACGCCTTCGAGCGGTACCGGGAGGCGCGCTCGCGCTCCAGCAGCGATGCGATCTCGTTGAGGGCGTCGAGCGGATCCATCGTCAGCCGACCGCAGTCGCGACCACGCGCGCCATCTTCGGCCGGATCACGTGGTCGACGCCGGCGATGCGATGCACTGTGACGTTGCGGAACTGCCCGGCGATCTGGATACCAGCCGGGGCGAGGAAGAGATCGAGAGTTCCGTAGATGAGATCGACGGGAACTTTCACCGATGCGAGGTCGCTGAGGGTGGTCTGCGACTCGATCGAGCGCTCCAGTGACAGCACGAAGGCGCGCCAGTTGCGTTCAGAGACCTCGAGGAGACCGGCGATCGGGGACATGCGGGCCACCTGGGCAGCAGCGCGGATGGTGAAATCCTTGTTACCCCGCAGGAACTCGTAGACCTTGAAGTAGAGCCCCATGGCTGCACGATCGCGGTCGCTGCCGATCTCGGTCGGCGCGAGGTAGATCGGAGGGCTGACCAGCACGAGTTTGGATAGCCGTCCGGGATGGACTGCGGCGTACCTGGTCGAGATCAGCGCGCCCATCGAGTGGCCAACCAGCACGAACTCACCCTTCACCCCGAGGTGGTTCAGGGTGCGCGTGACCGAAGCTACATGCTCTCGCACCGAGTAGTCGGCGTCGGGGGGAGCGGGCGACGAGCCGAAACCGAGCAGGTCGAGTGCGATCACCCGGTGCCGGTCCTCGACCAGCGGGATCACGTTCTCGAAGGTGACCCACGACGAGGCGATGCCGTGCAGAAGGACCACGATCGGGCCTTCGCCCCGGTCAGCCGAGACGTTGAGCAGCGGAGCCCGACGGAACAGACGCCGCAGCCACCTCATGCCCGCCATCCTAATGTCGGGCGCACGGCGCTCGCTGAGTCAACGGAACGCGGCATCCGCTTGATTCAGGACTCGTCGATCTGGAGCAGGTTGCGCAGGATCTCGACACCGGATGCCGACTCGACTGCGTGCCGGAGTCGGCGTCGATCCTCGTTGCTGCGCACTCGACCGCTGATCGTGACGACGTGGCGCCTCACCTCCAGATCGATCTGGTCGACATGGATGTTGGTGCTGACTATGGCCTTCGCGGCCTCCAGCAGAATCTGCTCGTCCGACATCTGCCAGTTGAGCCCGTACGGCCGCACGGTGATCAGGTTCTCGACTCGCTCGACGCCGGGAGTGCGCGCGGCGAGCGCATAGGCGGCGAGACGCTCAGCGTAGCTGCCGACGCTCCCGACCAGCGTCACCGCTGTGCCCTCTCCCGAGACCGTGATCGCCATCGAATCGACCTCGGGCGACAGGGTCATCGCGCGGGTCACCTCTGCGGCAAGGGCAGATTCGCTCTGGGCGCCCATCGGCCATCCTTTCGATCGAGATGACTCCATCGTGGAGCTCGGCGCGCCGCGAGGGGAGAGGCGAAGGTCCCGCCTGGCTAGCGGGGCTTCTGCTGCTGGGCTCCGTAGACCGCGGCCTGGGTGCGCCGCTCCATGCCGAGCTTCGCAAGCAGACCCGAGACGTAGTTCTTCACCGTCTTCTCGGCGAGCTCCAGCCGCTCTCCGATCTGTCGGTTGGTCATGCCCTCGGCGATGAGCTCGAGAATCTGCCGCTCACGCAGCGAGAGATCGGGTGAGGTGTCCCGATCGGGCTGGGTGAGGTTCACCACCACCTGCGCTGCGACCTCCCGACGCACCAGCGTTTCGCCGGCTGCGACGCGGCGGATCGTCTCGATCAGCTTCTGGCCGCGAATGTCCTTCAGTACGTAGCCGCTGGCACCGGCGAGCACTGCGGCATAGCTGGCCTGGTCATCGTCGTATGCGGTGAGGATGATGCACCTGGTGTCTGGATGCGCCGAGCGGATGTCGCGGCACAGGTCGATCCCGCTGCCATCGGGCAGCCGCACGTCGAGAACCGCCACATCGGGCAGCGTGGCGGCGATCCTGGCGAGGGTACGATCCACTGTCGCCGCCTCGCCGACCACATCCAGGTCGCGCTCGAGGTTGATCAGGTCGGCGATGCCGCGTCGCACGATCTCGTGGTCGTCGACCAGGAACACGGTGGTCATCTCGCTCCCATCGGGGCTGTCCACTCGACCGTGGTCCCGGTGCCCGCTGCTGAGCCGATCGAGTAGCTCCCTTTGCGTGCCGCGGCCCGTTGGGCCAGGTTGGCCGTGCCGCTGGCCTTCTTGTTCTGCGGTCGATAGCCCACGCCGTCATCTTCCACCCGCACGCTGAGGGAGGCTTCGTCGACTCTCACCTCGATCGAGGTCGAAGTGGCCCTGGCGTGTTTGGCCACGTTGCTCAGCGACTCCCGCACCACGGCGATGACGTCGTCGGCCAGATCATCGCGCACCATCAGGTCGACCGGGCCGCTGAACGAGATCCTCGGCGCGACCTCTACCGAGCCGGAGACCTCGCCCACGATGTCGAGCAGTCGGTGTCGCAGCGACTCGGAACGCCCGGGGCCTGCTGAGGACAGAGCGAAGACCACGGTTCGGATCTCAGCGATGGCGGAGTCGATTGCCTCGATCTGCTCGAGGATCGACGAGCTGATCGGGCCTGGGGCGCGCGAGGCTGCCGATTGCAGGCTCAATCCCGCACCGAAGAGTCGCTGGATGACGTGGTCGTGCAGATCGCGGGCGATGCGCGAGCGGTCGTCGGCCAGCTCGAGGAGTTGGCGGTCCGCGCGACCGCTGGCGAGTTCGATAGCGACGCCGGCCTGCGCAGCGAACTCGCTAGCCAGGCCCAGGTCGATAGCGGTGAAGCGCCGCCCGTCGATGGAGCGGGAGACGGTGAGGGCTCCGATCGAGTCGCCGAAGGCAGCAAGGGGGATGACCATCGTCGGCCCGAGGTCCGGCTGCCCGGGAAAGGTTGTGCTCTCGTCGAGTTTGTCGATGAGGAGCGGCGCGCCAGACTCGAGCGCGGAGCCGACGAGGCTCCCGGAGGCCGAGAAACGGTGATCCCGCACGCCATCGGCGAACTCGCCACGGGCGTTGGACACCCAGAGTCGATCACTATCGTTCGGTACCGGAACGATCAGGCACACGAGGTCGGCGTTGATCAAGTCGGCAACTCTCTCGACCAGTATCTCGAGCGGGTCTCCCGCGTCCTGACTGAGCAGCGCGGAGGTGACTTCCGCGAGGGCGGCGCTCCACTGCTGTCGACGATTCGCCTCGTCGAACAGTCGGGCGTTCTCGATGGCCACGCCGGCGGTGGCAGCGAGCACGTTGACCAGTTCCTCGTCCTCGTGGCTGAACTGGCCAGACCGGGGTTCGGTCAGGTAGAGATTGCCGAAGACCTTCCCTCTGACCCTGATCGGCACCCCGAGGAAGCCATCCATTCTGGGATGCTTGGCGGGAAAGCCCACCGAGCGTGGGTCGTCTCGCAGATGTTCGAGTCGGATCGGCTCGCCGGTGTCGATCACCGCCCCCAAGAGTCCGTGGCCCTCAGGCAGGTGCCCGATGCGCGCCGCGTCGCCGTCCGACATGCCGACGTGGATGAACTGCTCGAGTAATCCATCGCGCCCGATCACCCCGAGCGCGCCGTAGCGAGCATCGACGAGCTCGATCGCCGCCTCGGCGATGCGCCGCAGTACCTCGCTGAGTTCCAGCCCTTCGACCACAACCCGATTCGCCTTGAGCAGGCTGCGAAGCCTGCTCTGGGTGACCAGAACGCGTTGCGCTCGTTCGACGAGTTCCTCGATGGTCTTCTCGAGTTCCGAGCGCGGAGTATCGGGAAAAGTGAGCTCTTCCACCACCACGCTGACCTCCGATGCTACAGCCGGAGCCTATCCTCCCGGCCTGTGAGCCGGAAGGATCACGAACCAGGATATGCAGCATTCGTGGTGGCATTTACACCGCTGCCCAGCCTCCATCATCCGCGAGGACGATCCCCGAAACATTGGACGAGTCGTCGCTGAGCAACCAGGTGATCGCCGCTGCGAGCTGCTCGGGTTGAGCTACCGGCGGGATGGTGGTCTGCATCAGCGGTCCGAGCCGCTCCTGGGCCCAGGCCGACCTGAACGGCGCCTCGATGTTCGTCGCGACTGCACCGGGGGCGACGGCGTTGCAGCGCACGCCCTTCGGCGTGTAGAAGAACGCCGTGCTCTTGGTGAAGCCGTTCACCGCGTGCTTGGAGGTGGTGTACGCCGTGCCGGCGGCCGAGCCGCGTTGGCCGGCCTCGGAGCTGACGTTCACTATGGATCCGGAGCCCACCTCGATCATGCGGGGGAGCACCGCCCTGGTGAGTTTCATCACCGCCGTGACGTTGACCGCGATGACCCGATCCCAGGTCTCATCGTCGATCTCCGCGGCCGGGAGGAAGCCGTCCATGATGCCGGCGACATTGGCCAGTCCGTGGATGTGCGAGCCGGCGACGGTCAAGATGTCCTCGATGACCCGTGGGTCTGCGACATCCCCAGCGACGGTGGTCACGCCAGCACCCAGCTCTGCGGCCAGTGCGGCGAGGCGCTCCTCGACGATGTCGGTGGCGATGACGTGTGCACCTTCTGCGACCAACCGTACGACGGTGGCCTTACCGATGCCGGAGCCTGCTCCGGTGACGATGATCCTCTTGCCCGCGAATCGGGCCTGCTCTGTGGTCGACATGATCGATTCCCGTTTCCTTGTGTCAGTGGTTGGGTCAATTCGACCGCCGTCTGGGCGGCCAATCCAGGGTCCTTGGTCCCGTGGGACCTCTGTCCCTAGTGGCGGGGCCTCCGCTCGGGGCAAGCTCGGGCGGAGGGAAAGGTGGGGCAATGAAACGCGAGTGCATAATCGTTGCAGTCGACAACGAAGAGCCGAGTGCGCTCGCCGTCACCTGGGCTGCCGACCGGGCAGCCACTCGCCCCGCCCAGATCACCCTGGTGATGTCGGTGGATCTGCTCCTCGGAAATCCCGATAATGAGGAAGCCCGACTCAGCCAGCTGACCTCGATCGTGCGCGAGCGCGCACCGCTGACCCCGGTGATGACCTCGGTGATTCAGCAGCCGATCGTGGAGGGGCTCGAGGAGTGGACTGCCAACCAGGACCTGCTCGTGATCGGAGCGCACTCGGCGCGGAGACTGCTCTCCGTCATCGCCGGCGCGATTCCCTACCGAATCGCCGTCACCTCGAGCTGCCCGGTCGTGATCGTGCCGCAGAACTGGACGGCGCTGAGCGGCCCGATCGTCGTGGGGATCGCTGACGACGAGAGCTCCCAGCGCGCGGTGCTGTTCGCCGCGAACGAGGCAGCGCTCAGCTCGACTCAGCTCGAGATAGTTCATGCCGGGGACGATGTGCCGACGTCACGTGACGAGCCGACGACGGCGCTTCGTGCGCGGCGCTCGGCCAGTCGTGACCGGCTCCGGGTGGCGGTCGATCGAGTACGGGCCGCCTTCCCCTTGGTTCAGCCGATCGCCCTGCTCGAGCATGATGGAGCAGTCGAGTCCCTCATCCGCCGAAGTGAGACCGCCGGGCTGATCGTTCTGGGCACGCGGCGCCGGGGTGCGCTCAGCAGCGCGGTGCTCGGGTCGGTGGCACGCGACCTGATCTATGGCACACTCGGCGCGCCGATCGCCGTCGTCGCCGCCAGTGATTCTGTGGTCCAATCCGAGACGCCCTAGGAGTCGCGCAGGTTGGCGAGGATTCCGTCGTTGCCGAATTCGGTTCGCAGAGCCCCGCGTCGGCAAGTGCTACTCAGGCGTTCCAGCGCCAGTTCGCGACTTCGGGGATGTCCTCACCGTGTTCGCGGGTGAAGTCGCGAGCTCTGCTCCGGGCATCCTGCAGCTCCTGCCGGAACCCGCTGTAGCGCGCGGCGAGGCCGTCGACGCGATCCAGGGCGTCGATGGCGAGGGTGTAGCGGTCCAGATCGTTGAGCATCAACATGTCGAAGGGTGTGGTGGTCGTGCCGTGCTCGCGGTAGCCGTGTACGTGCAGGTTGTGATGCCCGTGCCGACGGTAGGTGAGTCGGTGGATGAGCCACGGGTAGCCGTGATAGCCGAAGATGATCGGACGGTCTGCGGTGAACAAGGCATCGAAGGCGGAGTCGCTGAGGCCATGCGGGTGGTCGGTCTCCGACTGGAGCCGCATCAGGTCTACGACGTTGACGACGCGCACCGCGAGTTCCGGAATCCGCTCTCTGAGCAGGGCCGCTGCCGCAAGAACCTCGAGCGTGGGTACATCTCCCGCCGCCGCCAGCACGACATCCGGCTCGCGGCCCTCGACCTCAGTACCTGCCCATGGCAACACTCCGAGGCCGCGCGCACAGTGATCTTTCGCCTCTTCGATGCTGAGCCATTGCGGCGCCGGTTGCTTGCCGGCAACGACGATGTTCACGTAGCCCTGGGTGCGCAGGCAGTGGTCGTAGGTGCTGAGCAGCGTGTTCGCGTCGAATGGCAGGTAGACACGCACCACCTCGGGGCTCTTGTTCATCGCCACATCGATGAAGCCGGGATCCTGGTGGCTGAATCCGTTGTGATCCTGGCGCCAGACATGGCTCGAGAGCAGATAGTTGAGGCTGGCGACCGGGGCCCGCCAGGGGATGCGGCGAGAGGCCTCGAGCCACTTGGCGTGCTGGTTGAACATCGAGTCCACGACATGCGCGAAGGCCTCGTAGGTGTTGAATATGCCGTGCCTGCCGGTCAGGAGGTAGCCCTCGAGCCAGCCCTGACACTGGTGCTCGCTCAGCATCTCCATCACCCGACCGGTGGGTGCCAGGTTGAGGTCCCCCGGCGCGAACTCGCCGTTCCACTGCTTGTCGGTCACCGAGTAGACCGCCGGCGCGAGCCGGTTCGATGCAGTCTCGTCTGGCCCGAAGATGCGGAAGTCGGTGGGGTTCGCCCGGATGACGTCGGCCAGCCACCTGCCGAGCACTGCCGTGGCCTCGGCATCTCCGATTCCTCGTGTGCTGACCTCGATCGAATGTTCGGCGAAATCGGGCAGATCGAGGTCTCTGCGGAGCAGGCCCCCATTGGACACCGGATTGGCGCTCATGCGTCTGGTGCCGACCGGTGCTACCGCGACAGTTGACGGCAGTGGCGCCCCCGTCGCGTCGAACAGCTCGTCAGGCCGGTAGGAGAGCAACCACTCGCGCAGGATCTCGAGGTGCTCAGGCGTGTCTCGGGCGTTCGCCAGCGGCACCTGGTGCGCACGCCAGGTGCCCTCCACCTCGAGATCGTCGATGAACTCGGGGCAGGTCCAGCCCTTGGGAGTGCGCAGGATGATCATCGGCCAGGCCGGACGGCCATTCAGGGTGCCGGCTGCGGCATCCGCTTTGATCGAAGCGATATCGTCCAGCGCCCGGTCGAGTTCTGCGGCGAAGCGCTGATGGACCTCCATCGGGTCCTCGTGGTCGAAACCACCGGAGACCACCCGGGGTGAATAGCCGTAGCCGCGCATCAGCTCGAGCAACTCGGACTCCGGAATGCGTGCGAGGACCGTGGGGTTGGCGATCTTGTAGCCGTTCAGGTGCAGGATCGGCAGGACCACCCCGTCATCGCGCGGGTTGATGAACTTGTTCGAATGCCAGGCGGTGGCCAGCGGACCGGTCTCGGCCTCCCCGTCACCCACGACGCAGGCGACGGTCAGGTTCGGATTATCCAGCACCGCACCGAAGGCGTGACTGAGCGAGTAGCCGAGTTCCCCGCCCTCGTGGATGGAGCCGGGGGTATCAGGCGAGGCATGACTCGGAACACCGCCGGGAAAGGAGAACTGGCGGAACAGGCGGGTGAGGCCGGTCTGGTCGAGCCCGATCTCGGGGAACAGTTCGCTGTAGCTGCCGTCAAGGTAGGAGTTGGCGACCATGCCAGGGCCGCCATGCCCCGGCCCGGCTATGTAGATCATGTCGAGATCCCTGGCCCGGATCGCCCGGTTGAGATGGGCATAGATGAAGTTCAGTCCCGGCGTGGTGCCCCAGTGACCGAGCAGGCGCGGCTTGATGTGCTCGACGCTGAGCTCTTCACGCAGCAGCGGATTGGCGAGCAGGTAGATCTGCCCGATGCTCAAGTAGTTGGCGGCGCGCCACCAGGCGTCGACCGCATCGAGATCACGTCGCATGAGGTACTCCGATTCGTTTGCGGTGGTTCCCACGATGGTCGGCGCCGCAGCACCGACCAAGGACCTTCGTCCCCCGGGACCTTGTGCCCTGCCCTCCACGTTGTACTCGCGAGACAGTGGAGTACATAGCGAAGGGAACCCCATGACCTCACGATGCATAGTCGGTTTCGATGGAACCGAATCGAGTCGAGCCGCTCTGAAATGGGCGATCACCCGGGCGGAGCGGGATGGGCTGCACATCGTCATCGTCACCGTCGCCGAAGAGGAAGCCGGCTTGATGGGCAGCGACTTCGCCGAGCAGGCTCGGGATGCGGCAGCTCACCTCCTGGCCGACACCGTCGCCTCGGTGCACCACGACCACCCCGCGCTCGAAGCCGATGGGCGCCTTCTGGAGGGCAGCGCCGCCTGGGACCTGGTCGCGCTGGCGACCGCCGATGACCTGCTGGTGGTCGGCACCCGACCGGTGGGCGACATCCACTCGACAGCGCTCGGATCTCGGAGTGTGCAGGTCGCTGCGAACGCGATCTGCGACGTGTTCGTGGTTCCTGAGGGCGACCTGAGTGATCGGCACGGAGTGGTTGCCGGTGTGCGCGACGGTGATGACGTGGCGGCCATCGTGGCTGCCGCCGCCCGGGAGGCTGCTGGCAGTGGCGACGACCTGCTCGTGCTGCACTGCGAGGACGCCGAATCCCCGGCCGACAGCACTGCAGGTGCGGATGCCGTGCTGCAATCGGCGCTTGACGCGTGCCGCGAGATCCACCCGAGCCTGATGGTGCGCTTCCGTCGGTCAGGCAAACCGGCGGCCGAAGCGCTCGCCGCAGAGAGTCGTCGGGTGGCCGCAGTCGTGCTCGGGCCGACCTCCTTCGATCCCCTGAGCTCACCGATCGGTTCGGTCACCCACGAGCTTCTGGTGAACGCCTCGGCAGTCGTGCTGATCGCTCGCGACTGACCCGGCACGTAGCGCGCCTGCAGCGCCTGACCCGGTTCAGCGCTCTTCGTCGATCGTGCTGGGTGCGACCGGGATCGGTTCTCGAGGCTGAGGCACTACCGCGACCGGGCACGGGGGGTCGATGACCAACCGGTGACTTGTCGAACCGAGCAACAGTCGCGCGATCGCCGAACGGCGGCGACGCCCGACCACCAGCAGGGAGGCTCCCTCTGCGGCCTGGCCGAGTTGCGCCGCAGGCTCACCTCGCCGCAGGTCGGTGGTGACTGCGGTGCCCGAGATCGTGCGTCCTCGCGTGGAGGCGGCCAGGCGATCGAGGGACTCCTGCTGGTGACCGGGGATGTCCGTGGTCTCGGCGCTGCCGGTCGAGCGGGTCTCGCCGACCGTGGGCAGCTCCCAGGCATGACTGATCACGAGGTCGCTGCTGACCCTCTGTGCGTAGTCGACCGCCCAATCCAGCGCGAAGTCCGACGCCACGTCGATCGATGCACCGACCACCACGGGGCCATGAGTGGCACTCCAGTGCTCGGGGACCAC
>Ga0209066_10006708_pt1 | contig 11656 bp, 8 predicted proteins | sample All_14_2_FD_187198 | JGI IMG/M metagenome (GOLD analysis project Ga0209066, IMG submission 187198) | Freshwater microbial communities in response to fracking from Pennsylvania, USA - Allegheny Zone_MetaG_DW_15 (SPAdes) (version 2) ...
GCGCGCCCCGCGCTGCTGCTGGCCTGCGCGCTGGCGCAGCGCGGGGCGCGCAGCGAGGGACTGGCCGCGCTGCTGCGCCTGGTTCCGCTGCGCGACGCCTATGCCGCCATGCCGGCGGCGATCCATCTGGGCTGCGCGCTGCGCCGGTCAGGCCTGCTGCTGCGCAACCCGATCAGAGAGGCGTTGCGCTCCCGTCCAGCGGCGCGAGGGTGACGATCTCTGTGCCTTCCTCGACGCTGTCGCCGGCGGCACAGCCGAGATGGGCGACAACGCCATCGGCGGGTGCCGCAATACGGATCTCGGTCTTCATGGCCTCCAGGATCGCGACGACCTGACCGCGGGCGACCCGATCGCCAACGCCCACCAGCACCTGGACGACACGACCCGGTATCGGCGCCGATAGTCGACCTTCGGCGGCCGCGTCCCCACCCTGTGGCGCATAGGCATCGATCAGGCGGAACGCGAAATCCTCGCCCGCGAAGGTGAGGCTGACCGCATCCTCGTCGATCGCGACATCCACCTTGTGCCAGACGCCGTCAATCGAGACGCGGGGCGCGGATGCGAGATCCGCCGCCACGAGGATCGGCGGCGCATCATCCACCATGGCTTCGACCAAACCGCGGCGGTCGCGCAGCAGGATGCGCCGCACCCCTTTGTCATCCCGCAGCAGGATGAGTTCCTCGGCGGCGCCGAACAACCGGAAGCCTGCGACCCTATCCCAGGGGGAGAGCCCCTGGCCCGGCCGCGCGCGATGGATCGCGGCGAAGGCCGCGAGGGCCGCGACCGGGACCTCCCGCGGCGGCGGGATCAGCGCCTCCGCATGCCGCGCCGCGAAACCAGTATCCAACTCTCCTGCCCGCATCGCCGGATGCGCTGTGAGGCGCCGGAGGAAATCGAGATTGGTCGTCAGCCCGCCGAGCCGCGTCTGCGCCAGCGCCTGGGACAGCGCCTCGAAGGCCGCCGCGCGATTGCTGCCCAAGGCGATGACCTTCGCGATCATCGGATCGTAGTACGGCGTGATATGGTCGCCGGCGCGCACGCCGGTATCCACGCGCACCCCATCCGGCGGTGAGAAGCGCCGCAGCGTGCCGACCGAAGGCCGGTAATCCGCGGCCGGATCCTCGGCATAGAGGCGCACCTCGACCGCGTGGCCCATCGGGGATGGCGGCCAATGCTCCGGTAGGGGCTCGCCAGAGGCGACGCGCAACTGCCACTCCACCAGGTCGAGGCCGGTGATCAGTTCCGTTACCGGATGCTCGACCTGCAGGCGCGTGTTCATCTCCATGAAGAAGGCGTCCTCGCCCTCGACGATGAACTCGACCGTGCCGGCATTGACGTAACCGACGGCGCAGGCAGCGGAGACAGCGGCATCGTGCAGCCGGGCACGCAGCGCGTCAGGCAGGTCGGGCGCAGGCGCTTCTTCGAGCACCTTCTGGTGCCGGCGCTGCACCGAGCAATCGCGGGTATGCAAGTGCATCGTGCGGCCGTGCCGGTCGGCGAAGACCTGCACTTCCACATGGCGCGGCTTCTGCAGATAACGTTCCAGCAGCACGCGGTCGTCGCCGAAGGCAGCACGCGCCTCGCGGCGGGCACCGGCCAGCTCCTCGCGGAACGACGCCGGGTCGAAGACCGGCCGCATGCCCTTGCCGCCGCCGCCGGCACTCGCCTTGATCAGGATGGGAAATCCGATCCGCGCGGCCTCGGCGGCCAGGTGATCCTCCGCCTGGTCGTCACCGTGATAGCCGGGCACCACGGGTACGCCGGCCGCGACCATCAGCGCCTTGGATTCCGCCTTGCTGCCCATGGCCCGGATCGCGTTGGCGGGAGGCCCAATGAAGGCAATGCCGGCGGCGGCGCAGCTTTCCGCAAAATCGGCGTTCTCGGAGAGAAAGCCATAGCCGGGATGGATCGCCTCGGCGCCGGCCGCGCGCGCGACCTCGAGGATACGATCACCGCGCAGATAGGAGTCGCGCGCCGGGGCGGGGCCAATCGGATGCGCCTCATCGGCCATCGCGACATGCAGTGCGCCGGCATCGGCTTCGCTGAACACGGCGATGCAGCGGATGCCCATGCGCTGCGCGGTGCGCATGATGCGACAGGCGATTTCGCCGCGATTGGCGATCAGCAGGCTGCGGAACATCACATGCGGAACACGCCGAAGCGCGTCTCCTCGATCGGCGCGTTCAGGGAGGCTGCCATCGCAAGGCCCAGCACGTCGCGCGTGTCCGCCGGGTCGATGATGCCGTCATCCCACAGCCGCGCCGTGGCGTAGTAGGGGTCGCCCTCGCGCTCGTATTTCTCGCGGATGGGGGATTTGAAGGCGTCCTCGGCTTCGGCGCTCCAGTTCTCACCGCGCGCTTCGATGTTGTCCCGCCGCAGCGTGGCGAGCACGCTCGCCGCCTGCTCGCCGCCCATAACCGAGATGCGCGAATTCGGCCAGGTGAACAGGAAGCGCGGGGAATAGGCGCGGCCGCACATGCCGTAGTTGCCCGCACCGAAAGACCCACCGGTGATGACGGTGAATTTCGGCACATTGGCCGAAGCGACGGCCGTCACCAGCTTCGCGCCATCCTTGGCGATGCCGCCGGCCTCGTATTTCCGGCCCACCATGAAGCCCGCGATGTTCTGCAGGAACAGCAGCGGGATGCCGCGCTGGCAACAGAGCTCGACGAAATGCGCGCCCTTCTGCGCGGATTCCGAAAACAGAATGCCGTTATTCGCCAGGATGCCGACCGGCATGCCCCAGATCCGCGCGAAGCCGCAGACGAGCGTGGTGCCGTAGCGATGCTTGAACTCGTCGAGCTCGGAGCCATCGACGATGCGGGCGATGATCTCCCGCGCCTCGACCGGCGTGCGCAGGTCCGGCGGGACGATGCCGTGCAGCTCTGCCGGGTCGTAGCGCGGAGGCACCACGGCGTGGCGATCCAGCACCGCGCCGGCGCCACGGCCGAGATTGGCGACGATGCGGCGCACGATGCCGAGCGCATGCATGTCGTCCGCCGCGAAATGGTCCGCAACACCCGACAGCCGGGTATGGACATCGGCGCCGCCGAGATCCTCGGCGCTCACCACCTCCCCCGTCGCGGCCTTCACCAGCGGCGGGCCGGCGAGGAAGATCGTGCCCTGTTCCCGTACGATCACCGCCTCGTCGCACATCGCCGGGACATAGGCGCCGCCAGCGGTGCAGGAGCCCATCACCGAGGCGATCTGCGGTATGCCGGCGCCTGACATGCGCGCCTGGTTGAAGAAGATCCGGCCAAAATGGTCGCGGTCGGGGAAGATCTCATCCTGGTTCGGCAGATTGGCGCCGCCGGAATCGACCAGATAGATGCAGGGCAGGCGGTTCTGCTGCGCGATCTCCTGCGCGCGCAGATGCTTCTTCACCGTGATGGGGTAGTAGGTCCCACCCTTCACCGTCGCGTCATTCGCGACGATCACGCATTCCCGGCCTGAAACCCGTCCGATGCCGGTGATCATCCCGGCCCCCGGCACCTCCCCGCCATACATGCCATAGGCGGCCAGCGGCGAGAGCTCGAGGAAAGGCGCACCACGATCGAGCAGGCGTTCGACGCGTTCGCGGGGCAACAGCTTGCCGCGCGCGACGTGCTTCTGCCGTGCGGCTTCAGGCCCGCCGCGCGCCGTCTCGACTGCACGGCTCCCTAGCGTGTCCAGCAGCCCGCGCATGGTCGCGACATTCGCACGAAACGCCTCCGATCGCGTATCGGCGGAGGAGGTCAGCACATGGCTCACGCGGTTTCCTTGAACAGTTCGCGGCCGATCAGCATGCGGCGGATCTCGCTGGTCCCTGCGCCGATCTCGTACAGCTTTGCGTCGCGCAGCAGGCGACCCGGCGCGTTCTCGTTGATGTAGCCGTTGCCGCCCAGGATCTGGATGGCGTCCAGCGATGCCTTGGTGGCGGCTTCCGCCGCGAACAGGATGGCGCCGGCGGCATCCTTGCGCGTTGTCTTGCCCTGGTCGCAGGCGCGCGCCACAGCGTAGACATAGGCGCGGCAGGCGTTCAGCGTCGTGTACATGTCGGCAAGCTTCGCCTGGATCAGCTGGAACTCGCCGATCGCCTGGCCGAACTGCTTGCGCTCATGGACATAGGGAACGACGAGGTCGAGGCAGGCCTGCAGGATGCCGAGCGGCCCCGCCGCTAGCACCGCGCGCTCATAGTCCAGCCCCGACATCAGCACCCGCACGCCGCCACCGACCTGGCCGAGGACATTCTCCTCGGGAACCTCGCACTCCTCGAAGACCAGTTCGCTGGTGGGCGATCCGCGCATGCCGAGCTTGTCCAGCTTCTGCGCCGGCCGGAACCCCTTGAAGTCGCGCTCGATGATGAAGGCGGTGATGCCCTTCGGCCCCGCCTCGGGATCGGTCTTGGCGTAGACCACGATCGTCTCGGCGTAGTGCGCGTTGGTGATCCACATCTTCGTGCCATTCAGCACGTAACGGTCGCCGCGCTTGTCGGCGCGCAGGCGCATCGAGACGACGTCGCTGCCGGCACCTGGCTCGCTCATCGCCAGCGCGCCGAGATGCTCGCCGGAAATCAGCTTGGGCAGATAGCGCGCTTTCTGCTCCGCGCTGCCGTTACGGCGGATCTGGTTCACGCAGAGATTGGAGTGCGCCCCATAGGACAGGCCGACCGAGGCCGAGGCCCGACTGACCTCCTCCATCGCCACGCAATGGGCGACATAGCCCATATTGGCGCCGCCATACTCCTCCTCGACGGTGATCCCGTGCAGGCCGATCGCGCCCATCTCGGGCCAGAGATGGCGGGGGAATTCATCCGTGCGGTCGATCTCGGAGGCGATCGGCGCGATGCGCTCCGAAGCGAAGGATCGGACCGTGTCGCGCAACATGTCGACCTCGTCGCCAAGGCCGAAATCAAGGGTGGGGATCTGGTTCGCGGACATCATGCACCTCGTCCGGCAGGATCGGCCAAGGCCGCCTCGGCGCCAAGGGTCTGTCGCAGGGTCCCGCGCGTCACCTTCCCGGTGGCGGTCTGCGGCAGGCTCTCGGCGAAGACGACACGGCGCGGATAGAGATGGGCAGCCAGGCGATCCCGCACGAAAGCCTGGATCTCGGCGCCCAGGGCCGCGCCGGGGGCGAAGCCGGGGCGCGGGACGATGACGGCGGTCACCGCCTCTGTGCGCAGGGCGTCGGGCAGGCCGATCACCGCAGCGGCGGCAACACCCGGATGGCGCATCAGGCAATCCTCGACCTCGCCCGGGCCGATGCGATAGCCGGCGGAGGTGATGACATCGTCCGCCCTCCCGATGAAGCGGAACCAGCCATCCTCCTGTTGCTCCGCCGTGTCGCCGGACAACAGCCAGTCGCCCGCGAATTTCGCCGCGGTGGCGGCAGGATTGTTCCAGTAGCGGAGGAACATCACCGGGTCCGGGCGACGGATGGCGACAATGCCGGGCTTGCCCGGTGGCAGGGCATGGCCTTCGGCGTCGACGATGGCGACCTCGTGACCCGGCACCGCGCGACCCATGAGCCCGGGCCGGGCCGGCATCAGCCTGGCGCAATTCGCGACGACAAGGTTGCATTCGGTCTGGCCGTAGAATTCGTTGATCGTCACGCCGAAGGCGGACCGCCCCCAATCCAGCATCTCGGCACCCAGGGTCTCCCCGCCGCTACCGATGCTGCGCAGCTGGTGCCCGAAGCGCGCGGGCTCGGCGACGCCGCGCATCATGCGTAGCGCGGTGGGCGGAAGGAAGGCATTGCGCACGCCATGCTCGGCCATCAGACGGAAGGCGAATTCCGGATCGAACTTCGCCATGCGGTGCGCCAGCACCGGAACGCCGTGGTACAGCGAAGGCAGCAGCACATCGAGCAATCCGCCGATCCAGGCCCAGTCCGCCGGCGTCCAGAAGCGATCCCCTGGCCGCGGGAACAGGTCCTGCGGCATCTCGACGCCTGGCAGGTGCCCCAGCAGCACGCGATGCGGCAGCAGAGCGCCCTTCGGCGCCCCGGTCGTGCCGGAGGTATAGATGATCAGCGCCGGATCGTCGGCCGCGGTATCGGCCATTGCGTGATCGCCACGCGCACGGCCGGCTTCGTCCCACAGGGACAGCACGCCGGGCCTCGCACCATCCGCGCCCAGGATGAGGTGCAGATCCGTGAGCCGGTCGCGGATCTCGGCCAGCTTGGCGAGGCCGACATCATCGGTGACCACAGCGACCGCCCCGGAATCCCGCAGCCGGAATTCCAGCGCATCCGGCCCGAACAGCTGAAACAGCGGTACCGCGATGGCGCCCATGCGATAGGCCGCCAGATGCGCAATGGCGGCCTCCGGCGATTGCGGCAGAAGGATCGCCACGCGATCGCCCGCCGCCACGCCCTGCGCCGAGAGCAGTTGCGCCACGCGCGACGAGGCATCCCGCAGCGCATCGAAGCTGATGGACTGCCCGCACCCCGCCGCATCGACATGGATCAGCGCGGCACGGCCCGAGCCATCTGCCCAGCGGTCGCAACAGGCCGCCGCGATGTTGAAGCGACCGGGAATGGACCAACGGAAGTGCGCAACCAGTTCCTCGTAGCTCTCGGCCGCTGGCAGCAGCGCGGTGGACATCACAGCCAGCGCTTCCGCCGCTTGTAGGATTTCAGGTTGCGGAAGGACTTCCGCTCCGCGCCATGACCGCCCAGGTAGAATTCCTTGACGTCCTCGTTTTCCACCAAGGCCGCGGCAACGCCGTCCAGCACGACCTTGCCCTGCTCCATGACGTACCCGTAGGAGGCGACGGACAACGCCATGCGCGCATTCTGCTCGACCAGCAGGATGGTGATGCCGAGGTCGCGGTTGAGCCGGCGGATGATGCCGAAGACCTCCTTCACCAGCAGCGGCGACAGACCCATGGAGGGCTCGTCCATCAGGATCAGCCGCGGCCGCGCCATCAGGGCACGCCCGATGGCGAGCATCTGCTGCTCTCCGCCCGACAGGTAGCCGGCCAGCCCTGTGCGTTCCTTCAGCCGGGGGAAATAGTCGTAGACCATGTCGATGTCGCGCTTCACCTCGCCATCCGTGCGGGTGAAGGCGCCGAGGCGAAGGTTCTCGACGCAGGTCATGTCGGCGACGATCCGCCGCCCCTCCATCACCTGGAAAATGCCGCGGCGGACGATGCGGTCGGGCATGGTGCCGTCGATGCGTTCGCCGTCGAAGACGATTTCCCCGCGGGTGACCTCGCCTTCCTCGGTGCGTAGCAGGCCGGAGATGGCCTTCAGCGTCGTGGACTTGCCGGCGCCGTTGGCGCCGAGCAGGGCGACGATCTCCCCCTTGGGGACGGCGAGCGACAGGCCGCGCAGGACGAGGATGACCTCGTTGTAGACCACCTCGATGTTCTTCACCTCGAGGAGCGGCGCGGGGGTTACCCCCCGTGCCGTCGCAGCCAGCGCGGCCGCCTCGCTCATCACCAGCCCAGCCAATCGGCGCGGCGCGGCAGGTTGATCGTCGCGACGGGCTGCAGCGCCATGGTCCCGGCGGCCATCAGCTCCTGCACGCTGCCCTGCGACGTATCGCCACCGACCCGTGCCCGATACAGCGCCACGCGCATAGTCCCGCGATGGTCCTGCGCGGTAAAGGTGGAAGGCGCGCAGACACCGTCGAAGCCGCGCGGCACCCAGTCCTGGCGGGCATAGAAGCCATTGCGGATGCGCTCGCCCGTCACCTGGCCGCCACCTTCCGCGGCGGTGTCCATCGCCTCGACCATCAGCATCGCCGCGCAGGCGCCCGCCAGGTAATGCACCGGTCGATACGCATTGCCGCTTTGATCCGACACGCGGCTGATCGCCCGCAGCGTCTCCATGCCCGGGGCCGAGCCGCCCCAGACGGCTGCCGTGCGGACCGGGAAGACCACGCCATTGGCCGCCGTGCCCGCCGCCTTCATCGCGTTCTCATCCATGCCCCAGACATTGCCCAGGAACTGCACCTGTACGCCGACCGTCTGGCAGGCCCGCAGCACGGAGATGTTCGACCCGGCCGTATTGCCCAGATAGGCGTAGTTGGCACCCTGGTTCTTCAGGGTCAGGCATTGCGCCGTGTAGTCGCCGGGCGTCAGGGCGAATTGGATCGCCGGCAGCACCTCGAAGCCGAGCTCACGCGCCAGCGCCTCGCCGGCCTCCTTCGGGCTGTTCGGATAAGGGTGGTTGGCACCCATATGGACGTAGCGCGGACGGCCCTGCTGGCCCCGCGTCTTCCAGTCCTCTGCCGCCCATTGCAGCATGCCGCGCAGCGCGTCGGAATAGGACGGGCCATAAAAGAAGTTGAAGGGAGCGGGCTCGACGCCCTGCCGGCGCGAAGTTCCGCCGGCATCCGTCAAGGCGGCGGAATAGGAGCCCGAGATATAGGGAATCCGATCGCGTGTGACGAAGCGGACCAGCGCCTCGGTATCGGCCGTGCCCCAGCCCTGGATGGCCACCACGCGTTCGCGCTGCGCCCAGGACTGGTACTGGCTGACCGCGCGCGGCGCCTGGTAGCCGTAATCGAAGCCCGAAACCGCCAGGCGCCGCCCGGCCACACCACCGCGCGCCTGGTTCACCCAGGCCAGCGTATCCGCCACGCCCTGGCCATAGGGGACGCCCACATCCGAGGTCGCCCCCGAATTGTCCATCAGATGCCCCACCGGGATCGGCGCCTGGGCAAGTGCCGGCGACGCCGCCAGCAGCGCCCCCGCCAGCATGGAAAGCGAAAGCCTCATGAACCGTGTCCTCCGTGGATCCTGCGGGCCGTTCGCCGGCCTCAATGCGAGAAGGGGTAGAGTTTCCAATAGGCCTTGATCAAGCGCCATCGATGGGCGAGGCCATCCGGCTCGAAGATCAGGAACAGGATGATCGCCGCACCGATCGCCATTTCCCGCAGGAAGGAGATCGAGGCGCCGAGCCGCAGGGTCCGGTCAATCATGCCGCCCGCGAGCAGGTCGGCGCCGGACTGGACCACCTCGGGCAGCAGCACCATGAAGGCAGCGCCCATCAGACTGCCCATGACCGATCCCAGCCCGCCGATGATCACCATGGCGAGGAACTGGATCGAGTAGAGGATGTTGAAGGCTTCGACGCTGACGAAGAGCAGGTAATGCGCATAGAGCGCCCCGCCGATGCCGGCGTAGAAGGCCGCGATGCCGAAGGACAGGGTGCGATAATAGGCGAGGTTGATGCCCATCATCTCGGCCGAAAGGTAGTGGTCCCGCACCGCGACCAGCGCCCTGCCGTCGCGCGTGCGCATCAGGTTCGCCGCGGCGACGAACAGCAGGACCAGGTGGGCGAGCACGATGTAGAAATACGTCTCCTCCCGGTCGAAGCGCAGGCCGAAGAGTTCGTAGGGTTCAGTGACACGGCCGGCGACGCCGCCCGAGAACCAGCGTGCACGCGCGAAGAAGTCCTCCAGGATGAATTGCGCGGCGAGGGTCGCGATGGCGAGGTACAGCCCCTTCAGCCGGGCTGCCGGTGCGCCGAAGACCAGCCCGATCACGGCGGTCATCGCCCCAGCCCCCCAGATCGCGATGGGCACCGGCACGTGGTACTCGACCAGCAGGGCCGAGGCGAAGGCCCCGAAGCCGAAGAATGCGGCGTGGCCGATCGAGATCTGCCCCGTGAAGCCAACCAGGATGTTCAGCCCCAGCGCCGCGATGGCGCTGTAGCCGATCGCGATCAGCAGGCCGAGCTCATAGCGCCCCAGGGCGGCGGGCGCCGCGCACAGCACCACGAGCCCCACCAGCATCGCCATGCGCGACCCTCGCGTCGGGAAGATCGTCGTGTCGGCACGGTAGCTGGTCCGGAAATCGCCCGCCGGGGTCATCGAGGCCATATGCCGTCAGACCCTTTCAATATTGCGCGTGCCGAACAGGCCATAGGGCTTGATCAGCAGGATCAGGATCAGCGCGTAGAAGGGCGCGATCTGATACATGTTGCCCCAGTTCAGCCATTCGGCGTCGACGTATTGGGCCAGGTTCTCCAGCACGCCGATGATCAGCCCGCCGAGCACGGCACCGACAATGGAGTCGAGCCCGCCCAGGATCACCGCGGGGAACACCTTGATGCCATAGAAGGACAGGGCCGAGGACACGCCGTTCACCACGCCCACCACCACGCCGGCCACCGCCGAGACCATGGCCGAGATCGCCCAGGACATGGCGAAGACTCGCGGCACGGAAACACCGAGCGACTGCGCGACTTGCTGGTCGAAGGCCGTCGCCCGCATCGCCAGCCCGTGCTTTGAATAGGTGAAGAACCACCAGAAGCCGAGCATGATCAAGGCCGAGACGCCGAGGCTCGCGAGATAGACTGACTGCACCTCGAGCCCCAGCACGCGCACGCGTTCCACGGCGAAGATCGGCGGGAAGGGCTGGGCGAAGACGCCGAAGATCCACTTCATGAGCGCCTGAAAGAAGATCGACAGGCCGACCGTCGCCATGATGACGCTGATCACCGGTTCCCCGATCAGCGGCCGCAGCACGATGACCTGCAGCAGCATCCCGAAGGCCGTCATGAAGGCGAGGGTGACGAGGAAGCCGGCCCAGAACGGGATGGGCCAGGTGGTCAGCAGCCACCAGCAGACCCAGGCGCCGACCAGCAGGAACTCGCCCTGGGCGAAATTCACCACCTGCGACGCCTTGTAGATCAACACGAAGGACATGGCGACGACGCCATAGAGCGCGCCGACGATCAGCCCGTTCAGCACCAGCTGGAACAGCAGGGTGGTCTGCATCAGGCGGCCTCCGCCGGGGCTGGGTTCATGCGCGCCACCTGCAGCACGGTACGGATGCGCTGCTTCGTCCCGTCCTGGAAGGCGATGGTGGTGTCGACCGGGATGGCGTCCCGGCCGGCATAGATGGCCTCGATGATATCGCCGTACTTCTGGTTGATGACGCCGCGGCGGACCTTGCGGGTGCGGGTCAGCTCCTCGTCATCGGCATCGAGCTCCTTATAGAGCAGCAGGAAGTCGCGGATGCGCTGCGCCGGCGGCAGGGAGGCATTCACGCGTGCGACTTCCTCGCGGATCTTGTCGAGCACCTCGGGCCGGGCGGAGAGATCCGAATAGGTGGTGAAGGCAATCCGGTTGCGCTCCGCCCATTTGCTGACGATGGGAAAGCGGATGCAGATGATCGCCGCCAGATGCGGGCGCTGGTCGCCCAGGATGACGGCCTCGGCGACGAAGGGGCTGAACTTCAGCTTGTTCTCGATGTATTGCGGGGAAAAGCGGTCGCCGCCGCTGGTGGTCGCGATGTCGCGGATCCGGTCGATGACGACGAGCTGCCCGGCTGCGTTGAAATACCCGGCGTCGCCCGTATGCAGCCAGCCATCGCGAAGGTCCGGCGTTTCCTCGATGCCGAGATAGCCCGAGAACATGTTCGGGTGGCGCGTGACGATCTCGCCCACGCCATTGGCGTCGGGTTCCTCGATGCGCAACCCGATCTCCGGGCCGAAGGTGACGCCGACCGTGTCGAAATCGACCGCGCCCTTACGGTGCAGCGTATAGGCGCCGAGCAACTCGGTCTGGCCATAGAGCTGGCGCAGCGGCACGCCCATGGCCTGGAAGAAGCGGAAGGTCTCGGGACCAAGCGCGGCCCCGCCGGTCGCGGCCGAGCGCAGTCGCGTGAAGCCGAGCCGGTCGCGCAGCGCCCGGAACAGCAGGAGATCTGCCGTCCTGGAC
>Ga0209066_10006709_pt1 | contig 11656 bp, 11 predicted proteins | sample All_14_2_FD_187198 | JGI IMG/M metagenome (GOLD analysis project Ga0209066, IMG submission 187198) | Freshwater microbial communities in response to fracking from Pennsylvania, USA - Allegheny Zone_MetaG_DW_15 (SPAdes) (version 2) ...
GTATTTTTTAGATACATCTGCACGAATGTGCTAGCCGATGTGCTAAAAGTGCTCTTTTCGGCCTCCTTTATGCTGCGGACCTTTTTTCTTCGGTGTCGAGCGGCACAGTTTGACCAATTTGAACGGAAGACCCAACTGATCGTGATTGTCTGCGATCCATTGCTTTTGCGCTTGGCTTAACCGGTCGCCGGATGATTTGACCTCCAGAAATAAGAACTCTTCACCTCGATGAAGCAATAAATCGGGCCAGCCGAGATACCGCCCCCAATAATAATCCACCAGATAGTGCAGGATGGTTAGAATTTGGGCCGGGGGAAGAATTTCAATTACACGCCGTGCCCTCTCTACATCTTCTTCCCGGTGCGCCCAAAGGTATTGGCGCAGATCGGCGCTCATAGGACGCCAATAGTCGAACACCCAAAGCAATTCCTCCTTGTCCGGCAGAAGCATTTCGAAATGATGGGCAATTGCATGCTTCCGGCGTTCTCCATAGCCTTCTGCGCCAAAATCCTCTGGGAGCAAAGTCCATATTACCGGAGGTTTGCTCCCCGCCTCGTAGACAGCGCGATCGCCAAACCCAGACATCCTGATCTCCGGATCGGCGCCATCTTGGATTAGCAACCACATCATCACGCCAAACAGCGCATGAAAGGGCCGGCTCTCAAGCGGTGAGACCGACCAGCCCAGCTTTTCATAAAAGCGTGTGACGAACGTCTCCGCCGACACGACGGTATCACCGTCGCGGATCAATGCACCTTTCTGAGGTGCATCCACATAGTCGGCATCAATTGACACCACCTCTACTCCATGACGCTCAAGAATCTCAGCCTGAGAGGGGTCAGAAAACACATATTTAGGCGCACGGGCGTGCAACGCCTTAATCTCCTCCAGCACCGTCGCCTCTATCGTCTTCCTGGCCGATCCGCGTTCTTCGGGAGAAGCGTTGGAGTGGGCCTCATCCCAATCAGCGCCTCGGCGCATCTCCTCAAAGAAAATTTCGCGCCAGTAATACCGCCTGATTTTAGATGTCCGCCCATGAACTTCGGCCGCAGGCGCTGGCTCCGCTGGAAGGCCTCGGCATTCCGCGCAAACCTTCGGCTGAAACCCGAGCGTCACCGCAATGGATTTCCGCGTTTCGAGCTCAGACCCGTGACTCAATTGGTGGGAGAGAAAGCGCCGACCGATGGTTTCGTCACATGCGCACATCATGACATTTCCGCATGCATCGCAGCGATATTTGCGGATCAGCTCATGGGCGTTGATGCAGCACACCGTCGCATGCACACAAACTTCTTTTTCCGCCTGTTCAGGGGATTTTTTCATGATGGCAATCATTGCTGTAGATATCGCGGCTCTGCCCTATCCACAGAGGCAGATAATGTAACGTAGAGCTTGTTCTCGTTTTGATCTAACCTTAGTTTTGCGAATCGTCCGAACATGATCGGCTGTTCCGGCCTCATTGGGAGAGGCTAAGCATGGCGAAACAGACAACCAAACGCTGTCATTGGGTATCTCAATCCTACCTGCGAGCATTCGCTGCCGATCCGGATGCGCGCCAAAAGATTTGGCGACTGAGCAAAACTGAGGGTGAAGCAGAGCTGAAGCCTATTGGAAAGGTCGCCGTAAAATTTCATCTTTACTCGCCTAAGCGCACGGATGGGAGCCGCGATGACTCGCTTGAGAAAACGCTCTCCGAGTTGGAAAGCTGGTTAGGCTCACAGGTTTGGACTGATGTTTGTACCGATTTTCCCGATCTAGGCTGGGAACCATTGCGCAAGCTGGTCGCACTCGTGGTGGCGACTACCTACCTCCGTAACCCCCTTCAGTTTGAGACGACGAAGGCCATACACCGGCAACTGGTGGATTTTTATTCCAGCGGTCCCGGCTTACCGACCGCCATCGAGCACAAAGGCAGAGTTCGGCCTATCGATGTGAGCAGTTGGCCCGCTTACCGCGACGCCGATGAAGAAGACCTCAAGCTCCATTGGAATGCGGAAGTCGCCAAAGCCCACTGGATAGCAGAAATACTGCTCAAGATGCGTTGGGCCATCATGTTCTCGGATGAGCCTGTTTTTGTTACCTCTGATAACCCTGCTGCGATCCTCCATCCCTCCTTGAAATTTCGTGGATTAAACAATCGTCAGACAATGGTGATGTTTCCACTGAGCCCAATGCGGATGCTGCTTCTGGATCATCGCTATAGCGAACCGGATGCCCGTTATTATCCCTTGAAATGCGACCCTGCCAGTATGAATGGACTGATCTGGCGCGAGGCCAACGAACATATGTTCTCATCACGGCATCCGGATATTGTTTGTGCCGAAATGCTAGCGGACGCAGAACGGATGGGTTTTGCATGACAACGGAAGGATTTTCGATCGACCTGACGTTAGAGGAAAAATCCCTGCTCGATAAAATCGAGTTGGACGCGCTTTCCCTTCGTGGCCACGAACACGCGCAACGCAATGGCCGCTTGGTCATAGAGCTAATCAAAAGTCTGGTAGCACGTCGTGGCATACCCGAGCATCGGCGGAGATACTTCACTGATCCTGACTACTATCTCGGCAGCAGGGGGCGTTCGCGGCAGCAAGGATTTGAGCGCAATGGGCGTCGTGGTGACGATATTCTCAGCCATCCTCATTTCCTCGCCTACCTCCGCTACTTCCTGCATGGTCCGAATCTACCAGCTTCGGTGATCGGGAAATTCCGGCAGGCGGTGCTGGATTGTGGGGATGTGACTTCGGGCGACATAGACCCGCTTAGCAAGGTGGCTCGCCAACTGGTTCGCACCTATCGGCTGGTACCAAAGAAGGCCGCAGACGAATTTTATAAACTGTCTCTTGAATTCGACATCGATCCAGATACTGCCGCCTTCTTCCACAACGCAGTACGTCAGGTTCGTTTCGCATAGAACCAATGAAAATCTGGCGCAGACAGGTCTGTCCATACCACCTTCCGATGGTGACCTTGCGCGATGTTTGGATAAGCGGAGGGCTGGGCATTCCCTTCACGCGCGGCGAGGGCGTCAGAATAACGAGAGCTGGCGTGCCGCCTCCTTACGCCGACGCCACTCCGGGCTTTGCGCGGCATAATCCAGCCACGCGCGGACATACTCTACTGCCCCACCCGCTTCGGCGATTTCCTCGGGTGAGAGGAAATGCGAGCGATAGCCGGTCTCGGTGATGGGAAGCGGCACACACTCCGGCCCTACGACGGAGACCTGCAAATGTGCGACGGGATGCGCCCGTTCCGTGGACAGCCATTTGGGCTCGTAGCTGACTGACAGGGCAATGCCCTGCCAGTCGATGGTTTCAACGATGATGTGACGTTTGCGGTTCATGGCTGGCCTCAATATTCCGAGGCCAGCATGATCGTCATGACGCGCCGTGTGACGGCGGGGTCGGATGGATCGTCCGAACCGTAAGTCAACGTCGTATCGTAGGCGTCGATCTTCCAGAACAGCGTTTCGCCGCAGAGGTTGAAAGAACCGAAGTCGTGTTCGCCGTAAGGATCGTTGCCCTTGGTGAAACCGTCGAACTCGCGGACGGCCCGCGTTGCCAGCGCGATGAAGTCGGGACCCAGGGCGACGACGCCCCGGGTCAGCATCCACTGGCCGGTTGAGAAACCGCCGGCGCGGAATGCGTCGTTGAGTTCGCGGACGCGGTTTGTGGAAAGAGTGGAGGTCATTTCTGACCTCCCTCGATCGCGCTGCGCTCAGTGATGGCCCGCAGGATCAGGCGGCCCTGAAGCGGGATGGCATCGCATGAGAGGCTGAAGCCCATGCCATCCTTGTTCGGCCAAGCGGCACCGATGGGTGTCCAGCTTGCGGCGTCGCCGTCGCCGACGACGCGGTAGAGGCGATGGGTGGGTTTGCGGCCCTGAGGTTTGGGTGATTGCTTGGGCATGATGGTTCTCCTTCATTTCAGCCGCGGGACCATCCCGCGGCTTCATGGGCAGAGGGGGGAGCAAGCCATCGAGCCGCCGGTCACACCCCGCGCGAAAGCGCGCCCGGAGGGGGCGGAGCTGCACGAAGCGCAAGCGAAGGAAGCGAGCCGGGTTGATCGGTGGCGGGCTTGATCCAGAACGTGCCCATAAAGAAGCCGCGATGTATCTCCGACTGCGAAAGGAGAACTGCGCCAAGCAGACATGACAAACATGCAAACCAACGCTCGCCAACCGGTAGGCAGCGTGACGCCGGGACAAACCTTTCGCCACGCTTGCCTTTTTCACAAAAGCTGCTTGCCGCATACATGATGCCGTGAACGCGGCTTATGCGCCGACGATCTCACGGAAGACCGATTTAAAGTAAGCAGGATAGGGCGCAATTATGCCTTCAACCTGTACGCGATTGCGGCGGATGTATTGGCGTGCTTCGGTCCTGTTTGAGACGACTGGGAAAGCCACTCCGAGTTCAGAGGCAATTTTCCGGTCGGCAAAGCCAGCTTCAAAGAAGCTGATAGCCGCAATACCGTCCAGGCCGTATTTCAGTTGCCTTTGTAACAACGACAGAGCGGCTGATACTTCGGGATGCTCATCTTCCATCGCATCGGCCATCGTTGCCACGATCATGGCGATCTCGTAGCCATACGCATTTTCGCAATAGGCAACAATATCGTCGATTGTGACTCGCCGATTATTGCCGCCAACCCGGATATCGAGATTCTTCAACTCCTTGAAAATTTCGACATAGGGCCTTTCATCGAACCACATCTGGCCGACGAGCGAGGCAATACCCGGATCGGACAACGAGAGAAACGCGATCGGCATCGCCTGCCGCTCGACAAACTCATAAATCAACTCAAAGAAGCCGCCGCTTTCGACGGCATCTGTCAGGCGGCCTTCGTTTTCGTTCAGCCAATGCTTTATGCGAAGCGCCTTTTCGCCCGGCAGAGGCGAGCGTCGCAGGAGGTATCGGGTCTCCTCATCTCCCGCATGTTCCCGGAGTGTGTCCAGCAGCGCCGCAAATAACTGGCGCAGTTGATCCTTCCGGGCATTATCAGCAATGTGAAAAGCAAGTGTGTTCTCTACCAAAACGTTCAAGCGCTCTGCAACATCTGGCGCGTCAAAATCAATATGGGCGAGAAGGTATGAAGCTATGCTTTGGACCACCAGTGAGACGGACCGGGCGAAAAGCCTAAAATTCCGAACAACATCGTTGGGCTGATCCACAAACCTCTCAGCTATGGTTTCTTCAATGACGGCGGTTTCTTCAAAAGCCAGCCGTTTCAGCCCATCGGTTGTGAAAACCACTGGATTCTCAGAATCCCCGCTCGGGAGCGGTTCAAAGGCCATTAGAATATTGCTTCCGCAAGGCTCGGAGTTTGCGGGGTTAAGCAGTTCCTTAGCGCTCTCCCAACGCCATCTTTGGCGGAAGACATTCTTTTTGTCGTAGATTTCCGGCGAGGCGAAGATAACACTTCCTTCGGTGTGCATACCGGCACGGCCAGCCCTGCCAATGAGATTATGAAAATCGCGCACAAGAATTCGCTCCTGTCCCTGCTGTACGCTCGACACGATCAAATACCGAATTGGCAAATTTACACCCTGGGCCAACGTCGACGTGCATACGACGAAGCGCGTCAACCCGTCTTTCATTGCGTGCTCTATGCAAAGACGGAGCCCATGAGGAACGCTACCGTGATGGGCATAAACGCCCAAGGCGGCCGCCTTCGCATAGTCCGATTCCTCTCCAAGGTGATGGGATGTCAACGCGGCGAGCGCCGCAACTTCGGCTGCATCCGAAAATTCACGCGGCGGTGGAAATGCAATTCCCTGCGCGTACACCTCAACAGCGGTCTTGCATACTTTGGCGGCGGAATCCTTCCGTCCGCAAAAAACGGCAATCTGGCCGTTTGACGCTAACTTGAGGCCGAGATAGAGGCCCACCTCCGGACCCTTTTCCGACGGGAAGTCCCGAGCTTTGATCTTTCCTGTCTTAGGTAGCTCAATGCTTTCAATAACCCTTGGAACGAAGAATTCCTCATCATCTGGATCGGTGGGTGTCACGTAGCGCAACTGCCCTCTTTCGGTGGTCCAACTTGCAAAGGCAATACTCTTTATAGTTGGCAGCATACCTTTGCCGTGCACGACCCGCTCAGGATCGCCTACAAGCCAACCGGCCACTGCTGGCGCGTTCTCAATGACTGCTGAGATCAGGATGATTTGGGTTTGCGGCGAAACAGTCAATTTCAGAGAGGTAAGAAGAAGTTCGTAAGTAACGCCCCTACTCGCGCTATCAAAAAGATGGCCTTCGTCATAGATCAATAGGCCGATTTGATCGGCAAGGGTTGGCGTACGTCGTAACAGATACAGAAGCTTTTCAGGTGTGACGATGAGCACCGTTCTGAGATGCGCCTCAAGATCGAAGATAAAATCCGCCTGAAATGAATCGGTCGCTTCATCGAGGATGATACCATCCCCTTCAAAAGCGCGGGCCAAGTCGCCGCGAATGTCGTGACAGAGCGCGCGAAATGGCGCGACGATTACCGCAAGGTCGGTGCGGCCGGACAAAAACGCGCTGCGAATGATAAGTTCCGTAGCCCGCGTTTTGCCTGCGCTGGTCGGCATCTGAATAATTCCGGACTGTCCTACGAGAAGTCCTGCTTTGCAAATGCGTTGCTGTGCGGGCCAAAGCTCAATGGGAAAACTGGGCTTTGAGAGAGCCGATCGCCAAGCATCCAATGCCAAATCGGATGCCGTGGGAAGAATTGCTCGTGACGAGTTACCAATTTTCAACCGGCAAAGTGCCGTTGCAATATCGGCATAGAGGATGTCCCGATCTGTGCCGTGATCGTAGGCTATCTTCCGGATGTATAGGGCGAGCTCTAGAACGGCCTCTTCCATGGATTCGAGCCGATAATACCGATCAAGTTCCGAGAGAAGCGTCGATGGAAAATCATCGTAAAACCCGCCCACGATCTCTTCGGTCCGACCAACGAGCAAGAGATAGACCAGACGATAGAGGCTGCCTTGCTCAGGCTCATTCGCTATCGCCGTCGCGTTCAGAACGACCCGCGCATTCCCTGGACTCTCTGATAGGTAAAAGGCCGCCGAAGCAAGAACGCCGAATTCAGGTGCGATCTCACCGTCAAGACGTGCATTAATGTAGGCATCAAAATATGTTGCCGCGAAACGTAACGCATCGGTGGGCGTCAAACGCCGATTGTCACCGGGCGTGTCGGCTGCGATAGCCGCCGCAGCATCCCCCAGCATCCCGACCGCAAGCGAGAAGAGTTGATTTGGATTCTGTGTAAGCGCGATGTGATCGGGTAGCGGAACTTGAAACTCGTACATCTTCGCTTTTGAGCGGGTGATTGAAAGAAGCCGAGTGGCATTTTGTTCAGGCCTCATTGGCGGCCCTTTCATAGAGGGCGTGGACCAAAGCCATCAGCGCATCGCCCTTAACGACGATGAGAGCGAGATTTGAACGGTTAGGATGCGCCTCACAAACCGTAGTCTTTATGACATCGGGATCGAAAGCATCCTCTGAACAAACCAGAACGGCGCCGCTGCGGAGTTTGAAAGGATTATCCGTTGGGTTTTGAAAGCGCTGGACTGCGTTGGCGTCGGCGTCATTACCCCGCTCAAGATAGCGCTGTTTCAACGCGCTCAAGGAAAAGGCATGGCGCACCGGGTCTTTGGCTGAGTCATTCACCGCAACTTGGAGACGGTTTTCATTGCTACCAGTCATGTCGGCTTTAGCTTCCAAGACAAACATCTCATCTTTCTCGGAGAATCCCTTCTTAGCGGCGAATCTGAATCCTATTACATCAGAGCCTTTGGTCGACTCGTTTGGAATCCACTTGATTGAGAAGCGTTCGCGCGGGCACCAATAGCCCTGTGTGAACTCGATGAAGTCCGAGACGAGAATTTCAGAAAAATCGCCAGCGCGGATGCTTGGACCGGGTGCCTGCATTGAAGGAAATTTTCGCAGGTTCAGAAACTGGGCACGTGTGAGCCCTGTACCCTGACGCAGTCCATCAAGGATATTGTCAGCGCAGTAATGATTGCGGAAATGTTTTGCCCACGATGACAGGATCGCTGCGTCATCCACGTGACGCAGCTCCCATATCTCAACCTTCGCAGATTCGGTTGTTTTTATCCGCTTCCCGGTATCGACAAGCCATGTGATATGCGGAGGGAGCGCCATCGCCTGAAAAACCTTAAAGGAAATACAATAAACAACATGGCGCGGACGAACGGACTTGAACCAACACAGACCTCGCGGCTCAACGGATTTCGTACCACTTCGAATTTCGCCGCTGCCTCATCGAGGCGTTCGCAGTCTGCGCTATTAGTCCTCGCTTAGGAGTTTGTCGGTAGGTAGAGCGTGGTTCTTGATGTCTTTAATCGCTTCGAGCAGCTTGATCGTCGCGGTCGCATCAAGAGTTTCGCCCGAATAACGGACTTCGTAGAGTCCCTGAAGATTTGACGGCAATTTCACGCCGTCCCGAACCAGCAAGATGAAGCGCCTGCCATAAAATGCCATGGCAGCGCCGATTTCGATGAGCACATTCGGATTGAGCAGAACGTGCTCTTCGCCCTTCGCATCGACAATTGTCTTGTCGGCATCGACATGGATGATCGCTGCGCCGCAAACACGCATATCCTCCATGACCTTCTCAGGTACAGGCTTCGAAACGGATTGCCTTTCCACCGAAACGATCGGCGTCAATTCCCCGTATTCCAAGAGCTTCTTGATCGGCTCGACAATGTCACGGTTCTTGCCGTGCGTGATAAAAACCTTGCGACGACGCTCGTCGTCGATGATTGCTGCCGCCAGCGGTGTCCGTGTAATTGGTGGAACGGTAGCCGCCGTAAGCTTGACGGGTTGAGACGGCTCGTCTTGTTCAATGCCCGGTTCGACCTCAGCATCCAGCGTATTGTGCGTTTGACCGTTTTCTGCGCCACTTCCTTCCAGACTTACATATTTTTTCCCCTTGATCTCCTGAAGGAAGCCCACCGATTGCGCGCTGGATTCTATCCTCTCCAGAACTTCTTTCGCCTTTTCGCGGGGAACGCCCATCTCCTCTAGGATGTTCAGGGCGATGTCCTGTCGAGGGAATGGATTGCCATCATATCGCCTGAGAAATTCGCCAAAAATTCGCGGTCTCAGAACAGCCTCGCGTTTTGCCGCGAGGTCGGCATTCTCCTCGGTCGGACGCAATATGCGCCGCGCGAGTTCCGTTACGGCGATAGTGGCAGCTTGCGCGCCTCCCTCGGTGAGGCCAAACGCGATTGAGGCGCCCGACAGCACGATCAATTGCGATCCCTTTGGATCAATGTTCAGTGCCTTGGCAACGAACAGCGGTTGGGTTGGCTTACCCGCGTAATGGTCGAAAAGTGCAGTGGGAAGCCTCAGGGCTTCATCCAAAGAGGCAGAAGGAACGTCCGTCTGCTTGAGATATGTACGTTTCGACGCCCCCTGTGCAGGCGAAGTCTTCTTCGGACGTTTTGGTTTTGAGGTGCGCAATGTCTTTCCAATCTCTGCATTTATTCCTATTCGACAATACTGGAACCGGACGTCTCCGCAATCGCATTGTTGCGGAACGGTCCACTACACACTCAGTTGACGAACTAATCGGTCAGAGAAAATCTTGAAGAGTATTGATGCGTCCGCTCGGCGGTTCGGCCTGATACATAGACGCGGCCAGACGCAATGCGTGTGAACACTACTCCGTGCGCTTGACGCGCGACAGGTTTCCGCGCCGCGCCCGCTCAAGAAACTTGTCGCGGACATGCGCAAAGAAGCGCGGCGGCAGGACGCCATATGCAAATGCGGATTCTTCCGGTCCGGGGATCGGACGCAAATCCGGCCCCGGCCATATGAAGGCGTTGGCCTCGGTGATGACGATCCACGATCTTTCGTGGTCGAGATTCAGCCGGGCCTTGGTGGCGGCTGGGATTTCGATGGCGTCCGCCGGATTGGCCGGCGGACTGTGGGTAATTGGAAGGACCAGGATTTCCTGTTCGCCGTCGGCATCGCTAACAGCCATGACGATGGCGCAAGGCCGGTCCTTGGAACCTTCCTCGCGCCCCTGATCTGCCTCCTCCTTCCAGAGGTAGGAGTAGCGGATGACCAGACCGGGATGAGGTGACGGAAAGCTCACTCTTTCCAGTCTTTAAGTTCGTCGTCCAAATGGGCGTACTCGCCGGGAACCTTGGCGCTGCTGATCGCCTCGACCTGACGGTCCGTAAGGTCGCCTGCGGCTACCACCTGACGGTCGCGGCGTTTGAGCCGGTGATACTCTTCGGCCGACATCAGCACGGTCCGCTCCCTGCCGTTCTTGGTGATAGCGACCGGCTTTGTCAGCGCTATGTCCTGATACTCACCAATTCTGCGGTGGAAATCCGCAGCCGTAACTGTCACGATTTCATCTGTGCGCATAATACACAACTCCTGCATTTCGCTTATAATACGCACAATTCGTAGTTTTTGCAAGAACCAAACATATTATGAGTATTTAAGGTTTGCCCCGCCACCTAGTTGGGCCGAGCCAACTCCACCCAATTTCCGATTACCGCGCGGGGCGTCGGGGTGCGCCGAACTCCCGACCTAGGGTCACGGGACTGGTCCCGTTCCGCCAGAGGCAGAGAAGAGGGGCCGGGGTCTTTGGGGGTGCCTGAACCTCCAAGCTGGGTATGCGGGACCGGTCCCGCTCCGCCGGAATGGTCCGTAGGCCGATGGCCGGATGGTCCGCAGGCGGATCGCCGGGGTGTAACGGGGGTAGCGCACCCCCTCCCGACCCCCATCGCCGACGGTTGCTCGATGCCACTTAAAGGCGATTACAAAATGCAAGAACTCAATCTCAAGGCGAGCTCTTGAAGGCACCACGTCGCGTAGCGATGTATAAGTGCACCCTTAGCGGATTAGCTTTCTCGAATTGAGAAATTTTGGCCTTTGGGGGAGGTTCGGGCTCTGGCTATTTATCACCTGCGGCTCAAGGTGATCTCACGCGCCCTTGGCAAGGCAGCCAGGCCGGGCGGCGCTACCCGTCGCTCGGCTGTGGCGGCGGCGGCCTATCGCTCCGGGGAGAGACTATACGATTCTTCCCAAGGCAAGTGGTTCGAGTTCGACAAGCCGGATGTCATCCACAAAGAAATTCTGGCGCCTACGGACGTTACCCTGCCGGAATGGGTCTTCGACCGGCAGACGTTGTGGAACATGGTCGAGCGGGCCGAGAAACGCGTAGACGCCCAGCTTTATCGTGAAGCAGAAATCACCCTGCCCCGCGAGCTGACGCGGGAGCAGCATATCGCGCTGGTCCGCTCCTTCGTGCGCGACCAGTTCGTCAGCAAGGGGATGGTGGCGGATATCGCCATCCACCGCCCCAGCGCCTCGGACGGCGAGGACCAGCCGCATGCGCATGTGATGCTCACCCTGCGCAGGCTGGATGCCGGGTCGGCGACCGGCTTCTCGGCCAAGAAAGAGCGCGACTGGAACGAGCGCGAGGACATTGCCAAGGCGGTGGCGGAAGCGCGCAAGCGCTTCAACGACACCGGCCTACCCGAGGACAAGGTGGCGCTTGAGGCCGCCGAGGCCCGGCGCAATGTGAATGTCTGGCGCGCGGAATGGGCGGGCTACGCCAACCGCGCGCTGGAGGCGGCGGGCTCGGCGGCGCGGATCGACCACCGGACGCTGGAGGCCCAGGGTATC